>Ga0182018_10000614_pt1 | contig 44833 bp, 42 predicted proteins | sample 812P2MmetaG_FD_120490 | JGI IMG/M metagenome (GOLD analysis project Ga0182018, IMG submission 120490) | Permafrost microbial communities from Stordalen Mire, Sweden - 812P2M metaG | ecosystem: Environmental > Terrestrial > Soil > Wetlands > Permafrost | place: Sweden: Stordalen | collected... | reverse complement strand
CCTGGCGACGCTGGCCTTCATAAAACCACCGCCATTGCCTTCCTGACGAAAGCATACCGGCAGTCAATTTCGCCTCATCGCCCAACCTTCACCAGAGTTTTCGCCATAATGAGAATTGCTGGGTAGCTCCGAGATCAGAAAGTCCTCCAGTGCGGTTTCCTGATGATCCGTCCACGCAAGAAGCTGTGTCCACAACGCATCCGCCAGACGTTGCCGCTCGGCCTCGGCATGCACCATGAAATCCGACCGCGCGGCTTTCTCGTCGGTTAACCAGGCGCGTAGGCTGGCGTGGAATGGTGCGACCGTGCCGTTCCTGCGTTCGAACAAGGCGCCAAGCTGTTCCAGCATCTCCGCCCGGCGTTGGTCGTTCCAGCCGAGCAACTCGCCCAGCAACGTTTCCGGCACTGGTGTCGTTGCCACGGCGAGCAAACCCAACAACTCTCGCCATGCGTCGTAAACCGCGTGGTCGGGAAACTGCCGGTCCATCCAGCTTCGATAGAGCCCGTTGAGGCCAGGGGGCAAAGGAGCCGGCAAAGCCAGAGACACCCGCCCATTTTCAACCTCCTCCTTCAGAACGGTCAAATAAAGAAAGTTTCCGTCAGCCGCCTCGCACACCCGATCCAGCGTGGCCGCATGCTCGGCCTCGGTCATTCCCCTGGCCGACAGCCACATCGAGGCATAGGCACGCAGATCCGTCAGGTTCTCGGCCGCCAGATGCTCGACGCGCAGCGGCTCCAGATAGGAGAACGAGCGTTCTATCTCATGCTCTTCCCGGCTGGTCAGCAGCACCGCCATCCAATCCGGCAATTCGCCCCCGTGCCGCGCGAACAAATCAGCCAGTTCGCTGCGGTCATTGACCAGCGTCTCATCCAGCCCATCGACGACCAGCAGGAACCGGTCGCGCGATCGGCCGCCGTCGATCAGACGCAACGGCTCGGTCAACAAAAAGCGGAACAATCCAACGGCGTCCTTTGCCGCCAGTTCCGTTCCATCCGGGTCCCGCTCACGCAGAAGGTCGAGCAGCGGGACGCGATAGTCGGGCAAACGCGCGGCGGCCTGAAACGCCAGCGTGCGCACGACGGAAGTCGCGGTCCGGCTTTCCGGGTCATCCGCCCGGCTCAATGTCAGGCCAACGACATTCGCCCGGGCGAAATGGGTCAACCAGGCGGCAAATGCGCTCTTCCCCATGCCAGGGGCGGCGGTCAGCAGCAATTGCCGTTGCGACAACTGGTTCAATCGCCAGTTGTTGACCTGGGTCGCCAGCCACTCCCGGCCAACGAAGTCACCGACCAGGCGGGCGATCATCGCCGACTGTGACATCGGCTTCAGACGGCGCGCAAGTTCCCTGATCTCGCCCTTGAAGGCGTTGTGGACCGGATCGGCCAGCATGGCCGCAATCTCTCCCAACCTGGCGCCATACCAGGCGCGCCAGGTCCGCCGACCCTTCGCCCGCTCGCCCCGCCACGCTGACATATCCAGCCATTGGATGTGTCCGATCGAGACCGGGACGCGAACGTCTCTTTCCGGCTCCAAAAGGATCGTCGCGATGTTACGATGCATGGCCATGGCCAGGGCGATTTCATCCAGGCATACGCTTCCCGCCCGCATGGCATGCGCCGAGAGGAAGACGAGTACCCAATCCGTGTCCTGAATCCCGTCCATGATGGAACGCCGCCAGGCGTCGCCTGACCTGATCTTGCTCTCGTCGAACCAGACGTCGTGCCCGGCGCCCTGGAGGTCCACGCCGATCTTACGCACCAGCGCGGCCTGATCCTTTGGATCGTGGCCGTAGCTGATGAAGATACGCGGACGTGGCTTATCGATGGCGCGTCGCGGCGCTGGGGAGCCGAACCATCTCGACCAGAAGGCCATCTTTTTTCGCCGGGTGGACTATTGTGTCGCATTTTGGGCGGAAATGTTGCTGATGCAATAGGTAAAGTGACGCCGTCGAAATCGTGGACTACCACCGAAAGGAGTGAAGCGATGCCACGTCCAGCCATCCATCCCGGGGAAATCCTCGCTGACGAATTGAGCGAGCTTGGCGTTACCCCGACCGAACTGTCGCGTCAGATCAACGTCCCACCCAACCGCATTACTGAGAACATCCACGGTCGCCGCGGCATTACTGGTGACACTGCCCTGCGTCTCGGTCACTGGTTTGGCACGAGTGCGCGGTTCTGGCTTAATTTGCAAAGCGCGCACGACATTCGTGTCGCCGAGAAAAAATTCGGGCGGGATATCGCGCGTCTGCCGACCAGGCCGGCGGTTTCCGTTGGAGGTTGACAAAGGCTGAAACTCAGGCACCGCTCCGGTCAATCATGTATGAACTCAGGCGAAGGCTTCCGGCCGACGAGGAACGACGGCGATGAGCTTCCTACAAACCGGTGGATGTCAGTGCGGCGCGGTTCGTTACGAGATTAGCGGACCGCCGGCGGTCGTCTATGCCTGTCACTGCACTGAATGCCAGAGCCAGTCCGGGTCCGCGTTCGCCATGGCGGCGGTGATCCCAAAAGAGCATTTCCGCGTCACCAAGGGCGCGCCGGCGATGTTTCCTCGCCAGACCGGCCCGGCGAAGGTCATGGAATGCTGGTTCTGTTCCGCTTGCGGCACCAGGCTCTACCACGTCCCCGGCGGCGCCGCTTATCCCAATCGTAACGTGAAACCGGGGACGCTCGACGACACATCGTGGCTGGTCCCGACAATCCATTTCTGGACGCGTAGCGCGCAGAAATGGGTTTCCATCCCAGAGGACGCGGACCGCTACGAAACCCAACCAGCAACTTTGGGTTGGACCGAGCTGAGGTCGTAGTTCCGCGATCCGTGGCACGCGGGACGGAGAAGTGTTCAGTCCACGTTCTCAGGTTGACCTGACCCGATCGACCGCAGGATCGCCTCGAACACCGCAACGCCGTGCCGGATGTCGGCGAGCGGCGTCGGGAAGGGGCGTTTGGTCTCGATGCTGGTGGCGAACGCCTCCAGTTCCGCGGTCAGCATGTTGAAGCCTTTGGTTTCGAAGACCTCGGGGGCGGCGGTGCTGAAAGCCTCGGTATGCATCGCCTCGATGAAGCGGAATGTCCCCATCGTGTGGCCGAGGATTTCCGCGAATCCGTCCGTGCCATAGACCGCCATCCGGTAATGCGGCGTCGCGACGGTCGAGCAAAAGATGTGACCGCTCGCGCCGCTTTTGAACGTCAGCAGTACATCCGTGGTGTCATCGGCATGCGCCGAGGCGCGACGGCTGACCTTGGCGAACACACTCTCCACCGGGCCGAGCAAATCGATCATGCCGTCGACCAGATGCACCCCGATCGCGGTCATCGCGCCGCCCGGCGACTCATCCGGTCGCGCGCGCCACGCGGTCTCCGGCATGTCCAGGCCGTGCAGAGCGGTTTGCTCGGCGCTGATGGTCACGATGGTGCCGAGAGCGCCGCCTCGCACCGTGTCGCGCAGCCGCGCCATCGACGGGTGGAAACGGCGGTTGAAGCCCACCGCGAGCACGATGCCTGCCTTGTCCGCGGCCTCCAGCATGCGATCCGCGTCGGCCATGCTCAACGCGAACGGCTTCTCCACGAACACGTGCTTGCCGGCGGCGGCGGCGCGCAGCACCTGGTCCGTGTGCTGGCTGTGCGGGGTGGCGAACACCACGGCGCCGATCGCCGGATCGCCCAGGATGTCGTCGAGATCGGAGGTCCAGCGCAGGGATTTCTCGCGGCAGAATTGCTCGGCGGTTTGCCGCGTGCGGGTATTCGCGGTGGTGAAGCGCAGCGCGGTGCTGTCCGCCGTGCCGTTGACCAGGTTCTTGCCCCATCGGCCGAGGCCAACGATCGCCGCTCGTATCATGTCATTCCCCTTCGATCTCGGCACGCAACGAGGCGACGTAATCGCGCATCAAAGCCTCGCGCGCCGCCGCCATGCGTTTGCCCTCGGCGGTGAAGAAGCCGCCGGACAGTTTGAACAGCTTGGCCGGGAAGTGGTCCAGCGCATAGGCACGGTCATCCAGCGCGCGTGCCTCGGCGCCGGGATCGCCCAGGTGATAAAGCGCGCCATGCATGCGCCCGCCGACATGAAAGCAGCGCGCGACCCCGATGGCACCGATCGCGTCGAGCCGGTCGGCGTCCTGGAAAATCTTCGCCTCCAGCGTCGCGGGCGCGAGGGCCGCCGAAAAGCTGTGCGTTTCGATCACGTGCGCCAGGCCATCGACGCGGTACGCGGTCCATTGCAATGGCGCGACGATCTCGCGAGCCCGCGCCGCTGATAACCGCGATGCGAAGGGACGTTGTGGAGAGCTTTTCTCGACCGGCACGCAATCGTGCAGGATCGCCGCGGCCAGGAGTAATTCCGTGTCGATGCCGGCTTCGGTTCGCGCGATGTGCGCCGCGTTTCGCCAAACCCGCGCGATGTGGGCCAGATCGTGCGAGCCGCCGGCGAGGTTCGCGTCGAATGCGCCAAGCAATACGTTGGCGAGATCCTGGTGTGGGGCGAACGGCTCGATCATGTGGCGTGTCGTGCTGTTTCAACGTCATCCATGGTCTTTCCCCGCGATAAGCGCACGTCTTTCCGTGCGTGGAAAATAAGGTGGCGGACGTGTGTCAGAGTAGGCGGTGCGTGGCATAAGGCAAGGGCAAAGGATGCGGCGAACTGATTGCGTCATCGCAAGAACTTTACCACGGAGAACACGGAGCACCACGGAGAGTCACGGAGAATATTTTCAATAATTCGGTTTGGGCGCGTGCGTGGCCGTTGAGGTAGGCACGGTGTCTCATTCCAATGAACCTCCGTGGCACTCCGTGGTTCTCCGCGTTCTCCGTGTTAGGATTTCGGCGGTGGAGGACGCGAATGCGTGCGTTGCCAGGGTGTTTTGACCGTTCAACGACCTAAGATATCGAATACATTCCGATTATAGGCCTGACCCGTGGCGATGGCCGCACCTCAGACGCCATGCGCCCTGGTGCGCCGAACCCGCATGATGTCGTGGCTCTCCGGCGTGCCGTCGTGCCAGCTACCGAACCACTTATCGAATGGCACCGTCCCGTCGCCCCCATAATTGCACTCGAAATAGCGATGATGCAGGTAGTGGAAATAGCGCTGGCCGATCGAGTAAACATTCTCGCGCTTCGTCAGAAGCTTATGGAATCCCACATGGCCGAGTGCCGGCGCCAGCCCGGTCTGCTGCACGTGGAAAATCGCATGCAACGGATGCGACAGCAGAACCCAGTGCAGCAAAACGCCGCTGAAATAGAAGACATGCTCGACCGGATGCATCGACATGCCCGACCACGGGCCGATGTCGGTATTTTTATGGTGCAGCGCATGGAAGTGCTTATAAAAGAAGCGGTAATGCAGCATGCGGTGAACGAAATAGAAATGGGCATCGCGGATTATCGGGATCGCGCAGAACAGCACCGCGAAATACACCGGATGCGCTTCCCAGTTCAGCATTGGGATGGTGCCGTTGGCGAACGCCCAAAGTGTCACGACCTCGTAGGCGGTCCAGACGCCAACGCCGCTCACCGCGGTCCAGAAGACATTCTCTCGCACCTGATCGCCGAACAGGAAGCGGCGATGCGACACCGTCGGCTCCCGCCGGTTGAGCATGTAGCGGGTGCCCTGGGCTTTGCGAATGTAAAACCGGAAATGCAGTCCGCCATAGATCAGGAACGTCAGCCCGAGGTTCTGGGCGTAGATGATGGCGATCCAATCCCAATGAAATGCCGTCATGCGCGACAGATCGGGCGTGAGCGCGAACCACGTCAGGATGGCAAGGCCCATATAGAGAATGTTCAACGGCAGAAAATAACCGGGATAGCCGAACAGGAACCTGAACAGGGCGATCGGACGTGGCGGCCAGACGAAGACCGGCGGTGTCGCGATGGGAGTCGCGGGTGGCGTGTCGCCTCGGCCAGAAATTACGCCGGCTGTTATATCGGACATATTATCCTCTTATCCCGAAGCGTGGCGATGGTAACCTCTGATCAGCGCGCTCCGCAAGATTGACGGCACCCCGCCCGGACGAGGAAGACGCGGCGATAACGAGCAACGACTGCCGAGGATCAACTGACATGAGCACATTCGAACTGGTCTGGGACTCACGCTGCGGCGTCGCGGAATCCCCTGTCTGGGACGCCGCCAACCGGCGCCTGCTGTTCTGCGACATTGGCGGCAAGAAGATCAACGCTCTCTCCGTCGATACCAATGCCCGCCAGACGTGGGACTTCCCCGAGGTCGTCGGCAGCTTCGGCCTCTGCCGCTCCGGCCGTCTGGTCGTCGCGTTGCGCCATCGCGTCGTCCTGTTCGATCCGAAAACAGAAGCGATCACCGGCCTCACACCGGCCATCGTTGAACCCGTCACGAACCGCCTGAACGACGGCAAGGTCGGCCCCGACGGCGCGTTCTGGGTTGGCAGCATGGACGAGAATTCCCCCCGCCAACCGCTCGGCTCGCTGTATCGCGTCACCGCCGACGGGCGGATCGAAAAAAAGTCCGAGGGCTACGCCGTATCCAATGGCCTCGCCTGGTCGCCGGACGGCCGGATCATGTACCATTCCGATTCCACATCCGCGATCATCGAGGCCTGGGATTTCGATCCGGCGAGCGGCGGCATGACCAACCATCGCGTCATCGCCAAACTGACCAATGAGGATGGCCGTCCCGACGGCGCCGCGATCGACGCCGGCGGCAATTACTGGTCGGCCGGACCTTCGGCCGGATGTATCAATTGCTTTTCCCCAACGGGTCAGTTGCTCAACAAATTGCCATTCCCGGTACCGGGCCCGACCATGCCGTGCTTCGCGGATGATTTCATGTACGTGACCTCTCTGCGGGAGGGGAAATCCGCCGAGATCCTCCAGCAATTTCCGACTCTCGGAGGTCTGTTCCGCGCGCCAGCGCCGGCGAAAGGCGCGCCGGTCGCGGTCTTCTCCGACTGAACCACCGGGTGAGGCGCGGCCGTCGCGTGAACCGGCACAAACGTTAAAATCCGCGGCCAATTTGGACCGCTTATCGCAATTGATACCGCGGACCTCATTTTGAGGTTGCGCCGCCTCCTTTGGATGCTCACATTCCAACAGGTCCAAAGGGAAGGGAATCCATGAAACGCCTGATCACACCGGCCGCCCTTGGCCTCGGCGCGCTCCTCAGCCTGGCCGCCTGCAATCCTTACGATCCAGGCCAGCGCGCTCTGGGTGGTGCCGCCATTGGCGCGGGCACCGGCGCGGCGATTGGCGCCGCGGCCGGAGGCGGTCGAGGCGCGGCGACGGGCGCCCTGATCGGCGGCGCGGTCGGTGCGGTGGGCGGCGTGGCGACCACCCCACCGCCACCTGGCTACTATCAGCAAGGGGCTTACCCGCAGCCACCGCCCGGATACTACCCGCAGCCGCAACCGGGTTACTATCCGCAGCCACAACCTGGCTACTACCCTCCGCCAGGGGGGTATGCCCCGCCGGCCCCGGGCTATCACTACTGACCCCGGTCAGGTGGACCGCACCAGTCCTCGCGTTGGCTGGACCGGTCCGCTGCCCGGGAAGACAATCGCCATCGCGCTTTGGTCCAGCCCGAGATGCGCGGTGAGAATCCCCGTCGCGACTGAGCGAAGATCGGTCGTCGGCGCGAGGTCGCGGTCCTCGAACAACTGACCGCGGCCCAGACCGGGCCAGTTCGCCAGCACGCGCCCGCCAGAGACGGCGCCACCGGCCACGAAAGACACCGTCGCGGTCCCGTGGTCGGTGCCTTTCGTGCCGTTCATCCGCGCCGTGCGGCCGAATTCCGTCATCACCATCACGACGGTATGCCGCCACGCGTCGCCCAGAGCGGTCTTCAACGCGTCCAGCCCGGTATCGAGTTGGGTCAGCGGCTGCGTCAGCCGGTTGTTCTGCGCGGTATGGGTGTCCCAGCCGCCAAGATCGAGCGCGGCGATCCGCGGCCCGTCCGGCGCACGCAGCAAATCCCCCGCAGCGGTGGCCAGAGCCGGGAACGCGAACCGTCCGCCGTTTCTCGCTCCTCCCTTGGCGGGATCCTGTCCCTGGCGAAACGGATTGGCTTCCATCGCCTGATCGCGGCCCCGCGTCTGGTCACCGGCCGTGACCCGGATACGTGCTTCCTCGCTGCTCATGTCCATGTCGCGATCCATGGCCTGATCACGGTCCGACGGAGGGTTGCGGCCGGCCTGGTCGTGCCCCATGACCTGATCGCCGAAACCGCGATCGCGGAGGCCCGCGGTGATCGCCGGTCCGGTAATCGGGTCGCCCTCATTAAGGGCCAGGATCGCCTGGTAAAGCGACAGCTGAGGCTCGGCGAAACCATGCGGAGCCCAGTTGGCGACGGGCTGACCGCCGCGGAGGAGCAGAGGAACCGTGGCGCCGATCGCGATCGCGCAGGACGAGGCATCGGTGCCTTGTTTGGCGGATGCCGGCATCGCCGCCACGGCGCGGTTCAGCCAGCCGCTGGTCATGCGGTGATCGGCGCCGCTTTCCAGATTGTCCTGTGCCTCAAAATGGCTGCGCACGCGGTAGTTGCCGGCCACCGCGTGCACGATGGCCAGTTCGTTCGCCCGATACAGCGCGAGCGATCGCGTCATCGCCGGATGCAGGCCGAACTTTCCGCCCAGATCGAGCAACCCTTTGTCCTGGCCGGGTGGCGGCGGCATCAGCTCCGGCCGCAGTGCCGCCAGACCGGGATCGCCATACGGCACCACCGCCGATAGACCATCCATGGCGCCGCGCAGGATGACGACCACGAACCGTTTGTCGGTTGGCGCCGCCGCGACGGCGAGCGATGTCCGGCCCAGACTGACCAGGGAAGTCAGGCCCAGAAGCGTGGCGCGTCTGGGCAGGCTGAGGAGAGCTTCGCGCATCATCGCCTCTGAAATTCCGGGGAGGTCAGCAACAGGGTCATCGCCTCGCGCCGCGATCCCGCGTGGGCCATCGCGTCCTGGGTCGCGGGACGGCAGAGCGGGCCGAGGCAGGTATCGGCGAGCACCGCCGGATCGCGGTCGCCAATCCGTCCGGAGACGGCATAAGCCCAGTCGACGCGGCGCATCATGGCTTCGGGGCCGGACCAATCGGCGGCGACGTCAGGCCAACCGTTCGGCGCCGGCGCGGTCCAGAGCGGTTGGCCGAGGCCGCCCAGAATGCCCAGGAAGGGCGGTGCTGGGTCGGGCGGCACCTGCAACGCGCGGAAGCTCGCCACCACGAGATCGAGTGGGGTGCGAAGCTTGGTGCCCGGAGCCCAGGCCTCGGCCAGGCCGACGAGACAGGCGGAGGCGGTGCCGAGATCGCCACCGGTGTCGCGAAGAACTCCTTCGACGCGGCGGATAACCGTCGGGGGTGGATTGTCGGAGATGAAGTGGCAGGCCAGCTTCGCCGCCAGGAAGCGATGCGTGGAGGGGTTGTTGGCGAGGAAGCGTAACGCCGCGATCCCGCCCTCTTCGCCGTCGGGAAACCGGTGACCCATCAGGGTCTGTTCGCCGGGTTCGTGCGCTCGCGGGCGGAAGACGAAACCCTGAGGGTCATTCTTCACCTCGACAGACCAGCCGGTCAGAATGCGCGCGAACGATGTCACGTCCGCCTGGGTGTAGCCCGAGGCCGGACTGACCGTGTGCAGTTCCATGCACTCGCGCGCGAGGTTTTCATTCAGGCCGCGGCCCGATCGCATTCCGGCCATGCTGTCGGGCCCAACCGAGACGGCGTTATCCAGGTACATCAGCATCGCCGGATGCCGCATCACCGCCAGCAGCATGTCCTGGAACCGGCCGGTGACGTGCGGGCGGATCGCTTCCTGCACGAACGACCCCACGAGGGCGGCGCAGGCGGGTTTTCGGAGCGAGACGGTGAAATGGTTGGTCCAGAACCAGACCAACCGCTCCCGGAACGGGGCTTTCGTGGCGACCCCACGCGTGATCGCCGCCTCGCCTTGCGCCCGATACAGCGCGCGCGCCCGGGATTGGGGACCGAGCGTTTTGTTCTCGCGGTCCTCCCGGATCGCGGCGAGGCCTTCCGTGCTGGAGGGGAACGGCCCGGACCACGATGGCTCGGGATAACGCAGTTGATCGAGCAGCCAGGCGGAAGGGTTGGACGGCGGCGTTTCGGCGCCGCTCGCACCCATGCCGAAACGCACCAAAGCGTGAGCGGTTTGCAGATCCATGACGGCTGCATACACCGAAGCTGCATGTCAAAGGGTGACAAAGGGTGTGACGAAATGGCGACCATGCGCCGACGGTTGCAAGGGCAATCGCTCGAACCAGGAAGGCGCGGGGTTTCACCCCGGACCCCACCAAGAGGCTCTGCCTCTTGGAACTCCGCCAAGGGATGAGATCCCTTGGAACCATTAATTGGGTTGGGGAATGGGAGGGGGCCGACACGGATTTCGCGAGGCCACGGTCGGCCCCCTCTCATTCCCCAACCCAACTGACAGATTGCAAAGGGCCTCGCCCTTTGCCGGGAGGTCCAGGAGGGCGGAGCCCTCCTGGCGGGTTCGAGGGCGGAGCCCTCGCGCTTCGTGATTCGAGCGATTGCCCTGGCCGGTTGCGTTTCGCACTTGCAAAACGGGCCGCGGGAGCGCATCTGACCGGCGGAATAGTTGGTCCGGAATCGGGCCGCGGGAGCAATACGGGCGCGCGGGGGCAAGACCGCATCACGCGCCCGTTTCTGTTTGCCCCCGCTGCCACGCGCGCCCGGAGCCGCATGGAGGTCGAAAGTGTCAGATACGCCGCTCGAGAGAATTCGTAACATCGGCATTACCGCGCATATCGATGCCGGTAAGACCACCACGACCGAGCGGATTCTGTATTACACGGGTGTGTCGCACAAGATCGGTGAGGTGCACGACGGCAACACCACCACCGATTACATGGACCAGGAGCGGGAGCGGGGTATCACCATCACCTCGGCCGCGGTGACGTGCGAGTGGAAAGACTACCGCATCAACATCATCGACACGCCTGGCCACATCGATTTTAACATCGAAGTGAACCGGAGCCTGCGCGTGCTGGACGGCGCCATCTTCATCATCGAAGGCGTGGCGGGCGTGCAGCCGCAGTCGGAGACCAACTGGCGCCTCGCCGATCGCTACAACGTGCCGCGCATCATCTTCATCAACAAGCTGGACCGCACCGGCGCCGACTTCTTCCGCGCGTTCGATACGCTGAAGGAGAAGCTGGACATCGTCGCTTTGCCGCTGCAACTGCCGATCGGTGAGGAAGACAAGTTCCTCGGCGTCGTCGATCTGGTCGAGATGAAAGCGATCATCTGGGAAGGCGGCGAACTGGGCGCGAAATACCACTACGAGGATATCCCCCCTGACCTCGTCGCCAAGGCCACCGAGTACCGCCAGACGCTGCTCGACACCGCCGTGTCGGTCGACGAAAAGGCAATGGAGGAGTATTTCGAGAAAGGCGACGTTTCGGTCGAGACGCTGAAGGCGTGCATCAAGAAGGGCACGATCTCGGGAGAATTCAGGCCGGTGCTGTGTGGCACCGCGTTCAAGAACAAGGGCGTGCAGCCGTTGCTCGACGCGGTCATCGACTATCTGCCCAGCCCGATCGACGTGCCCGGCATCGCGGTCGCACTGGATGAGGGTGTTGACGAAACTCTGCATCCGGATCGCCGCCGCATCCCGGCCAATCCGAAGGCGCCGTTCGCCGGTCTGGCGTTCAAGATCATCAACGACAAATACGGCACGCTGACCTTCGTGCGAGTCTATGCCGGCACGTTGAAGTCCGGCGACACCGTGATGAACACCACCAAGGGCCACCGCGAGAGGATCGGCCGCATGTTCCAGATGCACGCCGACAAGCGTGCTGAGATCAAGGAAGTCGAGGCCGGTGATATCGCCGCCTTCGTCGGCCTGAAGGATACCGGGACCGGCGATACGCTGGCGTCCTCGGACGATCCGGTGGTGCTGGAGCGGATGGCGTTCCCGGTGCCGGTGATCGACATCTCGGTCGAGCCGCGCACCAAGGAAGCAGTGGAGAAAATGACGCTTGGCCTGCAGAAGCTGGCGGGCGAGGACCCGTCATTGCGGCTGCGCACGGATCAGGAAACCGGTCAGACCATCCTGTCCGGCATGGGCGAACTGCATCTGGAAATCATCATCGATCGCCTGCGCCGCGAATACGGCGTCGATTGCAATATCGGCGCGCCCCAGGTGGCGTACCGCGAAACGATCTCCAAGCCGCATACCGAGATTTACACGCACAAGAAGCAGACCGGCGGCTCGGGCCAGTACGCGGAAGTGAAGATCGTCTTCGAGCCGATGGAGCGGAACGGCGGCGTGGTGTTCGAGAACAAGGTCGTCGGTGGTTCGATTCCCAAGGAATACATCCCGGCGGTGGAAAAGGGGATCAGGGTCCAGGCCGATACCGGCGTGCTGGCCGGCTTCCCGACGGTGGACTTCAAATACACGCTGATCGACGGCAAGTATCACGACGTCGACTCGTCCGCTCTGGCGTTCGAAATCGCCGCCAAGGCGTGCTTCCGGGAGGGCATGAAGAAGGCTTCGCCGATCATTCTGGAGCCGATCATGGACGTGGAGGTCACCACGCCGCAGGATCATGTCGGCGATGTGGTCGGTGACCTCAATCGTCGCCGCGGGCAGATCCAGAACCAGGAAAGCTCGGGGTCGACGATTATCGTCCGCGCGTTGGTTCCGCTGAAGGAAATGTTCGGCTACATTTCCCACCTGCGGAGCATGACAAAGGGCCGCGCCTCGTTTACCATGCAGTTCCACCACTACGATCCGGTGCCGCGCAACATCGCCGACGAGATCATGGCCAAGAGTGCCTGACGGGGAAGCGCCCAATGGGATTTGGGGCATGACGGAAGCAGTTTCATGAGTGGTGCCCGCCTCCACTGGAAGCGGGGACGCCAGGAGGAAGGTGCCGGGGTTCCGCCTCGGACGCTGGAGTGGGTCGGTTACAACAACGCGGGCGAGCCAATCGCCCGCGTTGTTCGCGTACAAGGGCCATTGTCGCTGGGGTGGCGTTCGTTCCGCGCGGTGGCGATGGATGAGGCGGCCTCGGTGGTGGAACTACGGCCCAGCTGCCCCCCGGATGGCGCGGCGTGGTTGGCCTGCGTGGGGCCGCGCGTTGTCGGCCGCGCCGACCAGCCGCTGCGCGCGGTTCGGGCGGTGGAGGACAGCCTGGGCGACGACTAAGCGCCGCCGCGACCCGGTCGCTCTGTCGTCCTGCCACGTGCATCGAATATCATTTTATAGACGAAATTTGCCGAATTTGCGATAGCCGGCCGCGGAGACCGGATCATACGCTTGCTCCCTCAGTCGCGGCACGATCGCGGGCACATACATAGGGGGAGCCATGACCAGGCCGTTCGGTTCGGGCGCGATGTTCCCGGCCATTCTCGGCTCTTTCGGCGGCGGCCGGAGGGGAGATCGGTCGTGGCGGTGGGCGGCCAAATTGACGACGACAATCGCGCTCGTCCTGGCTGTCCCAATCGTCGCGCGTGCCACGACCATCACGCTCAATCTTAGTTCATTGCCGACAGGCACCTTCACGTCCGCGCTTTCCGTGGACGGGTTCACCCTCACACCGAATCTTGGCCCGTCTTCGATTCCGACGATCGTCGATGTCGGGGGCGTTTACGCGCTGGAAAGCAGCGGCGATGTCGAACTGGGCTCGGACACGCTGCTGACCATGAACGGCGGTGGGACGTTCACGCTGGATTCAATCGAGGTGGCCGCGGTGAACGGTTATACCGGAAATTTCGGCATCCTTGTCGCCAATGCCGAGGCGGGGACCATCCTGGCGGCTTACGGCGATCTGTATTGCTCGCTGTTTCCCGCGGTTTGTGGCGGTCCGCTGACCAGCACCTTCACGACCGAGAGCTACGCGGGGCAGGCCGCGTTCTCTGGCCTTACCTCACTTGACCTCGACCCGATCAATGGCGGTGACCAGGACGCGATCACCGCCATCACGGTGTCATTCGGAGCTAGCGATAACACAAATATGCCGGAGCCGGCGTCGCTGAGCGTACTGGCGATGGGCGCCGCCGCGATCACGGCACTGCGCCGCCGGCGGGCCAGGCTGGTGCGGTAATCGAGGCTTCGCGGGCCTTCTCCCTCGGTCGGCCGGCCGAGACCCGCCGCGTTTTAAGCGGGCGCAACAACCGGACTGGGATGCGTGCGTTCGTTCCACCATGTTTCGTGCATGAACATGAAGGACCGACCCATGCATACCACCATCGAGCCCGGCATTCTTTACTTCGGCACGCCCGTCGTATTGATCAGCACCGTCAACGAAGACGGATCCTTCAATCTCGCCCCCATGTCGTCAGCTTTCTGGCTGGGCTGGCGTTGTGTACTGGGTCTTGGGTCGGCGTCGAAGACGACCCAGAACATGGTTCGCACTGGCGAGTGCGTGCTCAATCTGCCATCGGCGGATCTGGCGCACATGGTGGACAGGCTGGCGCTGACCACGGGGTCCAATCCGGTACCGGAACGGAAAGTCCGCCGTGGCTATCATTTCGAACCCGACAAGTTCGGCGTGTCCGGCTTTACAGCCACGCCAGCCGAAACAGTGCGGGCGCCGCTGGTTCGCGAATGCCCGGTGCGGCTTGAGGCCGTGGTCGAAACCACGCATGGCCTCGCCGGCGACGATCCGGCGCTGCGTGGCGCCATCAGCGTGATCGAGGTCCGCATTCAACGCGTGCACGTGGACGAGCAGATCGTCATGGAGGGCCAGCCAAACCGGATCGACCCGGACAAATGGCGGCCTTTGATCCTGAGCTTCCAGGAATTCTACGGACTCGGACCCAAGGTGCATTCGTCCCGCCTGGGAACCATTCCGGAGGCGTTGTATCGCGGACCCGACATCGACAGGGCCCGCGCCATCAACCAGGCGGTGGCGGCGGAGTAACATTGTCCGCTCCGCGGACCTTTCCGTCATCCCCGGACTTGTTCCACAGCTGTCCGGTTAAATATCGTTCTTTCCTCCCGTCATGGCCGGGCTCGGCCCGGCCATCCACGACTTTACTGACCGCGACAAAGACGTGGATGGCCGCCACGAGGGCGGCCATGACGAGTACAACATCCGACCAGTATTGCCTTGAGTATTCGACTGATGCCCCACCTGACAGCCGTGGGCATCATCCCTTGGCCGGAACGATCAGTGCGTCTACCGCGATGATCCGATCGCTGGCGCAAATCAACGGGTTGATATCAAGCTCGGTGAAAGAATCACGGTGATCGGCGGCGAAGCAGGAGACTTTGCTGATAATATCGGCCAATTTGCCGATATCGACCGGCGCCATGCCGCGGAACCCCTCCAGCAGGCGGATGCCTTTCAGGCTCCGCAGCATGCCGCGCGCCTCATGCGCCGTGACCGGGGCGGGGGAGAGCGCGCTGTCTTTCAGCACCTCCACCAGCACGCCACCCAGTCCAACGACGATGAGCGGACCGAAGAGAGGATCGTTGCGGGCGCCGATCACCAGTTCCACGCCCTGACCGACCATTGGTTGCACCAGCACGCCATTCATGCGCGGTGGCGGCGAAACCTTCGCGGCGTTCGCCGTCACCGCCGCGAACGCGGCACGCACGTCCGCCTCCGAGCGGAGGTTCAAACGGATGACGCCGGCCTCGGTCTTATGCGGCAGGTCCGGGGATTCGACTTTCATCGCCACGGGAAAACCAAGCGCGCCGGCCGCCGCGACGGCTTCGTCCGCGGTTTGAGTCAACCGTTCCCCGACCACCGGCACGCCATAGAGAGAAAGAATTTCCTTGGCCTCACGCTCGGTCACCGTCGCACCGGTCGCGGCGGCGATCAGATCTTTCGCCTGTGCGACAATCGTCGGAGGCGTCGCCACCACCGCCTGTTCGCCCGCCGCGCGCTTGTCCGCGCGCCACTGCCACGCCGCGAGCGCCGCGAAACAGGCGTTCATCGAGCGAAATAAAGCCACGCGTTCACACTGATTGGCCTCGATGACGCCAGGGCCGTCTTGCCATTCCGTTTGCCAGACGACACAGGCCATCTTGCCGTGCTGTTTCGCCAGTTCGTTATACACCAGCGGCCGTTTCGCCGACGGCGCATAACCATACGTCATCGGTGAAACAAGCACGCCGTATTGCGGATCGCTCAGCAGCGCGCCGGCGCAAATGCCGAGAGATTCGGGATCGCCAAGCACCGCCGCCGTGACGTCGCACGGGTTGCGTGACGAACCGAACTCCGGAATGCGCGATTCCAGAATTGCCCGCGCACTGTCCGATGGTTGCGGCATCGGCACGGCCTGCTGTTCCGCCCGGTCCGCGGCCATGATCGCCGCCCCGCCAGAGGCCGCGACAACGGCCGCTCCCGCTGCTTTCGGCGGCGGTGCCTTGCCGAAGAAAGCCGCTGTCTCCATCAGCGATTCATAATCATCGATCACGACCGCGCCGACCTTTCGGAAAGCCGAGCGATAAATCTCATGCGATCCCGCCAACGATCCCGTATGCGACATCGCCGCCTGGGCGCCCTGCTCGCCAGTGGCCATCTTGTAGATGACCAACGGTTTATCCGCCCGCCAGGCATTCTCGGCCGCCAACAAAAGCCGTTGTGGAGTTGACATGCCTTCAAATACACAGGCGATCGAGGCACAGGTGGGGTCCTCGACCAGATAGTTGACGTAATCCGCCATGTCGACATCGCAAGAATTACCAGATGTCAACACATGTGACACAGACAACCCCCGCACCACCCCCTGCGCAAGCGCCATACCCAGAGCACCAGACTGGCTGATAATTCCCACGGCGTTAGCAGTTGGTTTCGGAATCGGAGTAATGTCCATGAACGTGACCCGGCAATCCAGTGTCGCGTTCACCGTGCCGATGCAGTTCGGCCCCACGATCCGCATCCCACTCTCCCGCGCGATCGCGGCCAGCCTCTCCTGCTGATCGATCCGTTCCTGCTTGCCGGTCTCGGCGTAACCGGAGGCGAAGATAATCGCCCCACCCACGCCCGCCTTGACGCAATCGAGCACGATTTCCTCGACCGCCTCACGCGCGGCGGTGATCACGGCGCAGTCCACCACTTCGGGCAGGTCTTTGACGTTGGGATAGCAGGTCAGCTCCCCGATGGTCTGATACCGCGCATTCACCGGGTAATACCGGCCGCCATAATGCCGCAAATTGTGCAGCACGCGCTCTCCGAACGAGCCGGCGCGCGTGGAGGCGCCGATCACGGCGATGCTCGCCGGATCGAGCAGTTTCGTAAGGTCGGCCCGGTTGTAGACCGTGGTGCGTCTGTCTTGCATCGTTTCCGCCTGATTGACGTTTCTTGGGTCGGGAGCATAGTCCCTGGGAGCGTTATTAATGAGAACGCCAGGAAAGAGGACCGCATGTCAACGTTGTTCGATCTGACCGGCAAGGTCGCCATCGTCACCGGCTCCACCAAAGGGATCGGCCTGGCCATCGCCACGCGCATGGCCGAGCATGGTGCGACCGTCGTCATATCCAGCCGCAAACCGGATGCGTGCGAGGCGGTCGCGAAAAACATTCGCGATGCCGGCGGCAAGGCCATCGTGATTCCCTGCCATGTCGCACGCAAGGAGGAGTTGCAAAACCTTGTCGATAAGACAGTCGCGCAATGTGGTGGCCTCGATATCGTCGTCAGCAACGCCGCCGTGAACCCGTATCTGGGGCCGCAGGCCGGCGCGTCGGATGATGTGTTCGAACGCGTAATGGGCACCAACGTCCGCTCCAACTTCTGGCTGTCGAACATGGCCTGTCCGCATCTGGCCGAACGAGGCGGCGGATCGTTCATCATCATTTCGTCGATTGGCGGATTGATTGGCAGTGCGTCTTTGGGCCTGTATGGGATCTCCAAGGCGGCCGACATCGCTCTGGTGCGCAATCTGGCTGTCGAGTGGGGACCGAAAAACGTGCGCGCCAACGCGATCGCGCCGGGACTGGTGCGCACCGACTTCGCGCGCGCGTTGTGGGAAGATCCGGTACGCTACAAGAAGACCACGCGCGACGCGCCTCTGGGCCGGATCGGTGAGCCGGACGAGATCGCCGGCGCGGCGATTTATCTGGCCTCGAACGCCGGCAGCTTCACCTCTGGCCAGACCTTCGTCATCGATGGTGGGCGCATGGCGGGCTCTCCGTTGCACAAGGATGACTGACGCGCAGGCGCTGGATCGTTCCGATCCATTGCGCTCGTTCCGCGACCGGTTCTTGTTGCCTGAGGGCGTGATCTATCTGGACGGCAATTCCCTGGGCCCGGTGCCGCGCGAGACGCCGGATCGCATCGCCGCGGTGGTGCGTGAGGAATGGGGTGTTTCACTGATCCGGGGCTGGACCGAACACGGTTGGATCGATCTCGCGCGGCGGGTCGGCGACAAGATCGGCCGGCTGATTGGCGCCGATCCAGGTGGAACGATTGTTGCCGACTCCACATCGATCAACATTTTCAAGTGCCTCTCGGCCGCCTTGGCCATGCGGCCGGCCCGGACCGTCATTCTGAGCGAAACGGGAAACTTTCCGACCGATCTGTATATCGCTGAAGGCATCGCGCGATCGTACCGATCCGGCCGCGTGGTACGGATCGTCGACGATCCCGTGGCCGCGCTGGATCGGAACGTCGCCGTGCTGATGTTGACGCACGTGAATTACCGCACTGGCGCGATGCATGATATGGCGTCGGTCACCGCGGCGGCGCACGAGGCGGGTGCGCTCGTGCTGTGGGATCTGTCGCATTCGATCGGCGCGGTGCCGCTGTCCGTCGCGGCGGACGATGCCGATTTCGCGGTGGGTTGCGGCTATAAATATGTCAATGGCGGCCCAGGGGCGCCGGCGTTTCTGTCGGTTTCGGAGCGGCATTGGCCGGAGTTGCGGTTTCCGCTGACCGGCTGGCTGGGCCATGCCGATCCGTTCGCGTTTGACGCGTCGTACCGCCCGGCATCCGGCGTCGCGGGCGCCGTAGTCGGCACGCCGCCGATCCTGAGCCTGGCCGCGCTGGAGGTTGGCGTCGACCTGATGCTGGACGCCCCGATGCTTCTTGTTCGGGAAAAGTCGCTCGCTCTGACGGGACGTTTTTTGGCGGCGATGCAAGCGCGCGGGTTTCGTTCGATCACCCCCGCCGATCCGTCCCGGCGTGGCAGTCAGGTGGCGTTCTCGCATCCCGAAGGTTACGCGATCATGCAGGCGTTGATCGCGCGCGGCGTGATTGGCGATTTCCGCGCCCCGGATGTCATGCGTTTCGGTTTCGCGCCGCTTTATCTGCGTTACCAGGACGTCGATGACGCGGTGGCGATCGTCGACGACGTGATGCGCGCCGAGGCCTGGCGCGATCCCGCCTATCAACAAAAACGAGCAGTGACATGAGCGAAATACCATTGTTCGATCCACGTGACTTCGCCATTCCCGACGGCGTCACCCATGTCTGCGCCGGTGGGGAAACCGCGCCCTTGCGCCGCCACGACGCCGCGCTGTCGCGTTATCTGCGAGACAAAAGCATGGGGATGGCGGGCCGTGTCGCGCAGGAAGCCCAGATTGATCGTGCCCGCGCCGGCATCGCCCGTCTGTGGGGCGTGGACGCCGGATCGATCGGCTTCGTCAGCAACGTCGCCGAGGGTGTCTCGATCGTCGCCGAAAGCCTGGACTGGCGCGACGGCGACAACATGGTGATCGACGCCAACGAGTATCCGTCCGTTGTCGGACCGTTCCTGCTGCGCCGCCACCCGCGGGTCACCTTGCACCAGGCCAGAGGCACCGAACCCGATCGCCTCGCCGAATTCGTTGACGAGCGCACGCGGGTGATCGGCGTCAGCTACGTCTCCTATCTGACCGGAGAGCGGCACGATCTGGTGGCACTTCGGGCGCTCGCCGACAAAGTTGGCGCGTTGCTGGTGGTCGATTTCACCCAGGCGTCCGGCTATTTGCCGATCGATGCCCAGATCACCGATTTCGCGTTCTCCGCCTGTTATAAATGGATGCTGGGCATTACCGGGACCGCCATCGCGTATTGGAACCGAGCGCGCCAACCTGACTGGTCGCCCGCCTCCGCCGGTTGGCATTCGTTTGAGCCGGGCCATCGCGGCTACGACGATCCGCCACCGTTACGGGCTGATGCCTTGCGCTTCACCCGCGGCAATCCGGCCCATGCGCCGGTTTATGTGTTGGCGGAGGCGCTGGATTATCTGGCCGCGTACGACCCGCGCGCGGTGCAGACCCATGTTCAGGCGCTGACCACATCGATGCTGGAACAGCTTGCCGAATTGCAGATCCCGACGCTGACCCCCGCCGATCCGGCGCGCCACGGCGCCAGTGTTTGTGTGCCGTCACCGCATGCGCAGACCATCGTCGATGGCCTGGCGCGACGCGGCGTTTTGACGTGGAACGGAGTGGGCCGCGTGCGTTTCAGTTTCCACGGGTACAACGCCCGCCCGGACGTCAGCCGCACGGTCGACGCCCTGCGCGCGGAATGGGCCTGATCAGCCATTCTTCGCTTTGTTGTCCAAAGCCTCGGTCAGCCGTTGCGGATCGACTTTGATCTCCACACCCGCCCGTTCGGTTTGCAGCACCATGATCGCGCGCGAGTCCCGATTACCCCACCCGCGGTTCAATCCCTCGGACAAATCCGCCAGCGCGAGATTGGCCAGTCGCATCGGCACGTTCAGTTCGCGGCCCAGAGCGGTCGCCAGCGAAACGTCCTTATGCGCCAGGCGCAAGGCGAAAGCCGGCGGATCGTACTTATTCGGCAGGAACTGATCCGTCAGCGAATCGAACGCGCCGCGCCGGCCGATGGCGCCCTGACGGACGGCTTCCCAGATCGCCAGCGGCTCGATGCCGGCTTTCACGCCCATGCTGAATACCTCGGCTGCCGCCGCGGTGGCGATATAACCGTAACAGTTATGCACCAGTTTCGCCACCGATCCGGCGCCGATCGGCCCGATGTAACGCGCCTGGTCGCCGATGGTTGACAGAACAGGGAACCATTTCTCGAACACGTCCTGATCGCCGCCGCACCAGATCGCGAGTTTGCCCGAGGCGGCGCCGCGCGGCCCGCCGCTGACCGGCGCGTCGAACAGATACGCGCCCTTCTTGCTGTACTCGTCCGCCGCCTTGCGCACCGTGGTCGGTGAATTCGTCGTAAGATCGAAATAAACCGCGTCCTTCCGGATCGTTGACAACAACCCGTTGGCGCCAAACGACACCGCGTCGAACTCGACGGGGCCGGGCAGGGAAGTGAAGATCGCGTCGCACTCCGCCGCGATCGCGGCCGGGGAATCAGCCCAGACAGCGCCGTTCTTGATGTGCGGTGCCGCGGCCTCCTTGCGCACGTCGTGCACCAGGACTGTGTGGCCATCCTTCTGGATGCCTTTTTGCAAGTTGGCGGCCATGCTGGCACCCATGGTGCCAAGACCGATAAAGCCCGCTTTCATTGTTCGTTTCTCCTGTTCCGTCGTCTCTCGACCTGATCCACTTCTGTCCGATTGAGCTCCGATCGAATACTCGAGGCAATACTGGCCGGCGGTTCGCACGTCATGGCCGCCCGTGTGGCGGCTATCCAGGTCTTTGGCACGGTCAGCAACGTCGTGGATGGCCGGGCCACGCCCGGCCATGACGTGCGAACAGCACGGTCGTCAACCCGATATTCAACCGGACAGAAGTGGGTCGAGCCCGGTCACGACGTTGTGCGCACGACGTCGTGTGTGTCTCACGGATTCTTTTCGAAAACCTGGCGCGCGATGTTCGCCGCGCTCATCGACGCCGGCCATCCCGAGTAAAACGCCAGATGCGTGATCATCTCGGAGATCTCGTCCTTGGTCACGCCATTGTCCAACGCGCGTTGCAAATGGCCCACCAACTGCTCGGGCCGGTACGTCGCGATCAGCGTCGCGCAAACGATCAGGCTGCGGTCGCGCTTCGACAGGTTGGGTCGTTCCCAGACATCGCCGAACAAGACTTTCTCCGTCAGGTCGATCATCTTCGGCACGACCGCGCGGACGGCGTCGCGGGATGCGGATGGCGGTGTGGCCATGGTTTCCTCCATTGGATCGCGGGGTTGCGTTGCCAGGTTGGCATTGTATCACCGGGCTATTGCACACCAACCGGCTTTCGCTGTCCAATCGAGGACTGTGACCAAATGGAGACCTCGCCGTGACGCCCCCGGGGACAGATGAACGAAAGGTCGCTCTGGTGACCGGCAGCGCATTGAACATTGGCCGTGCGATCGCACTCGCTCTCGCCTCCGGCGGATTTCGGATCATGACGACCGCGCGGCAATCGGAGGCTGACGCGCGTGAAACGGCACGCCTGGTGCGTGACGCCGGATCGGACGCCGACACGTATCTCGCCGACATCTCCGATCCAAGGAAGGCCAAGGCGTTGGTGGACGCGACAGTGCAACGGTTCGGCCGCCTGGACGTGCTCGTCAACAACGCCTCGGTCCGCCGCCAGACCAAATTCGCCGACATGACGCCCGAGGAATGGCGCGAGATCATGGGTGCCACCATCGACGGCGCGTTTTATTGCGCGCACGCCGCGGCGCCGCACATTATCGCCGCCGGAGGCGGCACCATCATCAATCTCGGCGGTATTTCCTCGCATGTCGGCGCGGTGGGGCGTGTGCATGCCATCACGGCGAAGGCGGCGATGGTTGGCCTGACGCGGGCGTTGTCGAAGGAACTGGCGGCCAATAACATCACCGTGAACACCGTCGTGCCAGGCTCGATCGAGACGGTGCGAGGCTTCGCGGCCGGCGGCAACCACGGCCGTGCTTCGTTGCCGGACAGCCCGCTTGGCCGCCGCGGCAGGCCTGAGGAAATCGCGTCGATGGTGCGTTTCCTGTGTTCGGACGAGGCACGCTACATCACCGGCCAGGCGATCCATGTGAACGGTGGCTCGTTCGTAACGTAAATCAACCGCGGCGCCATCAAAACGGCCGCACGACCACCATGATCACGATGATCGCCAGCAACACCGTCGGGATTTCGTTGGCGATCCGATAGAACCGCTGTGATCGCGTATTGCGATCTTCCATGAATTCGCGGCGCCATTTCGACATGGCGCCGTGCAATCCCGTCATCAGCAGCACGCAAATCAGCTTCACGTACCACCAGCCCTCGGTCCAGTCGATCACGCCGGGAGTGGCCGCCAGCAGGATGCCAAACACGAAGGTCGCGATCATCGCCGGGTTGATGATCTGCTTCAGCAATCGGTATTCCATCACCTTGAAGCGTTCGCTGTCCGTCGACCCGGGGGTTGTATCGCAATGGTACACAAACAGCCGCGGCAGATAGAACATGCCGGCCATCCAGGCGACCATTGCAATGATATGGAATGCCTTGAACCACGGATACAGCGCGATCATTCCAGCGCGAGCCGCAGGAGGTCCGGGAGATCGTGCATCGATCGGAATGGTATCGCGCCGGCCGCACGCACGTCCGCGCCGTCGCCATGCCTCGCCAGGCCCAGACAATCCATGCCGGCGGACATTGCCGCCGTCACGCCCGCCACACTGTCTTCAATGACCAGACAATGCGCCGGCGCCACACCCTGGGCCGAAGCCGCCGCCAGAAACACATCCGGCGCCGGTTTCGCCGCACCACCCAGTGCGACCAGTTCGGCGGCGCTGTGTATCCGGCCGGCGACGAACTCGATCCAGCCAAGACGGCCGAATTTCGCGTCCATTTCCATGTGCGAGGAATTGGATGCGATGCGCCACGGCAATCCCAGCGCGGTGACCGCCTCCAGAGCTTCACGCGCGCCGGGGATCGGTTCGGCGCCAAGCCGCATCTCCTCGACAACACGTGCCACCACCCGGGTAACCCAGTCCGAGCCCAGTGAACGGCCGAGATGGGCCTCCGCGATGGTTTTAACGGCACCGAAACTGAAACCGATGAAGCATTGGTCCGCTTCCTCTTGTGATATGTCCCATCCGTCTGCCCGCAGCATTTCCGCGGCCACACGATTGCTCAGCGCCTCGCTGTCGATCAGAACGCCATCGCAATCGAAAATCACCAGTTCGAGCGGCCGCCGCCGCGCCCTCAGGAACGCGGTGGCTTCCTCGCTCACGCGTCCGGTTCCACGTCCAGCCGCAGCGCGATGCCTTCCAGGCCGGGCGCCGCCGCGGGGTAACGCGCCGTCACCAAAGGATCGTGACCCGGAATGATCGCGTTCGGTGCACTGGCCAAACGCTTCATCTTTTCATAGCCCCACAGCGTGTCCTCATGGCTGTGCAGCGTCGGATACGCCCGCCCGGTTTCAAAGTTGGCGTAAAAATGGCTCGCGTCGGAGGCCAGCACCATCCAGCCGCGCCGCGTGAACACGCGGGCGAATTGCAGGCCTTTGCTGTGGCCGCCGACGTGATGCACGGTGATGCCGTCGGCGACCTCGCCCTCGCCATCGTGAAAGACGACACGGCGAGCGAAGACCTTGCGGACCATCGCCACCACGTCCTCTTCCTCGAACGGGCCGCGCAAGCCGTCGTGGCACATGCACTTGCCGGTGCAATACGCCATCTCGATTTCCTGCACGTGATACTTCGCGCGCGGAAACATGTCGTAGTTGCCGCAGTGGTCGTAATGCAGGTGCGAAAGGATCACGTCCTCCACCTGGTCCGGCTCCACGCCGATTGCCTTCAGCCCCTCCGCTGGAGAACGCAGGAACTGGCGGTTGCGCTTCGTCCCCATCGGCTCATCGAAGCCGGTGTCCAGAATGATCGTTCTGGACCCTTGCCGGATCGCCCACACGAAGTAATCCAACGGCATCGGCGCATCATGCGGGTCGCCGCCGATGAAGTTGGTCGACCGCTTCGCGTTGTCGTTACGCGCATAGCGGATCGCGAAAACCTCCCACGGAATCACGACGTCTTCGGCCAAAAGGCTTCACCGGTGGCGATCGAGTCCGGATACACCGGCACCGGCACACCGTTACGATACTGCACGATGCAGATTTTGGCGCCGCGACGGCGGCCTTTTTCGTCGTAGCTGACTCGTCCGTCCGGGAACAGATCCGCCGGTCCCGTCGTCAGGTCCATGCTGTGCAGTGCCGCCGACACCTTGCGCCGGTCGGCTGATCCCGCCTGCTCCATCGCCGCCCTCAAAATCATCACGTGCGCGTAAGCGAAGATCGAGTCATGGCCGAACCACGGCTCCTTGGTGCGCTCAACGAAGCGTTTGGCGATATCGGCCGCTTTCTTGCCGGGCCAGTCAGCCAACGCGACAATCAGGCCCTCCAGATTCGCCGGATCGGTCAGTTTAACCAGTTCGGGTACGCACCAATGCCCCCCCCCGCCGATCAACGGCATCTTCTTCGCCGTCAAACCAAATTCGGCGAACTTCTCTACCAGCAGTTTGTCATCGCCGACGTTGGTCGATTGCAACAACACGAAATCCGGCTTCCCGGAGCGCAGCTTTTGCACGATCGTCGTCGCGTCCGCCAACGGTGGCGTGTAAATCTCGTCGACCACCAGTTCAAGGTTCAGGTTCTTCAACACGTGATCGCGAATGGGCTTCAGGAAACTGACAGTCGACGCCGTGTTATCGCCCACAATCGCCACTTTGGTCGGCCGTTTCCCACTCGCCTTTGTCGCCAGTTCCATCACAATCGGTACCGTCTCCTCCGCCTGGACGTCCGCCGTGGGCGAGGACTGGAACACGTTCTTGAACCCGCGGCCGGTGATCAGATCGGAGTAGGACAGCGTCAGCCACGGCAATTCGGCGCGCTCGGTCACCTCGGTGATGGCGAGCGTGAATGTCGACAGCCACGCGCCAAAGCCGCCGGCGAGATCCGGTTCCTGTGCGACCATCCGTTGCGCCGCGTCCTTGGCTTTTTCCGCGCTGTCGCCCGCGTCGTACTCGATCAGTTTCATCTTCGCGCCACCAAGCGCCTTGATGCCACCCGAGGCGTTGGCGTCGTCGATGGCCATGCGGGCGCCCATTTGCTCCAGCACGCCGCTGCGAGCCCACGGGCCCGACAACGGCACTTCCATGGCGATTTTCACCTCCGACGGATTGTCCGCGCGGGCCTTGCCGGCGATCGCGGCGGCACCGGCGAGGCCTAATGCACCACGGCGACCCAATGAATTGATCAATGCCATCTTTTCAGTCTCCCTTTCGTTCACTCGTCAGTCAGCCCGAGATAGGATTTTCGGACGCGGTCGTCAGCCAGCAGCGTCTGGTACGAGCCTTCCAACACCATGTGGCCGGTTTCCAGTACGTAACCGTGATCGGACAGTTCCAGCGCCTCGGCGACCCTTTGTTCGACCAGCAGGATGGTAACGCCATCGCCGTGAATCTGCGAGATGCGCTCGAAAATCGTGTCGGTGACCGCGGGCGCCAGGCCCATCGACGGTTCGTCAAGCATCAGCAGTTTCGGCGCGCAGGCCAGACCGCGGCCAATGGCGACCATCTGCTGTTCACCGCCCGACAGAGTGCCGGCCATTTGCCGGGCGCGTTCCGCCAGAATGGGAAACAGCGTGTGGATGCGATCCAGTGTGCGGGTCCAGTTCACGCGGCCGGATTTCGGGTAAGCGCCCATCTCCAGATTTTCCAGCACCGTCAGGGTTTTGAACACCTGCCTGCCTTCGGGGACATGGGCGATGCCAAGATGCGCTCGTTCCGCTGCTGATAAGGTCAGCAAATCGCGGCCGAGAAATGTGATCGAACCTTCGGTAGGCCGGACCACACCCGAAATGGTTTTGAACAACGTGGATTTGCCGGCGCCATTCGGGCCGACAACAGTGACGAACTGGCCCTCGGACACAGACAATGACACGTTCGTCAGCGCGCGTAACCCGCCATACGAGACAGAGATGCCGGAAACCTCAAGCATCCTGTTTCGCCAGCCATTTCTTGCCGAGATAGGCCTCGATCACCGACCGGTCTTCAACCACGTCGCGCGGCCGGCCGGAGGCCAGCACCGCACCATGGTCCAGCACGACGAAACGGTCGGCGATCCGCATCATGGCGTGCATGGTGTGTTCGATGATCCCGACCGTCATGCCTTCATCGCGCAGGCGATTGAGCACGTTCAGCACGTCGTCGCACTCCTCCCGCCCGAGCCCGGCGAGCGTCTCGTCCAGCAGCAGCAATCGTGGCCGGCCGGCCAACGCGCGGGCAAGTTCCATCAAGCGCAGTTGCTTGTTGGTCAGCTGACCGGCGGGCACGCCCGCCTGAGAGGCGAGGCCGGTGCGATGCAAGGCGCGGATCGCTTCCTCGGCCGCTTCGTGATCGGACAGCCCGGCGCCGTAAGCGCCGACGATCACGTTGTCGAGTAACGGCAGCCGAGGAAAGCTACGCACCACCTGAAACGTGCGCCCGACGCCCATGTGGCAGACCTGATGGACTTTCCTGCCCAACATCGTCTCGCCGCCAAGCGTGGCGGTGCCCTCGTCGGCCGGCAGCACGCCGTTCAGCACGTTGAATAGTGTCGTTTTGCCGGCGCCGTTCGGGCCGATGATGCCCAGAATCTCGCCCTCTCCGATCGAGAAGCTGACATCGCTGACCGCGCGAAGTCCGCCGAATGATTTCGACAGATGCTCGACCTTCATCAGCACCGCGCCGGCGGGTTCCGTGGCGGACGCGACGCGGGGTTCCGGGTGAGGGGCGGGGAGGGGCTCGGCCGCTTTGGGTTTGAAGAAACGATCGCGGAACGTCCAGAACAATCCGTCGGGAGCCGCAAGGATGATCGCGATCACAGCGGCGCCGTACACGACACCCTGAATCCCGCGCAAATAGTCTCCGGCGTAAGCGTCCAGCAATTTCGAAAGCGGCACCAGGAACGCCGCGCCAATGACCGGACCCCAGATCGAGGCGACCCCGCCAAACAACGTCATGACAACCGGTTGCGCCGAGACCAGCATCCCGAACATCGCATCGGGCGTGACGACCAGTTGGACGCAGGCGTAAAGACCTCCGGCGCCGGCCGCGATCATGCCGGACACGATCAGCGCGCGCATTTTCCAGGTTCTGGTATCGATGCCCGCCGCCTCGGCAGCCAGTTCGTTCTGCCGTAGCGCCAGCAGGGCGAGGCCAAACCGCGAGTTCTCGACCAGACTGCACACCAGCACACTGATCGCCAGCAGCCCAATGGCGACGATCGTGTAGTAGCGCGGATCGGAGAACTGCATGTAAGCCACCGGCGAATTCCGGTGCATGGGCAACGACACTTCCTGGAAGCCGAAATACTGCATGAAATAAAGAATCGCCAAAGGATAGGCGAGCATCGACAGCGCGAAATAATGGCCCCGCAGGCGGAACGTCGGGATGCCGATGACGACCGCGGCGATGCCTCCCATGACGACGCCCAATGGAATGCCCAGCCAGGGCGTAAGATTCCAGTAAACCAGCGCCAGCGTCATGGTGTAGCCGCCGACGCCGAAGAAACTCGCCTGGCCAAACGACAACTGGCCGCCATAGCCGGACAGGATGTTCCACGATACGCCGAACGCGGCCCAGATCGGCACCAATGTCATGATCAACTGAAAGTAGCTGTTGGATACGAACCATGCCGCGCCGAGGTAAACGACAGACAGTCCAACCAGAATGATCAGATCGCGGCGCAAATTCGCGGCGGTGCCAATTCTCATGTCACGCACGCTCCGCCGAGCGGCCGAACAGGCCTTGCGGCCGCAGCATCACGATCAGCAAAAACACAATGAAGATCGCCGCGTTCTGCAACTGCGGCGGCAACACGAGAGCGGAAATCTGCTGCACCATGCCCACCGTCATCCCGCCCCAGAACGCGCCCATGATGGAGCCAATGCCGCCGAGGACGACTCCCGAATACATGATGATCACGTAATCGAAACCGATGAACGAACCGAACGAAAGATACGTCGCCATCAACCCGCCGGCGATCGCGGTGATCCCGCTGCCAAGGCCGAACGCCATCCGATAGTACTTGTCGACGTCGATCCCCATATACGTCGCGGCGGTCGGATTATCGGCGGCGGCGCGCAGTGCCTTACCGATCCGCGTATACTCCAGCGCGAAATACAGGATCAGCGCGACGGCGATCGCGATCGCGCAGGCCACCAGTTTGGCCTTGTTCAGAAAGATCGTGGCGTCGCCATAAAATCCGTCGATCAGGAACGCGCTCGACGAAAGCGGCGTGCGCACCGTCTGCGGAATGGTGCCGAAAACGATCATCCCGCCATTTTGCAAAACCAGCGAAATGCCCAGGGTCACGATCAACTGACCGAAATGACCGTCGTCGATCGAGCCCGCCGTTCGTAGCCCCGATACGCGGCTGATCAAAAACTTGTGCAGCAGAGCGCCGAACACGAACACGATCGGTCCGGCCAGAATTGCTCCGACAAAGGGCCCAATATACGGGCCGAGAAACGCCAGAACGCCGCCGCCCGTCACCAAATAAAGGCTCGCGAACATGCCCAGCATCAGCAACTCGCCCTGGGCGAAATTGACCACCTTCATGATGCCGAAGATCAGGCCCAGGCCGATGCACATCAGACCGTAGATGCAGCCGATGGTGATGCCCGCGGTGACCGCGTTCGCCACGCTCTCGATCAGGACCTCAATGTCCACCGGTTTCCTGGCCCTCCCTGGTCTGGGCCAGGCCCGGACGTGGCGCGTGCTTACCGGCTCCGGGCGGCGGGCTCAATCCCTGGCTTGTGTGGACACGCGGCCGGCATTGTATGCTGCGGACCAGGAGGAAGCAGAGATGGGGGATGACGTCGACACGTTCGATTATATCGTCACCGGCGCCGGTTCGGCCGGAGCGGCGGTGGCGGCGCGGTTGTCGGAATCCGGACGCCACCGCGTTTTGTTGCTGGAAGCCGGAGGCCGCGACAGCAACCCCTGGATCCACATTCCGCTCGGCTTCGCCCGGACCTACATCGATCCCTCGGTGAACTGGAAGTTCGAGAGCGCGCCGCAACCAGGCCTCGCCAATCGCCAATTGTATTTGCCGCGCGGCAAGACTCTGGGCGGCACGAGTTCGATCAATGGCATGGTCTACATTCGTGGCAATCCCGCCGACTACGACGAATGGCGCCAGAGAGGGTGCGAAGGTTGGGACTGGGATTCCGTGCTGCCGTTCTTCAAAAAGGCGGAACACCAGGAACGTGGCGCCGACGAATTCCACGCCATCGGCGGCCCGCTGCGAGTCTCCGACTCCCGTCCCGGACTGGAACTGGCGGACGCGGTGCTGGACGCCTGTGAGCAGGCGGGCATTCCGCGCAATCCCGACTTCAACGGTGCGATGCAGGAAGGTTGCGGGTTTTACCAGACCACGACCTCGAACCGCCGGCGCTGGAGCACGGCGAAAGCCTATCTGGAGCCGGCGCGAGGCCGCCCGAATCTGGAAATCCGCACCGGCGCGCACGCCACCAGGGTGCTGATCGAGAACGATCGCGCTGTCGGCGTCGAATACCGGTCGGCGGCGGGGACGCGGACGGCTCGGGCGCGGGGAGAGGTGATCGTTTCGGGAGGCGCGTACGGGTCGCCTCAGTTGCTGTTGTTGTCGGGCCTGGGACCTGCCGGACACCTGAGTGAAATGGGCGTGACGGTGCTGCGCGACATGCCGGCGGTGGGAAGCAATCTGCACGACCATTTCAACACCTATCTGAGTTGGCGGTGCGCGAAGCCGGTCACCCTGAATGACCTGGAGAACAGTTGGCCGCGGAAGATCCTGGCGGCGGCCCAATACGGCCTGATGCGCAAAGGTCCGATGGCGGGCAGCGGTGTCCATGCCGGTCTGTTCACCCGGTCCGATCCGCGACTGGAACGGCCGGATTTGCAGATCAATTTGCTGGAATGGAGCACGCTGGAACGGACCAAGGATCGTGTCATTCCGCATCCGTTCCCGGGCTTCACGCTCAGCCCGGTGCATTTGCGCCCGGACGGGCGAGGCACCGTGCGTCTGGCTTCCCCCGATCCGTTGGCGCCGCCGGCGATCTCGTTCGACTTTCTGCGCACCGAGTATGACATGCGCGCGATCCTGACCGGCATCCGGTTGATCCGGAAAATCGCCGCGCAACCGGCGTTGCGGCCGTATATCGTCGAGGAGATGGCGCCGGGTCCCGCTGTAACCAGCGATGCGGAACTCGCGGAGTTCGTGCGCCAGACCGGCGTGTCGAACCATCATCCCAGCAGTTCATGCGCGATGGGGACGGGCCCGAACAGTGTTGTCGATCCGCGGTTGCGCGTGCACGGTATCGCGGGGTTGCGAGTGGCGGACGCGTCGATCATGCCTCAGGTGGTGGCTGGCAATACCAACGCGCCGAGCATCATGATTGGCGAGAAAGCGGCGGCGATGATTTTACAGGATGCCGCGTAGCGGGGATGAAGGAGACGATGAAATGTCGCAAACGGCGAACGGTGGACCGGTAACATTTCTTGTCGCCCATGGCGCCTGGAGCGCCGGTTACGCCTGGAAGAAGATGCATCCGCTGATGGCGGCCGCGGGGCATCGTCTGCTTACTCCGACATATACCGGTCTCGGCGAACGGGAGCATCTGGCCGATCCGTCGAACGACCTCGAAACCCATATTCGCGACGTGCTGGCGGTGATCAAATATGAGGACCTTCGGGACATCGTGCTAATCGGCCACAGCTATGGCGGCATGGTCGCGACCGGCGTCGCCGACCGTGCGCGCGACCGGATTGCCCGGTTGATCTATCTCGACGCGTTCGTGCCTGAGGATGGCCAGGCTTTGTTCGACCTGATCGCGCCGGAAGGCCGCCTGGCGATGGAAGCGAGCGCCAGGGATGGTGATGGCTGGTGCGTGACGCCCAATCCGATTCCACCGGATACGTCCGAGTCGGATATGCGATGGTTGTTGGACCGCCGACTGCCGCAGTCGATCGGGTGCTTCAATACGCCATCGCGACTGACCGGTGCGGCTTTGACGTTGCCGCGCGACTACATCTACTGCACGCGCGCCACGCCGGCCGATCCGTTCCGTCAGTTCGCCACGCGCGCCAAAACCGAACCAGGCTGGCGGTGTCATGAAATCGACGGCAGTCATTCACCGCATGTCACGGCGCCTGAGGCGTTGTTCGCGTTGTTTCAGGCGATCGTGTCCTAGCAGTTCTTATTATGGCCGCCAGACGCCCCACGCCGTCATGCTCGGGCTTGACCCGAGCATCTCTCTGGCCCCCGTCCAGCGGCCTTGGGGCCGCGATCAGCCGGAGCGTGCGGGTTTCCGGCCGTCAGGGCTGGCTGGACATTCAGATGGTGCTGGCTGTGATTTTCCTGAACCTTGCTGGCGGTGACTGCGTCGAGGACCTGGAACGTCTGGAATGCGACAGCGGCTTCACAGCGATTTAGCTGGATTTACTGTTTATTACGGCTCTTTACATGAGAGGATCGTTGTGGTAATAATCTCCATAGCGTTCATCCTGCGGACGCGGGAGGCAATAAGACACGGCAAGTTCAGGGCTTCCCACCACTGGCGGTGCACTGCCCCGACCGAGCGATGGCCGTCTTTGACGGTTCTGGCTCCGAGGGGTTCTTTCTGAGTTAGTGAGCTTCGATTCCACCAAAAACGAGGGGGATTCCTATGCAAAAGCGAACAGTACTCCAAGGCTACCATGGTGGGCAGAGGGTTCGGAACGCCGACGGCGGTGAGCGCCGGAATTGTGCGTTGGCGCGGAGTCTCAAGAGGCGTCTATCCACCATATCTATCCTGCTCGGCTTGGCGATGGTTTTAGCGCCAACGGCGCACGCTGCCGATGTGGCAATACAATACCTAACGATTCCCCCTCCCACCAGCGGCTATCCTACCGCTCCCGCTACCGAAACAAGTTCAACACCTATTTGCCCTCCCACCAAAACTTCCACCAATAATGTCTGTCAATTACCGGGGTACGGAGGTGTGCAGGTTACCTGGACCCCGGCGGTTCCTGCTAACATGTTTTTTAATCCGTCTGCGTATAATACGGCGATGACAACGCAGCCACCATATACCAATCTACCGTATTATAGCAGCGACAATTTCCAATGGAACACGCCCGGGGACGGACAACAGATTGCCGCTTTTAACAACGATTCTGATAAGGCCAATCCTCCTAGTCCTCCTGTCTCTTACACTGTTAGGTTTACCTTTCAAGGGGGCCCTCCCGACCTGAACAGGCTGATGTTGGGGGTAATTGGCCTAGGCATTACGCAGAGTTCGACATCGACGACAGCGACGGTTTTGTCGGTGACTGGAAGCTTGGCCGGTGAGTACACGTTTCCCCTTACCGGCGGCCTTTATACCTCGACGTCTCCAACGATTCTTACTGGGGGCAACACGTTAACTAGCGGCTGGCAAAGTTCGATGACCACCGACGACCCTAGGAATACGGGGTGGGCGCTCTTCCAAATCAAGCCCGGCACGACTCTTCTAAAAGACGTTTCTGGCAAAACGTACTTCGAAGTCACCTTCAGCCAGCAACCTAAGGACGGCATCGGGTTTACGCTCGGCTACACAGTGCCTAACCTCCTCAAGATCTGCAAGGTGGCTGGCCCCGGCGTTACCTCGGGCTCTTCATCCAGTTTCACCGCTAACTGGGGGAGCACCGGCTCGAGTACGATCGGGGTCGTGGCGGGATCCGCGCCGGGCGGCAACTGCGCGCTCGGCCCTAGCCTCCCCCTGGGCACGACCGTGACGTTGGCCGAGAACATCCCGCCAGGCAACTCTGTGTCGGCCATCGCCGCGGTGCCGGCAGCCATCGTTACTGCCGGCCCAAACCTTTCCGCGGGCACTGTCACTGTCGTAATCGGTAGCGGCGTCAATGAGGTGACGTATACGGACCAGGCGCCCACCGGCTATCTTGAGATATGCAAGCAGGTGACCTCATTTCCGCCGCTGGGCAACTTCACTTTCACCGTCAGTACTGACCCTCCGATAGGTCCGCTCGGATCAGGACCGCACGTCATCGCAGGACCGATCGTCGTTCCGGCTGGCGGTTGCTCGCCGGCCATCGAAGTGCCGGCCGGTAGGGTGAGCATCTGGGAAACCACGGCGGCGTTCGGCATGACGTCCTGCGCCACCATTCCAGCAGGCCGGCAGGGCACCTGCAACCTCAAAGGACGGACCTCAATCGTGACCGTTGTCCCCGGCGGTATCTCGACCCAGACCGTCGCAATCATCACCAATAACTCGCAACCTATCTACAACCATTAGAGGACGGAGAACCTCACGGCCAGCAGCGCACCGGCAATCAAGCGCAAGGGCATACCCGTAGATCATGAGCCTATAGTGAACAGGACTGGGTCGCGAAGCGGATGAAGGGATTGCGCTTCCGCCTGATCGGCCTGCCGGGCCGTGTGGTGCGTCATGCACGCCGGCTGATCGTCCGCCTCGGCGCCGGCGCGGAGACGATGACACCGTTCATCTCCGCCCGACAGACGATCCGGGCGCTGGCATGTGGACCGGCTGGATGAGCTGTCATCGCTGCTCCCAGCGTATCGCGGGACTGCTCGCGGGCTGCCTTATAGGGTGGCGCGGAGGCCGCATGCCCATGCGGCGGGCCGGTGACTCGCAGGGGTTGCAGAACCGCCCGCCGAGAATCGCCAAACCTGCGGAGCAAGACGAAACGACGGTGAAACCCATGCCCTAGCGAGCGATCCGCACCGATTGACGCCTACCTGCCTGGGAAAGGGGACACGGTCGAGAGTTTGGTCGGGAATCCTGGCTGTCCACTCCGCTTGACAGCGCGTGACCGGGTCAGTATCGCTCGCAGCATGGAATTTGGCCGTCGTATCCTCGCGAACTCGAAAAAACCGTCCTCGCATCCGGGGACCGTCGATCGCGCGCGCTAAACCATAACGCTCCAGGATCGATCATAACCCCGCCGGTTCGACGGGGTTTTTTTGTATCCGCTCCCGTCTCCGGCTTCACAGGAGAGGGAACACATCATGCCCACCGATCAATCGACGCCCAACGGCATCTGGCTGCCGCTGATCACGCCATTCCGCGATGGCGAACTCGATGACACGTCACTTCGCGGTCTGCTCAGGCATTACGCGGCAGAGCCGGTCGATGGAATGATCCTCGCCGCCACGACCGGCGAGGGGCTGACGCTGGACGACGATGAAATCCACCATCTGGTAGCGGTAACGCGAGAAGAACTCGGCCAGCGCATGCCGATTTATCTTGGGCTGTCAGGCAGCGACACGCGCAAGGCGGTCAAATCGTTGCATCGCGTGTCCGGTTGGCCGCTGGATGGTTACCTGATCGCCTGTCCGTACTACACACGCCCGTCGCAACTCGGGCTGTTTTGCCATTTCTCCGCTCTGGCGGAGAATACCGATCGGCCGATCCTGATCTACAACATCCCGTACCGCACCGGCGTCAATCTCGGCAACGAAACGATGCTGCGGCTGGCGGAACTGCTCAATATCGCCGGGGTCAAGGATTGCTCGGCCGACGCGACGCAGTCGTTTGATCTGCTGCGCCAACGGCCTGCCGGCTTCTCGGTACTGACCGGCGAGGATGCTTTGTTTTACACCGCTCTGACCCAGGGAGCCGACGGCGGCATCCTCGCTTCGGCGCATGTCGCCCCGAGGGAATTCGCCATGGTGCGCGACCATCTGCTGGCTGGCGATCAGCCGTGCGCTTTGGCGGCCTGGCGCACGCTGGTCGATTTGCCGCGGCTGCTGTTCGGCGAACCCAGCCCGGCGCCCATCAAGTACTGGCTGTGGCGAACGGGGTTGATCGACAGTCCGGAACTCCGGTTGCCGATGACACCGGTCAGCGACGCTCTCGCGGCACGCATCGACCAGGAGATCGCCCGCCCGCGCCCGGGTGAATTCGGACAGTCGTCCTGACCGTTTGATCTCTCTCAATGACCGTCCTGATCCGCCAGCGTAGCGTTGCGTGACAGGCATGTATCGCCTGGGCGGAGGGAACGGTCATGGACACCATCACACCACCCGAAATTGTCGCGCCGAGCCAGGCGGTGGCGCCGAGGGCTCTGAACCACGTCGTGCTGAACGTGCGAGACATCGAGGAATCGCATCGCTTCTGGACCGAGATGATCGGTTTCAAACATGTCGGCACCGCCAAACCGCGGCCCGATCGCCCCAACCCGCCGAACTTTCGTTTCTACAGTTGTGACCACGGCGACGGGCGGCTGAGTCATCATGATCTCGCGCTGGTGGAAAATCCCAATCTGCCGCCGCCGCCCGCCGAGTGGGATATGATCGGCATGAACATGGCGATCAACCATGTCGCCATTCTGCTGCCGAGCCGGGAGGCATGGCTGCGGCAACTCGCGTTCCTGCAAAGCAAAGGAGTAAAATTTGACCGCCGCGTTGAGCATGGCATGACCCACAGTCTGTACATCCACGATCCAAACGGTTACGGCGTCGAGTTGCTCTACGAACTGCCGCGCGACGTCTGGGCTGACGACATCGATGGCGCACTGAACTACTCCGTCAGCCTGCCGACCGAGGGCCAGGAAGCGTTGGCAGATCGGGCCGACAATTTGCCATCGTTCCATCGCTCACGTTGATCCAGAGCAATGCATCCAGGCCGGTGCGCCCACAAAAACACCGCGAACCGGCCGCGGAGCATATCTCATGTCATCCACCACCGTCGCGATCCCGAAACCTGAACCCAAAGCGGCATTCTCAGCCCCGCACGGGTGGTGGCGGGTCGCGGTTCCGATCGCGATCGCTGTTGTGCTGGCACTACTTCCGCCGCCGCCCGGCCTGTCGCAGCACGCGTGGTATTATTTCGCGTTGTTCTCCGGCGTCATCGCCGCACTGGTCACCGAGCCGATTCCCAATCCCGCCGTCGGCCTGGTGGGACTGACGCTCGCCGCCGCGCTCTCGCGTTTCGTGCTGTTCAGCCCCGAGGATCTCGCCAAACCCGGCTTCAACGTAGTCAGCCAGAGCGTAAACTGGGCTTTATCCGGCTTCGCGAGTACGACCGTATGGCTCGTCGGCGGCGCGTTCATGTTTGCTCTGGGCTACGAGAAGACCGGCCTGGGGCGGCGCATCGCTCTGTTGCTGGTCCGCGCTCTGGGCAAACGCACACTGACCCTCGGCTACGCGACGACGTTCGCCGACATGATCCTGGCCCCGTTCACCCCGTCCAATACCGCGCGAGGCGCCGGCATCATCTTTCCGGTGGTGAACAATCTGCCCGGTCTGTACGATTCTCGCCCATACGAGCTCTCGGCGCGCAAGATCGGCGGATATATCATGTGGACGACATTCGCCGCTGACTGCGTGACGTCGACATTGTTCATGACCGCCTGCGCGCCAAACTTCCTCGCGCGGGAGTTCATCGACCGAATCGCGCATGTCTCGATCAGCTATGGCGACTGGATGCGGGCCTCGCTGCCGTTCGCTCTGCCGCTGTTGCTGGCGTTGCCGCTGTTGACTTATTGGATATTCCCGCCCGAGATCAAACGGAGTCCCGAAGCCTCGAACTGGGCTCGTTGTGAACTCGAAACCATGGGCGGGATCACCTGGCGCGAGACGGCGCTCGGTGTGCTCGTGCTGTTCGCCATCGCGCTGTGGATCTTCGGCGGCAATCTCATTGATCCGACGCTGGCCGCGTTCCTGGTGATGTCACTGATGCTGGTTCTGCGGGTCGTCACCTGGGGCGACATGGCGCGCAACGAGGCCGCCTGGACCACGATCGTGCTGTTGGCGACCTTGGTCACCCTGGCTGACGGGCTGTCTCGCGCGGGCTTCGTGAAATGGTTCGCCGACTATACCGCCGTTCATGTTGGCGGCCTGCCGCCGATGTTGATCCTGATGAGCCTCGTCGCGATCTACTTTGTCGCGCACTACATGTTCGCCAGCCTGACCGCACATACCACGGCCATGATGCCGATGATGCTGGCCGCGGGACTGGCCATTCCTGGCCTGTCCCCCGCGACGTTGGCGATCGGGCTCGCGATGACGACCGGGATCATGGGAATCCTGACCCCGTACGCGACCGGAGCGGCACTGCCTTACTACAACTGCGGCTACATCACCCCCGCGCAGTTCTGGCGCCTGGGTGCGATCTTTGGGCTGATCTTCATCGCCGCCCTGCTCGGCGTGGGGATTCCGTTGCTGGCTGGATAAGAAAGAGAAGCGTGCCGTACCGTCATCTCCGGGCTCGACCCGGGGACCAATCGCGGCAACCTGCTTGCATTGATCCCCGGGTCGAGCCCGGAGATGACGGTGGAGAGAAGCCCGGAGATGACGGTGGAGAGAAGCAGGGGGATGACGGCGGAGAGAAGCAGGGGATGACGATCAGGACCAGACCCACCCATTCGCGGGTGATCAGAGCTACAGCAGCAGCACCGCGAGGCTCCCCAGTCCGGCGACGATACAGTAGGCGGCGAAGGGGCTCAGGGCCCAGTCGTCATGGTCGCGAAAATAACGCATCAGGAACCAGGTGCTGAGCCAGGCCGTGATGCCGGCCACCACCGAGGCCATCGCCGCCAGCAGGAATGTGCCGGCCGGCACGTGCTCATGCAGCAGTTTCGGCACCTCCAGCACCGTGGCGCCCAGAATGATCGGCGTCGCGATCAGAAAGGAGAAATGTGCCGCGCCCTCATGCGTGATGCCACGCAACACCGCGCCCACGATCGTCGCGCCCGAGCGCGAAATGCCCGGGATCAACGCCGTGCACTGCCACAGCCCGACGCACACCGCGTCCATCGTCGTCAGGGTCGAGAGTTCACGGTGGCCTCGGTTGCGCAACCGCTCGCCGAACAGCAGCAACAGCCCGTTCACCACCAGGAAGGCGGCGGCGACCACCGGCGTGCCGAACAGGCCGCGGACGAATTTCTCGAGCACAAATCCGACAATGACCGCCGGGATGGTCGCGATCACGATCAGCATGAACACCCGGCGGCTCTCCTGCACCATGATCTCTTCCGCGAGGCCAACGACCCCCAGAAACAGCATCCACCAGTCGCGCCAGAAGTAAGTCAGCAGCGCCACGGCGGTGCCCAGATGCAAGAACACCAGAAACGGCAGGAATTCCGGCGACCGCAGGTCGATCCCCGATTTCAGCAAGGCCGGCAGCACGACCGCGTGGCCGAGACTGCTGACCGGAAACAACTCGGTGGCTCCCTGGAGGATCGCGATCAAGATCGCCTGTATCGCATTCATAAGGACGGTCCTTGAGACTCGGGCGGATGGAGTGGGCGTACCCGCTCCCTTCGTGGCATAGACAGGGCGTGATGGACACAGGCAAGCCCGATCATCCGCGCGGTCCGGGTCATTCGCATGGCGATGGTCATTCCGCCCATGCGCATGATGCGTCCGCGCATCGAAATCTCGCGCATTCTCCGGGGCATTCCCACGCTCATGCCCACGGGCATCACCACCCTGCGCCAGGCTCGCACGACCGGGCCTTCGCCATCGGCGCCGGGATCAACCTGGCCTTTGCCCTGGCCGAGATCGGCTTTGGATTCGCCGCCAACTCGGTCGCCCTGATCGCCGATGCCGTCCACAACCTGGGCGATGTCCTCGGCCTGCTTCTGGGCTGGAGCGCTGTCTGGCTGCACCGGCGGCCTCCGACCCAGCGCAGGACCTACGGTTGGGGCCGGTTTTCCATTGCCGCGGCATTGGCCAACGCCGCGATCCTGCTGGTTTCCGTCGGCGCGATCGGGATAGAGGCCGTGCATCGGCTGCATGATTCCGCACCCGTGGCTTCCACCACAGTGATGGCCGTCGCCGCCATTGGCATTCTGGTCAACGGTGGTTCGGCCTTACTGTTTCTGCGCGGGCGGCATGGCGACCTGAACATCCGCACGCAGTACCTGCATCTCGCCGCCGACGCCGCCGTCTCCCTTGGGGTCGTGCTCGCGGCGCTGGCGATGCGGCTGACGGGGTGGGGATGGCTCGATCCGCTCACCAGCCTGCTGATCGCCGTCGTCATCGCCCATGGCACCTGGGCAGCGCTGCGGGAGGCCGCCGATCTGGCCATGGATGCCGTGCCCGCGGGCGTCTCCCAGGTCGCCGTGCGCGACTGGCTCCAGGCTCTGCCGGGCGTGACCGAGGTGCATGACCTGCACATCTGGGCTTTGAGCACGACCGAAACGGCTTTGACCGCCCATCTTGTCTACGACGATGCGCCCGAGGACCGCCGGCCACACGATCTGGCGGCGGAGTTGCGCCGGCGGTTCGGGATCGGCCACGCGACCGTGCAGATTGAAAGCGACGCCGACGCGGCTCTGTGCCGGCTGCGTCCGAACGACGTCGTGTGAGGGGTTGCCGCGCGGTTGGTGAGTGTCCCCTTTGAGCGGCCTGAGTAATTTCCGATCCTGCCCACAGGCAGGATTGTCGTTACATTGGAAGTTCCCGCTGGTCTTGGTTACGGGGCCGGTCGAAAGGATTTACGAGTGCTGAAGATATTGATCGCCGAAGACGATTCAACAATCGCCAGCCTGATGGAAGACATCCTGGTCGAGTATGGCTACGAGGTCTGTGGCATCGCCAGTACTGTGGCCGAAGCCGTCGCGCTCGCCAGAACGCACAGGCCGGATCTCGCGGTCATCGATTTGCGGCTCGCCAATAACGGGCTCGGAACCGAAATCGCCGCGCAGCTCGGCGAACTCGGGCATCTCGGGGTTCTGTACATCACCGGCGCCTCACAGGCCATTCTGACAGCGACCAATGGTCACGCCCGCCTGGCCAAGCCGTTTCGCGATACGGAGCTCGTGCGGAGTCTCGAGATCGTCACCGAACTCCTCTCGTCCGGTCTCGCCTCGCCGCCCTTTCCTCGCGGATTTCACCTGTTGCCAGTTGCCGCGGCTCCTTCTTCACTGGGCTGGTCAGGTTGACCCGCCGAGGGCGGCGGCGAACGGCCAGATGGAACGCGGTTGTTTCACGACCGGGCCGATCCTCCCCGTGCATCAGGCCCGGCGCGTGATCCGATGATTCCTTCTCGCTCTCTGTTCGTGATGAACAGCGCGGCCGCGCTCTATTCCGGGTTCATTATTCTCGGCGTGTTGTTGCTGGGAATTTTCGCCGCCGCGGAGGTGCAGTCGGAAAACTATGAGAACATCCGCCAGGCGATCGCCGTCAGGGGCGAAATGTACACCGTCTTCAGCGCGATGCAGGACGTCGAAACCGGTCAGCGCGGTTACCTGCTGACGGGGAACAAGGCTTACCTGGGGCCGTATAACAACGCGCTACCGGTGATCGATAGTGGATTAAGGTTTCTGGCCCAGGCCCTGGAAGGAAGCCCGGGTGACCAGAAAACGTTCGCGACTTTCCGCGATCTGGCGGCTCAGAAGCTCGTCGTGACCGATGCCACCATCGCACGGCGCGAGGCAGGCGAGACCAGCGAAGCGGTTGCCCTCGTCATGGCGGGCTCGGGCAAGTCCATCATGGACGGCGTCCGGACGACGATGGCATCGTTGCTCGCGTCGCAGAAGGAGCGCATGGCGACGGGATTTCGTTTGGCCGAACTTAGCGCCCAATGGTTGCGCGGCGGCGCGATGGGCGCCGTCCTGGTCATCGCTGGCCTCGCTTTCGTCTCCTTTACCCGAATTCGCCGGCAACTCGGTCTCGTCACCGCGGGGCGCGACGATCTTTTCGATGCGCACAAGAAGTTGATCGTTGAAGGAGAGCAACAGGAGAAGCTCGCCGCGCAGTTGCGTCAATCGCAGAAAATGGAGGCGCTCGGCCAACTGACGGGCGGCCTCGCGCATGATTTCAACAACATGCTGGCTGTCATCGTGAGTAGTCTCAGCATCATCAAAAGGCGGATGGCGCGGGGCGAAGTGGACATCGCCCGCTATCTCGACGGCGCGATGGACGGCGCCGAGCGTGCGGCGACGCTCACCAGCCGCCTGCTCACGTTTTCACGCCAGCAACCGCTTTCGCCGGAGCTTCTCGACCCGAATAAAATGGTCGCCGGAATGTCCGAGTTGCTGCACCGGACATTGGGCGAAACCGCGTGTGTGGAGACAGTGCTGGCGGCCGGTCTCTGGCGCACGCATGTTGACGCGAGCCAGCTTGAAAACTCGATCCTCAACCTCGCGCTCAACGCGCGCGACGCCATGCCGGGTGGTGGGAATTTGACCATCGAGACCAGCAACGCCCATCTGAATGACGAGTATGCATCCACGAACAAGGACGTCCCGCCGGGTCAGTACGTCCTGATCGCGGTCACGGACACCGGCGTCGGCATGGCGCCCCAGTTGATCGAAAAGGCCTTCGACCCATTCTTCACGACGAAGCAGACAGGCAAGGGCACCGGCCTCGGGCTGAGCCAGGTCTATGGCTTCGTCAAACAATCGGGCGGACATGTTTCGGTCTATTCGGAGCCGGGGCATGGAACCACCTTCAAGCTCTATCTGCCCAGGTCCTATCTCGATGAAGCACGGGCGATAGTCCTGGCTCCGACGGAAGCCGTCCGGCCGGGTCACGCGAGCGAGATCATACTGGTCGTCGAAGACGACAAGCGGGTTCGCCAACTCAGCGTGGATGCTTTGCGGGAGCTTGGATACACGGTGGTACACGCGGACGATGGGGCCGCGGCATTGCGGCAACTCGAGGCGACGCCGCAGGTTGACCTGTTGTTCACCGATATCGTCATGCCGGGTATCAACGGACGCGAACTCGCCACGATTGCGACCAGGCGCCATCCGGAACTGCGGGTTCTCTACACGAGCGGTTACGTGCCGAACGCCGTGGTGCACAACGCCACACTGGGGCCGTTCGAGGATCTGATCACCAAGCCCTTCACAATCGACCAGCTGGCCCGAAAAGTGCGGCAGGTATTCAATCGTCCCGTGACGGCCGCGACGGGCCTGGCGGCTGGAGCGTCCCGGCTCGCCGGACCTCTGACGGCGCCAGCTCAGGTCGTCTGATCGGGGCCGGCAAAAGTGTTTGACGCCAGTCGTGACGGTCGTTAGATAGATACCAACCAGATGGTATCAATCGATCATGACCACGCCAAGAAGCGCCGCGACAAGGACAAAGCTGCTCGACGCGGCCCGCGACGTCATTCGCGCCCAGGGCTACTCGGGGACGACGGTTGACGACATTTGCGCGGCGGCGGGCGTCACGAAAGGCAGCTTCTTCCACCATTTCGCCACCAAGGATCAGCTTGGCGTCGCCGCGATCGAGCAGTGGGGCGAAACCACCTCTCAGATCTTCGCGTCCGCGCCATACAGCACGCTGCCGGATCCGCGTGACCGGGTGCTCGGTTACGTCGATTTTCGCGCCTCGATGCTGGAGCGGGAAATCCCGCGATTCACCTGCCTGTTGGGCACCATGGTGCAGGAGGTGTACGGGACCCATCCCGACCTTCGGGCCGCTTGTGACCTCGGCATGTCCGAGCACGTCGCCGTGCTGACGCGGGATATCGAAGCCGCGAGACAACGCTACGCGCCGGATGCATCCTGGACCGCCGAAAGTGCCGGTTATTTCATACAGGCCGTTCTGCAAGGGGCCTTCATCTTCGCCAAGGCGAAGCAAACCTCTGAGGTCGCCGCTGAAAGCCTCGCGCATCTGCGGCGGTACCTTGAGGCACTTTTCGATCCAAACCACCATCGGAAGGAGACCAGATCATGAGCACGACACAGGTCAAACCGATTCCGGACGGGATGCACTCCATTACGCCGCATCTGATCTGCGCCGGCGCGGCCGACGCCATCGAATTCTACAAGAAAGCCTTTGACGCGGTGGAACTGACCCGGATGCCCGGGCAAAACGGCAAACTTCTGCACGCGAGCGTGCGAATTGGCGATTCAACCGTCATGCTCACCGACGAGATGCCTGAACACGGCGCGCTTGGGCCGAACGCGCTGAAAGGGTCCCCGGTGACGATCCATCTTTACGTCACGGACGTTGACGCGGTCGCAGCTCGTGCGATCGCCGCCGGGGCGAAGGTCCGGATGCCGGTGGCGGACATGTTCTGGGGCGATCGCTATGGCCAACTGGAGGACCCGTTCGGCCACCGCTGGTCGGTCTCCACACACGTCCGCGACGTGACGCCGGAAGAGATGCGACAGGCGATGTGCAAAATGGCTGGATGACGGCGGCCGGATCGAACCAAACGGGGCCCGCGCCAGGCGGATCGCGGGTCCCGTTGACCGCCGCATGGCCGCGGAGCAAGGATGCCGCCATGATCCTGCTCATCGACAACTACGACAGCTTCACCTTCAATCTCGTCCACTTTCTGGGCGACGTCGGAGCACGCTGCGAAGTCGTTCGCAACGACAAACTGACGGTGGAAGAAGCACTCGCGCGGAGCCCTGAGGCGATCGTGCTGTCTCCCGGCCCGTGCACACCGAACGAGGCCGGGATCTGCCTCGACCTCATCAAAGCCGCCGCCGGCAAGGTGCCGATCCTTGGCGTTTGCCTCGGCCATCAGGCGATCGGTCAGGCGTTTGGCGGTCAGGTCGTTCGCGCGCCGAAACCGATGCACGGCAAACTCAGCAGCATTTCGCATGACCAACAGGGCGTGTTCGCGGGCGTGCCGACCCCGTTTTCCGCCACCCGCTACCACAGCCTGATCGTCGCCCGGGAAACACTGCCTGAGTGCCTGATTCCCACGGCGTTCAGCGAGGATGGGTTGATCATGGCCATGCATCACCGGGACCTGGTGATCCAGGGTGTGCAGTTTCATCCGGAAAGCATCGCCAGCGAGCATGGCCATAGCATTCTGGCCAACTTCCTGGCGCTTGCCCGCGGTGCCAACTCGCTCGTCCAGGCCGCCTGACCCGGCCCGCCGCCCCATGTCGCAAGACCTGAAACCAACACTGGCGAAGCTCGCCAACGGAGAGGCGCTGTCGGCTGACGAAGCCGAGGCCGCCTTTACCGTCATCATGTCCGGCGACGCGACACCGGCGCAGATTGGCGCGTTGCTGATGGCGATGCGCGTGCGCGGCGAAACCGTTCCCGAAATCACCGGCGCCGTCCGCGCCATGCGTGCCCGTATGACCGCGATCGAGGCTCCGCCAGGCGCCATCGACGTCTGCGGCACCGG
>Ga0182018_10000613_pt1 | contig 44857 bp, 46 predicted proteins | sample 812P2MmetaG_FD_120490 | JGI IMG/M metagenome (GOLD analysis project Ga0182018, IMG submission 120490) | Permafrost microbial communities from Stordalen Mire, Sweden - 812P2M metaG | ecosystem: Environmental > Terrestrial > Soil > Wetlands > Permafrost | place: Sweden: Stordalen | collected... | reverse complement strand
TTGAGGTCTGTTGTCCCATTTCGTCACCATTCAGCGCGATGGCCACGTGGCGGCGCCGTCGTCGCGGTGGCTCGCACAGCCGGCGCGACAATTTGTCTGACAGGGTGCCCCATAACTGATTCGCCACCAGAACGATGGCCATCAGGCCAAGGCGGAGCAACGCGACCAACCCCCAGATGGACACGTGTCTTCGGCGCGGTTGGCCGAGGGGGGAGAGTCCGGCCCCTCGCGCATGAGCGAGGGCCGTTCCGCGTCGATCAACGTTCCTGGTCTGCCTTGGAGATAGTAATCGTCGATGGGTCGATCTCAGAAGACACAACGCGTCTATCCGACGCCGAGGCCTTCGGACGGTGGATCTTGTTCATGGGGCCATATTACCCGCAATCTACCACGGCATGCCAGGCCTTTTGGCGGCACCCTTTCAGGCCGGTTCCGCGCTCCGCGCCGGGCTGATCATCCAGGCGCCCGCGACGATCGTCAGCACGACCATCGCCGGAAGCAGGCAGAACACAGTTCCCCACGTCGCCATCGCACCCGTGGCGGCCCAACCGGTTGACGACAGCGCCTCGGTAATCGTGGCGACGCGGGACGACGTCTGCCGCCGTCGGAAAACACTGCGCCTCCCTTGTGTGCGGAACCAATACTGGATCGCGGTGGACGAGGCCGCCGCAAGCAGGATACCGGCCATCGCCACGACGGCGGGGAATGGCTTGACGGTGAAGAACAGGACGATGAAGGGGGCGAAGATCAACGCGACGCCACCCAGTACCGCTTCGGTCTTGGCGCGCAGAACCCGGGCCGCCGCCATCGGCGCGGTGGCGATCAGTTCCGGTGCGTCCTCGCCTGACACCGCCAGCCACGCGAGGCCGCCGCCCAATTGTCCGGCGGCGACGATCAGGATCGGCACCAGCATCGCCGATCCGCCGATACCGCGGAAGTTGCGCCACAGCAGGAAGGCGGCCGGCAACAGGTACAGCAACTGCATCAGCGTTTGCGACATCAGCCAGGGATCGCGCAGCAGCAGCACCCACTCCTTGCGGCGCAGCGCCCAGGAGGGGGAGGAGGCGCGGAACAGCGAATGTCGCTCGGTGCGACGGGGCGCGTCGTGCGTCACATTGCCGGCGGCAAGCGCGAACTGACCAAAGCGCGGCGCGAACACGAAAATGACCGCGGCCAGAACGATGACACTGCCGCCAAGCAGAGCGGCCAGTGCCACCGGGTCGGCGAGGATTTCCGGCGCCGGCCATCGCATCATGGTATGGTTCGACGCGGCGCCGACCGCGGCGACCATTTGCGAGAAGTCGACGTCAGGCATCGCGCCATACGAAATGATCGTGACGAACTGCAGAAAGATGGCGAACGCCGCGCCAATCACCGCGGCGAAGATTTGCGAAACAGCTCGGGTGCGTTTCGCGCCGAGCAAATGGAACATCGCGACGATGATCACGATCGCCACCGCGGCCGCGTCAATCGCCAGTGCCACGGCGACGACGTAACCTCCAAGCCAGCGCGCCCCGCCGAGCCAGACCAGCACGTGAATAAACGGCGCCGCGAGCACCAGCGCCATCGCCACGACAGTGCCCGCCATCGCGGCGAGGCGTACCGCGAACAACCGGGACGCCGACACGGGCGAGGTCAGAATCAGTTCGAGATCACCTCGGGCGAAGAACGCTCGGGTGACCGTTTCCATCGCCTGGGACACCATGAGCGACCAGGCCAGCAACAACGAGACGGTCAGCGACGACAACACCTGGTCATCGGCCGAGCCGGCGCGGCTGGCGGCCGAATACAGCATCAACCAGGCCATCCCGTGCATGATGACCGCGAACACAGTGAAGCCGAGCACCACCGTCGTCCTGCGCCGCCGCCCTCCGGTCATGAGCGCCTGCCAATCGCGCCACGCCAGCCGGATTTCGTGCCGCCCGAACCAGAAAATCGTGCCAGGCGAGTTCGTGCCGGATGGGCTCATGCCAGACGGGCTCATGCCAGACGGGCTCATGCCAGACGAGCCGATGCCGGAGGGGCTCATACCAGCCGCGCTCATGCGGCGATCGCGTCCTGGGCCACTAACGCGAGGAAGGTGTCCTCCAGACTGTCCTGGCCGGAGCCCGCCTTGTGACGCAATTCGTCGAGCGTGCCGTCGGCGACCAGCCGCCCATTGGCGATCACGCCGATCCGGTCGGCCATGCGTTCGGCCACGTCCAGGATGTGCGTGGTCATGATCACGGAACAGCCGGCCCGAATGCGCTCACGCAGCACTTCCTTGACGATGCGCGATGACGCGGCATCGAGCCCGGTGAACGGCTCGTCCAGGATGATAAGTTTTGGTTCGTGCACCAGGGCGCCGGCCAAGGACACTTTCTGCCGCATGCCCTTGGACAGACGCTCGCATCGCTCATTGGCGTGCGGGGTCAGGCCGAGGCGGGAAAGCAAGTCGCTGGCTCGCGCGGCGGCGAGTTCTCCTTTGACCGCCCACAGCCCGGCGACGAATTCGAGAAACTCCATCGGCGTCAACTTGTCGTAGATCATCGGCTCATCCGAAACCCACGCCATGATATGCCTGACGCCAATAGGGTCGGCCAACGCATCGATGCCGAAGACCGTGATCGAGCCCTGGTCCGGCTTCAGCAGGCCAGTCACCATACGCAATGTCGTCGTCTTGCCCGCGCCGTTGGGTCCTAGCAGCGTATAAAACTCTCCGGCGTGAACCCGCAGATCCAACCCATCCACTGCTGGGCGATCGAAGCGTTTGGTGAGGCCACGAATTTCCAGCGCGAGGGACTGGATGGCATTCGCGCGGTGGGATCGGGAAGCCTGGGGCACAGATGCTCGCGAGGGGACGAAACCGCCGTGGTCGGAAAGGACGCTCGCGGCGGATATGGTGTCGGTATCGCCCATCGGGCTTGCTCCAGGCTGGGGGACGACGAGACCGTTCGCCCGCGCGGGAACAATGCCGTTGAGGTTGGTAACATTCGAGTGTCGAAGCGACGTCGAAGTGGCGATCGACGACGCTAATCACGCGATGTGCGGGGCCACTTCTCCGCCTCGCGGCGAGACGGTCCGGCTACGGTTCGTCCAGCGAGAAGCCGGCGTAATGCAGAGGCTTCGCCATCTGCACGATGCCGCCGAAGTAATTGTCGTCGAACTCGTCCTCGGTGTAGCCGGCGGCGGCGTAAAAGCCCGCGGCCTCGGGCGTCGCGTAAACCACCGCGCGGCGGCAGCCGATTCCACGGGCGAACCCTTCGGCCTCGCGCAACAGAATGCGGCCGTGGCCCTCGCGCTGGTGTGAGGGGTCGATGGCGACCAGCCTCAACGCGGCATCGCCATTGGCCAGACTATCGACGCGGATTGTCCCAATTGGTTGGGCGTCGCGTTTCAGCAGTAGGGGAAAGTGGCCGTCGGCATGTTCGTCGGCGTCCTCCTCGATGTCCTCACCCGCTTCAAAGGCGACCCGGCGGCGGATCGCATGATAGGCGGCCCAGTCATCGGGCGTGGCGGGCCGGTGAAGCCGGTAACTCGTGGGCGCGCCGTCATCCATTCGGCCGTTCCGTTGCTTACTGTCGCTCTGACACGATAGGCGGCGCGCGGAATCCGGCATAGGTCAGGATGACGCCAAGGCCGAGAGCGACGACGCCCGCCAGATAGAGCCATACCGGGCCGATAGATGCGTCCGCCAGCGACCCCAGCAGGTTGTGTGGCAGAGACAGCAACACCACGCCCCGGATGAGGAAAATCCATCCAACCAGAGTGACCAGGACAGGCGCGATGCCGCGGGACCAGATCTGACGTCCCGGCACGATGGCGAGTCCGGCGGATATGCAAATCAGGCTCAGCATGAACACCGCGACACGATCGAGAACGAACGCTTGTATGATCGCGCGCGAGGCGGGTTCATCCACCAGCATCCAGATTGATACAATCGTGATGCTTAGGCCGAACAACCGGGCAAGGAAGACGGTTTGTAGGCTCATTGCACGACTCCCATCGCCGTCTAAACTGGTGCGGTCGTCTGACGGGCGTGATGAGAGACTTGCATTGATCGATCTTCCTGACCATCGAGCACCCGAGTTCGGCAGGCGTTGGCTGCTTGGGATTCCGCTGTCTCTTATCCTGGGGCCGCGGCGTGGAGACGCGGGCACGGTTCTGGCGGCCACTCCGATCTCGCGCATGGACCTGAAATGGTGGCGCGACAGGCATCTGGAGAAACTCGCGGAATTGCGGCGCACCCGGCCAAACCTGATCTTTTTGGGCGATTCGATCACCGACGACTGGGAGTACAATGGCCCGGAATCGTGGAGACAATTCCTGCCGGTCTGGCAGCGTTTTTATGGCGACCGCGACGCGGTGAATCTTGGTTTCAAGGGCGATACGACAGCGAGTTTGATCTGGCGTATCCAAAACGGTGAGATTGATGGCGTCTCGCCCAAAGTCGCGGTGATTTTGATCGGGGCGAATAATCTGGGCCGCCTGCACTGGCCGGCGGCGGATACCGTGCTCGGAGTTAACACCATCATCGGCGATTTGCGGCGACGGTTGCCCTCGACGCGCATTCTGTTGCTGGGCGTGTTACCTTCGGAACGATCGGATTGGGTAACGGAAACCACCGCGACCATCAACCAGGCGTTGAGCCAGAAATACGCGCACGATCCGATCGTGACCTACATGGATGTCGGCCATGTTTTCATGAAGGACGGCCGGCTGGATCGCGATCTGTATTATGATCCGAAACTGACTCCACCTGATCCACCGTTGCATCCCACCGCTCAGGGCCAGGCGTTGATGGCGGCGGCCATGGAACCAGTTCTGGCAGGCTTACTGGGCGATAAAGTTCATCAATAACGGGAGAGTGCGATGGCGAAGGGATATTGGATCGCTCGGGTCGATGTGACCGATCCCGATGGCTATCAGGCGTATGTGAAAGCCAACGCGGAAGCGTTCCGGAAATTCGGCGCGCGGTTTATCGTTCGCGGCGGCCAGTTCGAGGCGCCGGAAGGCACGCCGAGGGCGCGAAACATCATTTTGGAATTCGCCGATTATGTGACGGCTGTCGCTTGCTATCAGTCCGCGGAATATCAGGCCGCGAAAGCGTTGCGTATTGGGAAGGGTGTCGCGGACATTGTCATCATCGAGGGATACGACGGCGTTCAACCGTAATCGCGTGGTTTTTCTGCTTGCAGTGGATCCGGCAATGCCGTATATGAATTGTCGAATCTGAACCACCCCGGTTAATCAATTTCTAAAAGTCTGTCCGGGATCATGATATTGAAAATCATGAGCAATCTTAGTCATAATGGCATTTCCCCGGATCGGAGCACGGTCCGAGAGCATCCGCGTTCATCCCTTTCTTATCTGCGTCAGATTCCTTTCGTCACTCAAACGCCGGCGATTGGTCCGCGGCAAGAATTTTAATGCAGATAAGAAAGGGATGAACGCGGATGCACGCAGATATGGTCGTGCGGTTGAAATGTTCCGGATCTAAAACATTAACATTGGACAATTTGTTTCGGAACGGACACCAAGGACTTCGCCGGTAAACATCAGTCCCGTCTTTCATCACTCCATGGGCGGATCGTGCCGCATTCGGTCATTGCGTATTCGCGAAAGGCGACAAAATTGACCTGACCGGAGCCGATCGTAACGAGCTTCGCAAGGAGCTGGCGGGGTTGGCTGAAGATGGATCGCAATGGAGTACGCCGTCATGTCCAAGGCTGGTAGCCGCATCCTTAGCAGCGTTCGCGCGGCGCGTGCTTATGCACGCGGCGACCCGGATGGCGGGTTCGTTCTACATGTCCCGCACAGCGTCGATGTCCGTGGCATTCGCTCCGATCTGGGTCTCAGCCAGGAAGCGTTCGCGAAACGATTTGGCTTCAGTCTCGCGGCCTGCGCGACTGGGAGCAGCAGCGGCGCACGCCGGAGCAGGCCGCGCGCGTGTTGTTGCTGGTCATCGCGCAAAACCCGGGCGCGGTGGATCGGGCGCTGGCCGCGGCGCGGCCGAACTGATCAGTGCAAAGCGTCTTCCACCGCAGCCGCGATCCGGAACAAGCGCGCGTCACCCATCGTTTCGCCCATCAGCATCAATCCAACCGGCGCGTCTCCGGGCTGATGGCATGGTAAGCTGATCGCGCAACGATCCAGGAAATTACCCAAGGCGGTATTGCGCAGAATCAGCATGTTGATTCGGTTATATTCCCGTTCGTCATCCAGGTCGGCGATCCGCGGCGCGACGATCGGCACCGTTGGCATCACGACACAATCAAAATCGCACGTGTCGGCGTCGAACGCAGCGATGATCCGCGCCCGCGCCGGGCCAAGATCGAGATAATCCGCCGCACTCATTCCCTCGCCCCGCATGATGCGAACGCGAATCCGCGGGTCATAGCCATCGCCTTTCGCGGCGAGCAGCGCTCGGTGCCAGGCATAGGCTTCGCTCGCCGCGTAGCCGCCTTTCGCATTGACCGCGGCAATGGAGTCGAACGCCGGGAAACGGACGCGTGTGATGCGCGCACCGGCGACTGACAGCATGGATAAAGCCTTGTCGAACGCGGCGGCGACGGTCGCGTCCATGCCATCCAGTACCACGTTCTCCGGCACCGCCAGGCGCAATCCAGCCAACGGAGCCGGGACCCCGGGGACGGATTCCTCGCCAGCCAGGATCGCGTCGATCGCCGCGCAGCAGGCAACCGTGGTTGCCAGTGGGCCAACCGAGTCAAGCGACGGCGCCAGCGGCAACACGCCGGTGATCGGCACGCGCCGCGCGGTGGGCTTGTAGCCGACAACTCCGCAAAACGCCGCCGGGATCCGGCACGAGCCGCCGGTGTCGGTGCCCAGTCCGGCCGCCACCATGCCGTCCGCGACGGCTACCGCGGTGCCGGACGAACTGCCTCCGGGAATTCGGGCGGCGCCGCGATCCCACGGCGAGGTTGGCGTGCCGTAGTGCGGATTGATGCCCAGTCCGGAGAAAGCGAATTCGGTCATGTTGACGCGGCCCATGGTGATGAAGCCGGCGTTCAGCATGCGTTGCACCACCGGCGCGTTCGCCCGTGCTGGCGGAGCGTCCGCGAGCACCTTGGAGCCGGCAGGCGTCGGTTCGCCGGCGATGTCAAACAGGTCCTTCAACGCGATCGGAATGCCGGCGTAGCGGCCGACCGCCAGGCCGACCCGCCGCGCCGTGTCTACCGCGTCGGCGGCGGCGCGGGCTCGGTCGGCATGGATTTTGATGAAGGTGCGCGCGCCCTCGCCAGAGGGGGCCGCGATCCGTTCCAAAGAGGCTTCCACCAGGGCACGGCTGGTGGTTTGTCCGTCCGCCAGGCTCTGGGCCAGGTCTTCGATCGCGCGCACGATGCCTCCTGTTCCGCAGGAGAGACCATGCCATGTCAGACGCGCCCGCCAAACCCGTTTTACTGACCGGAGCCTCCGGTAATCTGGGACGCATGCTGGCCAAGGCGTTGGCGGCCGAAGGCTGGACACTCCGACTGACCGACATCACGCCGTTTCCGGATCCGCTGCCCGCCGACGCGTCGTTTGTCCGAGCGGACCTTAACGATGGCGTGACGATCCTGCGCCTCGCCGAAGGGTGTGGCGCCATCGTGCATCTTGGCGGCGTGTCGGTGGAGCGGCCGTTCGAGGAGGTGCTCGGTCCGAATATTCGCGGGTTGTACCACATTTACGAGGCCGCTCGGCGGGAGCACGCGCGGGTCGTATTCGCCTCGTCCAACCACTCCGTCGGCTTTCACGAGCGGACCGAAACCATTCCCGCCGACACACAATTCCTGCCGGACGGGTTCTATGGGTTGTCCAAAGCGTATGGCGAACTGATGGGCCGCCTATATTGGTTCAAGCACGGCGTCGAGAGTATGTTCATCCGCATCGGCTCCAGTCTTCCCGAGCCGGTAAACGCACGCATGCTCGCGAGTTGGCTGTCTTACCCGGACCTCGCGCGGCTGGTCGTTCGTTGCGTGATGACCGAGAAGGTTGGCTGCCGTGTCGTATGGGGCGCCTCGGACAACGCGCGCATGACCTGGTGGCGCGACGATGAACGTGACGTACTCGGTTGGGCGCCACGTGACAGCGCAGACTCCTTCGCCGGGCAGCTCGCCGGCAAGGTCAGCGGTGATCCGATCGAGGAGCGCTATATGGGCGGCGGCTTCTGCTCTCTGGATTACTCGCGCGGTGAGCCGCCACCCGAGAGCTTCTCCCGCAAAGCCTCAGACTGAATCGGGCAGGTCACCGGGTTACGCGAATGGGGTCCGCCCGCGGATTCTCACGCCACGCCCAGGCTCGCCTTCGCCTCCGAGGTCACACCGTCGGAGTCCGCGAATGCGTAGCCTTTCTCAAGCAGTTTCCTGGTATAATACTTATTGTAAAAGAACGCCCAAACGAACATCGCGACCACGGAACCTATCCCAAAGGTGAAAATCCCGATCAACACCAAAACGACAAAACCGCCAATGAATGTGAGGAAGTCAGCACGGAACAAGGCGGGCCAAAAGCCGAAGAACAATGTCGTCCAGGAAAAGCCATAGAACCCGCGCTTGATAAGACCGCTGTCCCGGTGCTTCAGCATTACAACACTGGCCATAAACTCCCCCTTTGTCACAAGTGTTTTTCTGGCCCTCCACGAACGCTCCCAGGCTGAGCCCCGCCGGGACCGATCGGAAACATCGACATTTACTATGTCCGTTAGTCGCTGAATTGCAACATTCAGGATCGGCACTGGCCCGGCGGGCGCGATTCACACGCCGAGCCATCGCCCATGTTGCTCAACAAGGACTGAAACTAAACTCGAGACTAAGACAATCCGTCGCCGAACCGGTTGGGGGCGGGCGAGGGATCCTTCATAGTGCCTGGCTGCACCACGATATACAGGAACCAATACACGCCGATGAGTGGAATGCACTGGATCCACCACCACCCGCCGGCTCGGTCCGTGTCATGCAGCCGCCGCACCGCCACGGAAATAGTTGGCAGGATGATCGCCAGGAACAATAACGCGCCTACGATCACAGCGATGACGGTACCCAAAATGAGTGCCAGCACCGCCCCGATTATCCAAATAGCGATGTAATACAGCACCAAAAACAGCATCCACCACCAGTACTCTGGCCGGTGCGCACGCCCCTGAAACGTCGCATATTTCGAGAAGCACGCAGAAATTGCCTGTCCGAAACCCATTTTCATTCCCCCTTTTTCCGGGTTACCGACCTATTCCGGCCCCTTGGCGGCATCCTGACATAATCGCATTATCATCAGGAACGGATTCGGTGGAAAAAATGCCCGAAGGCAAATTGCTGATCGGCAACCGGCGATACTCGTCCTGGTCCATGCGGGGTTGGGTTGCCGTCCGCCTCGCCCGGCTGGACGTCGAGGTCCAGGTCGCGCGCTTCGTCCGCCCCGGGCCCACGCCGGAGATCGTTAAGGCATCGCCGAACGGATTGGTGCCGTATCTGGAGCATCAGGGGACTCGCGTCTGGGAGTCCCTGGCGGTCTGCGATTATTGCGCCGAGATCGAGCCGTCGCTGTGGCCGACTGACCGCGCTGCCCGAGCCCATGCTCGGTCGATTTCCGCCGAGATGCATAGCGGGTTCCACGGCCTCCGGCACAACATGTGGATGAATCTGGGGCGCGACTTCGCCGGGTTCGGCCGCACTCCAGAGGCACTGGCGGACGTCGCCCGGATCGAGGGTATCTGGGCCGACGCGCGGCAGCGGTTCGGCGCCGGCGGGCCTTATCTGTTCGGCGCGGCGCTGACCGCGGCGGACGCCATGTATGCTCCGGTGGTGACACGCCTCCTGACCTGGCGTCCGGAAATTTCGGCCGCCACCCAGGCGTATGTCGATGCCGTGCGGGCCCATCCCCTGGTCTCAGAATGGTATGACGCGGCGGCCCAGGAGCCGGAGGACTGGCTGGTCGCGGACTACGAGCGGATGGCCGAGCCGCCCGTGGCTTGAAGATAGTCAAACCAACGGACATGATGACGGCATGATCGAGCCGTCCGCGTACTGTGTCGCCGCACTGCTCGCACTTGCCGCATTGAGTGTGTCGATGGCGCGTTTTGGCCTGGTCCGTGCGCTGATTTACGCCGCGTCCGGACTCGTGTGCCTCGCGCTGCTGGGGATCGGGATCGCTTCACTTGGCGCTGGCGTGTCTCAGATGAGGCTGCCTTTGGGTCTGCCGTGGATCGGGGTGAATTTCCGGCTCGATTCACTTGCCGCCGCGTTTCTGGTGCTGATCGGGCTGGGCGGGGCTGGCGCCAATCTTTACGCCATCGGTTACGGACGCCACGAACCGGATCCAGGACGTATTGTCCCGTTCATTCCGGCTTTCCTCGCCAGCATGACTCTGGTGGTCCTGGCCGACGATGCTTTCACCTTCCTGTTCGCCTGGGAATTGATGTCCCTGTCCTCCTGGGCGCTCGTGATGGCGCATCACAGGGAGGAGGGAAATGCCCGCGCCGCTTTCGTTTATTTGATCATGGCGGTGTTCAGCGGTCTCACTTTGCTGCTGGCGCTTGGAATGTTGGCTGGACCGTCGGGAGGTTTCACCTTCGCCGCGATCCGCGCCGCGCATGTGCCGCCAGCGACCGTGGCGATGGTGTTCGTGCTGGCGACGATCGGGGCTGGGTCGAAAGCAGGACTTGTGCCGCTGCATGTGTGGTTGCCACTGGCACATCCGGCCGCGCCGAGCCACGCCTCCGCGCTGATGAGCGGCGTGATGACCAAGGTGGCGATCTACGGATTCATTCGGATCGTGTTTGATCTGACGGGCCCACCCACCTGGTGGTCCGCCGCGATCATTCTGCTCCTGGGCGGGATCACCGCCGTGATGGGTGTGCTGCACGCGTTGATGGAACGGGATCTGAAACGTTTGCTGGCTTACTCGACGGTCGAAAATATCGGTATCATCTTTATCGGCATCGGGCTGGCGATGGCGTTCCAGAGCAATGGTTTCATGGCCGGCGCCGTGTTGGCACTGACCGCGGCGTTGTTTCACGCGCTGAATCACACCGTGTTCAAGAGCCTGCTGTTCTTCGGCGCGGGCGCGGTCCTGCATGGCACCGGCACACGGGACATGGGCCGGTTGGGCGGACTGATCAATCGCATGAAGTGGACCCAGTTCGCGATGCTCGCGGGGTGCGTCGCCATCTCGGCGTTACCGCCGTTGAATGGGTTCGTTTCAGAATGGATGACGTTTCAGGCCATCTTGCTGCGGCCCGAGATGCCGCAATGGGGTCTGAAGATCATGATCCCGGTCGATGGCGCCTTGCTGGCCCTGACCGCGACGTTGGCGGCCGCATGCTTCGTGCGGATGCACGGGATCACGTTCCTTGGCCGGGCGCGGGGCGAGGCGGCGCGAACCGCGCATGAGACCGATGCTTGCTCGATCGCCGCGATGCTGATCTTCGCCGCGTTGTGTGTGCTGCTCGGGTTGTTGCCAGGTTTTGTGATCGACGGACTGGCGCCGGTGACGGTGAGTCTTCTGGGGGGACACATGCCGACTCAGCTTGGCGACCGCTGGCTGAGTCTGGTGCCGGTATCCGCCAGCCGGAGTTCCTATAACGGTTTGTTGGTCTTCTTATTCATCACCGCCTCGACGCTGATCGTGGTGTTCCTGGTGCACCGATTCGCGTCCAGCGCCAAACGGCGGTCCGCGGCATGGGATTGCGGCTTCCCCGATCCCAGACCGGAAACGCAATATACGGCGGAGAGCTTCGAGCAACCGATCCGGCGCGTGTTCGGATCGCTGGTGTTCCAGACGCGGGAGGTGGTGGACATGCCGTCGCCTGGCGATATGCGTCCGGCTCGGATTACGCGTTTCGCACATGATTTGGTTTGGGAGGGTCTTTACCTGCCGTTGGCGGCTTATGTCGGCAGTACGGCCGATCGGATGAACGTCCTGCAATTCCTGACCATCCGCCGCTACCTCGGTTTTGTGTTCGTGGCACTGGTGCTGCTGCTGCTCGGCCTGGCCTTGTGGCAATGAGCGAAGCGGCCTCGCCATGGTTGCTGCTGGCTCAGCTTTGCCAGATGACGATTGTGATGGCTCTCGCGCCGTTGCTGACGGGTCTGGTGCGCAAAGTGAAAGCCCGGCTGCAGCGCCGCGTCGGTCCGCCGTTGGTGCAACCTTATCTCGACCTACGCCGGCTGATGTTGAAGGAGGTCGTGCTGGCCGAGAACGCCTCCTGGCTGTTCCGGATCATGCCGTATTTGATCCTGTCGATCACCTGGGTGGCGGCCGCCCTGGTACCGACCTTCGCGACCGGTCTCATGTTCAGTTGGTCCGGCGATTTGATCGTCATCGCCGGATTGCTCGGCGCCGCCCGGTTCGCGCAAGCACTGGCGGGACTGGATGTCGGCACCAGTTTCGGCGGGATTGGGTCGTCGCGTGAGGTGATGTTCGCGTCACTGGCGGAACCGGCGATCATCATGATCATTCTATGCGTCGCGCTGATTGCCGGCTCGACGCAATTGTCGACCATCGCCGACCACATGGCCAATGGCGAGGTTGGGCTGCGCGTGTCGCTGGCGCTCGCATTGGTCGGGTTGATCATCGTGGCACTGGCGGAAAACGCTCGGATCCCGGTCGACAATCCGGCGACGCACCTGGAACTGACCATGGTGCATGAGGCGATGGTGCTGGAATATTCTGGCCGTCATCTGGCGATGATCGACCTCGCCGCGTTCCTGAAACTGCTGCTTTACGTGTCGTTGATCGGTTGCATCTTCTTCCCATTCGGCATCGCGCAAAGCGGATCGGGGCCGGAATTTTACCTGCTTGGGTTGCTCATCTACCTCATGAAGCTCGGCGTTTGTGGCGTGCTGCTTGGCGTGCTGGAGATGTCGATCGCCAAGATGCGCGTCTTCCGGGTGCCTAACTTTCTTGGTGGAGCGTTCATGCTTGGCTTGTTGGGCGTGCTGCTGCTTTACGTCTCGCGGGGCATGTGATGCACGGCATCGACTTCGACATCGCGCATATGCTGGCCGGCTTGCTGGTGCTGATGAGCTTTCTGATGCTGTACCAGGTCCGCTTGCTGCCGTTGCTGAACGTGTTGGCCGCGCATGCCTTCGTGCTTTCGCTATCGGTGTCGTGGCAGGCGTATATTCAGCATGCGCCGCACCTTTTTATCACCGCCGGCATAGCGCTGGTGTTCAAGGCGATCATCGTACCGATGGTGCTCCGCCGCATGGTGGTCCGCATGGGCATTCATCGAGAGATCGAGACCGTCGTCAGTATCGGCCTGACCATGTTGGCCGGCCTCGGACTGGTCGCGCTCTCGCTCGAGGTGATGTTGCCGCTGACCGCCGGAGCGGAACCGGTGGTCCGCGAAGACATCGCGCTGGCGCTGTCGGTCGTGCTGATTGGTTTACTGATGATGGTGACCCGCCGCAATGCCGTCAGCCAGGTCGTCGGCTTCATGTCGCTGGAAAACGGCATCAACCTCGCCGCGACGGGCGCCCGGGGAATGCCATTGGTGGTGGAAATCAGCGTGGCGTTCTCGGTGCTGATCGCATTCATCGTCATCGGCATCTTTCTGTTCCGCATCCGCGAACGCTTCGACACGGTTGACGTCGGAGTCATGGACGAGTTTCGCGGCGGCCGGCAATGAACATTTTGTCTGATCTGTTGCCTGGCTGGTTCGACCCGCTGCTTGGCATACTGATCATCCCGCTCGCGGCCGCGGTAATTTTGGCGATGGTGCCAAACTACCGGATTTCGGCGGCACTCAATGTCGCCGCGGCGTTCGGGTCACTCGGCTGCGCCGTCACACTGCTGTTCGAGCGTCCGCCGCCGCACGCGTTTCTGTTGGTCGATGACTTCAACATCGTGTTCATCCTGCTGAACACGTTTGTCGGGTTCACCACCAGCGCGTTCAGCGCCAGCTACATCGCGCATGAACTTGAAATCGGCCGGCTGACGGCGTGGCACCTGCGATTCTATCACGCGATGTTTCAGTTGATGCTGTTCGGCATGAACCTCGCGCTGGTCGCCAACAATATCGGCCTGATGTGGGTCGCGGTCGAACTCGCGACGCTGACGACCGTGTTGATGGTTGGTATTTATCGCACGCATGAGGCCCTCGAAGCCGCGTGGAAGTATTTTATTCTTGGCTCGGTCGGGATCGCCTTGGCGTTGTTCGGCACGATCCTGGTCTATCTCGCCGCCCGTCCGGTCATCGGCGAGGGCATGGACGCGATGGTCTGGACAACGCTGGTTGACCATGCGCGCGGCCTGGACCCTTCACTGCTGAACGTCGCCTTCGTCTTTCTGTTGTTGGGGTATGGCACGAAGGTAGGCCTGGCACCGCTGCACGCGTGGCTGCCTGACGCCCACGCCGAGGGCCCGACGCCGATCTCCGCGGTGTTGTCCGGCCTGTTGCTGAACGTCGCGCTTTACGCTTTGTTGCGATTCAAGATTTTAATCGCGGCGAATGCGTCAGCGATCGCTCCTGGGCCGCTGCTGATCGGCCTCGGGTTGCTGTCGCTGATTTTCGCGGGTTTCATGTTGTACAGGCGGCGCGATATCAAACGCATGTTCGCCTATTCCTCGATCGAGCACATGGGCATCATCGTGTTTGCCTTCGGTATGGCTGGGCCTTTGGGCAATCTGGCCGGATTGTTGCAAATGACAATGCACAGCCTGACCAAGTCGGCGATCTTTTTCACTGTCGGACATGTCGCCCAGGTGAAGGGGACACAACGGATGGCGGATATGGGCGGGCTGACGACGACGCATCCGTTGCTCGGCTGGCTGCTGGTCGCCGGCGTGGCGGCGATCGCCGGGTTGCCGCCGTTCGGGGTGTTCACCAGTGAGTTCCTGATCGTGACGACAACCTTCGCACGGGAGCCGATACTCGCGGTGCTGTTCATTCTTGGGCTGTTACTGGCGTTCGGCGCTCTGCTCTTGCGGCTGACGGACGTGGCGTTCGGTGAGGTGAAAGGACCCGTCGGTCCAGTACACGCATCCTATCTGCCGGTCATCGCGCATTTGTCGCTGGTACTGGTCGCCGGGATCTGGCTGCCTCCACCGTTGGTGGTGTGGTTCCAACACGTGGCGGCGCTGCTCGGATGACGGTGCTCACGCCGCTTTTGAACGAAGGCCGCCGCATGCTGTCGCAGCGGCCGGTTCCGCGCGCGCTGGTGTACGCCGAAACCTGGTCGCGCGCGATCGTCCTTCTCGCCGCCGGAGACCTGACGCTGTTGAGTCTCTGGGGCGACGCGAGCCAGGTCCATATGGCGCTGCTCGATCCCGAGGATCACTCGGTCGGTGTTGTGACGCTTGCGTGTCACGACGGACACTATCCCTCGGTTGGGATGGCGCATCCCCCGGCGATCCGGCTGGAACGCGCGATCCGTGACCTGTACGGATTTGTTCCGGACGATTTGCCAGACACGCGCGCATGGCTCGATCATCGCGACGGCACGAATTACGCGTTCTTGCCGGTTGAAGGCGTCGGTCTGCATCAAATTCCGGTCGGACCCGTCCATGCCGGAATTATTGAACCTGGGCATTTCCGTTTCACCTGCGATGGCGAAACAGTCGTACGGTTGGAGCAACGGCTTGGCTATGTCCACAAAGGTGTCGATGAATTGCTGGCCGGCTCGCCGGTCGGCCAGGTGGCGCGGATCGCTTGCCGTGTTTCCGGTGACAGCGCGGTCGCCTTGGGGATCGGGTTCGCCCGAGCGGTTGAGGCGGCACTCCATTTCACCCCGCCGCAGCGCGCGATCTGGTTGCGGGCATTGATGGCGGAACTGGAACGGATCGCCAACCACCTCGGCGACTTTGGCGCGATCTGCAATGATGCGTCGTTCTCCATGATGTTGGCGCACTGCGCGGTGCTGCGCGAACGCGTGCTGCGCGCCACGGATGCCGCGTTCGGGCACCGATTGATGATGGACCGGATCGTCCCTGGAGGCGTGTCGGTCGACCTGGACGCACAAAATATCGCCGCCATCATGGGGCTCGTGAGCGATGTGCGGGGGAAATTCGCGGCGCTGACGGCGTTATATGATCGAACAGCGTCGCTACAGGATCGGACAGTCGGGACCGGTATCCTGAAGCCGGAACTCGCGCGACAATTTGGCGCGGGAGGGTACGTCGGCCGCGCCTCAGGACGAGACTTCGATGCACGGAAACACGTTGGTTATGCGCCATACGATGAACTGACGTTTGAAGTTCCGGTGCTGACCGATGGGGACGTCAACGCTCGCATCTGGATCCGTGCCCGCGAGATTGGTCAAAGCCTGGCCCTGATAGAGCAAATTCTTCGCGGCCTGCCAGAGGGCGGGGTCATCGCCGAGATGCCGGTCAGTTCCGGGGAAGCGCTGACTCTGACCGAGGCGTTCCGTGGCGACGTTCTGGTATGGCTGCGCGTCAATCAGGGAACCGTTGAACGCTGCCACATCCGGGATGCGTCGTGGTTCCAGTGGCCGCTGCTGGAGGCCGTGGTCGAAGGCAACATCGTCGCCGACTTCCCGTTGTGCAATAAAAGTTTCAACTGTTCCTACTCGGGTCACGACCTATGATCAGCGAGGCACTCGAAACATGCTGAGATTTCTGCGTGAAGGCTTGCGTCCCCCGTTGACTGAACCTCGCCCGGCGGTGGACCCGGAGTTCGCCACGCTCGCCACCAGTCTGAACGAAACCGCTCAGCGGCGTCTTGGGCACAGCTTGTCGATCCGGCAGGTGGATGCCGGCTCCTGTAACGGCTGCGAGCTGGAAATCCACGCGTTGAACAACGCGTTTTACGATATCGAGCGGTTCGGCATTCGCTTCGTCGCCTCGCCGCGTCACGCCGACGTGCTGTTGGTAACCGGACCTGTGACGCGCAACATGCGTGAGGCGCTGGAGCGAACCTGGCGCGCGACGCCAGATCCGAAATGGGTGGTCGCGGTCGGAGATTGCGGCGCCGACGGTGGCGTGTTCGCGGCGAGTTCGGCGGTTGTCGGTGGCGTATCAGCCGTCGTGCCGGTGGATTTGGTGATTAGCGGTTGTCCGCCTTCACCGGCGCGATTGCTGACGGGGCTGTTGTCGCTGTTCAGGGACTAACGCCTGTCCGTCTGTCATTGCGAGGAGCGAAGCGGTGCCCCGGCTTGACCGGGGCAAGCAATCTCCCGATCCCCACAGACGGAGATTGCTTCGCTTCGCTCGCAATGACAGGGGTAGGGAATCGCGTTGACGAACGGGTTCACCCGGCCACTTCGACCGCCACCAGTTCAGCGGTTTCGTTGGCGACGATGGTGATTTCCGTCTCATCACCGACCGCGACGCCATCTCGGGCATGCGCGGTCACGCCATTAACGGTCACGGTACCAGTGACCGGGACAAGATAAAGTTTGCGCCCCTTCGCCAAAGGCAGCCGCGCCGTTTCGCCCGTGCGTAACGTTCCGGCGAGGACAGCGGCATCCGCGTGCAACGGTAACGCACCGCTGTCGGCATCCGCCGGACGGCCGCTGGCGAAGACCGAAAGTCCATCGCCGGCCTTCGGGAACTCCCGGGCACTCCAGCCGGGCTTTACGCCGCGCCGGTCGGGTTCGATCCATATCTGAAACAAACGAGTCGGCACATCCTCACGGTTATATTCGGCGTGAACAATGCCGGTACCGGCGTGCATCACCTGTACGTCGCCCGCTTCGGTGCGGCCTTCGTTACCAAGATTGTCCATATGCGTAATCGCGCCCTCACGCACATAGGTGACGATTTCCATGTCACGATGCGGATGCGGGTCGAAGCCGGTGCCGGGCGCGATTTCATCGTCGTTCCACACGCGCAAATGGCCGAAGCCCATACGCGTGGGGTCGCGATAACCTCCGAAACTGAAGTGATGGTGCGCGTTCAGCCATTCATTCCGGAATCCGCCGAGTCCAGAAAACTCACGAACTTCGATCATCGTGGGGGTGCCCGTTGCTGAATTACCGGGTCATCATCACCGGTATGGTTGCGTTCTCGAGCACATGTCGTGTCACGCCGCCCAAAATCAACTGCCGCAACCTGGAGTGCGAGTAAGCGCCCATCGACAGCAAATCGCAGCCAAATTGATGCGCCGCCTCGATCAGGCCGGCGCCAACGGAATTACGAATTGACGGGAACATCACGATGTCCGCGTTGACTCCGTGCAGCGCCAGATAGGCCGCCAGTTCCGGCGCGGCGGGCCCGCGGCGCTGATATCCGTCGGCGGACAGGATGCGCACGCCCTCGGCCTGCTTCATCCACGGCAGGGCTGACAGCGCCGATTCCGCGGATTCCGCCGTGCCATTCCAGGCGAGGCAAACGCGCTTGCCGATCGTCTCGACCGGTTCGCGCGGCGCGATCATGACCGGGCGGCCGGAATCAAACAGCACCGCGTGCAACGCGTCGGATGAGGACACGTCTTCCCCCGCGTCGGGATGCGGCACGACGGTCAGATCGGCGAGCCGGGCCTGCTGCGCGACGATGTCTTCTTCGCGGCCGGTGACCGCGGCGAAGCTGGCGGTCGCATGATCGAGGCCAGGATGCGCCTCGCGCACCACGACGTTCTGGCGGGCGACGAAACGTTCGAACATCGAACGGACCGCATGCGCCCGGTCGCTGCTTTCCTTTTCGGTGGCCGACATCATTTCCTCGATCATCGCGCCGGACAGGCCTTCGCCGGCCAACGGCGCCACGTCGCGGCTGTCGACACGGACATGCAGCGCGGTGACATGCGCTTTCCATATGTTGGCGATCATTAACGATGTGGTCAGCGCGGCCTCTCCGGCGGCGGTGCCGGTCAGCGGAAGCAGAATCTTGCGGATGGCCATTGTCCGGTCCTTTCCTGGTGTCCCCTTCTCGGGATCAACTCCGTTGCCCCGAGTTGGGCGCAACTCTGCATTGCGTTCGCCTCAGAACACAATATGGGATCAGCCAAGCGCCTTCGCCAGGGTCAGCACCTCGCTCTGGACCGTCGCCGCGTCGGAGGCATCGACCGCGCGCCAATCACCTGGGCCCGGGTCGTTCGCGGCGGCGGCGTGGAGGACGGCGACGGTGGCGTCGGAAGCGTCTCCGACGCGGGCCGCGATGCGCCGCTCCAGTTCAGCCAGGGGTGCGGTCAGCCAGAAGCCCAGAAACGGTGAGCCGGCTCGCTTCGCGGCGGCCTCGACCATCGATCGATGCGCCTGGTCCATGAAAGTAGCGTCGGCGATCACGGCGTGACCGCCCTTGGCGGCGACTTCCGCCATGCGCGCGATTTCGCTGAATACTTCCATGCTTTTTTGCTCTGTATAGGCTGACGGTGGCAAACGCTGCTCGAGCCGGACGCCGTGCTGGCGCTTTCGGATTTCGTCGCTCCGCGGCACCAGGGCGCCGGGCGCGGCACCCAAAGACGGAGCCAGTGCCCGCGCGATTGTCGACTTCCCGGAGCCCGGCAGGCCGCCGAGGGCGACCACGACCGGTGGCGGCGGCTTCAGGTACCGGGGAGCGGCGGCGAGGTAGGTATCGACCTCGCCGGGGCGACCGGATCGCGCTTCCACATGGGCCCGGATCATCGCCCGCATCGACAGGCACACCGGCAATCCGGTGACCAGATCGGCGTCCCCCGTTCTCGCCACATACCGATTGAACACACGATTGGCGGCGGCCCGGTTCAGGCGGTGCTCCAGATCCATGAGGAGAAACGCGAGGTCGTACGTGACATCGATGGTCCCCAGCGTCTCGTCGAATTCCAGCGCATCGAACGGTACCGGGCGGCCTCGCCATAAGCACAAATTACCCAGATGCAGGTCGCCGTGACAGCGGCGGATGAAGCCGGCGGCGGTTCTGGCGTCGCGCCAGGAGCGGATCGCGGCCAGCCCGCTCAGCATCGCGTCGCGCCAGGCGATGACCTCCTCCTCCGGCAGACCAGCGGTCAAGGCGGACGTAACGTTACCTTGAGCGATCGCCTCCATATCCGGACGGATTCCGGACATCGGCGGCAACGACATATGAAATTCGGCGACGGCGTCGGCGATCTGGTCCAACAAAGATGGCGTCAGACCGCCGGAAGCGGCCTGAATGTCGAGAAAGTCTTCCGCCGGGACCCGGGCCATGCGCACCACCCAGTCGCGCACCTCGCCGTCGCCTCCCAGTGCGAGTGAACTATCCGGCCGGCGAACAACCGGGACGACATCGCGATAGAGGCCTGGGGCGGCCGGCGCATTCAGTGCCAGTTCCCGCTCACAAAAGCGGTGGCGGTCCTCGAGCCTGGTGAAATCCACGAATGGCAGGCGGACGGCTTTCTTCAGTTTCCAGACGGTGTCCTGGCCGAGGAAGAGAAAGGAGATATGCGTTTGCAGCGGGGCCGCGCCGGCCCGCCTTGTCAGGAAGGCGACCGTTTCGGTTTGATCGGGCGATTCGGTCACCTTGTCAGGGGAACAGTTTGCCGCTGGTCCAGCCGCCATCTTTCGCGCGCTCGAAGATCGTCCGGTCGTGCAGGCGGTAGGGCATGTTTTGCCAGAACTCGAAACGCTCCGGCAGCACGCGATAGCCGTGCCAGTGGGGCGGGCGGGGGATGTCTTCGCCTGGGAATTTTTCTTCGAATTGTTTCAGGCGGCGCTCCAGTTCGGCCCGCTTGGACAGTGGGCGGGATTGGTCGGACGCCCAGGCGCCGAGGCGGGAAACGCGAGGACGGCTGGCGTAGTAGGCGTCGGCTTCGGCGTCGGTGACAGCTTCGACCTTGCCCTCGATGCGAATTTGCCGCGCCAGTATTTTCCAGTGAAACAACAGCGCGATCAAAGCGTTGTCGCGCAATTCGCGACCCTTGCGGCTATGCGTGTTGGTGTAGAAGACAAAGCCGCGCGGGTCGGCGCCTTTCAGCAGGATCGTGCGAGCGGACGGTTTGCCGCCCGGTCCAACGGTCACCACGGTCATGGCGTTGGCATCGGTGGGTTCGGTCGCCTCGGCTTCCGCCATCCAGCGGTGGAACCAGGCGAACGGATCCGTTTCAGTTTGTTCGGTATCGGTCATGCGGCGCCCGTCCTGTCTGCTATGAAAGTCCGCCCGGCCAATGTGCCTTCGCCGCGCGGCCACGCAAGGGTGCCCCTACTCCGGACCTCTTGCTCCCTCGGGGGGCTCTGTGTCACGACAGATTGGTAACTTCTTCAGTTTTCCAAAGGACCGACATGGCCGATAGCGCCCCCTCGTCCGTTTCCCCCGTCTTTTCCCCGGGGGGCAATCTGATGGCGGGCAAGCGCGGCGTCATCATGGGCGCGGCGAACAATCGTTCTCTGGGGTGGGGCATCGCGGAGGCTTGCGCCGCTCAAGGAGCGCAACTGGCGTTCACTTACCAGGGCGAGGCTCTCGAACGGCGCGTGAGGCCTTTGGCCGCCTCGATCGGTTCCGATTACATGGTGCCCTGTGACGTCGCCGATGAGGCGAGTATCGACGCGGCCTTCACGTCGATCGGGGAGCGATGGGACCGAATCGATTTCCTGGTGCATGCGATCGCCTATGCTGACAAGGCGTATTTGCGCGGCCGTTATGTCGATACGCCGCGGGCCGCGTTTCTGCAGGCGATGGACATTTCCTGCTACTCGTTGCTGGCGGTGGCGCAACGTGCGTTGCCGCTGATGAAGCCGGGCGGCAGCATCCTGACCCTCAGTTACTACGGGTCGGAAAAATGGATCCCGCATTATAATGTGATGGGCGTGGCGAAGGCGGCGCTGGAGGCATCGGTCCGCTATATGGCGGCCGATCTGGGCACGGCCGGGATCAGGGTCAACGCGATTTCCGCCGGACCGATCAAAACGCTGGCGGCCTCTGGGATCAGTGACTTTCACTATCTGTTGCGTTGGAATCAGTTGAATGCGCCGATGCGCCGCAACGTGACGATCCAGGAGGTCGGCGGTGCCGGTGTGTATTTGTTATCGGATCTCGCCAACGGCGTGACCGGTGAAGTGCATCACGTCGATTGCGGCTATCACGTCATCGGCATGAAACATCCGGAAGCACCCGATATCGCGGTAACGAGTAAGGATGAGCCATAACACCTTCGGCCATCTGTTTCGGGTTACGACGTGGGGTGAGAGCCATGGCCCGGCGATTGGCTGCGTTGTCGATGGATGCCCGCCGCGACTGCCTCTGAGCGAATCGGATCTGCAGCCCTGGCTCGACCGCCGCCGTCCCGGCCAATCGAAATTCACCACGCAGCGTCAGGAACCGGATCAGGTTCGCATCATGTCGGGCGTGTTTGAGGGCGTGACCACCGGCACCCCGATCGCGCTGATGATCGACAATGTGGACCAACGCTCGCGCGACTACTCCGCCATCGCCGCGTCCTTTCGTCCTGGCCATGCGGACCTCACCTACAACCTGAAATACGGCGTGCGCGATTACCGCGGCGGCGGCCGGGCGTCGGCGCGCGAAACCGCGATGCGGGTCGCGGCGGGTGGGGTCGCGCGCCGGGTGCTTGGCGGCGGCATCCGGATTCGTGGCGCGCTGGTGCAGATGGGCGCGATGCGGATCGATCGTGGACGTTGGGATTGGGCCGCCGTCGATGAAAACCCGTTCTTCTGTCCCGACCCGGTCGCGGCGGCGGAGTGGGAGACGATGCTGAGCGCGGTACGCAAGGCCGGCTCCTCGATCGGCGCCGTTATCGAAGTGATCGCCGAGGGGGTTCCTCCCGGTCTGGGTGCGCCGATTTATGGCAAGCTGGATGCCGATCTCGCCGCCGCGCTGATGTCAATCAACGCGGTGAAGGGTGTGGAGATTGGTGATGGGTTCGCCGCCGCGGCTTTGTCGGGCGAAGACAACGCCGATGACATGCGGATGCGTGACGGGCTGGTGAATTTCACCTCGAATCATGCCGGTGGCATACTTGGTGGCATTTCAACGGGCCAGCCAATCGTCGCGCGATTCGCGGTCAAGCCGACCAGTTCGATTCTGACACCACGTCCAACGGTCGACCGGAACGGCAACGAGATCGAGATCAGCACCAAGGGCAGACACGATCCGTGTGTGGGGATTCGCGCCGTCCCGGTGGGCGAGGCGATGCTGGCCTGCGTTCTGGCCGATCATTTGTTGCGTCATCGTGCGCAGAATCCGGACGCTCCGTCAGAGGCTCGGTTGCCGCGGAATTAGCGGCAGGAAGGCCCGGCAAATGTGCGAAAAGAGGCGATGACTCACTGATTTGTCGACCAACTCGCTTACTGGGGTGGGTAAGGCGGTTCGTTTGATTGACCGCGGCGTGGCGATCGAAATACCCCGAGCGCCGGAGATTTTTTCATGCCCGAACCCACCCTGGAGCTGTTGCGGAACCTGATGCTCCAAAGCCTGAACGAGCTGCGCGAGATGCGCCGCGAGGTGGGTGAGCAACGCTCGCTTCTGCTTGCGCTGACCGACCAAGGGCAACGGCTGGATCGGCGCATGAGCGACGTGGAACGGCGTATGGGCGATGTTGAGCGACGCCTGGGCGAGATGCGTGACGATATCGAATTAATGTTGAAGGCCGAGCTTATGGGTCGCATGGGCAATTTTGAGACTCAGGTTGGACATCGGCTCGACGCGTTGGCCGACCGCGTCGCTGCCCTGGATACCCACGGATCGCCGGCATCCTGAATTCAGGACGGACCGCAAGTTTCTTGATCTCGCCATATCGCCGCCATGATACTCGGCGACGCCTCAGCTCAACGTCAAAGGGCACGAGGATGACCGAATCAGAATACAATTCGGCAGCAAGGTGAATTGGACCGGATTCGGAACAATCCGGGAGCGCCGATGCACCCCGATCGCATCTGGGCGTTGCTTGAGGATCTGGCACTGGAAACCAGCGCATTCATGTCTTCCGCGCGAAATTCCGCGGTTCAGGCTTTGCGCGCCGAATAACGAACGCCCATGACCCAGGCGTAGACGAGGCCGGAACGTCGTGGTGGCCAGCCGGGAACGTCCATGGAGCAACGATTATGTTTAAGGTCCTGATTACCGTTTGCGTGCTGTGCCTCACGATGCACGGCACCCTCTATGCCGCCTGTTCGGCTGAGACCGCGAAGACGAAAGGCTCCGACGTATCGGACGTGCTGTCGACGAAGCCGCGGACGAAACCCGATGAAGCATCGAAAATGATGTCGGAAATGGACACCATCACGGGAAGCGGCACCACGACTGACGCAACCCGCACGCGGCTCGACGACCTTATGGTGCGCGCCAAAAAGCTATACCGGACGCGGCGGGCGCGGCGATCACGCCAGGCCAATGGCCTTTTTGTGATGGATCTGTTCCAGCCGGAGGACTTCCGGCGTTTCGACTTCCACACATAACCCGGTACTCAACGCCGCCATCGCCAGATAAAATGACGCCAGGATCGCGATATCGACGATCTGCCGCGGCGGCAGCAATTTGACGATATCTTCATACATCGCCTGCGGCACACGGCGGCCGGCGACGATCTCGTTGGCGATCTGGCAAACGACCTGCTCGACCTCGGCGATATCCTGCGGCACTCGGCCTTGCTGGATCAGTGAGATCTGGTCTTCACTGAACCCGACCGTGCCGGCCAGCGGCTTATAATGCGGCCAGCAATAGTGCACGTCGCGCACCGCGATCAGGATGATGATCATGCGCTGCCGTTCGGTCAGATCCGATTCATAGCGACAGTAGTGTTCAAGATTGAGCCATGGCACCAGCGCACCCGGCGAATGCGCCATGGTCTGCGCCAGATTGGATACGAACCCGTACTTACTCTCGAGCCACCGGGCGGTCGCGGCCAGATCCTGGGTGCCGCGCTGCCCGGAGTCATCGCCCGGCGTGGCGGTTGCCGTTTCACTCATGACGGTATGAAAGCACAGCGGCCCCCGGCGGGTCCATAGAAGCGAAAATACCTCAGCGGCCGAACCCGTTCAGGAAGCGGGCCAGCAATTCGCCAAGCAGCGAGGTGTTGTAGCCACCTTCCTGGACGATCGCGGTCGGCAGGCGGAGATCGCCGATGCTCTGGCCGGCGCGCGCGAAACCGTCAGCGGTCACGGCAAGGGCGTTGAGTGGCTCATGCTCCGAGGCGTCGAAGCCCAGGCTGACGACGAGGGCATCTGGACTGAAGTCGCGAATCGCGTCGAGGCCGGTTGCCAGCGCGGCGAGCCAGACATCGTCGCCGGAGCCGATCGGCAACGGGAAATTCACATTGAATCCTTCCCCTGGACCGTCACCTCGCTCGGCCGCATGGCCGGTGAACCATGGGTAGTAGCGATTGGGATCGCCGTGCAGCGAGACGAACATCACGTCCGGGCGCTCCCAGAAAATGTTCTGCGTGCCGTTGCCGTGGTGGCTGTCGATGTCCAGCACGGCGACCCTGGTGGCGCCTGACGCGCGCAATCGCTCAGCGGCGAGCGCGGCATTGTTGACGTAGCAATGGCCACCGGCGCGGGCGCGGAACGTGTGGTGACCCGGCGGTCGCGCCAATGCATAGGCGGAGCGGCCCGAAGCGGCTTCGTCCGCCGCGGCGAGGGCACAGGCGGCGGCCCACGCAGATGATTCCCAGGTATGCCGGCCGATCGGACAGGCGGCATCGGAGGTGAACCAGCCGGCCTGACCGATGATGTGCCCGGGTGCCCGCGCGCCGTTGCTCAGCATCTCCGGCGATGGATGGCTGTTCGCCACCACCTCCTGGCCAGCGTCCGGCAGTGTGGACCAGGTTGCGTGGGCGTCGCGCAAGAAGTCCAGGTAAGCGGCGTCGTGCACGGTCAGCAGCGCGTTCCGGGTCACGGCTTCGGGGGTCACGATGTCGAGCCGCATTGCCTGGCACGATGCCAACAGCGCCTCGGCGCGGGCAGGCACCTCGAAATTTGGCCGCGGCATGCCGCGCAGGAGAAAGAAGCGCGGCGCATGCTTCAGTTGCGCCTCATGCCAGAAGACTTTCATGCGGCGTTCACACTTTCGAGGCGATACTCGGCTCGGTTGAGGTGGTGGATGCGGCTTTTCTCGTCGTGGTTCGGCCCGATCGGGCCATCTGATCCGGAATCCGGCATCGACGGAAGGGCGGATCCAGCCGGGCCGGGGTTGCCGGGCGCATGGTCCATGTTGCGACAGAACTTTGTCACATGGCCGTTCGCGTGGTCTATAGCGCCGGAATCCTCAACGGAGAGATCGCCCCTCATGCGGCTGCCCCCAGCCCTGGTGCCGCTACGCAATGGCACGTTTCGCACGCTGTGGTTCGCCAGCATCGTGGTGTGGCTGGGCACCTGGCTGCAGAACACCGGCGCGGGCTGGCTGATGACCACGTTGGCGCCCGAGCCGCTGATCGTCGCGATGGTACAGGCGGCGACGATCATGCCGGTGTTTCTGCTGGCGTTGCCCGGAGGCGCCCTGGCGGACATCGTGGATCGCCGTGTCTTTCTGATCGGCACGCAAATCTGGACGGTGTTGGCGGCGATGCTGCTGGCCGCACTGACCCTGACCCACCACATGACCGCATTCTGGCTGTTGATCCTGACCTTCGCGATCGGGATCGGCTCCGCGCTGACCGCGCCCGCATGGAGCGCGATCATCCCCGAACTGGTGCCGCGAGAAGACCTCGTGGGCGCCATCACCCTGAACGGTATCGGCTTCAACCTGACCCGGGCGATCGGTCCGGCTCTGGCGGGCTTCCTGATCCTGCTGGGAGGCTCCGGGCTCACGTTCTCGCTTTACGCGGCGTCGATCTTCGCGGTGATTGGGGCGTTGGCGATGTGGCACCGCAACCGCCGGTTCACCGGTTTGCCGCGCGAGCACCTGGTCTCGGCGATGCGCGCCGGAATGCGGTTCGTACGCAATACGCCGGCGATCCAGCACGCGATGATCCGCACCATCGCCTATTCCATCCCGGCGTCGGCGCCCTGGGCGTTGCTGCCCTTGTATGTCCGGCGGGATCTCGAACTCGGGCCGGGGATGTACGGGGTCATTCTCGGGATGATGGGGGTTGGTGGCGTGACCTCCGGCATGTTGTTGCCGATCGTTCGCGGCCGGCTCACGCGTGGCGCCACGGTGGTGACCTGCAGCCTGTTTTCCTGCACCGGCATGGCTTTCGTCGGCATCGCCAACCACTGGGCCGTGGCGGCCTTCGGGATGCTGTTGTTTGGGATCGGCTGGACCTCGGCCTACGCCACGATCCAGGCGGCGGCGCAATTGGTGTGCCCGCCATGGGTGCGGGCGCGATCGCTGTCGATTTACCAACTGGCGCAGAACGGCGCGTTGACCATCGGTTCGTTCGCCTGGGGTTGGGTTGGCGGCATGGTCGGCCTGAAGGCCACGTTTCTCGCCGCTTCGGCGATCGGGTTCGTGCTGACGATACTGGCCCGCTACGCCCGGATCGAGGCGATCACCTCAGTTCCGGCGCGCGAGATCGTCGAACCGGTGCAAGGCCCCGAGGCTCCGGCCGCCGAACTGGTGGGGTTGCTGCGCGATGCCCGTGGCCGGGTGATGGAGACGGTGCATTATCGGGTCGCACCCGAGCAGCGGGCCGAGTTCCTGAAATTGATGCGAGAGGCGCGGCATGTTCGAGGCCGTTCCGGCGCGTTGTTCTGGCAGGTCTACGAGGATGTCGCTCATCCCGAGGGATGGCTTGAGGTTTGGTCGATGGAAAACTGGACCGACCACTTGCGGGAGGTCACAAGGCTGTCCGAAGACGACAAACAATTGCTGGCGCGGCTGAGTGTGTTTCAGGTCCCGACCGAGCGGCCGCAACGCTACCTCGCGGTCGACCCGCATCTGGCACCGGATGCGATCTCGCGGGCCCATGCATGAGACGTTGGTGTCATGCGCCCTGCCCTTGATCTCCGGCCAGGCCTCCGGTAGGCCATGTGATTGAAATCCCGGAGGCTGACGCCATGTCGCGGCGGCCGGGACGCAATGAGGTGTCGGGTCCATGCAGCTTACGAAGCGGCGCTTCGCCGTGTTGTTTTTCAGCCTGATGTCGTCGCTGGCGGGGCTCGCCGCGCATCCGGTGTTGGCCCAGGTCCCAAAGCCTTGGGAAATGGATATGCAGCCGGCGTTCAGCCCGATGAAGAAAGAGATCATTCAGCTGCATAATCTGGTGCTGGTGCTGATCACTCTGATCACGCTGTTCGTGGCCGCGTTGCTGATCTGGGTTTGCGTTCGCTATAATGAAAAGCGCAATCCGGTGCCCAGTCAGACCAGCCATCACACCGGACTTGAAATCGCCTGGACGGTCCTTCCGGTGTTGATCCTGGTGGTGATGGCGATCCCTTCGTTCCGGCTGATTTATTACCTCGACCGGACGCCGAACCCGGATATGACGATCAAGGTCACCGGGCATCAGTGGTACTGGGAGTACAGCTACCCGGATAACGGCAACGTCGATATCGAAAGCCGCATTATCGCCGACGAGGATCTGAAACCTGGGCAGCTTCGGTTGCTGGACGTCGATAATCAGTTGGTCATTCCGGTCGGCAAAAAAATTCGCGTGCTGACCAACAGCGCCGACGTCATCCACAGCTTCTTCATCCCGTCTCTGGGCGCGCAGCGCTACGCCATTCCTGGCCGGACGATCGAGTTGTGGCTGGAAGCAGATAAGCCGGGCGTCTATTATGGCGAGTGCAATCAAATTTGCGGGCAGAACCACAGCAGAATGCCGATCGCCGTGCACGCCGTGCCCGAAGCGGAGTTCAACGCCTGGATCGAGCAGGCGAAGAAAGCCGCCAGCGGTGGTCCGGTGCAATCCAATCTGCTGGCCGCGGCCGAGCAGACCGGGTCCAAAGATATTCAGCGCTGACCTCGCAAGGTCGACGCGTGAAGGAGACTGACGATGGCTGAAGCGACTCACGGTGATGCACATGGTCATGGCGCGTACGGCCACGATGCGCATGGTCACGATCACAAGCCGGCGTTCATCCAGCGCTGGCTGTTCAGCACCAACCACAAGGATATTGGCACGCTGTACCTGATCTTCGCGGTGATCGGCGGAACCGTGGGCGGCACCTTGTCTGAGATCATGCGGGCGCAGTTGCAATTCCCGAACAACCACATCGTCACCTCGGGTCAGGAGTGGAACACGATCATCACCAGTCATGGGCTGCTGATGATCTTCTTCTCGGTCATGCCTGCCTTGATCGGCGGTTTCGGCAACTGGTTCATTCCGCTGATGATCGGTGCGCCGGACATGGCGTTCCCGCGGTTGAACAACATCAGCTTCTGGCTGCTGCCGCCGGCTTTCGTGCTGATCTGCATCGGGCTGTTCATGGGCGAGTCGGGCTCTGGCTGGACGCTGTATCCGCCGTTGTCGAACCAGAACTTTGAGCCCGGCATGGGCATGGATTGTACATTGTTCGCACTGCATCTGGCGGGCGCGAGTTCGATCCTGGGCGCGATGAACTTCATCACCACCATCTTCAATATGCGCGCGCCCGGTATGACGATGCACAAGATGCCGCTGTTCGTGTGGTCGGAGCTCGTGACGGCGTTCCTGTTGGTGCTGGCGGTGCCTGTGCTGGCCGGTGCGATCACGATGTTGATCTGTGATCGCAACTTCGGCACCGCGTTCTTCGATCCGGCGGGCGGTGGCGATCCGGTGCTGTTCCAGCATCTGTTCTGGTTCTTCGGCCATCCGGAAGTCTACATCATGATCCTGCCTGGCTTCGGGATCATCAGCCACGTCATCTCCACGTTCAGCAAAAAGCCGATCTTTGGCTATCTGGGCATGGTCTACGCGATGGTGGCGATCGGCGTGGTCGGCTTCGTCGTGTGGGCGCACCACATGTATATTTCCGGCATCGACGTCGATACGCGCGCCTACTTCATGGGCGCGACGCTCGTCATCGCGGTGCCGACCGGGGTGAAGATCTTCTCCTGGATCGCCACGATGTGGGGCGGCTCGCTCCGATTCGATACGCCGATGCTGTGGGCGATCGGCTTCCTGTTCGTGTTTACGCTTGGCGGCGTTACCGGCGTGGTTTGCGCCAATGCCGGCATCGACGAGATCATCCACAACACTTACTATATCGTCGCGCACTTCCATTACGTGCTGTCGCTTGGCGCGGTGTTCTCGATCTTCTGCGGGTTCTACTACTGGATCGGCAAGATGTCGGGCCGCCCGTATCCGGAGTTCTGGGGCCGGGTGCATTTCTGGATGACCTTTATCGGCGTCAACCTGGTGTTCTTTCCGCAGCACTTCCTGGGTCTGGCGGGCATGCCGCGGCGGTACCCGGACTATCCGGAGGCGTTCGCGGGGTGGAACTACGTGTCCTCGATCGGCGCTTATATCAGCGGCGCCGCTTTCCTTGTGTTCCTGTATGTCTGCTTCAGAACCTTCACCTCGAAGGAGCGTGTCGCGGACAATTATTGGGGTGAGGGCGCGACGACCCTTGAATGGACGCAGACGTCGCCGCCGGCATTCCATTCCTGGCTGGAACTGCCGCGGATCAAGTGAGCGACATCAGCCCATCGCTGAACGATCTGGGCGAGTCGTCCTCGCTGTCGCGTTCCGTCGCGTATCATGATTCCGACGTGCGGGACTGGATCGCGTTGCTGAAGCCACGGGTGATGAGCCTCGTGGTGTTCTCCGGGCTGATCGGCCTGCTGGTGGCGCCGGGACATTTGCATCCCGTGCTGGCGTTTACCGCGGTGCTGTGTATCGCGATCGCGGCGGGTGCCTGTGGCGCGATCAACATGTGGTACGACCGGGACATCGATGCGGTGATGCGTCGCACCCGCGGCCGGCCCATTCCGGCCGGCCGTATCGAACCCGGCGCGGCGCTTGGCTATGGCATTACCCTGGCGGTGGGATCGGTCATCATCATGGGCCTCGCGGTGAATCCCGTGGCGGCCGCCGTGCTCGCTTTGTCGATCGCGTTTTATGTGTTCGTCTACACGATGTGGTTGAAGCGCCGCACGCCGCAGAACATCGTCATTGGTGGCGCGGCGGGTGCGTTCCCTCCGGTGATCGGATGGGCCGCCGTAACCGGCTCGGTCGATCTGATTCCGCTTGTGCTGTTCGCGATCATTTTCGTTTGGACGCCGCCGCATTTCTGGTCGCTCGCGCTGTTCGCCAACGACGATTATCGCCGTGCGAAAGTGCCGATGCTGCCGGTGGTGGCGGGCGCGAAGGAGACGCGACGCCAAATCGTGATCTACACGCTGGTGCTGATGCCAGTGACGCTTGCTCCATGGCTGCTCGGGTTCTCCGGCCCAGTGTACGCAATCGCGGCATCGGTATTGGGACTTGGCTTCCTGGTCAGCGTCTGGCGGGTCGCGACCGACCGGCAGGACGCGGCCGGGGTGAGCCTCACCAATGACGCTCCAGCGCGTGCGGCGTTCAAATTCTCCATCCTGTATCTGTTTGTTCTGTTCGCCGCTCTCGCCATCGATCAGTACGCCGGCTGATATGGCCGATCCGCCGAGAATGAGCGACGCCGAGGCGGCGGCATTTCGCCGCCGTCAGAAGGGGCGTAATATCGCGATGCTGCTGGTGCTGATTGGCCTCAGCACGTTGTTCTTCGCCATAACCATCGTGAAGCTGGCGCATCGCTGAATGGACACTCGTCGAAGCAATCGAATCCTCGCCGGTATTTTCGCCGCCGTCGCCCTGGGCATGGTGGGGATGTCGTTCGCCGCGATTCCGCTGTATCGCATGTTTTGTGCCGCGACCGGATTCGCCGGAACGCCGAAGATCGGGCCCGCGCCGGCGCCCGGCGGCAACGGCCGAACCATCCAGGTGCGATTCAATTCCGACACCAATCCCGGTCTGCCGTGGAGCTTCGCGCCCGACCAACTCGTGATCACCGTGCCGTTGGGTGAGGATCACCTCGCGTCGTACACCGCGCGCAACAATGCTCGCTCGGCGATCACCGGGGTCGCGCTGTATAATGTGACCCCGGACAAGGCGGCGAAATACTTTCATAAGACGGCTTGCTTCTGCTTCAACAAGCAAACGCTGGAGGGCGGAGAAGCCAAGGATTTTCCGTTGAGCTTCTGGGTTGATCCAGCGATCAGCACGGATCCGAGTACGAAAGACGTTCAGGAAGTCACCCTGTCGTACACGTTCTTTCGCTCGCTGGAGGACGCCGAAAAAACCGGGGCTTTGGCGAAGGCCGGCCCGCATGTCGGTCCGGCGACAAAGGAGAATTAGAAGCGACGTTTCGGTATGGACCGGTTCGACCAGACCGCCTCACTCCGAATCGTGCTGAACGAGATGGCCCGGTCAAATCGGGCCAAAACGGACAAATTCACCCCTTGAACTCAGGGGCGAAGTGGGGATGATGCGGCGACCGTGCCGGGGCGGCTTCCCCGGTCGAAAAAGTGTGGGTTTGGCATGAGCAGTGATGCACACGGCGCCGCGGTGCCACAGGAAACCGGATTACATCACCCGTATCATCTGCCGGATCCGAGTCCCTGGCCGATCATGGGCGCGATCGGCGGCTTTCTCACCGTCTTTGGCATCATCATCGCCGCACACTTTGGCAACTACATGATTCTCGCCGCCGGCGGCATCGTGGTGCTCACGACGATGTTTTTCTGGTGGCGTGACGTCGTGCACGAGGCACGGACGCCCGGCATGCATTCGCCCGTCGTGCGGCTTGGCCTGCGCTACGGCATGGCACTGTTCATCTCGAGCGAGGTGATGTTCTTCGTTGGCTTCTTCTGGGCTTATTTCAACTTCCTGATTTTCCCGGACACTCAGGGCAACGGTCAGACAGTCTGGCCACCATCGACGGTCCACACCTTCGATCCATTCCATTTGCCTCTGCTCAACACCATGATCCTGCTGCTGTCCGGCTGCACGGTCACTTTCGCCCACCACGCGTTGCTCGAGGGCAACAAGAAGGTCATGGTGAACTGCCTCGGGCTCACCATTCTCCTGGGCATGGCCTTCACCACCTGCCAGGCCATCGAGTATTCCCATGCACCATTCGCATTCACTGGCGGCATCTATCCCTCGGTGTTCTTCCTGGCGACCGGTTTCCATGGTTTCCACGTCATCGTCGGCACCTGCTTCCTGATCGTCTGCTGGTTCCGTGCCCGCGCCGATCAATTCACCCCCGAACGGCATTTCGGGTTCGAGGCCGCCGCCTGGTATTGGCATTTCGTCGATGTGGTCTGGCTGTTCCTGTTCGTCTGCATCTACTGGTACGGCGCGGGCTCGATCGCGCCGGAGTGAGCCCGGAGGGCACGGCCCCCTGGACGACGCCCTCGGTTCTGGAGGCCGCGCTGCGATGCCGTTGCCCTCGTTGCGGCAAGGGACGGTTGTTCCGTGGGATCCTTGACGTGCGGGCGCGCTGTGAGACTTGCGATCTCGATCTGGCGGGTAACGACGCGGGCGATGGAGCCGCCGCGTTGGTGATACTGGTACTGGGCGCGATCATCGTTTCCCTGGCGTTCTGGACGGAGTTCCGGTTTCACCCGCCATTGTGGCTGCACGCGATATTGTGGCCGCTGCTCACGATTCCTCTGGCCGTGGCGATGATCCGCCCCACCAAAGCCGCGTTGATCGCCATGCAGTATCGTCACCGTGCCTCTGAGATGGGGTTGTGACGGCTGCATCCCGCCGTCTGCTCTGGCCGAGCCTGATGACCGCCGTGATGTTGCTCGTGCTGCTTGGCCTCGGCACCTGGCAGGTCAAGCGGCTGTTCTGGAAAGAAGCGCTGCTGGCACAAATCGATCAGGCCGAAGCGGCAGCCCCGGTTCCGCTGACCGATACGCCCTCGCCGTTTACCAGGGTCGCCGTCACCGGGACGTTGTTGCCGGATGAAACCGCGCTGTATGGCGCGGACGTCAGGACGATCGCTTCCGGCCCGGAAATGGGCGCGCGGCTGATCGAGCCGATGCGAGAGAGCAACGGCGATGTGATCCTGATCGACCGCGGCTGGGTTCCGCTGTCGCGGCCTGGTCCGATCGATCAGCCGGAAGGAACGGTGACAATTTCGGGATATGCTCGTTTCGGTGACCAGGTGCACTGGTTCAGCGCCTCGGACGACCCGGCGGCGCGACGATTTTTCACTCTTGATCCCAAAGCGATCGGTGACGCGGTCGGTCAGCCAACGGTTCGGCCATTCGTTTTGGTGGCGCTCGCCACAGGCCCGGAATCGGCCGCCGATCGCTGGCCGGACCCGGCCAGACATTTGCCGAGACCGCCAAACAGTCACCTTTCTTACGCCATCACGTGGTATGGACTGGCCGTGGCGTTACTGGCGATATTCGTTGTTTGGGCCATGAGGGAATCGCGTTCATGAAGGATTCTTATGCCTACGATCGCCTGCTGCGCCGCTTCGAGCGGATCGCCACGATCAATGAATGCGCCTCGGTACTAGGCTGGGATGCGGCCGCGATGATGCCGCAAGGGGGCGGTGCGGCTCGTGGGGACCAGTTGGCGGTGCTGGCCGGGCTCGCCCACGCTCAGATGTGTTCTCGTGAAGTCGCCGACGACCTCGCCGCCGCTGAAGCCCTCCCCACAGACCCCGATCCCTGGGCTGCCACCAATCTCCGTCTGATGCGTCACGCACACACGCGGGCGACCGCCGTGCCGACTGACCTGGTGGAGGCCCAGGCGCGCGCCAACTCAAAATGCGAGAAGGTCTGGCGGGAAGCCAAGGCCAACGCCGATTTCAAAATGGTTCTCCCGTATCTCACCGAGGTGCTGAACCTGGTGCGGCAGCAGGCCGCCGCACTTGCCCCCGCGCTCGGGCTGAGCCCGTATGACGCGCTGATGGACGGTTACCAGCGCGGGATCGGCGCCGCTGAGGTCGCCTCCATCTTCGGTGCGTTCGAGCAATTCCTGACTGACACTTTGCCTTTGGTCGAGGAGCGCCAGGCGAAGCTGCAGGTGCCGGTGAAACCCGCCGGCCCATTCCCGATCGCCACCCAGGAAACATTGTGCCGCCGAATCGCGGAACGAATCGGGCTCGATTTTACGCATGCGAGACTCGACCGTTCGGCGCATCCGTTCTCCGGGGGAACCCCAACGGATGTGCGGATTACCACGCGCTATGACACCGCGGATTTCAGTCAGGCGATCATGGCGGCGATCCATGAAACCGGACACGCTTTGTATGAGCGTGGATTGCCGGGCTCACATGCTCGTCAGCCGGTCGGCGAAGCCGCGGGCATGGCGGTCCATGAAAGCCAGTCCCTGATCGTCGAGATGTTGGCTTGCCGCAACGATGAATATCTGGATTGGCTTGGCCGGTCTTTGCATGGCGCGTTCGGTGGCGATCCGAAACCTTATCAGGTGGAGAATCTGGGCCGGCTGTGGCGCCGGGTCGAGCGCGGCCTGATCCGGGTCGAGGCGGACGAAATGACCTATCCCGCGCACGTCATCATGCGCTTCCGGCTGGAGAACGCGATGGTGTCGGGCCACCTGGCTGTCGCCGATCTGCCCGGAGCATGGAACGGCGCGATCAAGGATCTGATGGGACTCACGCCGCCGAATGACGCGGTTGGCTGCATGCAGGACATTCACTGGTACGACGGCGCCTTCGGCTATTTCCCCAGCTACACGCTGGGTGCGATGGCGGCGGCACAGCTCATGGCGGTGGCGGCGCGGCAAATTCAGGGATTGAGAACCGCGATGGGTCTCGGTGACCTGTCACCCTTGATCAACTGGTTGCATGTCAACGTGCATGCGCACGGCAGCCTGTTCGGCTTTAACGAGCTGCTCAAGGAAGCCACCGGAAAGCCGCTGGATCCGACCGATTTCCAGACCCACCTCAAAGCGCGCTATTTGTCGTAGCGTCAGGCTGTCTGGGCCAACGCGGCCGTGATCGCGGCACTTAATTTCGCGCCATCGGGTTCGTCGCCGGAACCGAACATTCCAGCGACGACGCCGTCCCGTCCGATCAGGACTTTGTTGAAATTCCAGTTCGGCTCCCAGGATTTCACGTCGCGCACCCAGGCGTAAAGCGGCGCCGCCGACGGTCCTTTGACATGCGAAAGCCCCGTCAACGGGAAATCGATGCCGTACTGTGTCTCGCAAAATGTCTTCACCGTCTTGTTGTCGGGACTCTCCTGGTTGAAGTCCTGTGACGGCACGCCGATCACGGTCAATCCGTCGGCCGCGCGCGCTTCATGCAGCTTCTTCAGTCCCTCATATTGGTAGGTATAGCCGCAGAAGCTCGCGGTATTGACCACCAGCAGGGCACGGCCGGCGAACGAGCGTAAATCGAGAGTACCGCCCTCGATCGCTGGAAAACTGAAGTCCCATGCCAGCTTTTGATTTCCCACCACCATCAGGATACCTCCATGAAGTACTGTTCGCCTTGGTAACATTGTAGCTGTCACGGCTTCGGTGCCGTCGCGTAGTGCGCGGCCAGATAGGCGGTGATCGTATTCGCCGCGTCATCGTCGATCGGCGCACCGAACGCCGCGCGCATCTTGGTGACCTCCGATTTCCAGACGTCAGGCGTCATGAAGTGGGAATTCATCGGGATGTAGGACAGCGAGTGACAGGTCGCGCACGCGGCCTCGACAACATCCTTGCCTGGACCTGGAGGTAGCGGTGCCCGTTGTGCCAGCGCGGGCGAAGCCACGCAACAAGCCAGCAGCAGAATTCGAACCATCAGAGGGCGCATCAGACCACCGTCACGAGCACGCGTTGCGGGACATTGTTATGGTATCCCGCTGGGTTCGCCTTCCAGACATCGGGTTGCGTCTGCTTGTTGTTGCCGGTCGCGCGCACCCGAAGCTCGGCGGCGCCACGCGGCAGCGGGCCGGTATCCAGCCGGAATGTCCGAAATGCGTAACGACCGAGTTCGCGGTCGAGCAGCGAGTCTTGCCAACTCTTGCCACCGTCGAGCGAGATTTCGACGCGTTCGATGCCGGATCCGTTATCCCAGGCGACGCCGCCGATCGTGAATCCGGATCGATCGACTTGCTCGCCACCGATCGGCGAGGCGATCAGGGAGTTGACCGTGATCTCGGTGATTGGCCAGGTCTGTTCGTTGTTCTGCGATGTGAATGGCTGCTCGACCGCGAACATTCCGGCGGGCACGCGATAAGCCTTTTGCATCCAGAAATTGTCGATGGGTATCGTGCTGATCGCGATTTGGCTCAGGTGTTTCATCCAGTAGGTTGAGGTCCATCCCGGCACCACCAGGCGCACGGGATAGCCATTCAACAGTGGCAACGGCGAACCGTTCATGGTGGTCGCGACAATGGTTTCGTCGGCGAGCGCCTTGCTCATGGGCAGGCTCTTGCGAAACTCCGGCGTTACCGGAAGTACCGGTTCGTCGACGCCACCGAACCATACTTCCACAGCGCCAGGTTTGATGCCAACGCGATCCAGCACGTCGCGCAATTTCGGGCCATGCCAACTGGCGCATCCCATGGCGCCATTGCCCCACTGTACTCCGGCGACATGCGGTTGGACCAGACCGCGACGATTGCCGGAACATTGGCAGACCGCGATGACCTCGTTTTGCGGCAAATCGTTCAGATCCTGCAGACCGAGTCTGGCCGGGTGCTCCGCCGCGTCGCCGCCGATTTCAAGCTTCCAATTGTCCAGGTCTCTCGCGCCTGGGATGCCGGCCAAATGGTAACGAACGAAAAACTGATCGTTCGGCGTGATCCCGGTCCGGAATGCCTGGATCGGTGTCTCCAGATTCGGCGGCCGATCGCTTAACTGGATCAGCGGCTGTTTATTTGGGATTTGAACCAAATGCGCTTCGGCCCGGGTTCCGTCGGGGAGATCGGGACTTAACCACGGAAATGTCGCCGCGCTCGCTTCGTGGCTCGCCAGCGCGCCGAGCCCAACCATGATGTCCCGTCTGCGCATTTCCGGCCCATAGAGATGTTTGGCACGAACGGCCTCGCCGTGCTCTATATCCGCGATCACCCCGCCAGCCGTCAACACGGGAGGACCACCAGTATGGCCGACCATCAGATGCCACCTCGTCCGCTGATTCAGGGGCCATCGGCCTGGGTCGGTGCTGAACTCGCCAAGAGACCTGAGGAATGGATCTATGAGTTCTCCGCCTCCGATCTGGCCGAGATCGCGGCGGCGATCGATGCCTGTCTCGGCCGCGACATCGCCTCGATCACGCGAGACGATTTTCCATTGCCGACTTTTGGGGCGGTGCTGGACCGTATACGTGGCGAATTGCTGAATGGCCGCGGCTTTGTGCTGCTGCGCGGCTTGCCGGTTGAAGGACGGCCGATCGCGGAGAGCGCCACCGCGTATTGGGGGATCGGCACTTACATTGGATCGGCTCGGTCGCAGAATGCCAAGGGTCACGTGCTGGGACACGTGCGCGATCTGGGTCTGGCGACCGAAGATCCGAACGTCCGCACCTATCAGACGACAGAGCGGCAGCATTTCCACACCGACTCCACCGACGTCGTGGGGCTGCTGTGTCTGAAGACCGCGAAGCAAGGCGGAATGTCGTCGCTGACGTCATCCAATACGATCTATAACGTGATGGCGCAGCGCTATCCGGACCTGGTGGGGCGGTTGTTCGAACCCTTCGCGGTCGATCGCCGGGGCGAAATCCCCGCCGGCATGAAGCCGTGGTTCGACATGCCGGTGTTCCACGACTACCAGGGCTATTTGTCGGCGATTTACTCCGGCACCTATATCCGCTCGGCACAGCGGTTCGCGGAAGTGCCGCGGTTGTCGGACAGGGACTTCGCCGCGCTGGATTGCTTCGATGCGCTGGCTGAGGATCAGGAATTGCGGTTGGACATGACGCTTCGGCCGGGCGACATTCAGTTTGTGCATAATCATACGATTCTGCACGACCGCACGAGTTTCGTGGACTGGGACGAACCGGAACGCAAACGGCATTTGCTGCGGCTGTGGCTGGCGGTACCTGGCGCGCGTCCGTTGCCCCCGGTTTATGCCGAACGTTACGGCGGTCTTGAGATCGGCGACCGTGGCGGAATCATTTGCCCAGGAACGAGGTTGCACGCACCGTTGGAGGCGGTCTGAAGCCGTTGTCATTGCGCGAGGAGCGGCAGCGGCGAAGCAATCTCCCCGTCCACTTTGATGGAGATTGCTTCGCTTCGCTCGCAATGACAGGGCGGGTGGGAAGGGTGGCGGGCCGCGCGATGTCTGGGAGTGACTTACGCCGCCTCGCGCCGCCGTTCGCGCGCATAACGAGCGAGCGCGCCTTCATCAGTCGGCACGATCGGGGTGAAATCGGTGTGCGCGATCCACTCCTTGCGCGTTGGCGTCCGGATGTAATTCGAAACGGCGTTCAGCGTCAGATACACGATCTTCCGGGGATACGGCGTGATGTTGCCGGCCGAGCCGTGCACGAGATTCCCGTGGAACATCAGCAACCCGCCTGGTTTGCCGGTCGGCGCGACGATGCCGCCCTGATCCACAAGCTTTGTCACGGTGTCCTCGTCCAGCGTCCACAGCGGATAGGACGTTGTGCTGGTATCATGCTCCGCCTTCAATACGCCCGCGGTATGACTGCGCGGCACCAGCATCAGCGGTCCGTTGATCGGCATCACCTCATCCAGGAACACCGCGATGTTCATCGCCCGCGGTTCGGGCATTCCGTCATCGCGAGCCCAGGTGCCGTAGTCTTGATGCCATTGCCAAACATCGCCGGTGAATGAGGCTTTGGCGTTGATTTTGAACTGATGCATGTAGACCTGTTCGCCGAACACCTGCTCGATCGGATCGATCATGCGCGGGTGGCGGGCGAGCAGGCCGAATGCCTCGTTGTATAGATGCGCGGCGAAGGCCGTGCGCGGCGCGCCGGATTTCTCGCGCCAGACTTCCGGACGGTCGTGGCGATAGATTTCGGCGGCTTCATCGCGCAGGAAGGCGCATTCTTCCGCGGTAAAGGTCTCCGGCAGGAACAAGTAGCCCTCTTCGTGGAAGTGCCGGACCTGCTGTTCGCTCAACATCATCAACTCTCCGTTCCGAAACATAGCTCGACCCTGGGCAGAAGTTTGCCGGGGTTCATCAGTCCGCGCGGATCGATTGCATCCTTGATCCGCCGCATCAGCGCGAGTTCAGCCCCGCCGCGCCAGTCGGGCATCATATAAGGCTTGAGCTTCCCAATGCCGTGCTCGGCCGAAAAACTGCCATCATACTTCCTCACCACCTCATTCACCGCATCCATGATCGAGTGATCCTGAGCCAGGAACCAGGCCGGATCAGCGTCCAGAGGTTGCTCCAGATTGAAATGGATGTTGCCGTCGCCCATGTGGCCGAACGGCACCGCGCGAACCCCGGGCATCAGCGTTTCACAGGCGATCGTTGCTTCAGCTATGAAGGCCGGCACTTTTGAAACCGGCACCGAAACGTCATTCTTGACGCTGGCGCCTTCGCGCTTTTGGGCTTCCGAATGCTCCTCCCGCAGGCGCCAGATCGCCGCGCGTTGCGCGTCCGACTCGGCGATGGCGGCATCCTGGACGATCCTATCCGACAGCGCGGCTTCAAGTACCTCTTCCAGGGACGCTCGCAGCCCGGCGTTCGGCCGTGGCGTGGCGAGTTCCACCAGCACGTAAAATGGCGCCGGGTTGCCTAATGGCAACGTCGCGTTCGGAATATGTTTCAGCACGAACGCGGTGCCCAGACCGGACATCAATTCGAACGCACTGATTGAGGCCGCGTCGTGCGCCTGGAATCGCGCGAACAGATCGAGTGCGGCCGCGGCGGTTTCCACGGCGCAGAACGCCACCGCGATTTCCTTTGGTTGGGGCACGAGTTTCAGCACGGCGGCGGTGATAATGCCCAATGTGCCCTCGGACCCGACGAACAGCTGCCGGAGGCAATAGCCAGTGTTGTCCTTACGCAACCGGCGCAATCCATGCCAGATTGTTCCGTCCGGCAGCACGGCCTCCAGACCAAGCACCAGATCGCGCGCGTTGCCGTAACGGACGGTATTGTTGCCACCGGCGTTCACCGCGAGCACGCCACCAATTTGCGCGGTTCCCTCGGACGAAATCGACAACGGCAGCAAGCACCCGCGCGCCGTGGCGGCAAGTTGCGCGGCTTTCAATGTCACGCCGGCCTCGATCGTCATTGTCATGTCGATAGGGTCGAGATCGCGCACCCGGTTCAGCCGAGCGGTGCTGAGCACAAGCTCCGATCCATCCTCCGCTGGCACCGCGCCGCCGACCATCGAGGTGTTGCCGCCCTGAATGACCATCGGTACACCCGCGCCGGCGCACAGGCGCACGACGGCCGCCAGTTCCTCGGTATTGCCGGGCCGAATCACGGCGCTGGTGCGGCCTTTGTACAGGCGCCGCCAGTCCTCGGATGCGGCCTCCGTGTCGGAGGGATCGGTCAACAGGCCGCGATCGCCGACGACCGCGCGGATGGTGTCCAGAAGGGCGGCGGGGACAATGTCCACCTGGGGGAAGGTGTCTGGCATGGGGCTACCAAGAGGCGACTTCGGGCAGAATAACCTATATCGGAGGCTAATGGCACGAGGGGGCGCTCCGGTGAACGAATACATCCGCTCGCAACCATCGGAGTGATACATAGTGGCCCGCGACACGTCGCGGAGGAGCGAAAAGATGTTTGATCCCAGGGTGTCCGCCAACTTCGTTCATCCCCCCGCGGCGCGGGCGGGCGCGAAGGGCGCCAGTGTTCTTGTCCTGACGATGCTCGGGGTGCTTCATGCCGTTCCCGCGCGCGCGGCGGTCACGCCTGAACCCGCCCCGGCGTCGTCTGTGCTCGCGTCGCCCGCCCCATCTTCATCCGATCCCGCCACGAACTCGCCTTCCGCGGGACAGAAGCCAACGCTTCTGCCCAATCCCGGCCTCCTGTTGGCCACCATGGCGGAGCAACTCGACCTGAAGCCCGATTTCGTTGTCCTGCAACTTGATACTTTGCCCATCACGCAGCACGACATAGCGGATGCCATCCGCGCGATGCCGGTCGGCATGGCAAACCTGGGCTTTCAGGAGGTGTACCGCCGCGCTCTCGATGTCGCGGTGCGTCAGAAGGCGATGGTCTTACGCGCCAGGCTGGAAAAACTCGACAAAGATCCGTTGGTGATTCATCAGGGCGAAATCGCCTTCGAGCATGTGTTGGCTGACGCCTGGCTCAAACGCCACACGGATGCGGCGGTCACTGATAAGTCGCTCCATGAACGCTATGATCGCGACATCGCGGGCAAACCGGGCCCCGAGCAAGTACGCGCGCGGGTGATTTTGGTGCCGACCGAAGCCGAAGCCAATATGTTGATCCAACAAATCCAGGCCGGCGCCGACTTCGGCGCAACGGCGCAAGGGCAAAGCAAAGATCCAAGCGCGGCGAGCGGTGGCGACCTTGGTTACCTGACCCGCGACGCCTTGGTGCCCGAGGTTGCCGCCGCGGCGTTCGCACTTAGCCCCGGCCAGATGACGGCTTATCCGGTCGCTTCATTCGGGGGATATTTCATCATACGGGTCGAAGGACGCTCGAATCAGAAAACCCCGACCTTCGATGAGGCGAAGCCAACGCTGGAGCGTGACCTCCGGGCTGAGGCTGTGCGGCAAGCGATCGGGTCGCTGCTGTCCAACGTTAAATACATCCCCGGAAAACCGGGCGAAAAGGCGACCTCCGTGAAGCAGTAACCGGTCGGGCAACAAAAAAATCGCGCCCGGGCAGTGGCCGAACGCGATTTTATCGGAGCAGATTGGGTTCCGCTGGAAATCCGATGGGTCAGGCCGTCGCCGCCGCCGGACGCTTGGCGCGCCACCGCAGTCCGGCCAAGCCAGCCAGACCCATGCCAAACAGCGCGAGAGACGCCGGCTCCGGCACCTGAAGGCTGATATCAGCCAACATCATGAAGGGTGGGTCGTTCGCGGTCTGGCTGCTTTGCGCCAGGAAGGAGATGACTTCCGATGTGCTGCTGCCCGTGTTGAACGTGATTGTATCCTTGGCCCAGGTCGGGGAGCCTCCGCTATCCGGGATGGCGATCGGTGTCGTGTCCGTGGACGTGTAGCCGCTGGTGCAAGTGCTACTGGGAGCGCACGAGCCGTAGCTGACCTGCCACCAGTCATTTGACGAACCGCTGAAGCCCGCCTGCTGCGCGCCCGAAGTGTAGAACGTCAGCGTATAATTCGTGTGTGCCAGGAGTCCCGTAACCGTCTGGGAAATCTCGTCGTCGTAACTGGGGTTGGCGTCCGCGACCAAAACATTGCCCGTGTAATTCGAGGGGAGATCGCCGGCCGCGGTCCCTGGCCCCGGGGGAACCTGGGTGAGAGTGGCACTATAGTTTGAGCCACAAAACTGTGTGGAGGTCGACAGGGTGTTGGTGAGTGCCACGCAGTCGATGCCGGGATTGTTGGGATAGCCGACCAGCGACCAATTCTGCAACTCGGGGGTGACCCCGTTGTTCGTTGCTCCGAGCTGGGACCAGGCCGAGGTCGCCGTATTCGCCGTGGGCTCACCCCCGGTAGTGAAACCTCCGTTTTGAATGAGGTTTGTCTGCGCGGAGGCAGCCGCCGTCCACAGGGTCGTCGCCAAAAGCGAGGCGCCAAAGCCCCGAACCAAACGCTTCGACCACAACTGGCCAGATTCAATCGTCTTCATAATGGTCTCTCCCCAAAACTCGGCTGCGGCTCGAGAAGTCAGGTGGCTGTCCGCATCCAAAATGATCTATGGTAGTCGTCCTGATGCAAATCTATCTCGAAAGCAATACGGAGTCAACCGATTTAACGATCCAATATTCACATATTACCACGTTTTTGAGATGATTTTGAAATATCTCGCGTGAACCCTGACTCAGGCCGCTGGAGGCGACCCCTCAACCAGCTCCCCAGCCCGTGTCAAGGGAAATGACCCAAGCAGAGGCTGAACCAATTGCTCGGCCCAGGAGTCGGGTACTGCTCCGGAAATGCCGTAACGGGGCGGCCATTGCCGCTTCGGCAGATGGATCGTTCCGAAGATCCGGTCGAGGATTGGCAGCATGGACGCGTAGTTCCGGTTGGCCGGCTCCATCGCGTGATGCCAGTGGTGAAAATGGGGGGTGGAGATCACCCACTCCAGCGGCCCCAGTCGCCACCAGATGTTGGCGTGGATGAAAAAGGCCCAGGCGGTCCCAATCAGCATGACCAAAGCCGGGATGATGTTCCCGGCCGCGCTCGTCGGTTGGGCCAGGCCGAGCACGATCAGCGGGAAAAACGCACATAAGCGGCCGAAGGTCAGGTCGATTGGATGCGCCCGGCTGTTGACCAGGAAATCAATGTGCTCCGGGCTGTGGTGAATGGCGTGGAACCGCCAGAGAAAGGGCACCGTATGCATCAGACGATGCCCCCAGTAATAGCCGACTTCACCCGCGATCAGCGCCGCGAACGCGCGCGGCCAGAATGAGAACCCGTTGAACGCGGTCTGCACGTGGTTTGGGACGACGCGATGGGCGGCCCAGGCCATGACTCCCAACGGCAGGCTGAGCAGGAACGCGGAGACGATGCCGCTGAGGAAATAATAGCCCAGGTCGGCGCCAATCCCCTTGCGCCAGATCTTGCTCGGATGCAGCGCGAACAGCCGTTCCAGCGGCACGAAGATGGCCGTCACGATCGCCAGCCAAAGGCACAGCCGGATCAGATCGACGGCGAAGGGCGGTAGATGTTGGGTGAGGCTCTGCAGCATTTGTGTCCTGGCCGGCGTCCGCGGCGCCTGCGTTATACGCGATGCGGCGGCGGAAAATGAACTTCCTTGTGCGAGACCGAACATAATCGCGGTAGGGACGCTCATTACTGAGCGCCCCCCGCACAGAACCGTACGGGCGGAATTCCCGCATACGGCAGTTCGTGTAGCCTTCCAGGTTGATAACCCTGTCGGCGTCTGAGATAAGGCCCTTTCGCGGCTCAATGGCCAGCCTGCGTGATCCCCCGCCGACGCTTCGCCCTGCCCCTCACGGGACACGACGCACGGCTCGGGGGCGATGGATACGTTCTGAGCAGCCTCTCGTTCCGCGGCACCGCGACCTGGGCCGAGGCCGGTGGCCATGCCGCGCTCTCCGATGTGGCGCTGCTGAAACGCATGCGCCGGTGCGGTCCCTGGCTCAGC
>Ga0182018_10000612_pt1 | contig 44973 bp, 34 predicted proteins | sample 812P2MmetaG_FD_120490 | JGI IMG/M metagenome (GOLD analysis project Ga0182018, IMG submission 120490) | Permafrost microbial communities from Stordalen Mire, Sweden - 812P2M metaG | ecosystem: Environmental > Terrestrial > Soil > Wetlands > Permafrost | place: Sweden: Stordalen | collected... | reverse complement strand
TGAACGTGCGTCACCGTCCGCACTTCCGGTACGCCTTCCTCAGATCCGTGAATTGTCGTATCGATCGGTAAAAAATGTTTCTTCGGTAGATCGTTGATCCACTTCACTGAAAACGGTTGTCCCGTGCGAGCTTCGAATGTGGGTCCGGGCCAAGCACTGCTATATCCCCACATGCGCGTCGGCGGCAGGTCCCGGTGTATCTTCTGGCGAAACTCCCGTATGCGAATCTGCACCAGGCTTCCAGGACGCTGTTCTGGATGAATCACTGCGGGTACTGGCAAAGCATCCACGTATGGTGTTAAGTTTTTCGGTTTTGCCTTCGCATCCGGATCCTTACCTTGCGTACCGCGATCGGTTCTGTTCCCAGATTCTTCGAACGCCCAAGCTTGCTTTTCCTTTCCTCCTGCAAGAATTCCCGCCCCTGTCAGCAAACCCATCCGCAGCAAATCGCGTCGATCGATCTTCAACCCGTGTCTCCCCTGTGACTCTAAGGTGAAAAAACTCTCCATCAGTTACGTACACCCATAAAAGCAAAATGCAGTGCCGGCCAGAGCGCAAAGCCCTGACCGGCAAGCAACGTCAACCCTTGTTTGTGGCGAACTCTCGAATGGCCGCTCAGTTCGGGTTAAAGTTCGGGTGGTCGAAATCGAACATCCCGAACAAATCGCCCAGCGCTGGAGAGTTGGTCGGCACGTAGGTGTTCCCGGGAGCATGAACGGGCTCAGGAAGATTGTCGCGGCTGCGCGAGGTAACCTTCGGCAGGCTCCAATTCCTCTCGATGAACTTCAGCAACGAAACGTGATCGTAGTACACGTGGACCACGTCACCGGTTTGCGAGTAGGGCGAAACCACCAGGAATGGGATTCGTGTTCCGTCGCCGAAGAAATCCACCGGCTGCACGTAGCCTGAGTCGTAGTAGCCGCCGCCTTCGTCGAAGGTGATGAAGATCGCGGTTTCCTTCCACACGGCCGGATTAGCCTGCACGTCGCTAACAATCTTGTTTACGAAGCCTTCGAACAGGTCGAGCTTCGAAGATGCCGGGTGGCCGTCGGTGTAGCCGCTCGGCTTTACGATCGAGACTGCCGGAAGCTTGTTGTTCTTAATGTCAGAGTAGAGGTTTTCGGCATCCTGAATGTGCGCCGTCCGCAGCGCATCGTTGGTCATAATATCCGTCGCATACTGGAACGGATTGCAAATGTTGCAATAGTCGTCGAACTGGTTCTGGGTTGCCGCTGGATTCGCCTCCGCGGCGATCGAATCCGCAACGTACAGGTTCCAATCCTCGCCGTAGTATTTGAACGATACATTGTGTTCCATCAGTACGTCACCGATGTGACGCACCGGGACCGGCGGAATCGTAAACGGCGACACCGACAGCGGCAGAGGTACGCCGTTCCCGAGATATCCCGGGTTGTAGTTGTTCAGCAGGTAGTAGTGGCCTGCTTCGCAGTTCGGATTCACCGGCCGCGGCAAGGACTGCAGATAGTTCACGATTACAGGCACACCCGGCTGGGTCAGATCGGCGCAGGCGCTATAGGTTCCGCCGCTGTAGCCGTCCTGATCCCAGTAGTTGTTGGTTCCCGCCTGCGGATTGGGATTCTCGATTTCGTTGGTTGGTGGAACTGCTGCGTTGCCCATGCCGTCGGTGAACCAGATGGCATCGCCGAATCCGAACATGATGTGGTTCGCGCCCGTTCCGCCCATCACCGACTGGTGGAAGTTGTCGCTCAACGCGTAGGTGTCGGCCAGATGTTTGAAGTACGGAGCATCGCCGTTCTGCACATTGAAAAAGCCCATCGACGTCGAGCCTTCGCCGGTGGTTGCCGCGGTGAACGGCGTGGGTTGCGTTTTGCCGTTGCTCCCCGCTCCGATCGTCGTTTCCACCCACGGAAAGAGGTCCGCCTGGCACCCGCTGCCATTCGTCGCCGTGGCGAGGGTCGCGTTGCAATCTTCTTGTTGCCACATTTGATAAAAGCGATGTACCGGGCTCGCGGAATAGTCGTCGTAGCGCAGCCCTGGAGTAAGTTGGAAGGGGCCGTCGGGGAGTGTAAAAACGTTATCGATGCGTGTGTCGGGAGACCGGGACGGCAGACCCGTGGCACCGGTGAGCAAGTCAAAATCGTAGGTGGGAAATAGATTGGGCTCTGCCTTCAGCGCGACCGACAGGCTGATAAATGGCGCCGAAGCCGTCGCGGTGTCGCTGGCAAATTCTGGCGCGCCGTCCGTCAGCGGCGTGGGAAGAGTCGTATATGCCGATTTGGATCCTGGCGCGATCGAAAACGCTCCGCTGGAATCGGTGGCGCTGAATTGCGCCGCTTGGGAATAGTTCGGTCCGGGTGTGCCGTCCGCGTTTACGATTCCTTTGGAGAGTAGGTTCGCGACCGCCTGCCCTTTTTTGGGGACGTAAGTGGCGAAGACATGGTCGAAGCTGCGGTTTTCACCGATGATGATGATCACGTGTTTGATCGGCGAAGTGGTTTTTCCATCGTTGCTGCCGGTATCGGTTTGTGCGCGAAGGGGAGCTGCGACAAGCAATTGAGCTGCGACGAACATGGACAGAACTTGCTTGACGCTCGGCAAGCTCTTTTTCCATTCAGACAGGCGCGAGTGCATCTATAAAACCTCCATCGAGGGACGTGTCGCGCAACCCCGCGGGCTGGAGGTCCGGATTACGCGCGCATCATGTGTATGCGCTCTGTGTTACACGCGCGCAACAACGCGATGAATGGAATGACAAAGTAGGAAGAAAATAGTGGAGGCTTGACGAATTAGCGAATTGTCCGGTGAGTTTGCAAATTTCTAGTCGCGCATCATGACTTTTGTTTTTCGTACGCGTCGTAGCTGGTGGCGATGGCGCGGATTTCGTCGAGCGTTTGTTCCCTCCGCAGGATTCCGTTCTCCAGCACCGTTTCCAGTTGATCGCCTTCCAGTGATCCGCCCGTTTCCTGCCTTACAGTCACGAACTGGCGCCCGTCCTTCAGCAATACGAAGCGCCCGGCGCGGGAGTCTTTGCCCGGATCGGTTACCGGCTGTTTGTAGACGTCGTGCCACTCGCCGTTGATGTCGATCGCCGAGCATTTCAATGCAAAACGCAGTGTATCGCGGTTAATCTGCTGCAAAAGCGCGCCGCCCATGCCGAAGCTCCAGTTGTCCATCGACCATCCGCGACGCGTCAGCTGGGAGATCATGTTCTGGATGGTGTAGTAGTTCACACCGTCGCCCTGGATAAAACGCACCTGTGGCGCAAGCACCTTCCAACCCTTGCGGTTCACCTCGTAGCCGAATTTGTCGGCCGCGATGTTGAAAAGCTGTTCCAGCACGGAAACGGCATCGCCGCTGTCGGGCCGAATCACGAGCGTCCCGTTCCGCTGCATCACCTTGTCGTGCAGCTTGCCGCCCCATAGATTGCGAACCGCGTTGTAAATGTCGTAGGAATCGCTGACGCACGCCACGATGCCTTCGGGAATGTTATTCAGGATATTCTCGTAGGCATCCACTTCGTGGTCCCGGCCCCACCCCGTGATCGTGGAATGCTCGGAGGCCGGAATGCTGCCCCCCGCCATGTCCGCTCCGTAATACTGCTGGAGCAGTTCGATGGCGGGCAGATTGTCCGTACCAACAAAGTTGAACAGGTGCGCGGCGCCGCCGATGGCGGCGGACTCGCGGCTGCTCACGCCGCGAAATCCAAAGTCATGTAGCTTGAAAGCCAAACCCGAGGGGTCGCCGGTGCGGACCAGCGCTTCCCCGATAATCTGTTTGATCGCGCGGCTGAGCGTGCCAACCGTAATGGGGTACCAGATTTGAAGCAGAACCGTCTCCGCCCAGTTCGTCAGCCAGTAAAACTCGGGATCGGTATTCTCGACGGTAACGATCGCGTTCTGCGCGCCAACCACCGAGCCTTCCTTGACGGCTTTGACGCGGAGCGGCAGAACTCCGGAGTACTTCGCGTACAGGCTTTTCCAGCCTTCGTAATTGAAGCACTTTGGATTGTTGGAAAAATGCTGGTTGGCGAATTTTGCCGCCGCCTCGATATCCTCGGGTGTAAAAACCTTTCCCGCAAAGTTCGCTTTCAGAATGTACTGAAGGCCGGCCACTTCGGCATGATCGAAAAAGCCGCCGCGCGAGCATACGTACGAATAGATGAATCTCGTGTTGGGCGGGTACTGCCACCAATGGCTGAGCTTGTAGCTGTCGGTGTTCAGGATTGGATTGAAGCGCAGAGGCTGGATGGTGGTCTCCTATCTCCTGTGGCACAGCCCTTCCTGGCTGTGTGAGAACTCCCGTCTCGTTTCACGGCGCGGCTCACGGAAAAAACCGGGGGAGTCACAAAGGCTGCTCCAAAGTGAAGGAAATGAACAGCAACCGGTCGTCGCGCTGAATTTGCAAGACAACAGGGGCCCCCGGTTTGAGACTGGCCAGCGCTGTCCGCAGCCGGTCCAGTGTGGTCATCGGTTCGCCGTTGAGTGTCCGGATCACGTCCCCGGTGGCGAGTGGAACCTCCGCCCCGGAATCACTGGACCGCGCCGCGACAATGATGCCAAACGGATCGCGCAGATCGGAAGCCATTTCCGCCACTTTCTTGTCGATTTCGATGCCGAGTATGCCCAGCGGGCGAACGAGATTCCTTTCCGGGTCGGCAAGCGCGCTAATCTGATCCATGCTGTCGGTGTGTTCGACGACCGTCACGTCAAACGCCAGGCGATCCTTTCCACGCAGCACTTCCAGGTGGACTTTGTCGCCGGCATTCACTGACATCAGTCGGAAGGACAGGTACGGAATACTCTCGGCCATGCGTCCATCGATGGTCAGCAACACGTCGCCGATCCGGATGCCGGCAGCCATCGCAGGACCGTCCGGAAGCACGTCGGACACAATCACCCCGTAGCTGCGCCCTAAATTCATTGCCGCCGCCAGCACCGGCGTAATCGTTTGCAGTCCGATGCCGATTTGCGCGCGATGCAGGTGGCCGAACTTCCGCAATTGTTGGTAGGCGACGCTCACCACGCTGCTGGGGATGGCGAAGCCAAGTCCTTCGTTCCCTCCGGACTCCGATAGGATGAACGTGTTTACGCCGACGACTGCTCCATCCACGTTCACCAGCGGACCGCCGGAATTGCCTGGGTTGATCGGAGCATCGGTCTGGATGTAGACCATCGGCGAATCAGGATCGGTCTGGCGGGCAACCGAAGAAATGACACCCAGAGTTACGGTGTTGCGTAATCCTTGGGGACTTCCGAAGGCCAGCACGACCTCGCCTTGATGCAAATTGCGATAAGCCGCGATCGGCAGCGCCTCCAGTTTTACATTGTCCACTTTCAAAAGCGCGAGATCGATTTCACGGCTCACCCCCACCACCCGAGCAGGCACGATGTTCGTTTTTGTGGAGAGAAGCGACTGCAGCGAACCGTCAGGATTGCCAGAGGGCAAAACCACCTGAACGACTTGGGCCCCGGAGACAACATGGGCGTTCGTAATGATGTAGCCATCCGGATCGACTACGAAGCCCGAGCCAATCGCTCTTTGCCTGCCAATCACCACTCCGGTGTTGCCGTGACTCTCCTCCACCGTGCCGTAACCCGCGACAAGGATCTGCACTACGCTAGGTGATACTTTGCGGATCAGTGCGTCTACCGACTCGTTAAACTTGTGCAGGGTATCGTCGGATCGAGTTTGGGCGGCGGCCGGCCGCGGAATGTACAGTGTGGCCGGGAGGCATAGCGCGATGGCGGCGGAAGCGGATCGAAAGGCAAACCGGCGAGTCCGGGGTGTTGGCATGTGCGAAATTCTCCTGGGGCGGTCGGCCCGAAAGGCGCGGGTCGCGACTGCTCATTAGACTACAACCAGCGAAAAAATACCGCCGAATGAGACGCAGGCCGGTTTGCGAGGTGGAGCCACTCAGCTTCGCGGCTTGGAACAGAAGTACTCTAGCTGTGGGTCGTAGAGGCTGTTTGTTTTTGCGAACTGCGGAAGAGGCGGCGGACCTCGAGGAGCATCGAGAAGGCGGTCACGACGGCAAGACCGATCAACGTGTAGCCGAGATATTGGTTCAGGATATCAACGGTGCGGCGGTAGCTTTCGGTGGAAACTCCCGGTCTATCCGCCAGAACGACCCAGTTACCCGCTCTCAGCAGGAACGACAAAATGGTCAACCAGGCAAGACCATTGATTATCCGGAAGACGGATCGAAACCGGACCCAGTCCGGGCGGATCAGGTTGATGCCGGCTTGCGCCATTCCCGCCAGGCCCCATAGGACTACTGGCCAGTAGAATTGGTGCCACACAGGCGCGGGCTTAATAAAGGCCGCGGCAGGCCCAAAGATCATGAAGGGAGACGCTTGTATGACCCGAAGCCAACCGATCGCGACTCCCAAGGCAACGAATTGAGCAACCGAATCAAACTGAGAGACTTGGCGAGGTTCCTGTGTGGAACGGTGCGCGCTTTTCCAGGTGGTTTCCATGCCGAAGGCTGGATGCCAGGGATGCTTTAGTCCTTGGGGGTCCCAGCGGTCCGGGAACTTGGTCCAATGGCGGTCCGCGATGACAAAAATCAGCGTGATAACTCCAAATTGAATCAGGAATTGATAGACCAGCGCCGATAAGGTATGAACCACCGTGATGGAGTGGCCGCTGGCGAACAACGCCGTCAAGACAATGAGGATGACGACGCCGGTGAGCCCTAGATTGAACGATAACACCTTGATATAGAAGGGAAACAACACGGGTCCGATCCATTGGCGGCCGAAGGACACGCTGCGCTGGTCATGGCGATAGCGGCTGGCGACCAGCAGCGGGTGGCCGAGTTGCTTCAGGATGGCCTGTACGTCCGCTTCGTTGAGCGGCCTGCCGAGTTCGGCTTCCTTGTCTTCGATCTGCGAGTGGATGTTCTCCGAGAGCTCGCTGACGATGTCGTCGCGTTGTGCAGCTGGCAGGCAGCTTCGGACCGACTTGAGATAGTGATCGAGAAGTTCCATAGCGGCTCCTTATCTGCCGAACATTTGGTATGCAACCAGGACGATGCGACCAATCTCCAAAAGAAGTTGAGCCGATGCGAGCGTGGCCTGAGCGAGCGTGTCCAGAACCGAGGGTCCAGCGATAACGAGCACAGCGGCACCGAGAATCACGCACAGCCGCTGCGAAGTCGCCGCACCCGAGGGGCGCGCCACTCGCGAGCTGAAGGGCTCAGGTCCGGGGACGATGTAGCTAGTATCTGTATTGTGATCAATGAGTTGCATGGTGCTACCCTTTCACGATTTCGCTAAGCGAGCGGTCAATGCTCTTCCATTCTGCCAAAAGTTGGCCAAGGATCAGCTTTCCGAGCTGCGACAGAACGTAAAAGCGCTTGTTGCGCTTATCTTCCTCCCGCCATTCGCTGACCAGGAGGCCCTGAGTTTCCAGTCGGCGAAGCAACGGATAGAGAGTGCCTTCGTCGATGGCAATCCCATGTTCAGCGAGCGCCTTACGCAGGGTGTACCCGTATTGTTCCGAGCGCAGCTGGGCCAGCACAGCAAGGATCAGAGACCCGCGCCGAAGCTCGGACCGGAGATTCTCGAAGACGTTGGGGTCGCTCGTCATATACTGTGTGCCATATACTGTATGTTGCATACTGTATTATGCACAGTAATGCTTGTCAAGGAGAATTTTACGCGCGATTCATTTTCCTGCGGATAACGTGCGCGGAGTCCTTGAGGCGGAGTTTTGTGAAGATGCTTTCGAACGCAAGACCGTTTAGACGACGAACGTGCAAGAAATGCATGCGGGTAGTGCGCTGGCGGCACGGCGTTTGCAGATGACGGTGGGAGATGGAGGCCGGAGATGCGACGATTAAAATTGCTTCGGATAAACGGGGGCTATTTAGGCGAATAAATTGATGGCGCGACTACTGACTACGGAAGACCGTCGGCTGGAAGATGATCGGATACGGAAGAAGTATTGGAAACGCTGGGGGCCTTATCTTTCCGAGCGGCAGTGGGGAACTGTCCGGGAGGATTATAGTCGCGGAGGCACCGCATGGGAATACTTTCCGCATGATCACGCGCGTTCACGCGCTTACCGCTGGGGCGAAGACGGAATTGGCGGGATCAGCGATCGTCATCAGCTGATTTGCTTCGGGCTGGCGCTTTGGAATGGGCGCGACTCCATTCTGAAGGAACGGCTGTTCGGATTGAACGGTCACGAGGGCAATCACGGGGAAGACGTCAAAGAGTATTACTTCTACCTGGACTCCACACCCACGCACACCTACATGCGGATGCTTTACAAGTATCCGCAAGTCGCATTTCCGTACGAGCAACTCGTAGAAGAGAACCGCCGGCGTGGCAAAGCATCACCCGAATACGAGTTGGTGGACACCGGCGTATTTGCGGAAAGCCGATATTTCGACGTGTTCGTGGAATATGCAAAGGCGGATGTGGAAGACATCCTGATCAAGATCACGGCGGTGAACCGCGGTCCGGAACATGCTGAGTTGAAGATTTTGCCGTCTATTTGGTTTCGCAACACGTGGTCTTGGGGCAAGGATTTGCGGCGGCCGATGGTGCGCGCCGGTATCTGCGTGCCGGGTAGCGTCTGTGCGGAGTTACAGCACTGGCAGTACGGGAAGCGCTGGCTGCTCTGCGCCGGAAAACCGGAGTTGGTCTTCACGGAGAACGAAACAAATCAGCAAAGATTGTTTGGCGAGAAGAATCGGTCTTATGTCAAAGATGCGTTCCACGCGTACGTGACGCAGGGCGATACAGCGGCCGTAAACCCGAAACAGGTGGGGACGAAAATGGCCGCGCTCTATCCAGTCGCGTTGGGGCCGGGCGAGAGCGTGACGCTGAAATTGCGTCTGATGGACACGGACCCGCTCGCCGCAACGACCGACAGTTCCGGCATGGTCGGGACGATCCCGTCGCCTGCGCACGCCGAGCGAGCCGAGGGCGTTCCGGGACCGAATGATTTCGGTGACGGATTCGATGGTGTGTTTGCCGCGCGGCAAAAGGAAGCCGACGACTTTTACGCCTCCCGCATTCCAAAAGAATTGTCCGACGATGCGAAGTCCATCATGCGGCAGTCTTTTTCCGGCATGCTCTGGTGCAAACAGTTCTACCACTACGACGTGCGCACCTGGCTGGATGGCGATCCCGCCGGTCCGCCTCCGCCAAAGGAGCGCCTGCAAGGGCGGAACAAGGACTGGACGCACCTGTACAACGATGACGTCATCTCCATGCCTGACAAATGGGAGTATCCCTGGTACGCGGCCTGGGATTTGGCGTTCCACTGCATTCCGATCGCCCTGATCGATCCCGATTTTGCGAAAGAGCAGCTGATCCTGCTCCTACGCGAGTGGTACATGCACCCGAACGGCCAATTGCCGGCATACGAATGGGCTTTCGGCGATGTGAATCCTCCGGTACACGCGTGGTCGGCGTGGCGCGTGTACAAAATTGAGCGGCGCGTGCGCGGCGTGGCCGACCGCGGCTTCCTGGAGAAGGTTTTTCACAAGCTGCTGCTGAATTTCACGTGGTGGGTCAACCGCAAAGATCCCGATGGGATGAATATTTTTCAGGGCGGATTTTTGGGCCTCGACAACATCGGAGTGTTCGACCGCTCCGCGCCGTTGCCGACCGGAGGCCACCTCGAACAATCCGACGGCACCAGCTGGATGGGCATGTATTGCCTGAACATGATGGCCATCGCCCTGGAGCTCGCAAAAGAGGATCCCGCTTACGAGGATGTCGCCAGCAAGTTTTTCGAACACTTCGTGAACATTGCCCACGCCATGAACGATATGGGCACGAACGGCAGATCCCTTTGGGACGACACGGACGGCTTTTACTACGACGTGTTGCAACTCCCCAGCGGCGAAGAGCATTTCGTCAAGATCCGCTCCATCGTCGGCCTGATCCCGCTATGCGCCGTGGAAACGCTGGAGCCCGAAATTGTAGACCGTCTCCCGGGCTTCAAACGCCGGATGCAATGGTTCATCGACAACCATTCCGATGTGCCCGAACACATTGAGATGACCGAGCGCTCGGCGCGGGGTGTGCGTCGACTCCTGTCGCTGGTCAGCCGCAAGCAATTGAAGCGCGTGCTGTTGCGGATGCTGGATGAGACTGAGTTTTTGTCTCCCTATGGCGTCCGCGCATTGTCGCGCTATCACCTCGATCATCCCTACGAGGTGACCGTCGACGGCCATACCAGTAGCGTGCAATACGAACCCGCGGAATCGACGAACGCCGTGTTCGGCGGAAATTCGAACTGGCGCGGGCCCATCTGGTTTCCCGTGAACTATCTCCTGATCGAGTCTTTGCAAAAGTTTCATCATTATTATGGCGAGGATTTCAAGGTCGAGTGCCCGGCTCGCTCCGGGAAAGACTGCAATTTGTGGCAGGTGGCCGCCGAGATTTCGCGCCGTCTCGTCCGTCCTTTCCTGCGTGGCGACGACGGCCGCAGGCCCGTCTACGGTGGAACCGAAATATTCCAGAACGATCCGCACTGGAAGGACTTGATTTTGTTCTATGAGTATTTTCATGGCGATGATGGCGCCGGCCTCGGCGCAAGTCATCAAACCGGGTGGACCGGCTTGGTGGCCAAGTTGATCGAACAGAGCGGTGAATGAGGCGAGCGCAATCCGCTTTGAGCCGGCGCGAGCCGAGCACGCCGACATCTTCTTGGCGATGATGGGGGCTCTGGAAGCGGCCGATCCGGGGACCACGCCGTTCGACGAACCGCGACGCCGCGCAATTTTTCAAGAGTTCGTACGCGACAAGACCTATGGCCAGGCCTGGCTGATCCTCGAAGGAGACCAGCATGTTGGCTACGTGGTGCTGACTGTTTCGTTCAGCTTTGAATATCGCGGCTACGACGCCTTTATCGATGAGTTGTATATTGCTGTAGAGCACCGCGGGCGGGGAATCGGGCGGCGGGCGATGCGATTCGCCGAGGGCGCCGCACGGGAACGCGGTGTGAACGCAATGCACCTGGAAGTTTCTCCCGACAACCAGGCCGCTTTGGAACTTTACCGCCGCGCAGGCTATGCCGATCATGGCCGCTCTTTGATGACCAAATGGCTGGATGGCGGGCAATCCTGAGTTTCGGCGATGTCGGTGCCATGCCAGATTTGTGGAGACGATAGTGCCCAATCGAGCTCAAAAATTGCGCAACAAGCCGGACCCGCGCGAATCAAAAGCTGCCGGGGACGCCTACCTGCTGGTGGTAGCGACGCCTGCAAAGCCGCCGGGCAAAACCGCGCGTGCCCCGCGTAGGAAGCCTGCCGCAAGCGGAGATCGAGCCATCGTTGCGCCGAGTGCAAGGATCAAGTTTGGCCGCGAAGTATGCGGAAACCTCGAAGCGGGCGAAGCTCGCGAATGGATTGTGACCAACGGCATCGGTGGATTCGCTTCCGGAACGGTGGCGGGTTGCGTGACCCGGCGTTACCACGGTTTGCTGGTAGCCGCCTTGCGGCCACCGGTGGGGCGCATGCAATTGGTGACCGGCCTCGACGAGGTCGTCCGCTATGCGGGCATGGAGTGCTCGCTGGCGACCCATCAATGGGCAAGCGGCGTGGTGGATCCCAAGGGATTCCTGAACATTGAGAGCTTTTGCCTGGATGGCATGACCCCCGTTTGGACCTACGCGTGCGCCGACGCACTGCTCGAAAAGCGCGTGTCCATGCGCCACGGCGAAAACACTACGTATGCGCAGTACACGCTGCTTCGTGGCAGCGGCGCGGTCGAGATCGAAGTAAAGGTGCTGGTCAATTACCGCGATTTTCACGGGTCCACGCACGCCGGCAACTGGCGGATGAAAATCGACCCGATTGAGGATGGCGTGCAAATTGTGGCCTTCGACGGCGCCACTCCGTTTTACTTGAAGTGCGCGGGAGCCACATGCGAACCACGGCACGAGTGGTATCGCAATTTCTTTTTGCCGGTCGAAAAAGAACGTGGTCTGGACGACCAGGAAGACCACCTGTTTGCGGCCTTGTTTCGGGCCAAACTGAAGGTCGGATCGAGCGTTACGTTTGTGGCTACGACGGAAGCGGGAGCCGGGCTCGATGGCGCTGCCGTTCGCGCGGAAAACGCGGATCACGATGCGAAACTATTCGAGTCGTGGCGTGTGGACAACCAGAACGTTGTGGCGGACTCGCCAAGTTGGTTGCCGCAGCTCGTGCTGGCCGCGGATCAATTTATCGTGAAGCGCAGCCAGCCGCAGCATCCCGATGGCCGCAGCATCATCGCCGGCTATCACTGGTTCGGCGATTGGGGGCGCGACACCATGATCGCGCTGCCCGGGCTCACGCTCGCGACCGGACGCGCCGACGTGGCGCGGCAAATTTTGCTGGCGTTCGCCGAATATGTCGATGGCGGAATGTTGCCGAATAACTTCCCAGACGCCGGTGGCAAACCGGAATACAACTCCGTCGACGCGGCGCTCTGGTTCTTCGAAGCCGTCCGCCAATATTTCGCCGTAACCAAGGACGGCCGAACCCTGCTGCAGCTCTTCCCCGTGCTCGGCGAAATGATCGATGCCCACGTCAAAGGCACGCGTTACGACATCCACGTCGATCCCGCCGATGGGCTGTTGTACGCGGGAGAGCAGGGAGTTCAACTCACATGGATGGACTCCAAAATAGGCGATTGGGTGGTTACGCCGCGTATCGGCAAAGCCGTGGAAGTGAATGCGCTGTGGATCAATGCGCTGGAAACCATGGCGGAATTCGCGCGGCTCCTGGCCCGACCCGGAGGAGGATACGAAAAGCTCTCCGCGAAGGCCCAGAAAAATTTCCAGAAGTTCTGGAATGAGGAGCGCGGGTGCTGTTTCGATGTGATCGATGCGCCGGGCGCCGGCAACGACTCCGCGCTCCGTCCGAATCAGCTGCTGGGCGTATCACTGCCGGTCAGTCCCTTGACCGAGGAGCAGCAGAAGTCCGTCGTCGATGTCTGCGCCCAGCACCTGCTGACTTCCTATGGTCTGCGCAGCTTGGCCCCCGGCGAGCCGGGATACCAGGGGCACTACGCCGGCGGGCCCAAAGATCGCGACGCCGCCTACCATCAAGGAACCGTGTGGGGCTGGCTGGTGTGTCCCTTCGTGCTGGCGCACCTGCGCGTGTACGGCGATCGCGCCGAAGCGATGCGCTTTCTCGAGCCACTGGGAATTTCCGTCCATATGTACGGATTGGGGACCCTAGGCGAAATCTTCGAAGGCGACCCTCCATTCACGCCGCACGGCTGCATCGCGCAAGCCTGGACGGTCGGTGAAGTCCTGCGAGCCATGCGCGAAATTCAGAATTATCGCGAATCCTAGGTAGCACAAGCACCCCTAGTTGCCTTGAGGGACCAAGGGCCTAGGTTCAGATAAAACGTGGCCCAGGCGCCATCAGGGGTCGGCTGGCGTCAACACCGGCACACACGTGCGGTCCCGCTCACTTTGCCACTGCAATTTCATAAAGCTCAATCAAGACTTTTTCCCCAGTATTTGCCTTCACCAGAAAAAAATTGACCCGCGTGTCATCCGCTCCCGCGCGCGCCCCAGGATAAACCGGCGTAATCGCGAACTTTTCCGCCAGAATCGCGGTAGCCCTATCGACGTCGCCGCAACGATACTCGACCTGCTGTATTCCTTCCCCAAATCGAGAGAGAAAACGTGCAATCGCGCCCGAGCCACCGGGCTCACGCGTGGTCAACACGTCCAAGGCGATAGTCTCGGAAAAGTGCAGCTCAAACTCCTGCGCATCCTGGTCGGGCGGAATATCCGCCAGTCGTGGCGAGCCATTCGCCTCGCGAATTCGAACGAAGGTCGCGGGTTGGACCGCCAGACCCACGGTGGCGGCAGGGCCATCGAAACCGAGCAGCGCTGAGAGTTCGGCATTTCTTCGCCAAGCGCGCGTAGCTTCGTCGGCCAGCGAACGCCCGCGGCGGTAAATCTCGTCTGCCGCCCCCCATCGCGTAGACGATTCCGTCGAACAGAGATTCGCGATCGCTGCAGCGAGTGGACTGGACATAACGAACAAGGAATTGTAGCGTGAGGAAGCCATAAGCAGAGTGGCGAAATCGCGTAACCGAAACCCGGGTTCTTTCATCCCAAGGATATGCCGAAGCCTGTCTTATTAACCGTTGATGATGATCCCGAAGTGCTCCGCGCCATCGAACGCGACCTGCGCGGCCACTACGCGCAGAAATACCGCGTCATGCGCGCCGACTCCGGCAGCGCCGGCCTCGGCACCCTGCGCGAACTCAAAGCTCGAAACAATCCTGTCGCCTTGCTTCTTGCCGATCAGCGCATGCCGAACATGGATGGCGTAGGTTTCCTCGCCGAGGCCATGGATATTCATCCCCAGGCCAAGCGTGCCTTGCTGACCGCCTACGCCGACACCAACGCCGCTATCGATGCCATCAACGAAGCCAAAATTCACTACTACCTGATGAAGCCTTGGGATCCTCCGGAGGAAAAGCTCTTTCCGGCGCTCGACGATCTCCTTCACGATTGGTCCGCACAATTTCGACCGCCCTATGAAGGCATCCGCGTCCTTGGCACGCGGTGGTCTTCGCGTTCTTATGATCTTAGGGAATTTATGGCCCGCAATCAGGTACCTTACCAGTGGATCGACGTGGAAGCCGCCTCGACCGATCCGGAAGTTCGCCGCCTGATCGATTCCCTGGGACCCGAAGCCGAGACCTTGCCGTTGATCCTGTTTCCGGACGGTCAGCGAATCAAGGAACCTTCGCAGCAAGTCATCGCCGACAAGCTGGGCTTGCGCACCCACGCGCAGACGAATTTCTATGATCTGGCCATCGTCGGCGGCGGCCCGGCGGGTCTCGCCGCCGCGGTTTACGGCGCCTCGGAAGGACTCCGCACGGTGATGATCGAACGCGAAGCGCCCGGCGGCCAGGCGGGCTTGAGCTCTCGCATTGAAAATTATCTCGGGTTCCCGTCCGGGCTCACCGGCGCCGATCTCGCGCGTCGCGCCGTAGCTCAGGCGCGCCGGTTTGACGTAGAAATATTGGCGCCGCAAGAGGCCATTAGCGTGCGCGTCGATGGGCCATATCGTTACCTCAAATTGGGAGACGGTGTCGAGATCTCCTGCCACGCGCTCCTTCTGGCCATGGGCGTCCAATGGCGAAGCCTGGATATCCCCGGCGTCGAGCGTTTTCAGGGCGCTGGCGTTTACTATGGCGGCGGAACTTCCGAAGCGCTGTCCTGCAAGGGCGAGACCGTATACATTATCGGCGGCGCAAATTCCGCCGGCCAAGCCGCCATGCACTTCTCGAAATTTGCCGGCAAGGTGATCATGCTGGTGCGCGGCGAATCGCTGGCCAGTACCATGTCCCACTACCTGATCGAGCAGATTGAAAAAACTCCCAACATCGATGTTTGGCTGCAGACCGTCGTCACCGAGGTCCACGGAGAAGCGCGTCTTGACGCCATCACTATTTGTCGCGGCTCGGTCGGCAGGCCGGAAAAGCTTCCGGCCAGCAGCTTGTTTATTTTTATTGGCGCGCAACCGCGGACCGAATGGTTGGGCGATTTGATCGAACGTGACGAGAGAGGTTTCGTACTGTCGGGCCCAGACCTTCTTCGCGATGGCAAGAGGCCGGCGTCCTGGACTCTGGATCGCGATCCGAGTCTGCTGGAGACAAGCGTTCCGGGAATTTTCGTGGTGGGTGACGTGCGCCACGGTTCAGTCAAGCGCGTGGCTTCCGGCGTCGGCGAAGGGGCGGTGGTTGTACAATTCATGCATCAATATTTGGCCAAGGTACAGTGACGCGTTGGCTGGGGGTCGGCGGTAGCAGTGGCGGCGTGAAAGTGACCAACGAATGACGGATAAGCTAGATGACACCGCAGATCTATACGGCACGTTAAAGCTTCCAAGCAATCCATCGGACAAAGCGACCATCTTCACCGCACTTCGCAAGGTACCTATTTTCAACGATCTTCCAGAGCCCGATCTCGACTGGTTCGTCGAACGAACCCACGAGTTCCGATTCGAACCCGGCGAAGTGATGATGCACGAGGGCTCGCCGGCCAAATTAATGTTCGTTCTCCTGGAAGGTGAGATCCGGGGTCGCAGCGAACGCGGCAGCGACGCGCCGGTGATCACCAGCGAGGCGCCCACCGTCACCGGACTTCTGCCATTTTCTCGGTTGAAGAACTACAAGCTGACCATCCGGGCCACGCTGCCGACTTGGGGGCTCGCCTATTCCCATACCAAGTTCGGCGATCTTTTGCAGCATCTGCCGGAGCTCTCGCAACGCCTCGTCGGTATGTTGACCGATCGCGTGCGCACCTATACGGAATTCGAACAGCAAAGCCAAAAGCTCGCGGCGCTCGGGAAGCTCTCTGCGGGGCTCGCTCACGAGCTGAACAATCCGTCCGCCGCGGCGCGCCGTTCGGCAAGCACCCTGCGCGAGTGTCTAGCGCGATTGCGTGAAGCGGTCCGAGGCTCTTCTATCGACGACGACGATTGTGCGGTACTCGCGGAGCGCGAGGAAGCGATTCGCGCCTCCCTCAAGCCGGCGCAATATCCGGACGAGTTTGCGCGCGTCGAACGCGAAGAAGCGATTCAGACCTGGCTGGAAACGCGCAACGTTCGCGACGCCTGGCAGCTCGGACCGCTTCTGGCGGAAGCGAATCTTACTGATGCGAATTTGGAGACGTTCGCGAGCGTCGCGGGAACGTCGCTCGGGCCCGAACTTACTCGCTTTGCCACCCTGCTCGAAATGGACCGTATCGCTGTCGAGCTGGACCACAGTACCGCGCGCATCTCCGATCTGGTCCGCGCGATCAAGGAATACTCGTACATGGATCAGGCTTCCATGCAGGAAGTGGACATCGCCCATAGCCTGGACACCACTCTGACGATCATGCACCACAAGTTGAAACGCAGCATTACCGTGACCCGCGACTACGCTCCCGACCTTCCGACAGTGATCGCTTATGGCAGCGAGTTGAATCAGGTGTGGACCAACATCATCGACAACGCCGCTGATGTCATGAAAGATGGCGGAAAACTTGGTATTCGCGCGGTTCGCGACAGCGACTACGTTCTGGTCGAAATTTCCGATAACGGGCCGGGCATTCCCGAGGAAATTCAGTCGAAAATCTTCGAGCCATTTTTCACCACCAAGGGCGTCGGTGAAGGAACGGGTCTCGGCCTCGACATCTCCTACCGCATTATTAAAAAAATCAAGGGATTCATCACCGTAAAGTCCGTGCCGGGCGATACGCGTTTTGAAATAAGAATTCCCATTAAACCCGCGCGCTGAGCGCGGAGGAGGCGCCAAAATGGCCGACGTTTGCACGCACACCGATCAAGTTCGTCCGGTGAAGCCGAAGACCAAGGGCTGCGAGGAATGCATGAAGATGGGCGACACCTGGGTCCATCTTCGCCTGTGTTTATCCTGCGGGCATGTCGGATGCTGCGACAGTTCCAAGAACAAGCACGCCACCAAGCATTTCCACGCCGTCAAGCACCCCATCATCCGCTCCCTCGAGCCCGGCGAAACCTGGATGTGGTGCTACATCGACGAAGTAATGTTCGAGGAAGAGTAAGCCGCGGAATCGCGAATCCGCCGGCTCAAGTGAGTAGCATCGACTGGTGGCGCCGACAGGACGCTGGCGCTACGAAGCCTCTGCACCCGCCCGACGCTGCGGAAACAGCAGCGAAGCCATAATCGACACCAGAAGAATACCCGCGACCACCAGCAACGAAACGTGATCCGCTATATGCACCAACGGCTCAACGATCATCTTCCCGCCAATGAACGACAGCACGAACGCAAGTCCCACGGTCAGAAAACGCAGCCGGTTCAGAAATCCCGCCAATAAGAAATACATCGCGCGAAGGCCCAAAATCGCGAAAACATTCGACGTGTAGACGATAAAGGGATCGCGCGTGATTCCAAAAATGGCGGGAATCGAATCGATCGCAAGCGTCACGTCGGTAATCTCGACTACCAAAAGCACCAGAAAAAGCGGCGTCGCGAAAAGCTTTCCCGCATTACGCACAAAGAAATGCTCGCCATGATAATCCCGAGTCAGACGCAGGTGACTGTTGGCAAACCGAAAGAAGGCGCTCTGTTCCGGCCGAATTTTCTCCTTCCTGGTGAACAGCATGTGAATTCCGGCGTAAACCAGGAACGCCCCGAAGATGTACAGGATCCAGGAAAACTTCTCGATTAGCTCCGTGCCGGCGAAGATCATCATGCCGCGCATGAGCAGCGCTCCGAGGATTCCCCACTCCAGCATGCGGTGCTGAAAGCGTTCGTCGATGGCGAAAGTGCGAAAAATCACCAGAAACAGGAAAAGGTTATCGACGCTAAGCGCCTTTTCGATCAAATAGCCTGTAAAAAATTCAATCGCATGCGTATAGCCGGAAAAGCGCCAGATTCCGAGACCGAACAGCACCGAGAGAGCGATCCACAGCGCCGTCGACCAGAAAGCTTCGCCCAACCCAACCTTGTGCAGGCGGCGATTGAAAACGCCAAGGTCCAGCGCCACCGACCCCAGCACGAAAACGTTAAACCCGATCCAAAGAAGGGGTGTACCCATGAAGGTGGCGCCTGACGCGAATTAAGGCGTGGATCCGTGGGCGTCTGTGGCGTTCAGATTGGTGAGCTCGACGCGCGTGCTGCGCCCCCCCTGTATCGTTACGGGGACATCCCATTTCAAGCGCACGTCGCCGGCCCCTGCATCCAGGTTTAGCGTGCTGATCCAATAATTACCGGTGGGCAGGTTGGCGATGGATGCGCGCCCATCCAGGTCGGTATCCGTCTGGGCCACAAGATACTTGGTCTGCGCAACCTCAGGAGCAATACGCGTCACGCGTCTTTCGCGTTCGGACTGAAGTTGCGCCCACTTGGCTTGGGGATTGATGCCCGACAGTTCGAGTTCCATGCCGCTGATGGACTCGGGGTGCGCCTGAATGAACTTCTTCAGTGCCGCGAAATATTGGTCGTGCTGTTTCTGGTAGCGATCGGGATGGTCGGTTTTGTCGGCATCGACATACTTGGGTTTGGGGATGCCATTGGTGACGCCGCCGCTGTTGGTACGCTGATACGCCAGCAGAAACTCCGGGATATGCAGAATCTCATCGGGAGTGAGCGACTTATCCAGGTTCGGCGAGGTGAGATCGAGCACATCGTGAGCCTTCAGCCATTCCTTGAGTTCGGGGGAAACCTTGAGGTCGTCGATGAATTTCTGGCGATCGGGAGGGACGTCCTGCGCTTCGACGTCCTTGCAGATGTCCGTGTAGCTTTTCGTCAGCACGTAAAACGTGAACTGCCGGACAGGTTCGGGGCGCGCGGCCGTTGGCGAGACACGCGCAATGAAATCGAGAGAACCATTTGCATTCTGCGCAGTAGCCGCACCGGCTACGCACAGCGAACACAGCAACACGAAGATGAGCGGGGACGCTTTTTTCATGGACCTCATCGTAGCAGATTGGCTTTAGAGCTTGGGGAAGAAGCGGCTGGGGGGTTTCGCAGGAGGCCGGGGGCCACGTCGGGGACCCGCAGGATATGCCTTACACTTTGCTGTTTATTTCAACCTGGGGGTTGGAAGTTGTGCACCCGTCGCCCTCGGCTATTATTACGTAAGTGTTGATTCTCGAGGTCAAAGTTCTTTGTTTTGATACACTTTTCCAAGTGTCTCATTCAAAAGGTGTTAACTCTTCTCTGCTGCGACACTCCTAATAGAGCCGGAAGGTCACCTCGATGGGGACGATGGTCGCCACCGGTTTGCCGCTAGGTCCTACCGCGGCCTTGAATTTCCAGCCTTTCACGGCTTCAATCGCTTTTTCTTCCAAGCCCAGACCTGGGCCTTTCACCACGGAGATGTTGACGGCGCGACCGTCGGTCGTAATCGTCACTTGCAGCACGACCGTGCCTTGATACTTGGCCTTGCGGGCCTCGTCGGAGTATTGGGGAATCGGGCAGTACAGGCAGACCGGAATGCCGACGCCGTTGACGCCGGCGCGAAATGCGCCGCCACCGGTACCGCCGCCTTCGCCAGGGCCCAAGCCGCCGCCCGAGCCACTGCCTATGCCCGTGCCGTTACCGTGGCCGAGAGAATCGGAGAGCGCGTTGGCCAACGGATCGCCGAGGGCGTTCGGGCCGTTAATCTTGAGGTCCGGAGGACCTAGTAGAGAGGGATCCATGGCGAGTTTGGGATGCTCGTTTTGAATCTTGATCTGAGGGGGAGTGAACTGTGTCCACTTGAACTTGGGCGGCCTGCCTTTGTTCGGTGGCGTGAGCGTGTGATCGTTGGCGCCGCCGCCACCGCCCGCTTTGGTCGCGCCTGCGGGCAGCTTCGCCATATAGGGCGAAATATCCAGTGGGGTCGCGTCCATTTTGTTCTTGGCCGCGGTGGGTTGCTCCTTCCACCAAATCAGAGGCACCACGAGCAAGGCCACGATCAGAATATGCAGGCCGAACGCGGTGATTTGCGTCCATCCGAAGTTTTCGTCCTTCGACCAAATGTCCTTTACTTTTACCGGTTGAATTCCCGGAGGCAGCGGTGGCTGCTTCGACGGAGAAAAAAACTCCTTGACGCGATAGCCAAATCCGCCAAAGTTCGCGCCCCAATTCACGGCCAGGCGGCTGTTGATCGGGCCTTTTGGCACCGGCCGGGAGCTGAAAAAATCTTTCAGATTTTCGTTAAAGCCGCCGCCATACTCGTCAGGCATCAGCGTCGAGTGGACGTTCGGATTTACCTTAATGGGCTTCTCGGTCAGAAATTGCTTGAGGTTGGACCAAAAACCGTCGGTGACGACACGCTCAGGAGTCTCGAATTTCGGCATTGCAGAGGCGGGTACGGGGACGGACTGTTGCGCGTTAGGATTCGGCGCGCCCGGCTTGCTCATATCTGGCGGCAAAAGGTTGATAAAATCGCTTGGCACGTGTTCCCCTAACTCACCCCTACCTTAATAGACGCGGATATCCCCATTTAGGTGGCTAACGCAGGTACGATTCGGATGGTGCCGGATTGGTTGCACCCCGCACCGGGCTGACGCCTGCTGCGTCTTATTGTAACATACGTGATTACCTTGCCTTCCGATGTTTCCCCAAGGGACACACTTGAGGCGAATGACTGTACAGAAGGGAATCGATTCCATCGATCCATGGCCGAGCCACTCGAAATAAAGAAAACGCTGAATCTTCCCAAAACTGAGTTTCCCATGAAGGCCGGCCTTCCGCAAAATGAGCCGAAGCAGCTTGCCGCCTGGGAAGATGCGCACCTTTATGAACGCATTTTGCAGGCGCGTCAAGGGAAGCCCTTGTTCGTGCTGCACGATGGGCCGCCCTATCCGACCGGCGAAATCCATCTGGGCACGGGCTTGAACAAAATTCTTAAAGACTTGGTCGTCAAGACCAAGAGCATGGCGGGTTACTACGCGCCGTACGTTCCTGGATGGGATTGCCACGGCTTGCCGATCGAAACAAAAGTCGAAAAGGAGCTCGGCGGAAAAGGGAAAGTGCCGCCGGCGGAGTTCCGCAGTTTGTGCCGGGAATTTGCAGCGCGGTATGTCGAGCAGCACAAGAAGGATTTCAAGCGACTGGGCATCTTCGGGCGGTGGAACAAGCCGTATCTGACGATGAATTTCGATTACGAAGCGGTTATCGCGGGCGCGTTCCTGGATTTCATGGAGAAGGGTTATGTTTATCGTGGGCGTAAGCCGGTCTACTGGTGCCTGTTCGATTCGACGGCGCTGGCGGAAGCGGAGGTGGAATATGAGGATCACGTCAGCCCGTCGATCTGGGTGAAATTCGCACTGGTGGGCGCCGCGGGCGAGGTCGCGAAGTTAGGAAACGATGTCAGCGCAGTCATCTGGACGACGACTCCATGGACGATTCCTCACAATCGCGCGCTGGCGTTTCATCCGGATTTCGACTACGCGGTGGTGGACACGGAAAAAGGCGCGCTGCTGCTCGCGGCCGACCGCGTTGCCGCGCTGCAGGCGGAGTGCGGGATTAAGGATGTGCGTGTTCGCGCGACCTATAAAGGTCGCGACTTCGAGGGCGTGAAGTTTCAGCATCCGTTTTTGCCGATGCAGGTGCCGGGCGTTTTGGCTACGTACGTGACGCTCGATCAGGGCAGCGGCATCGTGCACACCGCTCCGGGCCACGGCGTGGACGACTTCAATACCGGGCAGAGGTACGGGTTGGAGGTCGCCGCGCCCCTGAACGACCGCGGCGTTTACCTGGAAGGCTTGCCTGAGTACAAAGGCAAAGACGTTTTCGCCGCGAACCCGATCATTGTGAAGTTGCTCGCCGACTGCGGAGCATTGCTTGGCCATCACGAGTACAAGCACAGCTACCCCCATTGCTGGCGCTGCCACAACCCGGTGATTTTCCGCGCCACAGAACAGTGGTTCATTGGAATGGATCAAGCGGCTCATGGCGCGAAGGAATCGCTGCGGAAGGAAACACTGGAAAAGATTCGCGGCGTGAAGTGGATCCCCTCCTGGGGCGAAGACCGCATGTACGAAATGATCGCCGAGCGGCCCGACTGGTGCGTTTCGCGGCAGCGCTTCTGGGGCGTGCCGATCATCGTTTTCTATTGCGACGCTTGCGGCACGCGGTTGGAAGATTTCAAAGCGCTGCGCAACGTCGTGAAATGGTTTGAGAAAGAAGGCGCGGACGCTTGGTACAAGCACTCGGCGGACACGCTGCTTCCCGCCGGAACAAAATGCTCCTGCGGCGCGACAAAGTGGCGAAAGGAAAATGACATTCTCGACGTGTGGTTCGATTCCGGCTCCTCGCACCTTGCTGTCTTGAAGGGGAATGAGTGGCCGGCGGATGTTTATCTGGAAGGCCCGGATCAATATCGCGGCTGGTTTCACAGCTCGTTGCTGATCGGCATCGGTGTCCGCGGCAATCCTCCGTACAAGGGTGTCGTGACGCATGGCTGGACGCTGGACGAAAAGGGCCAGCCGATGTCGAAGTCTTTGGGCAATACCTTGTATCCGGCAGAAATTTGCGAACGTTGGGGCGCCGATTTGCTGCGGTTGTGGGTGGCGTCGGTGGAATATCAAGCTGACGTGAAGATGAGCGAGCGGGTGATGACCCAGCTCAGCGATGCGTATCGCAAAATTCGGAACACGTTTCGGTATGGCCTCAGCAATTTAGCGGACTTCGATCCGACGCGCGATGTGGTCCCCAGCGATCAGCTTGAGGAAATGGATCGCTGGATGCTGGAGCGCACCGCCGACCTGGTGAACAGGTGCCGCGAGTGGTACGCGGGCTACGACTTCCACCGCGTGTATCACGCCATCCACGATTTCTGCGTCGTCGATCTCAGCTCGTTTTATTACGACGTCTTGAAGGATCGCCTGTACACCAAGGCGGCGAAAAGCAAATCAAGGCGCTCGGCGCAGACCGCGGTTTGGAAAATCACTAGCGCACTGGTCCGGCTGATCGCTCCGATCCTGGTTTTCACCTCCGAGGAAATCTGGAAATATTTGCCGAAGACGACAGGCGAACACGACAGCGTGCACATGGCGCTGTTCGGTGAAGAGAACGAGCTGCGCACGGAAATTGCGCCGAAACAGGTGGCGCTGTGGGAACTGCTCTCGAAAGTTCGCGGCGAGGTTCTGAAGGCGCTGGAAACCGCGCGCAACGAAAAGAAAATTAATTCCGGCCTAGAGGCCAAGGTCTTGCTTAACGCCGAGCTTGAACTCAAGGCCAAGCTGAAACAGTACCTGCCGCTTTTACCGGGGCTGTTCATTGTTTCTCAGGTGGATTTTCTTACGGCAGGAACTGGGGACTATCGCTCTGAGGCGATTCCCAGTTTGGAAGTGACCATTCAGAAGGCTGATGGCACGAAGTGCGACCGCTGCTGGAATTATTCTATCCATGTCGGGGAGAACAAGCGGTATCCGACGGTATGCGAGCGTTGCAGTGAGGCGCTGGCCGAAATCGAAGGGGATTTGCCACCGGAGCAGGCGGTCGCGAGCCATTGAATAGTCCGGCATGGACATTCTTCGGCCCGCCGCCGAAGCAGGAGAAGCGACGTTGACGATTCCAAGACGGTTGCGATGGCTGTGGCTCACGCTGGGGACGGTGCTGCTTGATCGGGCGACCAAGGCTTGGTTCGAGACGCAGACCTTTGAGGGCTGGTACCGCGAGGTGGTTCACAATTTCATCTACTTGGTGCACAGTCGCAATCCGGGCATCGCGTTTGGCGTGTTTGCAGATTCGTCTTCGCCCTGGACGCGGGTTTTTCTGATCGGAGGCTCGGTCGTTGTGATTTGCGGGCTTGCCTGGCTTTTCGCCGCCGGGCACAGCGGAGGGAATTTGACCGCGGCGGGACTCGCGCTTTTGCTCGGCGGCGCCGCAGGAAACGTCACCGATCGGATCTTTTACGGCGCGGTGACCGATTTTTTCGAAGTGCGCTTCGGCAACTATCACTATCCGGCTTTTAACGTGGCGGACTCGGCCATCGCCATCGGCGCCGCACTCATCATCCTGGACGTGCTGTTGACGAAACATCACGCGCACGAAGTTTCCAAGCACGAAGCCCATTGACGCTTTCTCAGCGTACAAAATGAAGCACGACTTCGTTGTCCTTCCCGAACAAGCCGGCGAGCGGCTGGACCGCGTTGTCACGGTGCACTGTCCGGACCTGAGCCGCACGCGCGTGCAAGAGCTGATTGAAGCGGCGCTCATTCTTCTCGATGGCCGCGCCACCAAAGGCTCGCATCGTGTTCGCGGCGGAGAGCGCATCACTGTGGAAGTGCAACCGCGGCCGCCGATGCGGGCGGAAGCGGAATCCATCCCGCTCGATGTCCTTTACGAAGACGAGGATGTGGTTGCGGTGAACAAGCCGGCTGGGATGATCGTTCACGCCGGCGCGGGGAATCCGCGCGGCACGCTGGTGAACGCATTGCTTGGCCGAGGACAGACTCTGTCGCAGGGAGGCGACGTGTTGCGTCCCGGGATTGTTCACCGGTTGGATAAAGATACTTCGGGCATCATCCTGGTGGCCAAAAATGACGCCGCCCACGCAAAACTTGGCGATGCATTTCGCCAACGCACCGTCAAGAAAACTTACATTGCGCTGGTCGAGGGCCTGCTCACAGAAGACAGCGGCCGCATCGAGTTCGCCATTGGCCGCGATCCCAGGCGCCGCGTTCGCATGACCGCGCGCCGGACGGCCGTGCTGGCCGACGCCCGCGAGGCGCGTACCGACTGGCGAGTATTGGCGCGCATCGACAGGGCCACGCTGGTCGAGGTCCAATTACATACTGGGCGGACGCATCAGATTCGCGTGCACTTTTCGACGCTGTATCATCCGGTGGTGGGAGACACACTCTACGGCGCAGCGCCGCAACTGGTCGCAGGCGAGGTCACGATGCCGGCGCTCGGCCGCAATTTCCTTCACGCGGCGAAACTTGGATTCGCGCACCCGCGCAGCGGCGCTTGGATCGACCTGCGCGCTCCTCTGCCGGAGGCTCTACGCGTGTTCTTGCGCGAACTCGCCGGTGGCGCGGGGGACGATCCGCAACGAATTGACGCTGTACTCGCCAACTACCTATAATCAATCCACCCACATGCGACCTCTATGGATGTCCGGTTTGTTGGCGATGGCTCTGCTGGTCACCGCGGTCAGCGATCGCGCACAGCAGTCCACACCAACGTCCGGCACGCAACCGCAAGGGGCGCCGCCGCAGGAGCCGCCGCCTCCGCCCTCCGGGACCTCCGCGCAAAATCCGGGTCGAATCACGCAGACGGTGAGCTTGGTGGACGTTCTCTTCACCGTTTTGAACCGCCGGAACAAACTGGTCCCGGACCTCGAGAAAGATGATTTCAAGATTTGGGACGATAAGACTCCGCAGTCCATTCGTTATTTCAGCAAGCAAACGGATCTTCCCTTGCGCATCGGACTGCTCATGGACACGTCCAATAGCATCCGAGACCGGTTGAAATTCGAGCAAGATGCCGCGACGTCCTTTCTTTTCTCGGTTCTGCGCCGCAACAAAGATCAAGCGCTGGTCATGACGTTCGACGACGAGCCCAGCATCCTGCAAGGCTTCACCGACGATGCCGGCCGACTGCGCGACGAGATCGTGAAGACCCGCGCCGGCGGCGGCACCGCGGTCTACGACGCGATCTACACAGCCTGCGAGAAGGAGCTGAGCCATCCTCCGCGGCCTCCGGGCGATCAGCCTGATGTGGTGCGCCGCGTGATGATCGTCATCAGCGACGGCGACGACAATCTTTCGACGCACACGCGCGCGGAAGCCATCGAGATGGCGCAGCGATACAGTGTGGTCATTTACACCATCAGCACCAGCACGCAGTGGATCCAGTTGTCGCAAACCGACCCGTATAAATTGGCCGATCGCAAAACGCATCTTACGGAGGGCGATCAGATACTCGCCGATTTGGCGGAGGAAACCGGCGGTCGCGCTTTCTTCCCTTATCACGTGGACGACCTCGATCAGTCGTTCCAGGATATCGGGGACGAGTTGCGCAATCAGTATTCGATCGCCTACATTCCGACGAATTCCATTCTTGACGGCAAATACCACCGGATTCGTATCGATGTGCCGGAACACAAGGGCTATCAAGTGCGCGCGCGTCGTGGGTATTTCGCAAAGGCCAACGCTAACACCAGCCCGTCGCCAGCCGCCGCGCCCTCAGGCCAGTCGAAATAGTCGCAGTTGTCGTTTTCGATTTACTTCGCGGTATCGCGCAGCAGCACTGCGTCGGACTCGTTGTGGCCGCGTTCGATGGCGATGCGCGAGCCGTCTGCGGAGAATTCGTACATGGAAATGCGCTCAGCGGTGAAGTGCGTGAGCGACCGGAAAGCCGAACCATCCAGCGGCTGTAACCACAGATTGTCGACGCCCTTTTCGCGTACCTTGTAGACGACCGCGTTGCCCTCCGGAGCGAATCTCACCGGATCCGAGGCGCGCGGGTCGATGTTGTGATAGGTCGTCTTTTTGTCTGGGATGCTGAAAATGTTCAGGACGAGTTTGTGATCGAGCTCGCGAATATCGAGCGTGGACACGAGTTTGCCGTCTGGGGAAAGGCTATATCCTGAGGAGGGGTCTCCGATGACCGTTTCCGGAGATCCGCCCTCGACGGGAACGCGCTTCAACGCCTGGTTCTCCTGCAACGCGAGGTAGTAGACCCACTTGCCGTCGGGCGAGCAGTGCAGCGATTGCTCGTTCCGCCCAAAGGTGAGTTGCGTCACCCCCGTCGTATCCATTCTCCATAAATTGACGGACGCGCCGCCGGTTCTGGGGATTGCCCGAAACACCACGTACTTCCCGCAAGAGATGGCTTCCGCCGGGATCCATTTATCATTCGACAGCAAAACCGATTCGCCACCTGCGGGACTCACAAGCCGAATTACATCGCCTTGCGGAACGATGAGTTTTCCGTCGGGCATCCAGTTCCAGCGGTAGATCGGTTGGTGCGACATCAATGGGACGGCTTGCAACTGGTCGGGATTCGCGGCAGGCGCTACGCTTAGTTCGAAAATAAAGTGGATTTCTTCGGCGGCGATGACCTTTCCGTCGGCCGAAACGCTAGGATGGTAGTAATCATTCGTATCGGTGGTCAGCGGTCGAAATTCACCTTTGGGATAGCTCACAAAGCCCAATTGTCTTTGCTGCAGGCCACGCTCTACCGAGACCGTGGATACCAGCAGGCCGTCGGTACCCGGCATCCATGTGGGCTCGTAATAGATGCGCTGAGGACTCAAGGCGACTTCCACGCGCTTGGCGGTGGTGATGTCCACAGCCATCAGGCCGCCCAGGGAGTCTTGCGTGGTCTGCACGATGGGGATGACGATGGTCTTGCCGGTCGGCAGCCACACCGGAACGTCGCTGTCGGTGGGCAACATCGTGTTGGTCAATAGCGCGCGGTCGGGAGTGCCATCACTATTCATCAGGAAAAGATCGAAATTCGGGGTGTCGTGGTGTTCGCGAAGGTATGCGAAGCGCTTGCCATCCGGCGAAAACGTGATGGGGCTGTCCACGTCGCGCACCAGCAATCGCGGCGTTCCTCCCAGCATCGGCGCGGAATACAACGCGGCAATGGTGTGCTCGGACTCGTCGCGGCGCACGCAGTAGATGTAGTTCGCGTCGGGCGAGAACGTGAGACCTGAGTAGCGCGTTGCTGCCGGCGGAACGATTTGCGTGTTGCTGCCGGTCGGAATGTGCCGGAGCCACAGCGATTGCAGCCCGCTCTCGTCACGCACGTGAAGGAGATACTTGCCGTCAGGGGACAGTGCCGCCAACGAAACGTGCCCGTTGTTGGTCAGGTTCTCGATGGAAAAATGCTCGAACGGTACGTGATGCTCGCTCTTGAGAAAAGAATAGATGCCGAAGGCGGCAGCCGCTCCGACGATTGCGACTAGCGCAATGGTCAGGCCCGCACCCAGTTTGTTGTTGCGCGCAGCTTCCACCAGCACCGAGCCGCTGGACTTCGGCGTGGTCTGTACTCCATCGACCGGCGTCGGCACGCTTTCGGCCGCCGCCGCTCGCCGGGGTGTGGACGCTTCCGCGGGCGTGCGTCCCGAGTCCGACTCGCGCTGCAGCCGCTTCAGGTCTGCGCGAAGCTCCGCCGCCACCTGGTAGCGGACGTCGCGATCCTTCTCGAGCGCTTTGTTCAAAATGCGTTCGAACTCCACGGGCACGGCCGGATTCAGTGTCACCGGAACCACCGGCGCGTGGTGCAGAATGTTGTCGAAAACTACGGCGCTGGTTGAGCCGGGAAAAGGCTGCTTGCCGGTCACCATCTGATAGAGCACCGCTCCAAGCGAAAACAGGTCGCTGCGTGCATCCAGTTCCTCGCCGCGCGCTTGTTCAGGCGACATGTAGGCGATGGTACCCACCGCCATCCCGGGACTGGTCAACAGATTTGTGGAGTCCCCGATGGTTTCCCCTTCGCCACTGTCGTCCCTGTTTTTCAGGAGTTTCGCCAGCCCGAAATCCAGAATCTTGGCCGTGCCCCGCTCGGTCACGAAAATGTTTCCGGGCTTTATGTCACGGTGCACGATCCCTTTTTTATGAGCGGCATCCAGCGCATCCGCCAACTGAATCCCGATCTCGACCGTCCGCGGGATGGGCAGTGAGCCCGCCGCCAGGAGCTTGTCCAGTGGCTGCCCTTCCAGCAGTTCCATCGCGATGAAGGTCCGCCCGTCATGCTCTTCGATGGCGTGGATCGTGCAGATTCCGGAATGATTTAGCGCTGACGCCGCCCGCGCCTCGCGCAGAAATCTTTCCAGTGCGGTGACATCGCGATCGGTCTCCGGCGGCAAAAATTTCAGCGCGACGCGCCGTCCCAGTTTGGTGTCCTCGGCCTCATACACGACACCCATGCCGCCGCCGCCAATCTTGCGGACAATTCGGTAGTGCGCGATGAGTTGACCGTCCATATTTCGGGGTTGAAACACCGATGGTAGTCGGTGCCGCGAACTCGGTCAATCACTCACTCGCGAATCGCCGAAGTTATTACCGGTCGGCGCCAAGCGGGCGATGTACACTCCACACTGGACGTTCCGAATAATCGGGGAGGGATCGCGAGAGCAGGCGTTTCAGTTTGGCAATCGAACCCAACGCGTAAATCTGCGGGACGATAAGAGTTATCTCGTCGAAGGTTGGAAAATTGGCCGTTCCGTCGATTTGCGCGGCACAAGTTCAGGAACAATAAGAATCTTCTCGGGACGCGTAGGGCGCTTCGATCCAATTTGCCCGAGCAGCAACTCGGCCGCTCGCGCTCCAATTTCAGGGGTCTTCTGATCGATGGTCGTCAACGGCACGGCCAGCGCGTCGGCGTAGTGCACGTTGCCGGCGCCTACCACCGCCACGTCTTCGGGCACTTTCAGTCCGGCGTGGTGCAGGGCCTTCATCGCCCCAATCGCGACCGGGTCGTTGTAGCAGAAGACGCCATCCGGCACCGGACCCGCGGTGAGCAATTGCTTCATCGCCAGATATCCGGTGTGGTCCTGGAAGCCGGCGTCCACCACGTAACCCTTCGGCGCCGTCAGCTTGTTCTTCTTCAGCGAAGCGAGATAACCACTCAACCGTTTCGCAGCCAGTCCAATCTGGGGCCCTCGCAGGTGAGCAATTCTCCGGCAACCTTGCTCGATCAAGTGCGTCGTCGCCAGCCGGCCCACCGCTTCGTTGTCCACACCCACAAAGCTCGCTCGTACCCCTTCCATCGGCCGGTCAATTAAAACCAGCGGCACCTTTCGTGTGCGCAACTCTTCGAATAACTCCAACCGGTCCGGCGACTGCGACGACGCCAAAATCAATCCATCGACTCTCCGGGCCAGCAGCGAATCGGCTTCGACCCGTTCCAGATCCGGATCTTCCTCGAAATAGGAAATGATCACGTGATAGCCGCGCGGCCGTACGGTCTCTGCAATCGTTTTGGCGATGTCAGCGAAAAATGGATGCGTAAAGTCCGGCAGCAGCAGTCCAATCGTGTAGGTACGCCGGGTTACCAGGCTCCGCGCCACCCAGTTCGGACGGTAGTCCAGTTCCTTGGCGCGTTTCAGCACACGAGTCCGGGTCCGCGCGCTGATGCGTCCCTTGTTGCGCAGAGCCTTGGAGACGGTTACGGCCGAGATATTCAGGTCCTTGGCGATGTCGGAGAGCGTGGCGCTCATGGAGGCAGAGAATAGCACATAAAGTCGCGGCAAAGCCTCCGGTCATGTCACAAAACGCGCCTTTAGGATAATCGTTAATCCTCAATGAATAAGCGTTAACTTTCCCCTTGACACGCCGTCCCGCTTTCGCAAGAATCGCTTGCATAGTACTTCCCAAACACCCCGGTTCTCCTGCTTTCCGTTCGCGTCGGTAGCTTCTACGGCGCGAACGGGCGGCGTTTTTCAGTGCAGGGTATTTCGGGGCCAAGCACAACGGGGTTGCGCCGGTAGTCCTCGCGAGGAGTGGTCCATGAAGACCGTAAACCCTTCGTCCAGAATGCATCCAGCGAGCGCGCACCACGACACCGCTGCGCCGGTAAGCTATCAAGCCATCATCGGCGGTTTGATTTCAGAGATGGCGCGCCTGGTACGCACCACGGAAACACGCAAATTCTCGCCGCCCTTCAAACTCGTGATCATCGACAATCGTGGCGGAGTTGTCTTCACCGGCGAGGTCGGCCGCAACGGAAAGCTTCGGCGCTCCGGCCCGCTCTGCCGGGTCCGCCGTTCTCATTTTCCAGCCAACGCGCTCATCACGGATGGCGCGCTTGCCACGCGCACCTTCCGCATCGATCGCCCCGCCTACAGAACTCTCTACCGCTAAAACCTGTCGGCCGAGAAGGCGCGGTCCGACGATCAAGCCGCGGACACCGGCGGCCTGACCAAAACTCCGGCGCCCGAGCGCCTGGCGGCAGACGCAGCATTCTTGCAGAAACGATAAGCTGAATAAGTCATTTCCGAATTTGTCGCATACCTCCACGAGGTCAGGCCGCTCCGCCGCCAGAATCCGCCGCAACGGACTGTCATAGCCCCACGCATACGTATGTGGCAGCATCCATCGAGAGCGGGAATCGACGATGGGCACGTGCGGCGCCGCCACGTAGTAGATGCGTCCGAACTCCCCGACCTCCTCGACGCGAGTCTCCGGCCCCGGAATCACCAGGCGCACCAAGCGGCGGTGCCGGTTCGCGCCATCCAATAGGGCATGGTAGAAAGTTCGAATGCCGCCCGACGTGGGATAGTAGGAATTGGTGATGTGCAGCGTCTTAATCGCCATCGGGGCGGCCGGAATCCACTCTTTTCGACGCTCGGCGAATAAAGTACCGCGGCACCCAGGTTACAAAATCGAACCCCAGCCGCGGCAGATGCAGCAAATCTTTCCCCAGGGAATGACGCCCGGAGCCCACGATCAACACGCCGCGGCGCATCACATAGAAGTTAAACAATGTCGAAAACGCGGTGAGAATCACCGACGCAAGAATGCTGGGGAGCAGTTTCTGCGTGCCGCGTATCCAGTGCACCAGCAGCTCGACGGAATGATTCGCGACCGGCAGTAGCAGCATTACCGTCAACGCAGCGGCCCACGGCGGTTCAGCCTCGCGGAAGGCCTCCGTTAGCGCGCCGTAAAAACCCGAAGTGATGCCTCGAAAAACCAGCTCCGTTTTCATTGCCGCGACTGCCGCCGGCAGCCCGGCTGCCAGATTGGTGGCGAAGAAGAGCGAGGCCCGCAGAAGGGAACTCAGCACCGCCGATTTCCAGTTCCATCGGTGCAACAGATACTTCGCGGGCTCTCGCAGGAGCAGCAAGAACGCTTTTCTTACGGTAAGGTGGCCGGCAGTAGGAAGACGCCGTAGGGAATGCGGGGCGGGTTGTGCGCAGGCTTGCGTTGTGGAAAGTGGCACGATTCAGCTTACGACGCGGGCCCGTAACACTTTATTACGACAAGATTCTTCTTATTTCAATTTTCCGCCAATCCTCCGTATGGATTATGGCGTATGCTCTTCCAAGGCGACAAACGAGTTCCCCGCATTACTGCACTACTGAGTTGCGATCGAATGATGAGCGCCTACCGATTCCCGTTCCTGCTCGCCTTGCTTTCCATCCTCGTTCCGCCCGCGGCAAAAACCACCACCGCTGACCGCGTTCCCATCGTTGAAGCTCTCGGCTGGGTGCGCAGCGCGCCTCGTGACGTCGCCGAATTCGACTATGTGATGACCGTCCGCGTGCGTTTCCTGTTTTTCTGGGCCGGTAAAGACGACGTTGGTGGCGGGTACATCCGCATGGGCGTTTCGAAATCCGATCCTCGCCAGGAACTTCTTCAGGTGCTGTTTGGTTCCGACCCCGCGAAAGCGCCGCGCGCCATCAACCGCTGGGGCGCGGGCACCGAAGTCGTGTGGCACAAGGATCCCGCAGTCCATCCCGCAAAAACCGATGACGTGGTCGCCAGCGCCTTCTTCGGCTTCATGAAGTCCTCAAGAGGAAAGTCCCTCTCCGAAATGCAGGAAGAGCTTCGCAAGGAAAAAAATGGCGGCGAGCATCAATTCACCGGAATTCTCAGCCGGGTGGAATCCGGGCGAGCCATTTCGCTGATCGTGCCATTGGCGTCCAGCGAAGACTACAACCTGCACCAGTATTCCGAAGCTGAACCGATCATGCTGGAAAGACTCAGTTCGTCGGAGAAAGCTGCGCGCACTCTGGACAATGACCCCGGCTGCTCGCGGGCCGGCGAATTTCTGGGCGGCGTCTCGCAATTGGCGGATGCCGCGATCGAGGGCGGCAAAGCGCCGCAGTCGCTCTGTTACGTGTACGACGCGCAGGTCAATACACTGACCCTCGAACACCTCGAGCCGGTTCACACCTGGTCGGTGAAAGTAAATTCGGCAAAGGGAGGTACACTGACCGAGCAGAGCTACGGCGAACTTCTCCAAGCCGATTTCGTGACCACGCACCAAATAACCGGAAAGAAGGTTTACTTCACGCTGTTGCTAGGAAGCCAGGGCGCGTTACGCGGCGTGCCGGTGCAGATCCGCTATCAACCGAACTGGTGGTTCCAGATCGTCCTGAACCTGCTTCCGAAAGCTGCAACGCTGCAACAACGCGCCAGCTAGTTGCGCGGATGCATCCTCACGCGCCTCAATCTCGACCTGCATTCACCTCCCCAATCACTCCGTTCAGACACGCAGTGCGATGATTTGCCGCGCCGCGTTCGCGACAACCCCTGCATCCTCGGCGCCGCTATGTTCGCCCAGGTTGTGAGTACCTCACCGGGCGCGCGCAGGTGCGTCAACAAGAACCAGCACAACATTACGTTCGGCGCCGCTCCTACCTCCCAACCTTTTCGTCAAGAAACTTCGCCATGAGATCCAGTGCTTCTTTCGTCTCCGGCAACTGATAGTGATACCAGAACGCATGTGGCAACGCTTCGTAAACGACGAGCTCCGCGTCATCCCCGGCCCGCAGCAACGCCCGGTGAAACATCGTCGTGTTGCTCAGCAACAGATCGCGCGTGCTGGTTACCAAGAGACTCGGTGGCCACCCCTTCAAGTCCGCGAAAAGCGGCGACAGCACTGGATCGTTGCGGTCCGTAGTGCCGGCATACGCATCCTCAGGCGGCTTGTTGGGATCGCGCGGTTCCAGCCTCCCCGGAAATCCGTCCAGCGCGAACAATTCCTGCGAATCCGTAGGCCGTGTATAGTCCGGATGCACCGAAAACATCCCCAGCGCCCCGGGCAGCGGGAATCCTGACTGTTTAAGCTGCGCCGCCACTTCCGCCGTCAACGTCGCTCCCGCCGAAGTGCCAAAAATCCCGATGTTCCCAGGCTTGTACGTTTTCAGCAGCTCCTTGTACACCGCCACGACATCATGCACCGCCGCAGGAAACGGATTCTCCGGCGCCAGGCGGTAGTACACCGACACCACTTTGATCTTCGCCAGATTGCAGATTGGCACGCCTTCGATCAGCGAACCCGAATCCGAGTTGAACCCGCCCCCGTGAAGATTGACGAGCACCCGACCGCGGTTCGCGGCAGGGGCGTCCAAGGGCATAATAATGTCGGTGCGTACTCCTGCCGTCGTGGTTTCCTCCACATTCACCGGGTAAAGTCTCCGCGCCTCTGCCGACTGCCTCTTTCGCCACTCATCGGTAGCCGTCCGTCTCTGCTCCAAGGTCTGCGGCGAGTTGCTCTTCTGCGTCAAAGACGCCAGCCACTTCTGCGCCTCCGGACTCACGGTCGACGGCATCGGCACAACCCGCGTAATGTGCGCCGTCCCATCCGAATCGAACGTAGCCCCATCGCTCGCAGCCACCGCCGCGGACTGTGTCGCGGGCCCAGTCTGATCGCAGCCCGTCCAAAGCGCGCAGACCAACGTCATTCCCCACAACAACGTGCCGGCCACGCCATTTTTTCGCGTCATCGGAAATCCTCCCATCCGGTTCAGCACGCCGAAACCTGGCTACCCATTAAGGCCCATTAGGAATGCCAATTCATAAGCGAATTTGCTTGTCAAAGGCGCACCGTGTTATGCGATGGATATCAGTGAAATGGCGTAATACAACCTTCTGGCCCGTTCCTGGTTTGGAACGTCTCGGCTTCCGCCCCTTCGACTCCGCCACCACGCCGCAGGCGCTTTCTGAAAGCAATCGACTCTACAATACCTGAAGCCTCCGGCTACTCATCTGTCGCAAAACAGCGAGCCGGTCGACAGCTCGCAAAAGGTTTTTGGATCGGTTTCGACGCGGGCATTGGGCCGCAGCAAGGCGTCGGCTAAGCCATCTTACAATGAGTGAATTGCGTCCACGAACCCTGCGTAAGATGAGCCCCTCGGGGCATTCCGATCGATCGAAGCATGGACGGTCGCGTCCGTCCTTCATTCGCGGTTTTGCACTTAGCCTCTCGGGGCGTAATAACCTTTGCGCGCCAGCACTTTGTAATCGTGGTTCGACATATCCACCTTGATTTTGCGGAACTTACCGTCGTGCGTGTTGTTGGTAGGGTAATAGCCCAGGGTGTACTGGCTCCGCAGCTCTTCCGAAATCTGGTCGAACGCCTCGGCTAGATGCTTCTCGGAATTGGCGACGATCATGCGCCCGCCGGTCTCGTCGGTCATCTTCCTCGCCGCGCCTTGGTTCCCGCCGAAGTGCGGGTCAGCAACCAGCAAAATATGGATTACGGTGTCCGTGCGCTGCGCCGCTTCAATAGCCTCCTCGATACGTACTTTGCTTCCTTCGTCCTGGGCGTCGGTAACCACCACGATGGCCTTGCGCCCCGCTTCGGTATTCAGTTTTTCGTTGCAAGCCAGGTAAACCGCGTCATAGAAGGCAGTTCCGGTCACATGACTTGTTGGCACGGGCCCAGGATTGATCATGCCGCCGCTCATCGGCGAATTGATCCGCGTCTTACGTATCGCCCGGTCCAGCTGTCCTCGGTCGTCGGTGAAGTCCGAAAGCAGGTCCACGTCGGTGTCGAACGACATCACCAGCGCTTCATCGCCTTTCCTTAAAACGCGGTCGAGGAAGCGGCCTCCCATGTCCTGTATCCCGCCCAACATGAATTGTTCGCTTCCCGAAGTATCCAGAAGCAACGCCAACGTGATCGGCATCGTCACTTCTTTGGAGAAGAAGGCGATCTGCTGATCCTGGCCATCTTCTTGCAGCTTGAAGTCTTGCTGCTTCAGGTCCGTGACGATGCGCTTGTTTTTGTCGCGCACCGTCGCGAACACGTTCACCAGGTTGACTTGGGTGCGGATCACCGGGCCCTGCGACTGCGGGTCTTGCGGCAACGCCGGTATCGCCAGGGCGACCGAGAGGACCACTACCAAAGCCGATATGACACTGGCCGCCAGCAATTTCTTCACTGAACGCATGTATACTTTCCTTGAACAGAGATGCCCGGCACGAAGTCGCTCGACGCTGGGATGCTTCCGCTAGCGTAGGATGCCGCGAAGCGGCGCAGGGGATGCAGTGGCGCAATCCGTCAAAGCGGCATCAAAGCAAAAGAAGTTTGGCCCGAGGACCATGAAAAGTCTACGAAAAATAGCGGTCGCAACGAGCTTTAGCCTGATGCTGGCGCCTTTAATCTATGTGGCAGCCCAAACTCCGCAGTCGTCGGGCCCATCGCCGGCGTCGTCGTCACCGTCACCGTCTGCGTCGATGCGCCAACCCACCGCTCCTTCGCTGAGCGACGCGCAGGCCCGCATCACCGTGAATTCCAACCTCGTGGTCCTTCCCGTCACCGTCAAAGACCACTCCGGCGAGCTCGTTCCCGACCTCCGCCGCGATGAATTCCGTGTTTTCGAGGATAACGTCGAGCAGCGCATCGACGTATTCACGGCCGAAGCGTTCCCCCTCTCAATGGTCATCCTGATCGACAACGACCTCAAAGACAAAGACGCCGAAAAGGTGCAAGCCAGCCTGGATGCCATCATCGGCGGCATGAGTACCGACGACGAAGCCTTCGTCTGCCGCTTCGACCAGTTTTTTCACCCGGGCAAGGGTTTTACTACCGATCAGGACACCCTGTTGAAGGAACTCAAGCGCACCAATCTCGACACCGAACCGAGCGTCGGCACGCCAAGCGGCCCGTTCAGCGGCCCGACCATTAACAATCATTCCGTTGTCGACCAATCCTCGATCGACAAATCTACACAGATCATCAAGGGTCAGCCGACCAAGGCCCTCGACGATGCCGTTTTTGCCGCCGCCCAGCTCTTGCACGACCGCCCCCGCAGCCGCCGCAGGGTGATCCTGCTGATCTCCGACGGTGTCGATGGGGGCAAGAAGTTCAATAAAGTCAGCTCCGACGACGTCATCAAGGCACTGCTCCACGAAAATATCTCGGTCTACAGCATCGCCGTTCCCAGCGCCTACCTCGAACGCAAGGTTTCTCCGATCGACCGGACGCGCTCACCGCTGATCCGCTACGCGGATCATTCCGGAGGCGAGGTCTATCACGCCACGAAAGAGCACAGCTTTGAGGAGTTCTACTCGCGCCTGACCGAAGAGGCCCGCAACCAGTACACCCTCGCCTACGTGCCGCGCGGCACCGACCCTTCGGCCGAGTACCACGCCATCGAGGTTCGCGTGAAGCGCCAGGGTCTCGACATCAAAACCCGCGAAGGTTATTACGCCGGCCAGGTTCCAGCGGCGCAAATCCAATAGGCGGCACCGGACCCCACCGGCCTGATGATTTGCCGAAGTTCGAATGCTCCGCCACTACGCGTCGTGCCGATTTTTTCCGGTATTGCGCGGATTATTCTTGACACCCGCGTTCGGCACTCGTATACGAAGCAGAGAGGGCGGCCGCGGCGACGCGAGCTCCCTCGAGAACGACGCTAGAGGGAGACTCGCCATGAAGAAAAAGGGTAAGAAGGACGAGAAGGCCCCGAAAAAGGGCAAGTAGCAACCACTCGGTATCCGCACAGAAAAGGGCGCTGCGACACTCGCAGCGCCCTTTTTTGCTTGAATTGCTTGAAGAGGATTCGCTAGCGTTGGGAGGGGGGACTATTCCGGACGGCGAATTTGGCGGTGACGTTGAGATCCTTCGCCTATCCTTATCGGATAGCTCAGGATGGCAGTAGGGTGGAATCGGATGAGTTCATCACGATTCTGGCTTTACGGGCGGACACCGTCAGACCGAAACAGCTTCTTCGTGCGCCGGGCAAATCGGTTCGTAAGCGCAAGTGCGGCATGCATAGCCTGGCCTCGGTGAAAACTCGCCGGCGCGAATGTCCGCAGCGGCTTCCTGGACGATCTTCTGCGCCTCGTCGAGCTGCCGGGCGGTTCGGGTCGTAACTTGAATCTGGTTGTTCTGCAAATAATGAAAAACCAGCCGCACCGGGTTCAGTTCCAGAATTTCTTTCGCCGCGATCGCGTAGATGCTCAGTTGCAAGTCCCGACGCGCGTCCGCTTCTTTTCTAGACTTCCCGGTTTTATAGTCCACGATCTCCACTTCGTTGTGACCCAGCGAATTGATCTGATCGATACGCCCGTTGATGATCACGCTGTTTTCAAGCGGCAACTCGAAAGACTTCTCCTGCTCCAGGATCTCGGGGGGATTCTCAAGTAAGGTGGCATGAAACGCGCGCAACTGCTCGATGCCTTCCTTCTTGTACTCGCCTTCCTGGTAGTCGTCCTCGAATCCGGCGGAGCTCCATTCGGTCTCGAAAATTCGCGCGACTTCATCGAACGGCAGCTTCGCTCCCTTGCGCAATTGATCGACGAACCGCTTGATGGTCGTGTGCATCACGCTTCCGAAGGTAAGCGTTGCCTGCGGCCCTTCCTTTAGCGACCATACGCGGCTAAACAAAAATTGCTGCGGGCACTTCCGGTAGTTGTCCACCGCCGATGCGCTTAGCTTCAGCGGCTCGGGCGACGGCGGGTGAAACGTCTCCGCCCAATCCGCAATTTTTGAAAAGATGCGAGGTTTTTGCGACAAGGAAGGGAACAGCGCCGATGCCCCATTGTTCGTGCCACTGGCCGCGCGCGCGTCTTCTTCCCGCGGACGTACCTTCGGCGCGATTTGCAGCACGTCGCGGCGCTTCACCGTAGGCTCCATCAAAATATCTTCGATGAAGGTCGGCACTTTTCCCTTCTTTTCCGTCAGCGTGGTAATGGTCAGCTTGCGCTCCGCCCGCGTCAGCGCCACGTAAAACAGCCGGCGTTCTTCTTGAATGTGAAACTGTCCGGCGGGCAACTCCTCTTTCATCAGCTTCACCGGAAACTCGAACAGCGGCAAGCGTTCCCGCGGAGGGAACGCGCCATGATTCACGCGCAGCAAAAATACGTGCGGAAATTCCAGGCCCTTGGCGCCATGCACGGTCATCAACTGCACCGCGTCGCCCGGTGGGTCGTCGTCCAGGCAAACCGCGCCGCCCGCCTGCTCGAAATAGTCGAGATATTCCAGAAATTCCGGGAGCGAGCGCGTGTCGCTTTTCGGCTCCCAGTCTTTCAGGAATTGCGCAAGCTGCGTCACGTACCGGCGGTCGCGCCCGCCGGCGAGCTGTGGAATTTCCAGCCATTCGGTCAGGGCGCCAAGAATTTCGCGAGCTGTGTGCCGCTTGAGGTTTTTCCGCTGAGACGCGGCAAATTCCAGCAATTCGCTCAATGTTGCGGCCGACGGATTGAACGGCAGCTCTGATTGCGGCGATTGCAGCGCGTCGTAGAGTGACGTTCCGCGCTTTTTTCGGGTGCGCTCCGCGAGGCGCACCAGATCGACCGGCTCCAGATGCCACGCAGGCGCGGCCAATACCCGGGCGCACGCGATATCGTCGTAAGGCTTGGAGATCAGCCGCAAATACGCGAGCACGTCGCGCACCAGCGGGTGCTCCAGGATCGAAAGCCTGGTGATGACAAAAGGAATCCTTCGCAGCGAAAGCTCTTCCACCAGGCGATCGCGATGCGCGTGCTGCCGGTACAGCACCGCAAAATCGCGCCACGGATTCCCTACGCCGTGCGAGCGTTCCAGTTCGTTGGTCACCCACAGTGCTTCTTCGTCCTCGGTTGCTAGCTCGACGACACGGATGCGTTCGCCCTCCGCCCGCGTCGGCGAAAGCACTTTGTTCGGAAAGTCAGAACTCACCTCGTTTTGCGCGATCACTTGCGTCGCTACGCGCAGGATATTCGGCGTCGAGCGGTAGTTCTCGGTCAGAGTCACGCGGAACGGCGTCGAATCTTGCCCGGTCTTCCAGCCCGCAAAACGTTCCAGAAAAAGTTTGAAACTTCCGAAGGAAGCGCCGCGAAACCGGTAAATTGCTTGATCGTTGTCGCCCACCACCACGATGTTGCGCGGTTCGGGAGAAAGCAGAAGCAGCAGTTCAAGCTGTGCGATATTCGTGTCCTGAAACTCGTCCACCAGGATATGCTTGTACCGCTGCTGGAAACGCTCGCGTAGAGCGACATCGTTGCGCAACAGCGTGACCGTCCAGGTAATCAGCGAGCCGAACGAGAAATATTTCTTTTCGGCGAGTAACTGTTCGCTGGCTTTGTAGGCGCGCGCGATTTCTTTCTGTAGCGCCACGTTTTCAACGCGCTCGAGGTAAGTATCTTCGTCGAGCCGTTTTCGCTCCGCCTGCAGGACATCTTCCAGGTCGTCTGCGTAGCGTTGATAGTCGTCACTGGAAACCAGTTCATCCTGGCAGCGCGAGAAAAACCGAAGGAAGTCCGCAAGAAATTGCCCGGGTTCGGCAAGCCGCCGATATTTTTCGAGTTTGAGGCGCGCCATATTGCGGCGCAGCAGGATCCAGTGGTCTACGTCCTCGAGCACGGTGACTTTCGGATCGATCTCCTTTAGCAGCGTCTCGCAGAAAGCGTGAAATGTCGCCATGGTCACGTTCTTGCCGCGCTCGCCGCACGTTTTCACCACGCGCGACTTCATCTCCCCCGCAGCTTTTTTCGTGTAGGTAAGACCAAGAATGTTTTCGCCGCCCAGGGAAGGATCGGAATCCAACAGGTGGCGGATCCGCTCGGTAATGACACGAGTCTTCCCGGTCCCCGCACCGGCAATCACCAGCAACGGACCCTGCCCGTGCGTAATGGCGCACCACTGCGTGTCATTCATCTTCGATCCGCCGTCATCGAGCGGCGGGTTCAGATCAAACAGCGTGAGATTCATGCGTCCAGACTAGCGGATTTCAAGGCGAAGAGGAAGCGAACGGTCTTGTTCTGTCTTGTTCGTTGTGGTGCCGCTTTTTGATCGGGCTATTGCTGCCCGCCGAGGTTCCTGGCCGAGCCCACCAGCAGGCCGCCACCCCTGAGTCTTCGAAGTCAGGCAGCAGACAAAACCGCTCAGAAATACGAGCGCCCTACGGACCCTTCGCTATACGTGGGCGAGGAGGCCCGCAAGACCTGCCACGCCGATGTGCCGTCGAAGGATTTCGTCAAGAACTATGAAGGCTCGGCGCATTACACAACCATGCCGGATACCAAGAAGGGCCCATTCGGGAGGAGGGCTTGCCGCCGGAACCTGGCAACTCCTAAGAAAAGATGGGCTCCTAAATAAGGATGGGAGTTCCGCGGTGGCTTATGCCGTTATCCAGCGATGCGTCAGCGCTGGGATTTCTTTCCTGCGGCTACGTCGGCTGCGAACTGTGCCGAGTGACCCCGCGGCACGCTCAGCGATTCCCATTTTCCGGTTCTCATGGTGGTGAAGTGCTTGGCCGCGAAAACGATCTGGCCGATATGATGCGAGTAGTGCGCGATTTGACGGTTGATTGCTTGCATTACGGAATGCGGCTCGGTACGAATCGTGACGGTGCGCGTCAGGTCAGTGTCGGTCAGCGGTTCCAGCGCGTCGAAAACATACTTCCATCCCGCTCCCCACATCGCCATCAGCTCGGCGCGTGATTTTGGAGCATCTTCAAATTCCGTGTCGCGATTGCGATCCGCCTTTTCCCCATCGGTGGTCAAAAAGTTTCGCCAGCGCGAGCGCATGTTTCCGACCATGTGTTTCACGATGATCGCAATGGAGTTCGATTCCGGATCGAGCGTCTCGAACAATCCTCCGTCCGGGCACTGCTCCATGGCCCGCTCACCCAATTTCTTGTAGTGACGGAAAAGAGAAAGGGAATCCTGCAGATAGGAATCGCTGAATTGATGAGGCATAATCGCATTCTGCAACGGCGGAGGGCCGTTCGCAAGGAAGTTGGCCGGTGCGGTGATAGTTTAGCTGGCGGCAAGACGTAGTAACAGAGCGAGCGAAGGGAAAGCTTGACAATTCGCTTTTTGTTCGCCTATGATGCGCATCGCGTTAGTCCATAACAGTCGCTCTCGGAGGAAAAAATGACCATCGGCCAATCCATGCTGCCTGAATTCGATCAAGAGATGCAGAACACGCGCAAGGTGCTTGAGCGCGTACCCGACGAAAAGTGGAACTGGAAGCCCCACGACAAATCCGGCACTGTCGGTTGGCTTGCCGGCCACATTGCCACGCTGCCCGGATGGACCACCATGACGATCAATACCGAGGAATTGGATTATGCGCCGGTTGACGGACCCTCGTATCAGCCGCCCAAGATCGAAAATCGAAGCGATCTCTTGGCTGTTTTTGACAAGGAGTCTGCAGGCGCCCGGGCCGCGCTCGCCGCAGTCAGCGACCACGACCTAATGAAGGGATGGACACTTAAGGCCGGCGGCCAGACCATTTTCACCATGCCTCGAGTCGCCTGTATCCGCGGCGTCGTGATGAATCACCTGATTCATCATCGCGCTCAGCTCACCGTCTACTATCGATTGCTCGACGTTCCCGTGCCGGGCTTGTACGGTCCGAGCGCGGACGAGACCCAGAGCGCGGCGTCGGCATAGACGGCGCGTGAGCATCGAAGGTTTGGGACAAGCGCTGGGTTGCGAGGGCTGGGTCTGCCGCCCTCGCGAATCGACTTTATCTCTGCGGCATCTCATATAATGGGTTTGGAGGTTGCCATGGAGACTCCCGTCATTCTCTCTGCCGTCCGCACGCCCATCGGAAGATTTCAGGGCGGGCTGGCAAGCTTCTCCGCTCCGGAACTCGGCGCCAAGGTTGTCGCCGAAGCCGCGCGCCGCGCAGGACTCGATCCCAAACAAATCGACGAAGCCATCCTCGGCAACGTGATTCAAGCTGGGCTCGGCCAGAACCCCGCGCGCCAAGCCGCGCTCAAAGGCGGCTGCGATCCTCGCGTCGCCGCGCTCACCATCAACAAAGTCTGTGGTTCGGGTCTGAAAGCAGTCGCACTTGCCGCGCAAGCCGTGCAGCTCGGCGAATCCGAAATCGTTGTCGCCGGCGGAATGGAGTCCATGACCAACGCTCCCTATTTGCTGCCCCAGGCGCGCAGCGGTTACCGCCTCGGCGATGGCAAACTGATCGACTCCATGATTCACGATGGTCTTTGGGATTCGTACGAAGACTTCCACATGGGGATGACCGGTGAGCTCGTGGCCGAAAAATACGGCATAAGCCGCGAAGAGCAGGACCGTTTCGCCGTCGAGAGCCATCAGAAAGCCACCCGCGCGCGCAAGTCATGCTTCTTTGAAGCGCAAATCCTGCCAATTGAGGTTCCGCAGAAAAAAGGCGACCCCATCGTTATCAGGTACGATGAGTCTCCGCGCGAAGATACCTCGATCGAAGCGCTCGCCAAACTGAAGCCCGCGTTTAAGAAAGATGGTACGGTCACCGCCGGCAACGCGCCCGGCACCAACGACGGCGCCGCCGCGCTCATCGTTACCAGCGAACGCAACGCGCAGCGCCTCGGCAAGCAGCCGCTTGCGCGTATCGTCGCGCAAGCGGTCAGCGGCGTCGAGCCCAAATGGGTAATGATGGCGCCTGTCGAAGCTGTCGAAAAACTCCTGGCGAAAACCGGCTGGGACCGCGACAAAGACGTCGACCTCATCGAACTGAATGAAGCATTCGCGGTCGCAGCAATCGCCGTCACGCGCGAGCTCAAACTTAACCCCGAAAAAGTCAACGTGAACGGCGGCGCAGTCGCGATCGGTCATCCCATCGGCGCGAGCGGCGCCCGCATCCTGGTCACGCTGCTGTACGAATTGCAGCGCCGCAACCTCAAGCGCGGAATTGCCGCCCTGTGCCTCGGCGGCGGCAACGCCGTCGCCGTGGCGGTCGAGCGCTATTGAAATGAAATACTGTCCACTTTGCGATGCGGAATACGCCGCGAATCACGCGCAATGCAGCGTGTGCGGCGTGGATCTGGTTCCCGAACAGTTGCGCGGGCGTCCGCTCGATGAGCGCCAGCGCAAAGAGCGTATCGTCGTCATCTGGCGCGGCGGCGATCCGCTGGCCGTCAGCGAAGTCATCAGCGCGTTGCGCGACGCGGGCATCCGCCACCACGTGCAGCCGACCAACGAGCACATGGTTTTTGAACTCGGCATGCCGCGTCCCAAATATGCTGTACGCGTTTTTTCTTCCGATGCCGCCCGCGCGAAAGAACTCATCGCCGACATTCGCGAGAGCCTGCCGTTTGCGCTGGATGAGGCAGACGGCAACGAGCAAGATCGGGAGCAGACTGTCTCGCCGCCTTCTGCATCCGAACACCAATGGAGTCCCGCTGCAGCGACAGTCGAAATCTGGAGCGGTGAAGACGGAGCGCTCGCCGAACTTCTTGAAGCCTGCCTGCGAGAAAACAGGATTGGCCTCCGCCGCGAAGGGGCAGAGCCAAACCGCTTGCGTCTGCTCATCATGCCCGCCGACGAGCCCGCCGCCCGCGAAATCATCCGCGAAGTCCGCGAAGCCACACCTCCCGCGTAGTCGGACAGCGGCGTGAATCAAAGGGGAACCAGCCGTAAGACTCCCTGATTGGAGATTTCACCGATGATCGTCGTGATGGAAGGTCCAAGCGCCGCCGGAAAAACCACCTGGTGTCGCGCTCACTGCCCAGAACTCCTGGTCGAAGCCGCCCCAGAAAATCTCGACGCGCCCGATCTCTACGCTAACCCGCTCAAGGATCTTGAACGAGCCGTGAGCTAGCCGGGCCCAAGTGCCGGCACTCCGGATTCGGGCGCTTTCCGCAGATCCTGCGCGCAATAGGGGCAATATTTGTCGCTCTCCACCACTTCCTGCTTGCACT
>Ga0182018_10000611_pt1 | contig 45058 bp, 36 predicted proteins | sample 812P2MmetaG_FD_120490 | JGI IMG/M metagenome (GOLD analysis project Ga0182018, IMG submission 120490) | Permafrost microbial communities from Stordalen Mire, Sweden - 812P2M metaG | ecosystem: Environmental > Terrestrial > Soil > Wetlands > Permafrost | place: Sweden: Stordalen | collected... | reverse complement strand
TCGCCTGACGATCCACTACGCCAAGCCCCCGATCGACACCGAAGAGTACCGCATGTCCGATGTCGAGGGCATCTCTTCATTTCAGTACTCGATTCGCGGCTACGACGGAAGGCTCATCACCGTCAACGCGCCGCCGGCCCGCGTCTACGACGTAAGCTTTTTCTTCGGCCGGCTCGTTCAGGATGGAGTGTGGGATCTCGTCGACAAGCCGTCGCTGCCCGACGCTGATGCGCACTATACCGTGTACGTCAGACAGCTCGCCGATTATCAACGAGGCCAGCGGACCGTGACGTTTACCGATCCGCAATTTTGGGCGACAAAAGTCGGCCGGCAGTACACGATCGACCTCTCCAAAGGCGTGCCGCGCGACCTGCTGCACGTGCAGAGTACGGACGCCGCCGATCCGCGGTACGAACAGATCATCAAGGATTTTCGCGATTTTGGCCCCGACGTTTTTCGTCACAACATCGCCGTCGCGCAGGATTCCATTCGCGGCACGCACGGTTGACCGGGTGAAGCGGCGTTGGCTCGTGCGCGTGGCCGTCGCCCTAGCGTTGCTAGGAGCGGTCGCCTACGAGGGTTATGAAGTTGTAGAGAGCCCGGGCAGCCAGCTCTTCGGCAAGACGCTGGTCAGCGGTCCGAAGAATCAGCGCGTCGTAGCGCTCACCTACGACGACGGGCCGAATCCGCCGTACACCGGCGAGCTGCTCTCGGTTCTGCGCGCGGAGGGAGTTCACGCGACGTTCTTCGTCGTGGGCCGCGCGGTTGCGGCCTACCCGGACGTCGTGCGGCGCGAAGTGCTCGACGGCAACGCCGTCGGCAATCACACCTGGAGTCACGAGCATCTGGTGCTCGATGGCCAGAGCAGCCTTCGCCGGACCCTCGAACGCACCGATCGGGCAATCTTCGACGCCGCCGGAGTTCACACTCGGATCATGCGGCCGCCCTTCGGCGGCCGCGACTGGCTCGTGCTCGGTGAAGTGCGCAAGCTGGGGTACACGCCCGTGATGTGGTCGGTTCCGCTTGCGAACGATTGGGAGTTTCCGCCGGCGCGCGTGATCGCCGCGCGAGTCTTGCGTTATGTCGGGGACGGCGCCATCATCGATCTCCACGACGGCAACCGCGGGCTCCTCTGCGCGCGGATGCATGAGGCGGCGCACGAATGCGATCGTAGTGCCGACGTCGCGGCGACGCGCTTGATCGTCGATGAGCTAAAGCGCCAAGGCTATCGTTTTGTGACGATCCCCCAGCTGTTGCGGATGCCGGCCTCTACGCGTACAGCTTCCCGTTCAAACGAATGAAACCGCCGAGACGATCGTGCTGCGGATCGTGATGTGTCCAATGAACGATCGGAGAGCGTCCCGGGTCGTGCACCATTTGGCCGCAGATCTCGATCGAGTCGCCCGACCGTACCGGGCAGCGCGGGGCGATGCCGACATTATCGACGACTTCCAAACCGCCGGCACTGCTCCGTACGTCGAATGCCTCGTGCATGCAATGCGTGCGCGAGCCGTAGAAGAAGCGCGGTGCAGAAGAAACGATCCCCGTGAAGTCAACCCACGCGGGCGATCGGCTTGCATAGGCGGAAGGCAAATCCATCGGGGCTGCCATCACGCGCAACGGCGAGGATATCAAGGGCGAGTTCTGCCGCGGTGCTAATGATTCGAACCCAACGCTTACGGCTCGTTCCCGTGACCGGGGCCAATGCGGGTATCCTGTGGGAGGTTTTGCAAGAGCCCGACCTTCGCGATTATCAAGATCTGCCCAACGTCAATCGCGCGCAGTTTCTTCGCGCGGTCGACGCCCGGCCGGCGCGGTTTGCTCCGGGAATCGTCGGGCGCTTCGAGTGGTTGCTGCATTTCCTCCAGGGGGAGGGGCCAGCGCTCGGCTGGGTTTCGTTGCGCGTTTCGGATAGCGATCGGTCGTCGGCGGAGATTGGCTATAGCGTCGTACGGGCGTATCGCGATCGCGGCATCGCGAGCGAGGCGGTTGCAGCGCTGATCGATGAGGGCTTCAAATGCGGCCGCCTACGACGGATTCGCGCGTTTTGTTTGCCGGAGAACCATTCGTCGCGCGCCGTCCTCAAGCGTAACGGTTTCGAAACCGAGGTCACGCTGCCGCGAGGTGCGACGGTGCAAGGAAAACCTGTGGATGTGATGTCGTACACGCTCGAGCGCGAAGAGTGGGTGGCCGCGTTCAGAGAGAATCGGCAGGCCACTCAATCGTAATGCCGGCGTCGTGATAGCCGGCATAGCGGCGTTCGCTGCGACCCTCGAGATAGGCGACTAACGGCTCGCGCACGACGCGTACCGCAATTCGTTCGCTCACCGCGTCGAGCGGAACCCACTCCACCGCAACAATATGATCCCCCGGCATCATCCTGATCGTGTCGTCGAAGGATGACTGATCCACCACCTCCACCAAAAACGTCGCGTTGAGGAAGTGCCGGTCGCCGTCGTAGCTCTCGCTGACGTAGGCGAGCTTGCCGGCACGAACGCGTAAGCCCGTCTCTTCGTAAAACTCTCGAACGACGGTTTCTACGAGAAGTTCGCCGGGCTGTTGGCGTCCCCCAGGCAGATTCCACAAGGGGTGCGGCTGATTGGCATAACGTGACGCGACCATCAGCAGGCATTCGTCCCTCATCGCGATTCCGGTCGCAAGTTGGATTGCCGACTGAGGCACCCGCCTATAACGTCCCTTCAATTAACTCGAGCTAACTCGTAACTCGAGCTAACTCGAGCGTTCGCGAATAACTCGAGCGTTCGCGAAGCCGTTCGATCCCACGTAAGAACCGTAGCCGTTGCCAGGCCGCGAAGTTCGTCTACGTATGGGCGATTCCCCGGTAACGCGCGCAATCGCCGCCGCGAGCGCGGCGGGGTTCGCCCGGTGGAACGTATGCCGCGGCGTCCCCGCCGGCTTCGGGCAAAGAGGAGGCGTTCGACGCAATAACCGGCGCACCGTAGCTCATCGCCTCGAGCACGGGCAAGCCGACGATGGTATGGCTGTGCAAAATGAGGCACTCCGGCGAACACTGCGTACGGCATTCGGACGCCCCAGCTAGGGCTCGACTTGGCGGCCCGTCGGCGGGAAACCGAACAGACGGACTTCTGAGCTTCCGCTAGGCTGCAGGGCTCTTCGCTAACTTTCGTTAACATATAAACGCAAAGCCTCAGGCTTGACGAGGCAACCAGCTATTTCGGCCTTGGAGCAACTGGTGAAACTCTGGATTTTAGAACCGAGCGGTAGCTCTTCTACTCTAGGTTTGGAAAGACCGACCCGCTACTGGCTTCCTAACGAGGCTCAGAGCGGCTAAATGGAGGCGTTAGAAGGGAGGATTGGCGTCGCGACGGCTGCGCGCCGGTTTTCCGATCGAAGCCGCTCCATTCGGGAGTTTGAGTTCGACAAGGCGCTCGCCCTCCTATTGAGCGACCTAGCCATGTTTGGGATCGCCTCGTGGGCCGCAGTCGCTCTTGATTCCTACTGGAACCATTCGGTTGTCTACACCCACGTCGTCGAGTCCGCGGTTGCTTGGATTGCGATGTCGGTGTGGACCTTCAAGAATCTCGGTCTCTACCGACTTTATTACGCGCTCGAGTATCGCGACGAGTGGTATTATGTCGTCGCCGGGCTCGCGGTGGGCGTCGTACCGCTACTGGTGCTATATACCGCAATACCCGCGTTGTCGAGCTCCCGGCTTGTTTTGCTGATATCTTTCGCACTTGCCTCCGTGCTTGTCGGGATCAGTAGGTGCGTCATACACTACCGCTCCGGGCTGCACGCCGGAAGGCGAAAGCGCCGAATCGCGTTTGTCACCACAAGTCCAGACCTCGAGCCGATTGCCATAGCGATTGACGATGGGGCGACGGTCTTGAAGCTCGTGCAGGTGAGCGGAATGGATCAGGCAATGAATGAGGCGCTCGCCGGCGCAACGCAGTCGTGGTACGATAAGGTTCTCGAAGACGGTTGCGACGAGATTGTTTTTGCCGGAATGCCCACGGCCCGCTCGGCGCTGATGGTGGAGCGTGCCGCGCACGATCGGATCGCGGTCGGGTTCGCGCCCGCAGGGCTTTCATCTCAGCCGTACCAATTAAATTTTCTGAGCTCGCGGCGCCAGCCCATTCTTTCGGCAGGGCGAGTGACGGCGTGCACTCCCATTAACCAGGTGCTCAAGCGGATTTTCGACGTAGCAGTTGCCACGGTCGGTCTCGCCATCACGTTGCCGCTCATCGTCGGCGCAGGTGTCGCCATCCTGCTGGAGTCCGGGCGGCCCGTCATATTCCGCCAGACGCGGGTCGGGCGGAACGGGAAGCCGTTCGAGATTTTGAAGCTGCGGTCGATGGCAGTCGACGCCGAATCGAGGGGCGGAGCGGTATGGGCGGTCGGAGATCCCGCAAAGGACAGTCGCGCGACGAGGGTGGGGGCCTTCATTCGTAAGACGAGCATCGACGAGCTACCGCAATTCATAAACGTGTTGAAGGGAGACATGTCGATCGTCGGACCCCGTCCGGAGCGGCCAATATTCGTCGAACAATTTCGGCAGCGGTTTGCACGCTACGACGAACGGCATTTGGTAAGGCCCGGCATCACCGGTTGGGCTCACGTTCACATGCGCAGAAGCCCCAGCCTCGATCAGATTGGGGAGCGCTTAGATCTTGACTCGTTTTATATCGAGAACTACTCGCCGTTGCTCGATATCTGCATTACGTTCAAAACCGCGGTCGAAGTCCTATTTCAGCGGTGGGCATAGGCCTAGGCCGTCGAGGATCGCCCCATCAACATCTGCTTCGTAACGCCGCGCTTTCCGTATCCGGTCGACAAGGGCGACAAGCTGCGCGTCTACCACCAACTCCGCGTCTTGAGCGCGCGGCACGAGCTCACCCTGCTGTCGCTCGCGGATGAGCCGATCTCGGCGGCCGCTCGCGCGGAGCTCGCACGATTCTGCCGCATCGCCGTCGTCGGGAAGCTGACCAAGGTGAGAGCCGTGTTCAACCTCGCGCGCGCGTTGGTCGATCGGCGCCCACTGCAGCAGGCGTACTACACCTCGCCGGTGTTCGGACGCAGGCTGCGCGCGCTGATCGCAAGCGAGAGCTTCGACGTCATTCATGCGACTTACGGCCTGCGCCTGGCGCCCTACCTCGAGGGGATCGATCCCGAGCGAGTGCTCCTCGACCTGACCGACGCGCAGTCGCTGGGGCTGCGCTCCCGACGCGATCGGACGCGCCTGCCGATGCGCTGGTTGTACGATTTGGAACTGCGGCGTGTCGAACGCAGCGAACGCGAGCTCGCGCGGCGCTTTCCGCACGTCGTCGTTACCGGGGAGGCCGATCGAGCCGAGCTCGGCGCGCCGTCTGTGACGGTCGTTCGCAATGGCGTCGACCTCGGACGCTTCGAGTACACAAACGATGGGCGCGAGCGCGACCTGGTAATCATGACCGGTAACATGGGTTACCAGCCCAATGTCGACGGCGCCCTTTGGTTCGCGGCGAACGTCTGGCCGCGCGTTCTTGAGCGGCGACCAGCCGCACGCTGGTCGATCGTCGGGGCGCGTCCGGCAACGAGCTTGCGCGCGCTACACGGGTGCGACAACATTACCGTCGTTGGCGCCGTCGATGATCTCGCCTTGCGTTTGCGCGGAGCCGCCGTGGCGATCGCGCCTACCCTCTGCGGCGCCGGGATCCAGAACAAAGTGCTCGAGGCGTTCGCGAGCGGGACTCCCGTCGTGGCGACTTCGTTCGCCAACCAGGGCGTGCAGGCAAGCGACGGCGAGCACCTCTTGATCGCCGACGAACCGGATCTATTCGCCGAGCACGTCGTAACGCTGCTCGAGAATCGCGAGCGCGGCCAGGCCCTGGCGCACTGGGCGCACCAGTTCGTCGCGAAGAATTTCACCTGGGAAGCGCACGCGACGCAGCTCGAACGGACGTATGAGCGGATTGCTGCAACATTGGGCGGCGGGAGGGTGGCAGGACCTTCAGCCACGGCGCCGGGTCCTCAAATTCCCGAGTCGGCGCCGCAGGCGGTGGTCGCCGGCAATCGGCACACTGCCCGACGGGACAAAAAAGATGGGGCGATCACCGGTGTCGCGTGACGCCGTGATTTTTTGGCAAAGCTTGCAAAGCAATACTAGCGCTGCGGATTGTTTTGCCGTTGGACCGAAGTTCAGCATGGATCAGCTCTGGGAATCCATGCGCGGCCAACGCTCACCGCTTCATTCGCGTTGCTAACGGAGCGCGGTCGAGGACCGGGGGGGGGAGGTCGCTTGGTCGGGGACGAAAACGTTTGCAATATCCATCTAACGCTGGGGTATTTCATGTTTGGTCGCAACTTCGCCGTGTTGTTCTTAATCGCCGGACTTGCGGCACCATTGGTCGCCTTGGGCGCACCCGAACCTTACACAATCCAGGCCGGCGACCAGCTGCAGGTAGTCGTGTACGGGTTGTCCGGCACGCTCCCTCCCGTGGCGCAGGGCCCAGCTCCGCCCGCGATCATCCAAAGCCTCTCTCAGACCGTTACCGTACTGAGCGACGGAACGGTCACGTATCCGCTCATAGGATCGATCAGTGTCACTGGCTTGACGGCGGATGCCGCGTCCGATCGCCTGACGGCCGCAATGCGCCGGTATGTCATCCGTCCCCGCGTGAGCGTGATCATCGCTAGGGGAAAGGCAGCCACGTTTTATGTGCTTGGTGCCGTCGATCATGGTGGCCAGTTCGACCTCGAACGAGACGATCGTCTGGCTAATGCCATCGTGGAGGCTGGAGTGGGAGTGAACTCCCTTGCGGATCTAAATCACATCACCATCAATCGCGTCGTAGATGGAGTTCCACACGTCTACAACGTCAATCTTTATAACATGCTGCTCAACGCAGATTATTCGGCGAATCTGCCGCTTAAGCCGGGCGACGTCGTATACGTCCCGAAGGCGAAACAAACCAATCTCAGCAATTTGGCGAACCTTCCGGCCGCACTCTACTATCTCTACCTCCTCGTTACTCCCGGCATCACTCGCGGTTTGGTGAGCCCTCCGTAATGTACGAACTGTCGACGATCCTGGAGTCGATATGGCGGCGGCGCCGGTTTGCGACGGCTCTTTTTATCTTGCTCGCTGTCATCGGAGGAGTCGCGGTCATGCTGTTGCCGCGCACGTACTCGACGTCGAGCGAAGTCCTGGTCAAAAGACCGGACACGCAGCAGCAATCGACTGCGTACCCACAGATCGATGCGCTGCTAGCCTGGAATCGCGACACCGCCATTGAAACGTACGTTGCTCTGGCGCAGCAGCCGGCGATAGCAGAACGCGTGATCCGGCAATTAGACTTGAAAATTCGCGTTAAAGATTTGCTCACCAAGAAAGTGGTCGTAAAACCCCTGACGAATTCGGACATCCTCAGCATTTCCGTGGACTGGAACGATCCCATCCGCTCCGCGGCGATCGCGAACTCCTTTGCCCATGCATTCGTCGATCGCCAGCGCGAGCTGGCGGCCTCACAGGCGTCGGAGGCGGTCGCCTCGCTTTCGCTCGCCTTGGGTAGAGCGCAGAGCGACCTCGCGAACGCCGATCGCGCGCTCACGCTTTTCGAATCGCGGCGTGCGCTTGACGATCCGAGCGCGCAGACGGCTTCAATTCTTTCGGCCATCGGTGACGTCCAAGGAAAGGAACGCGCCGCGGCAGTGGATGAGGTGCAGGCGGAGGGGCAACTCAGCAGCGTCGTGGCGCAGCGCAACGGCGCTCCCAGGAAGATCGATGCCAGCGAGCTGGTCAGCAGTTCGCCCGTGGCGGATCAGCTCGAGCAGCAACTCGCCCAACAGCGTCTGCAACTTAACCTCTTGCGGCGGCAGTTTACCGAGAACTATCCGGACGTGATCGCGGCGAGAAAACAGATCGCGAGCCTCGAGGCTGAGTTGGCGGCCGCGCCGAGCACTAAGCTCACCTCTCGGAACGTCGAGCCGAATCCCCTCGACACAGCCCTGAAGAGCCAGGCGGCGACATTGCAAGCGCAAGTCAGAGGGGATTCGGCGCAGCTATCGCTCTTACGTAAGCAGGAAGCTTCGTTAATGGATCGGCTGCGCGCGTTTCCAGAGGACGTGACGGAGCTCGCGAGCCTACAGCGTCAAGCTAAGTCCGCTGAAGCGATCTACCAGGCTTTGCAAAACAGCTACTTCAATGCGGTCGTCGCCAAGAACATGGCGGTCAGTGACCTGTCCATCGTTCAGGAGGCAGATCCGGCCTTAGCCACCGTCAGCCCGCCGCGACTGCTTGCGCTCCTAGCGGTGATTGGCGTTGCGTTGCTCGCGACGCTCGCAATCGTGGCGTTACTCGATTCGACTGCAGCCTCGTCGCTGGCTATTAGCGAAGCGCGATAGCCCAGCGTAACAACGCCGGCGAGCCGGCGTTTGAGCAGGGCGATCAACCATGAGCAACATTGCCAGGAAAAGCCTCGAGACGCTCGTCGCTCGCGTCGGCATGCAACTTTTCGCTGGCGTCGGGTCGATCGTGATCGCTCGGACATTGTACGCCGAGGGCAGAGGCGGTTTCGTATATGCAGGCAGCATGCTCTTTTTGGCGCTAATGGCTTTCGACGGTCACTACAATGCCGTTCTCTGGCAGTACGCGCGGCGTGGGCTTTCGGCATCCGCCGTAATGCACGTGATGACGCTCGTTGTCATCATCATCAGCGTGCCGATCGTCGCAGGGCTACTCATCGTCGGTTTGCGGGTACCCTCCCAAGGCGGCTTGCTCTTCGTCGCTCTCGCGTTGCCGTTCGCGATCTTTTCTCAATCGGCCGCGGGCCTCTTCCTCGCCGACGGCGACGTATGGCCGGTCAACATTTGCGCGATGTTTCCGACGATTGGCGCGGCGCTTCTGTACGTCCCGCTCATTCTCTTCGTCGAGAGACGTCTTTGGGTGGCTTTGGCTGTGTGGGCCGGAAGCTATGTCGCCGGCGCTCTCTACACGATCGTTGCTCTGCGGCGCTATCGAGGCACCGCTCCGAACGTCGACCTCAAGGCCCTGGCAAAGGAACAGATACGTTTCGGCAGTCAGGCCTGTCTGACTAGCCTCGTGCAATTCCTCGATATTCGTGTCGGAATCTTTATGGTTATGTACATGCTCGGAAGTGCAGCCCTCGGCGTCTATTCGGTTGGAATGGCAATCGGCGGATTCATCTGGCTGTTGAGCAGCGCGATGATCAACCCGGCACTCAAAGATATCGGTGGTAAGGACCACGATCGCGCCTTGGACGTTACGGTAAAATGCATGCGCCATTCCTTTGCGCTGGTGTTGGTCGCGTCGGTTCTCGCGGCGGCTTTGGCGCGATCGGTCGTGCCGCTGGTCTACGGACCAGCCTTTTCGTATGGTGCCGTCGTAACCGTCGCCTTGCTTCCCGGAATCATCGCCTACAGCATGATGCCCGCCTTGACCGCGTTCTTTTCCCAGCAGCTAGGTCAGCCGCGCGTTCCGTTTTATTTTAGCGCGCTCTCGGTTCTGGTTTGCGCGCTGATCATCGTCTTGACCCTACCCCATTACGGAATCATCGCCGCTTCGATCGCGACTTCCGTCTCGTACAGCCTCGCCTTCGTCGCCGCCGTCATATACTTTTGCCGGCGTACGGGCACTGCGTGGGGCAATCTCTTCGGTTTCTCGATGGACGATTTGCAGGCGTACCGCTCGCTGCTGGCAAGCGTTGCAGGCGCGATAAGGATCCGGTAGACGTGTCGACATACGCGGATCGCAGCCCACGACGGCCATTGCCGCTTCTGGCGACCCTGCTGGTGTGGCTAGGAGTTGGGATCTGCCTGTTGCTGGCTTTCATGGTTGCACTGACGGCGGGGCGATGCGATGCATTTCTTGCAATTCCTCAGCTATGCAAGTTGCCGGTTGCCGTTCCGGCGGCATTGACGATCGCTGCCGTGCCCCTCGTCGTACGCCTGGCCGCACGGCGCCCCTTCGCGTGGCTATTCGCGGCCTATATCGTATTGGTTCCGATCAACGAGGCACTTTTTCTCGGCCCGTCGCTAACCGTAACGAAGATCCTCGGCATCTTCGTCGCCGTCGCTGCAATCGCGACCGCAGTGTGGAAGCGCGCTCCGATTCGGCTGCCCGGCGCAGTCTTTGCGTGGGCGGCCGTCATCGCGCTAATGACCCTCAGCATCGTTTGGGGAATCGCCCCGGCTCTCTCGCTGCCCACCATCATTACGATTTCTTCGGAATTCGCGCTGCTGGCCGTTATCGTTGCAACGCCACTAGAGCGGGAGGACCTGCGGTCGGTCATCATCGCGACGATCGCAAGCGGGGCCGTCGTCGGAGTCGTCGCGCTCGTCTCGGGGCAGCACGAGCTATCCACAATTGAGGGGCGAGTTGGGCGCCTCTATCTCAATTTAGGGACGGGCACGCTCGACCCAAACCTCCTCGGCGCGGCGCTCCTGTTGCCGATCGCGATGACCGTCGGCGCCTTCGGTCAGACGAAGAGCTGGCAACGAATTGGCCTGCTGGCATTGCTGTTATTAACCCTGACCGCGGTGTATCTCACCGGGTCACGAGGCACGGTGCTGGCGCTCGTAGCAATGGCGATCGTCGGAATTGCCGCGAGCCGACACCGCGTTGCCCTGAGCGCCGCGCTTCTCGCGGGGGTCGCGCTCATGTTTGCGATTCCCAACGAGATCACTTGGCGCTTCCTCGCCTCGGATGTCACGGGCGTCTCCACGGGTGACTTGCGTCTCGATATTTGGCAAGTCGCTCTTCCGATTTTTCGCAACCACTGGCTGCTTGGCACCGGGGTGGGAACGTTTCCCGCCGCGTATGACCGCGCATTTTTCGCCGCCTACCAGCCGCAGTTCGCGGGCTGGACGGCAGATCCGCACGGCTTGCTGATTTCGACGTCCACGGAGTTAGGCGTCGTTGGCATTATCTTCGTCGGAGTGGCCTTAATAATGCAGTACCGCAGTTTGAGCTTCATCGGACCGGATCATCCCTACCCGTGGCTACGCCCCGTTTTCACTGCAGCGTTTGTTGGCCTCGTAGTCTCCGCATTTTTCGTCGACGTCATGGAGAAGAAATTCGCATGGCTGCTCTTCACGGAGATGCTGGTGGCGGTCCGGTTTGGCACTAACGCGCGAGCAACTGCCTGCAGCCGCTTGCGTGCAGAATAAAGGTTTGCAAATCGCTATGGCCTGGCGGAGAGATGCGATCGAGCTGCAAAGCGTTGCTGGTGCGCGAGCACCAGCGGTTCGAGACGGTAAACGCAAAGTCGTAACCGGCGTTCGCGGCAGCATCCACCACAATGTCGCCGATGTCACGTGCGCGTCCGTTCGGGTAAGCTAAGGCCGTGCACGCTTGTCCCGTCCGGGCTTCGATGGCCGCGCGGCTTTCGACCAGCTCGAGGCGCAGCTGCTCCGCCGAAACGTTGCTGAGAATTGGGTGCGTTGCCGTGTGCGAGCCGATCTCGAATCCCGCGGATGACAACGCCCGAACGTCGTCCCACGACATGAACCGCTGCGCCTCAGCATCCCTGAGCGGATCAACCCGAACCTCCTCGGTAAGATACGTCAAATATTCGCGCCGCTTAGCATCGTTGCAATTCTTACACATTTCGACGATAGAAAGCGCGAGCGGCTGACGGGTCTCGAGCGATTCAGGAACCGCGCGGGGCCGGCCGTCGGGATCGTCGACCGACGGGTTTATCAAGGCCATTACGTGCGCGAAAACCATGTCCGGCCAGAGTATTTCCTCGCGACCGATGTATTCGGAAGCGACGAAAAAGACCGCCGGAAAGCCCTTGCGGCTTAGGACGGGTGCCGCGTTCGTGGCGTTGTTGAGGTAGCCGTCGTCGAACGTCACGAGCACGAGCGGTTTGCGCGGCTGCCAGTCACCGCGTAACCAACGAGCAAAATCGCCCAAGCCCGCCGGGATATAACGGGAAGCCAGCCAATCGAGGTGCGCTTCAAATTCCGCGACGGTATGATGGTATCGGAATGGCTCTCCCTTCGGTTCGCTCAAAATGGCGTGGTAAACCAGGACGAGGGCGTCGCGAGCATGCAAAGATATCGCGAGCCGGTCGATCCCGGCGTGCGCAAGGGCAGAGCGAGCGAGTTTTTTAAGTTGAGTTGACATGACTCTCATCCGGCTCCGACAAAAGGCCGTGGCAGAGCAGGACGAGGGCGTCGCGGGCATGCGAAGGTACCGCATGCCAATCGACCCCGCTGTGTCGAGAAGCGGAGAGAGCGAGCTTTTGCGGACGTGCCGGCGCGGCAGCTAGCGAATCGCGATGCCTGACGGATATGTGAGGAGCGCCTTCTTGCCGCTCAGAATGCCCGTCGGATTTACGTTGCCATTTGAGCCGTTCGAAAACTCGTAAATGCCGGGCCTGCCAACCCTGCTACTCGCCGGTTGGCTGGATGCGTAAATATTTCCAGCACCATCCAATGCGACCCCATAAAGGCCGCTTAGCCGGGTATTGCTTCCACCTATCGTTACGACCGGCGCCACATTGCCGTTCGAGCCTGCAGAATACACCGTGACGTGGGACCAGAAGCTAGCAACGTAAATGTTCGCGTTCCCGTCCAGGGTGACGGCCGTGGGCCGAGAGAGCAGCGTTTGCTTTCCGTGGATCGCCGCCGTCGGCGCGACATCGCCGTGAGAACCAGCCGAAAATTTGACAACATAATTTTGGCTGAGCGCAACGTAGATATTGTCCTCTGAGTCAAGAGCGAGTCCCGCCGCAGCCATTGTAAGGTCCGTTTTTCCCCCACTGATCGTCGTCATCGGAGCGACGTTGCCCTTGGAACCGGCCGCAAACACCTCGACGCTGCCTTTGCCGCCGCTGTTGCTCACATAGATGTTGTCATTCTCGTCAAGTGCGTTGCCAGCGGGCTGCGCCAAACGCGTTAGCTCCCCCGCGATCGTTGCCTTCGGCTTCACATTGCCGGTCGAACCAGCCGCGAACTCCAGGATCGCGTTCGCGGAAAAGTCTGAGACGTAGATATTGCTCTTTTCATCGATGGCGACTGCGGTGGGGTTCTCGAGATCGGTACGTGACCCGCTGATGTCCTGAAGTGGGGCAGTATCGCCAGTGGCCCCGACTGGAAAAACGAGCACTCTTGCCGGATTCTGGTTTGCGACGTAGAGACACGGCGGACACGAGGCGGGACGAACGTGCTTGGCAGCCGGCTTGCTATCCGGAGCCAGCCCACCCTGAGCGGAGGCGAAGGGAAGGGCGCTGCAGCCCGCAAGTAGCGCTGCTCCAGCGCAGCCGCAAAGCCTGTAACAAAAGACTTGAATGCTCATCGCTCGCTTCCCCTGCTGCAAGAACGCAGTAACGGCTAGTTTCGTTCGGCGTCGGCCGCCTCAGTTCCGGCACGGCGGTCAGCGCGGGGAAGTTAGAGGGCCACACCCCGTGCCCATCGTCGGCGCGCGTTGGTGCGCCGATGCGTAGCAAGGGGGAGGAGCAGGCTCCCGACAAGAACTTTCTTATCAAGGGGGAAAGCGTGCGCGCGTCGACCATAGTTAAAATGGCCGGGGGCCTCGCTGTCGGAGCGGCCGCGCTAGCGTTGGCAGCGTGCGGCAGCGCTCACGGAACGTCTCCACTCGAGCCGCCGCAGGCCTCGAATCTTGAGCGCGCCCAGGGTCTCCTGGGCTTTGAAGCTGGCACCAACCAGATTCAGCACGTAGTGATCATCATTCAGGAAAATCGCAGCTTCGACAACTTATTTCAGGGCTTTCCTGGAGCCGATACACAATCGTATGGCTACGATAGCTCCGGAAAAAAGATAACACTCGCGCCAGCAGACTTAGGGACTCACTGGGACGTCGATCATGATGCCCAGGCTTTTTTCGCAGCGTGCAACGGTAAAGGCAGCTATCCTGGCACTGACTGCCAAATGAATGGATTTAACAAGGAGGGAGTTCAATGCGGCTCGGGTAGCTTCCCGCGTTGCCCGGACAAGTATCCGCAATATGCGTACGCGCCTCACGACGAGACGAAACCGTACTTCGAAATGGCAGCGCAATACGTCTTAGCCGACAGAATGTTTTCATCGAACTTCGACGGAAGCAGTTTCATTGCCCATCAGTACTTGATAGCGGCACAAGCCGGCACGGCGGTCAACTACCCGGCGCCATTATGGCAATGGGGCTGCTACGGCAAACAGGCTTTGATCCCGACGCTGACGCTGTGGCGTGCCATCGATTACAGCAAACGCATCGCTCCATGCTTCAACAATAAGACGCTTGGCGACGAACTCGACGAGGCGCATATCTCGTGGCGGTTCTATACGAGTAGCGTACACTCGAATGGTGGCGGCAATTTGTGGAGTCCATATGCGGCGATCAAGCAGATCTTTTACGGCCCGGACTGGAAGAAGGACGTGATCAACCCTCAGACCACATTCTTCAGCGACGTTGAAGCAGGCGATTTGCCGACCGTGAGCTGGATTACACCGATCTGCCCCAACTCCGATCATGCGCCGTGCGCAACGAACCATGGAGGGCCGTCTTGGGTCACATCGCTTGTTAATGCCGTTGGCGAGTCAAAATATTGGAACTCGACTGCGATTTTCGTTCTTTGGGACGACTATGGCGGCTGGTATGATCACGTTCCTCCGAAAAAGCTGGACTATGACGGCCTCGGATTCCGCGTGCCACTCATAGTCATATCAGCCTATGCGAAGAAGGGGCGCGTTTCTCACGTCCCTTATGAATTCGGAAGCATCCTGCGGTTTGTGGAGCACCGTTTCGGGCTCGCGACGCTCTCATTCAGCGATGCCCGCGCTACGGATCCCGCCGGGGATTGCTTCGATTTCAATCAGCCGCCGCGAAAGTTTCAAAAGATACCGAGCCCGCTCGGTAAGGAGTATTTTCTTCACCAGCTCCCCGATCCACGTCCGCCGGACGACGAATAGCCCGGACCCGCGTCCGCCGGACCACTGCAATCCCTGGTCGGACATGCTGGCGATGCCGGCGAGCGTTACCTGATAGACGGCCGTATACACCATAACGAGGCGATTTCCGGAGCAATCCGATTCTGGACTTCGGAGGAGGCAACAAATGGGCAGAGCTCTTCATATAGCGCAACTGCTAGTCTTTCTGCTAGCGGTCACTAACGTTGTTGCCTGCGGAGGCTCCGCAGGCACGCCGTTCGAGTCGCCGCAAGCCCCGAACCCTGGACCGGTTCAGAACCTGCTACCGCTTCGGTCGAGCGGCATCGAAAAGATCCAGCACGTGGTGATCGTCGTTCAGGAAAACCGCAGCTTTGACAACCTATTTCAAGGATTCCCTGAAGCCGACACGAGATCGTACGGCTACGATAGCTACGGCCGAAAAATAAAGCTGAAACCAATTGATCTTGGAATTCTTTGGGACGTGGATCACGAGTACGCGTCGTTTATGGACGCCTGCAACGGCACGGGGAGTTATCCGGGCACCGATTGTCGGATGAATGGCTTCAACAAAGAGATGGTTTATTGCGGTACCGGCAGCTATCCGCCGTGCCCCATCAGGCACCCCCAATACGCCTATGTGCCCCAAAGCGAGACGAAACCGTACTTTGACATGGCCAGCCAATACGTCTTGGCGGATCGGATGTTTACATCGAACTTCGATGCGAGTAGCTTTGTTGCCCACCAGTATCTCATTGCGGCGCAGTCGAACGCCGCGGTGAACTACCCAGACTCAAACGATTGGGGTTGTGAAGGCGGCCCCAGCGATACGATTCAGACGCTCACGCAACAGCGGACGATTCACTTCGGCTACCGCGATCGGGTTTGTTTTAAAAATTACAGGACGCTTGGCGACGAGCTCGACGATGCGGGCCTTTCGTGGCGATACTATACAGCCAAGCTTCCGCGCGGGAGCGGCGACTGGTGGAGCGCGTATTCCGCCGTCAGGCATATCTATTACGGCCCGGACTGGAAGAAAGATGTGATCAGTCCGCAGACCAGGTTCTTCGGTGACATTCAAAAAGGCGACTTGCCGGTCGTGACCTGGATTACGCCGAGTTGTCCCAACTCTGATCACGCTGGCTGTACCACCAACAATGGGGGACCATCCTGGGTCGCGTCGATCGTCAACGCAATCGGCGAGTCAAAATATTGGAACTCCACGGCGATATTCGTCACCTGGGACGACTACGGGGGTTGGTACGATCACGTGCCGCCAAAGATGCTTGATTATGACGGGCTTGGCTTCCGCGTGCCGCTCTTAGTGATCTCGCCCTATGCGAAGAAAGGCCACGTATCGCACGTCCACTACGAGCTGTCCAGCATCTTGCGCTTTGTGGAGGACCGGTTCGGGCTACCGACGCTCTCGGCAAGCGATGCCCGCGCCACCGACCCCGCCGATGATTGCTGCAACTTCGATCAGCCACCGCGGGAGTTTCAAAAGATCGCAAGTCCGCTAAGCGAGGAGTATTTTCTTCACCAGCCGCTGGACCCACGTCCGCCCGACAACGAGTAAGGCTGGCGGCTCACGCTACTGGGCGCCGAGGACCGTCTCGAACACGGAGCGGATGCCAGCGTAGTAGCTCGATGGAGCGTAGGCCGAGAGTGACCGGCGCGCGGACGCCGTGAACGAGGAACGCAAATTCGCGTCGGAGAGTAAGGCGACGATGCCATGAGCGATGCTCGTGGCATCATCCTTTGGCGCGAGCCAGCCCTGTTCTCCGTCGCGGATCATCTCGCACACGCCGCCGACTGCCCTAGCGACAATGGGCACGCCGGCACCCATAGCCTCCAGGAGCACGTTCGGCGATCCTTCGCTGTAAGAGGGAAGAGCAAATACGTCGGCCGCTTCGTAGTAGGGTGATACGTCGTCGCGGTAGCCGACCAAGTGCACCGCGTCCTCGAGACCCAGCCGCGCACGCAGACGCTCGAGCCGGGCGCGTTCCGGGCCGTCACCGACAATGACGAGCACGGCTGGGAAACCGCACGTGCGTCGTACCTCGACCATCGCGCGAATGAGATCGGCGTGCCCTTTTTCTCGCGAGAGTCTTCCAACGGAAAGGACGACCCTGGCGCCTGCGGGCAAGCGGAGCTCGTCGCGGATACTTCGGCGGCCCACGACAGCGCTTGACGATGCACTTTCCGCGAATGGGGAATGGTGGACACTGAGACGCTCCTTTTTTATGCCGAGCCGCACGTTAAGGTCGGACGCGAAGGCCTCGCACGCGGTGATTACGGAATCTGCGCCGAGCAGGGACCATCGGTCGAGTTGCTCGTAAAGCCTCCACGTCAGGCTTGTGGCGGTATAACCATGATGCGAAGCGACCCACGCCCTGCCACGATGCAACCCGCCGAAGCGCACGAGAAAATGCGTCTTCGCGCTGTGCGTCCAGAGAATGTGCGGGCGACGGCGGGCGATGATGGCCCGCAGCTGCGCAAAGACGCCAAAATCGAAACGGCGGCGTTCTCGGACGACATCGATCGAAAGGCCCTCGCGGCGAAGCTCCGCGACGAACTCCGGATCGGACTCGGCGCGGGAGAAGGTCAGCATCGAGATGTCGAGCGGCCGAAGCCCCTCGCGGTTTTCGCGGGCGTTTCTCGCCACGACGAGCACCGGTTTGACTTTGCCCGAAGCGACGGGATCGTCGAGAAGGGCGAGGACGCGGATCGAACCGGCGCCGTCATCGATCCGGGGTGTAGCCTCTGTGAGCGAATTGTTTTGCTCGATGGACATACCTAGAAAAGCTTAGCGCATATCTTTGTGGCGTGGACGGACATTGGCTGGACTGCTCCTGGCCCGCAAGGATTTACGCGGCATGGGTTCAGAGGTACGCTTCCTGCCGAAGGAGGGAGCGCGTCTCAGGGTGCACGTAGATGCTGTTGAGCTGCCGGTACGATGTGTCGGCGACGAGTTTTCCGGCAACGTATGCGTAAGGTTCATAGCCGAGCGCGAGCAGCGCGGCGGCGTCGTGCTCCGGGCGGTTGTTTTCCATCAGCACAATGGGAAGATGGCGCTCGATCGTGGCAAGTCCGCCGGCGATGACCGCAGCTTCGAGCCCTTGGACGTCGATTTTCATGAATGCGGGAGCGAGTGCGAACGAATCGAGCCGTTCGATTCGGCAGCGAACGGTTCGAACTTCGAGAGAGCGAGGGTTGAAACAGGCGATGCGCTGCGGTGAGAGCCACTCGGCGGCCTCGCCGTACTTGAAAGACGCCAGGCCGTCGAACGCGACACCACGATAGTGCGGAACGTACAGGTCAAACGTCCCCGGCGCCTCGCCGAGCCCCACCGCATGGAGGGTGAATCGCGGATCTTGCGAGCGCCCGGCGTTGATGACGTCCGCCAGGATCGCGTTGGGCTCGAACGCGACGATTCGAATGCTCGGGAGATACATTCGGACCGACGCCACCGTCTCGCCGCGATTCGCGCCGATGTCGACGTAGACGCTTTCCGCAGGCGCATTCAGCCAGCGCAAGATCTCGAAGTCGGGTTCGATCGGGCGCCGCAAACAGTGGTTGAGCCATAAGCGGACGTTCGTCTTCCGACCCGTGACGCGCTGCATCTCAACGTATGCAGCACGCAGGAGCGCTGAGACGCTCACCGCAGAAGATGGATCGGGCCGGCGGCCGTCGGCAACAAGAGAGAGCGACCAATCGTAAAATGGTTCATGAAATCGCCCTTTCGATTCACGCGCAGGCGGCGAGGGGTTTTGCGCAAGCGGATTTCGCGGCTGCTTTGGCCGCTTCCTAGGGATACCTTTGAAACGAGAGCGCAAAAGGCTTACGCCTGTTCGTCCTCAACACGGGTGTATGCGTTCGCGAAGATTCGAACCTCGCACGGTTGCGCTCCGAGCTTACCTAAGGCCCAAGGCGCTCGACCGGAAATTGCGAATTACCTACCATGGGAGCTAGCGTACCGACGGTTGGCAATTCCGGTGCCGCGGTTCTCTACCTCTGCCAAAAGAATCCGTGGACGCTCTCCGGCGGTGCTCTGATCCGCAACGCCTGGATTATTCGGGCCCTTGCGCAACGATATGCGGTAGACCTCGTTACCGCCGATGACGAAACGCTTCCGCCTCGCGCCTTTGCCGCACTCTGCCGCTCAATACGGCAGTTTCCTCGCCCCATGGGCCGCGTCGCGAAGATCTCACGCGGGCTAAGCGCTCTTCGGCCGGGTGCGGCGTTGCTTACTTCGGGCACCGTAACTCGCGAATGCTGCGACTACGTCCACGGCGTGCTGGAAAGCAAAACGTTTGCGGCGGTGATGTTCGATCTTCAAATGCTCGACGCGTTGCCCGACCGGGTCGAGCATTTGATCTATCATGCTCACAATTGCGAGTACCGACTCTTTCGCAGGCGCGCGGACATCGAGCCGGTTTCGCTTCGCTTGTTGCTCACGTTCGACGCAGAGCGACTTAAGCGTCTCGAACGTAGTATAATTGATCGCGCCAGACTGATCGTCGCTTGCTCCGAAGCCGACGTCGCCGACTTGAACGATCTCACTCCGAGTGCCGCAGCAAAGGCAATCGTTGCTCCCAACGGCGTTGACGTGGCGAGCTACGCAGACGTCCGTGCGACGCCATCGGAGGACGCCACTGTCCTGATTACGGGCAGCTTCGATTGGCGCCCGAACTTGTTGGGTGCGCAATGGTTCCTCGAACGCGTCATGCCCGAGTTGGAGCGTCTCGCGGGCAGTAAGAGGGTTTGCGTACGCGTGGCTGGTCGCATGCAAAGTCACGTTAGGACCGGACTCGAGCAACACCGCAACGTCGTGGCGATCGCCAATCCGGTCGCAATGCAATCGGAATTGACGTTGGCCACCGTCGTGGCTGTGCCGGTTCTCGCCAGCAGCGGCACCCGGCTCCGTCTTCTCGAGGCATGGGCTGCTGGTCGGCCGGTGGTCGCCACCACGCCGGGTGCCTTCGGTCTTGGATATACCGAAGGCCGCGATTTGCTCGTCGAAGACGACCCGCGGTTCTTCGCGCGTGCCTTGTGGCGATTGCTTTCTGAGCCTGAAACCAGAGCCCGGCTTGCAGCGGCCGGGCTCGAACGTGCGCGGGCCTACGACTGGCCGCGCATCTGCAGCCGTCTTGCGGAAGAGTTTGGCTCTAAACTAGGCTGATCATCGCCGTCAGGTGCCCCGATACAATGAGGCGCTTGTGTCGATGCTTCCGTTTTCGCACGACCCGTTGTGCCGCGGCCGCTTGGTACGCGGAGGGCCTAACATACGCCCGCCTTCCAGCGCTGCGCATCAATTATAATTGCCGTCGCCGTAGCGATTTTTGTGTTAAAAATTCCTAATCAAACGTCTTTATATTGTTAACGCGTTAACGCCATATCCTATGGCACAATGCGGTGATGGAGCTCACTCGCAAATTTCGCGCTTTCGCCGCGAGCGGTTCCCTGCTAGCCCTTTGCGCCTGCGGCGGACAAGCATCTCAACTCGCGCCCACTCAACCCGCATCGGCTTCGGCAGAATTGCGGCAATCGAGCCCGGCATCGGGTCACTCTGCAGTATACAAGCCCCTGCCACAAAGCGGCTCCGGATATGCCGATGCCGACTTGCCGCCCGTCGGATGGCAGTACCCCTACGACCCAAATCCGTTCACGATGGCGATCTGCTCGTCTGACCCCTGCTCGCCGACGCTCGACCCGAACTCTGGGTCGATGGTCACCGAGATTTTCAACGAAGCCGGTGGCTTCGGTCTAGGCGAGGTGCAGGAGGCGCAGCCAGGGACCAACGGCCGAGGCCAAGCCGATACGTTTCCGCTCTACTACGCGAGCCAAAGCGACCCAGGCTATTCGGTGACGTGCGACAAGTACGGTGGCTGCGCTAGCTTCATGCCGAGCAAGGTCCATATCCCTAACGGCGCGCGCGCCTCCATCGACGTCGATCATCACGCGGGGGTAATCGAGCTATGGGCGGGCCTGGAGATCGATTTCTATCAGTTCAACGACGGGGGCACCGGCGTCGGTACCACGACGCCGGTTTCGGGCGGCGGCAGCCTAAGCGCCGCGTTCGCGGGCGTCTGCCAACCAACGTCCCTCGCCAACCAAGGTCGCTGCCCCGGGGGCGCCGTCGCCGCGGCGGTCCCCTTGCAACCGGGGGTGATTGACCCGCGTGAATGGATCAGAGGGAACATCGACCACGCCGTTTATGTTTCGCTCCCGTGCCCGTCACCGGGCTATATTTGGCCTGCCGCCCAGAGCGACGGCCAATGCTCGACTGGCCCGTTGGACGGCGAGCGAATCTGGCTCGACCTCAGTGATAAACAAATTTCTCGTCTTCCGGCTAAGCACTGGGAAAAAGTCCTTTTGCACGAGATGCACCACTACGGACTGATGGTGGTGGATTCGGAGAGCAATGCCCCCGGTAGTGAGCCGTGGAATCTCTACGGCATCGATAACGAAACGATGACGCTGTGGGGCAAGCCGGCGCCATGGACCTCGTTCTTTAGCATGGTCACAAAAGAAGGCGACGGAAATATGCTGGACTACGCGGACAACGCCTCGCACCTGGCGATCCCGACGGTCGGCATCAAGCAGAAAAACATTCACATCGTCCCCCAAACGTCGAGGTAGTCGCTTTTCGAAACGACGAGCCGGCGCCCCTCGCACTTCCAATGCGGGGGCAGCAACGGCTCAAGCTGCGGTTCTTTGACCACCGAGCCCCTGTAATTATAGTGTATATATTCAAACCTACAGGACTTAGGCCGGACCACGTTGATGCGCGTCGAAGCGGGAGCGGATACAATGACGGACACCGCAGCTCCCAAGCTACGCATCATGCGCTTCGAAGATTATGGCGCCGTCCGGAAACTGGCGCTCGACAACGCAATGTCGGTTTCACCGGTACAGGACTGGGAGAATCGTTGGCGGCAGAATCCAGTCTGGCAACACTTCGCCGGCCGCTCGCCCATCGGCTGGGTTCTCGAGACCAAAACGGGCGAAATCGTCGGATCCATGGAAACTGTGCCGGTACTCTACAAGCTGCGCGGCTGCGACTTAGTTTCAGCCGCGAGTGCGCTATGGTGCGTGAGTGCGCCGTACCGAGGATTTGCTCTGCAACTATTAGCCGAATACTTTAATCAGCCCGTTGATCTGTTCATTAGCACGACGGTCGGTCCGGACGCGGTCGAGTCATTGAAGCAAATGTCCGACCCCTGTCCAGTGGGCCGATGGGACGCAACGTCATGCTTTGTCGTGCACCGTCGCGTGTTTGCAGAAGCAGCGTTACGCAGATTTCACGTGCCGCTCACCTCGCCGCTGTCATATCCCGCCAGTGCCGCTCTCTGGTTGATGCAAGCCGTCGGCACGAAACGTTTGCCCGCTGCGCCGCGCGACGTTCTCTTCGATACGGCTACTGGATTCGATTCGCGGTTCGACGCGTTCTGGGACGAATTGCTACGGCAACACCCTGAAATATTGATGGCCGAGCGAAGCGGTGTCGCACTGTCTTGGCATTTTTCCGCCGCGATGCGAGCGGATCGACTATGGATCTTTACGGCATCGAGGCGCGAACGCTTGATCGGCTACTGCATTCTTACCGAGGAAGTTTCGATTCATGGCTCCAGAAGTGTATGCCTGATCGACTATCAGAGCATCGATGACGAGAATGATCTGCTGTCGGGATTCATACAGATGGCTTTGCGGCGAGGCGCTGCAGAGGGGTTCCACACCCTAAAGCACACCGGATCGGCTTTGCCGAAGTTTCGCGCATTCGACGAGCACGCTTTCTACGAACGTCCTGTGGGATGCTGGACCTTCTTTTTTCGCGCAGCCGATTCGAAACTCGACGCAGAGCTACATCGCCCGCATTTCTGGGATCCGTCGGCTTACGACGGCGACGCTAGTTTGTACTAAGAAGCACACGTACTGAAGTTCCGCAATTGCTAACGCCATCTTCCGTTCCCACCCCGCGAATTCGCCCGGCGCGGCTCGAAGATTACCAAGAAATTCGGCGACTGGGATTAGAACATTCACTTGACGTTCCAAGTTATGAGGACTGGAGCGGCACGTGGCTCAACAATCCACTGCGCGGCAATCTCGCTAAGGATTTGCCAATCGGGTGGGTGCTTGAGACGGATGGCCGCGAGTTGGTTGGCTGCATGGGAACGGCCTCGTCGCATTACATATTTCGAGGCGAGAGCCTGATCTCTGCCGTAGCCCGGGCTTGGTTCGTCCGGCTCGAATATCGAGGCTTCGCCCTCGAGTTGATGGACGAGTACCTCAATCAGCCCGGTGTTGATCTCTTCATAAACAACGCCGTAAGCAAGCCCGCCCACGCAGCATTTAGGCAATTCTGCGCGCCTATCCCAGTGGGTCGGTGGGATAGCATGTCGTATTGGGTCACAGGCAATCGTGGGTTTGCCGAAAGGGTTCTAAATTCGGCAGGCGTACCATTTCCCGTTCTCCTCGCTCGTCCAGTCGGTGCAGGCTTCTGGATGAAGTCTCTTACTGCCGGCAAGCGGCTTCGCAAAGGTTCGTGTACCGCCGATAGTCTCGACCGGTTCGACTCTCAGTTCGACGTGTTCTGGCGGGAACTTGTCCGCCAAAATCTTGAGAAGCTCCTCGCAGACCGGAGCGCTGCTGCGCTTTCGTGGCATTTCGCCAGCCCGATGCGCATGAGGCGACTCTGGATTTTAACTGCATCGCGAAATGGCCAGCTGCGCGCGTATTGCACGCTTACGCGCCAAGATCACGCTTTCCGGCTGCCTGCTCTCACTCATGGCGACACGCAGGGAATTCGCGGGATGCGCTTGGTCGATTATCAGAGCATCGAGCCCGAAGTAGACTACCTGTCCGGGTTGCTCGACGCTGCGCTGCGACGCTGCGCGAAGGAAGATCTGTATATCCTTGAATATTTTGGGCGCGACGTGCCCAAGATGCGCGTCGTCGACGAATCCGCCCCTTTTCGTACGGAGCTTGAGAACTGGAAATTTTATTATCACGCTCGGGATCCAGTCCTGGACGCCGAACTGCGCGATCCCATAGTTTGGGACCCGAGTGCATACGATGGCGACGCCAGCTTCGAATAGATCGTCGTCGAGCCGGAACGCTCTCGTCGGCTGGGCGCTTTCGTCGCAGGTATGCTCAGCCAGGGGACGATGGGCGCTGCCGCCGCCACGTTGAATCCCGTTGACGCATTAACGATTTTGTAGCATAATACCGGGACGGCCTAAGCCGCCACTGGCTAGCTTAGGCTCTAACCGTAGGAGCGGCACTATCAAAAGGTCTGGGGAGGGGGACGGGGTCCCTGTAGCGCTTTTGTCAAGCGAGGTAATGGCACGCCCTGCCGTCATGCCAGGCCCATCTGGCGCGCGTTCGATTGTCGACCGTATCACTTCGTGCGCAATTGCTACGCCCCGCCGGGTTGCGGTGAGAGATGCTCTTCGGCGTCTCACATACGAGGGGCTCGAATGGGAATCGGATCAGCTTGCTGCGCGGTTGCGAGATATCGGCGCGGGCCCTGAACGCTGCGTCGGAATCCTGCTCGAACGCTCCACGGGGTTCGTCGTTGCGGCCTTGGCGACGCTAAAAACCGGTGCCGCTTTCGTGCCGGTAGATCCCTCGACCCCGTTTGAGCGTATGCGAGTGATGCTAACAGATGCCAGGGCGGTCTGCCTCGTGACGAGCTCACGCCTCGCCAGCAGTTTACCAGAGGCCACCTGGCCGCTCGTCGCTCTGGATTCTCACCGCGTAGCCGACGTACGACCGTTCGCGCGTCCGCAAATTGATGCTGCTACGCTGGCGTACGTTGTTTACACGTCAGGTTCTACCGGCCGCCCAAAAGGCGTGGAGGTAACGCACGAAAATCTCTGCAATCTAATCGAGTGGCATCAGGCCGCCTTCGCCGTGGCCTCGGCCGATCGTGCAAGCCAGGTTGCGGGTCTAGGATTCGACGCCGTCAGCTGGGAGATTTGGCCGTATCTCACTGCCGGAGCGAGCGTACACATCGCCGATGAGCCCACTCGGCGCTCGCCCGATATGCTTCGCGACTGGCTCGTCGATCAAGAAATCACAATCGCTTTCGTGCCGACGGTCTTGGCAGAGCAGCTATTCCGTGAGGATTGGCCGGAGCGAACCCAGCTGCGGCTACTGTTGACCGGTGGCGATACGCTGCACCAAAGGCCTCCTGCCGGCTTGCCCTTCGCGGTGATAAATAACTACGGTCCAAGTGAGTGCACCGTGGTGGCCACATCGGGGATCGTCGCGCCGGAAGGGGCCGACACGCACATCCCTTCCATCGGTCACCCGATTACCAACGCGATAGCGCTGATTCTTGACGACGATTTGCGGCAGGTTACACGCGGCGAATCGGGCGAGCTCTGCATCGGAGGCGCCCTCGTCGCCCGAGGGTATCGCAATCTGCCCGAGCTCACCGCCGAGCGGTTCGTGACTTACAGAGCGGCGTCGATAGACCCACTCCGATTGTATCGAACCGGCGACCGAGCGCGACTGCTCGACAGCGGTGAAATCGAATTCCTCGGCCGCGCCGACGATCAAGTGAAGATTCGCGGGTACCGTATCGAGCTCGGTGAGATCGAAGAGTGTCTCAATCGCTCGCCCGAAATCTTGGCCAGTGCGGTTACGCGAGTCGACGATGCCGGCACCGGAGCTGCCCTCGTCGCCTACGTCGTGCTTGGCGACGACGCCGATCTGACCGAGCCGCAGCTGCGCGAACGCCTCGCGGCACATCTGGCCGACTATATGATCCCATCAGTATTCGTATCAATTCGCAGTCTGCCCATTACGTCGAATGGGAAACTCGACAAATCAGCTCTTCCGGCTCCTTGCGCGAAAAATGCTCTGCGGGCGGGACCTTCAACGAGCGCCGACCTGAGCGAGTTAGAACAGCAAATCGGCGAACTAGTCGCCTCGCTGATCGGCCGGCCTTCGATCGGCGCGAACGACAATTTTTTCATGATTGGCGGGCACTCGATGTTCGCCGCGCAGTTCGTTGCGCGTATTCGTGAGACGTTTGGCGTCAAACTGACGCTTCGCGACATCTTTACTGCGCCCACGGTACGCGAGCTTACGAAGGAAATTTGCCACTTGCGTGCCGCTGGCTGACTAGAGACCATATCTTCGTGCCGAGAAATCCCGCTGACGCCCCGCTCAGCCTTTACCATCTGCTGGATCCGGCGGTCCTGGCCGACCCGTATCCCCTCTACCGGCGGTTGCGCGAGGAAGATCCCGTCCATTGGGATTCCTACCTGCATGCTTGGGTCGTCACGCGTTACGAGGACGTCGTGACCGTGCTTACGCGCTTCTCCGCAGACCGAACGCCCTCTCCCGAGTTCTTTGCGGCCCTGGGGGCTCCTCATGTCAGCCCCATCGCAAAAGTCATGGTCCGGCAGATGCTCTTCCTTGATCCCCCGGCTCACACGCGCTTACGGGCGCTTGCGGCTCCCGCCTTTATGCCGGCGCGCGTGCGAATGTTGCGCGAACACATCGAAAAGATTGCAGAAGAGCTCATCGATCGTGTGATCGCTCGCGGCACGGGGTGGCTCGAGCTTCTCGCCGACTTTGCGGAGCCGCTGCCGGCCATCGTCACGGCGGAATTGCTCGGCGTTCCTGTTGAGGATCACCGCAAGCTCAAGGACTGGTCCGCGGTTTTTGCGGGAATGCTGGGGAACTTTCAGCACAATCCGGACCAGCTCGACGAGGTGCTTCGCGCCGTCGAAAATCTGACGACGTACTTTAACGACGCGATTCACAAACAGCGCAAGCATCCACGCGACGGTTTGGTCCAGACGCTCATGTCGAGCGAAGTGGACGGCGACCGGCTCACCGAAGAAGAGGTTGTCGCCAACTGTATCGTTACCATGGTGGGGGGACAGGAGACGACCACGAATCTCATCAGCAACGGAATGCTGACCCTTCTGCGCGATCGTGACCAACTCGAACGACTCCGTTCTGACGAGAAGATCATGCCTTCCGCCGTTGAGGAGTTGCTTCGGTACGAGAGCCCCAGCCAGCATACGGCCCGTCTCGCACCCGACGACACCGTTCTGGGTGGGAAGAACATCGCGAAAAAGCAAGCCGTGATCGCGGTGATGGCCGCCGGCAACCGCGACCCGGAACGATTTCCCGACCCCGACCGGTTAGACTTCGACCGGCCCGACAATCGGCATCTCGCCTTCGGTTGGGCGGCGCATTTTTGCTTCGGCGCACCCCTAGCGCGCCTCGAGGCGCAGATCGCCCTCGGGGCGCTCTTGCGACGATTCGATCGGCTCGAGCTCTCGGGCGAGGAACTCGTGTGGCGTCAGAATCTCGGCCTGCGAGGCTTGGAGGCGCTGCCGCTCTCGTACGAACCTGCATCGTGATGCAGGACGTCCAAGGCGCTCCCGACGAGCTGCATTCGACTGCTCACGCCTGGCAGATGCACCTCAGCGATTTGCGAGCCGCCGGCGTCTGCGATCGCTGGCTTTCGCGGCTGCCGGCCGACGAGCGCGCCCGCTACGCGCAGTTTCAAACTGAAGCGGCGCGCGAGCGCTATCTCGCGGCGCGCGTCCTGTGCCGGGCCACGCTTTCGCGCTACACGGGCGTCGATCCATCGCAGTGGCGCTTCAGCCAAGGCCCGCACGGTAAGCCAACGCTCGCGCACCCCGATGTTTACCACTCGTTACGCTTTAATTTGAGCTCTGCGGGTGACTGGGTGATTTGCATCGTCACCCGCGCGGGGGAAGTCGGCGTGGATGTCGAGGATATCTCCCGACCCGTCGATGCGTCGCTTGTAGCACGTCATTTTCTCTCACGCCGGCAAGCCGCCCGACTCGCATCGCTGCCGCCGCGCGAGCGCAACCAACGCTTCTTCGAACAGTGGGTCCTCAAAGAGGCCTATGTTAAAGCGACCGGGGAGGGATTAGTCGCAACGCCCGAGCGGTTCGGCGTCGCGCAGGCGGAGGATGGCAGCCCCGTTCCGATTCGCGGTTGCCAGTTCTCGCTGCACCGGCCCGACGCGAACTCCGTGGCCGCCGGGGCGGTTCTACCGCGGCGCCGAGGTAACGCGATCTCCATCCAGTGGATTGTCGTTGCGGACGCGCTCGAAGACTGAACGCAGCGCGATTTTCGTCACGTCGGCCCTGGCGCCGGCACAAGCCAAACCGCAACCGTAAGAGGCCCGCTATCGCGGCTACACTGATAGGCCTTCTTTCTTTCTGCAGCATGGTCGGCGCCTCAATGAAAACGGCTTGCGCTGCGCCGGAGCAGATATGGCTTGCCGTAAGCGACGTCCATCTGGACATGTTCGGTCGTTCCTCGCGCCCCAGCCCATACGGCCTCGATACGAATAAGGCGCTATTCGAGTCTGCGGTCGTGCAAATGAAGCGAGCGGCGCCGCACCCCACCGTAGTGCTGATTGCAGGCGACTTTCTCATGCACGGATTCGCTAAGCGCGCGGTGGGCGGCTCCGGCCCGGCGGACGAGGCCGCGCTGGAATCAATGCGCTGGATCGCTGCAACGCTTGGAAGGACTTTCCCCAAAGCGCAATTCGCGATCGCAATAGGCAATAACGACGTTCCATGCGGCGATTATCGTAGCGCAGCGAGGAGCCCGTACCTTGCCGGCGTAGCGCGTGTTTGGAATGCGCTGATCGATCGCGGCGGCGCGTCCCCGGAGTTTGAGTCGTCGTTTTTACGCGGCGGGTATTACACCGCCAGGCTTCCGGTGCGGGGCTTACAACTCGTTGTACTAGACACCGTACCGCTTTCGAGCGAGTATCGGGGCAACTGCGGAGGCGGGATCGATCCTGCATCGGAGGAACTCACGTGGTTCAGAAAAGTACTGCGCGAGACGCCGCCGGGCACGCGGAACGTCGTCCTGATGCATATCCCGCCCGGGTTCGATGCGTTTGCGACCGAGTACGCGCGCGGCTTCATCGCCTGGCCATTCTTGCAGATGCGGTACAACACGGGTCTGCTCAATGCGCTGCAGAGTTTCCGTACTCGCGTCTTCTACGCAATAGCCGGTCACGCGCACCGTTTTGACTTCCGGCTTGCTGGCAGCGTTCCCATCGTTATCCTCGGCGCGCTCTCGCCCGTCTACGCCAATAACCCTGTCTTTTACGCTCTGCACGTAGAGCGCGACGGTTCCCTCCGCGACATCGACGCCTACGACTTCGACGAGGCGCGCCAACAGTGGCTGCGCCCACACAGCTTCGATCGAACTTGGGGGTTGCAGCGCGTGGACGTGCTGTCGCTTCGGCGAGTGCACGCGAAGCTTGCGGCCTCGCCTGCGTCGCGTACAACGTGGATCCATCAAGCCGCGGGCTGGAGCTCCGCGCTTTCTGACTCGCTCGAACCCTGGGGCAATGGCTGGCGGGTTGCGTGGTGCGCCCAGAACGATACTAGCGCCGGCTTCGCTGCCTGCGCCGGCGTCAAGCCGCGCGTGAAAATGCTGGTCACCCTGGGTTTCTTCGCCGTCGCGGCCGCAGCGAGCCTGATAGTGATCTTCATCTCGCTCCCGCGCCTTCGAAGGTGAGGTAGCCTTCAGCCACCGCAAAGCGAAAGAGGGCCGCAACCGTAACGGCGTCGTCGATTTCTCCAACAAACGCCGCGTTGAGTGCCTCCGCGACCGTAAGCCGAACCGGAGAGATGCACTCTTTGTCATCCGGTTCGGAGGCATTGAACTCCAAGTCGCGTGCTAGAAAGACAATCACCGCAGGATCCACGATCGACGGAATCTCGTGCAGCCGCCCAAGATCAGACCAATCGTGCGCCCTTATCCCGAGCTCCTCGCGCAGTTCGCGTTCGGCGCAGGTTCGGACGGTCTCTCCCTCGTGCTGGCCGCCTTTGACAATTTCGATCATTTGACAACGCGCCGCAAAGCGCGGTTGCCGGGCAAAAAGCAAATCTCCGCGATCGCGCACCACGACGCCGCAAGATTGTGGCGTGGTGATGAGGATGTGTTCCCCTAGCACACCGGTTGGATGAACGATGCGATGGGCTTCAACGCCTACCCATACGCTTTGGTAGAGCGGTTGTTGGCCCAGCCGGCGAAAACGATCGCTATTCACTGTGAGAGTAGTTAAGAAACTCCGTTAAGACCGTCAACTTGCTTCGACCGTAACCGCCTTGCTCCCGCGCCGCGTTGGCGCCCTTTCTTCAAGCAGTAGAAATGGGATCGAGCCTCGTAGAGAGGCTTCTGTGGAGAACGAGTAATGCGATTCGAAATCGGGACCGCGCGGCAGCACGGACGCTTCCATCCGTTCGGCATGCTCGGTAAAATCGTTGCCGTCGCATTTGTAGGCGTGTTCGTTGCGGTGTCTGCGACGAGGGCGATTGGGCAAGCGCATCCCCGCGCCTTCGTTGGGAAGGACTGCGTCATCGGGGGTAGCTGTCTTCCGCCCATACATTGGAACATTCCGCTGGTCCCTAATCCGTTCATCGTGCCGATCTGCGCGTCCGATCCTTGTTCGCCAAAGTTCGATCGGAACTCGTCGAGAATGATTAGCGAAATAATGACCTACGGCGGCGTCGGGTTTAGTCTTGGCGAGGTCCAAGAGGCGGAGCCAGGCACACAAGCACGTGGTAGTGCCAATACTTATCCAACGTACTATGCACGTTCAAGTGACCCGACGTACACAATCACGTGCTCTCGGTACGGCGGTTGTGCCAGTTACATGCCGAGGAACGTACATATCCCAAACGGTGCGCGAGCTTCGTATAATAGTGACCATCATGCCATAGTCGTTGACCTGACCCAAGGTTACGAGATCGATTTCTGGGAGTTCAACGACCACGGCACCGGAACCGGCACGACGAATCACATTTCAGGCGGAGGTAGTCTGAGTACCGGAGGAGTTGGGGTATGCCATTTTACCGATTATGCGGACAGGGGAGTTTGTCGGGGCGGTGGAGTCGCGGCGGGAGTCAACGCAGCAACTGAGCTTATCGACCCACGCGAGTGGATAGCTGGCTCGATACCCCATACAGTACTCGTTTCCGTCCAATGTCCGGCTCCGGTGCCCGGCTTTCTTTGGCCCGCCCGCCATACGGACGGCGGTTGTTCGACGGGTCCCTGGGCCGGTGAATACATCTGGCTCGATCTTACCGATGCGCAAATCAATAGGTTGCCCGATCCGCCGTGGGTCAAAGTGCTCTTGCATGAAATGCACGACTATGGGTTGATGGTCGTTGATTCTGTTAACAATAAGCCCAGCACGTATGGGCCGTGGGCGCTTTATGGTCTTGACAACTACACTATGACGTTGTGGGGACAGCCAGAACCTTGGACGCAGTTCTTTAAATGGGTCACTAGCCAGGGGCAGACCGTAACCTACGCGAACAATGCCTCGCACTTGTCGATACCGACGACGGGCATCACGCAGAGCAACCTGCACATCGTCCAGTATAACGGCCCGTGATTCCACCCTAGCAATCTTGGAGCGTCATTCACTCCACGGTCCCCAAACCGTCATCGGCGACGAACGGCGAACTTGTACTCTTGGTTGGCTAGTCTTAACGACGTGCTTGCGCAATTTTTGGACTTCGGAGGGTAATGCCCATGCGGTGATGGTGCCGTCGTCCGAGCTGACAAAAACCGTGCCGTTGGCGATTACCGTGCCCTCGTTGCCCCAAGCGGAGAGTGGAGTCTCCCACAGTTGCGCGCCAGTTGCTGCGTTGAAAGCGTACTCCGTATCCCCCGTATAATTACTTACGTAAACGACGCCGTTTGCGACTGAGATCGGCGAACGGCGGGTCGTTTCAGAGGAGCTCCAACCGGGACCGAACTGCGCATTCCAGACCGGCGTGGGATTCAGCGTGCAGTTAGATTGCATCTGGAAGGCCGCGAGGCCCGGTTGATAGATGCCCTCCGTCGTCGGCAGGCCAACATACACATAACCGGTAACGGGATCGAACGCCGGTACGCCGACAAAGTCTCCCTCGCTCGTTGGGACGGACATGGCAATATATTGAATGGGACCGTAGTTAATCGATGCGACATCGTAAAGCTCGAACATCCCAGACTTATTGACGGCGGCGAGCAACGGCGGGCAGCCTGCGGGTTGAAATAGTAATGGAGTCGCGCCGAAGTCGAAGTCGTTATCGCCGTAAATCATGGGAATGTTGCTCGGGTAATTACTCGCAATAATGCTGCCGAGCGTCGCCGGTAACTCGATGACTTGCTCTGCGTATGGGGCGTTCTGCGCGGCACCCTTTCTCGTATCCGCGTTGCCTGTGGCCACGAAGACGTTGCCGCTGGACGGATCGATGGATCCTCCACCTGGTCCCCAGATCCCGCCGCCGCTCGCCCCTCTGCTCGGGCCGCCGCTCATCGTATAAAACCTGCCGGCCACCGATGGTCGCCCCCTCGTGCGAATGGCCACGATTCGCCCGAACCAAGGCGAAATGTCGCACGTTGAGCCGGTCACGGCATAGAGCAATCCGTTGGACGAATTATACGTCAAGCCCCCATGCATAAAATTGTGGTCGGGTTTGTAGTCGGCAACCTTCACCGGCCAGCCGCGGGCCTCTTTTCCCGTGCCTAAGTCGACTGCGTGCACTCGATCATGGCCGTCGGCGAAGTATAGCAGGTTCTTCGCACGGTTGATCGCCGGCGTTTCGTTGATTGAGAAGTGGGCCACCTTCGGTGGGTCGCAACTGAAGGTTGAGTATGGAACCCGATCTTGCCAAATGATGCCGCCGGTGCTGGCATTGATTGCGTCCATCGTCGATCCATACGCAGAGCCGGCATATAAGATGTTGGTCGGTTGTCCTTTCACCGTAACGCCGTACGCATAGACCGGTTCGTGAACCATGTTGGAGCTCACGTTGAAGCTCCACACCATCTGCAGCGAGCCGATATTGTTCGTTCCGATGGTGGACTCAACGGGATTGTAGCCCGTACGCTGCAGATCGAAACCGAACGAATCCCAGTCCGTGGTCGATGGCGTGGCAGAGGGCGATGGAGACGGGGACGGCGTTCCGGATAAGACGACTTCAATGGAAAGCGGCGTCGCCGCGGGGATCGTCACGCCGCTCAGCGGCGTTTTAAAAGACAAGGTACTATTTTCAGGGGTGCTTGCCGCGTATGACTCGACCTGTTGAGCACCCTCATAGGCATAGATCTCGTACCTGCCGTTGGGTTGGAAGCTCGCGGAGTTCAGCTTCATTAGCTTCGCGCCGTTCGTAAACGTGATTTCGGGCGCCGCGCTGATCGATGCCTCTAAATAGAGGACCGGGTTCCCTTTCGGGGGCATCGGCACGCTAAGGAGATTATGTGCTCCGCTATTGGTGAATGTTAGCGTTGCTCCCGATTCGGCGTCATCGGCATCGTACGTAACCGTTCCCTTGAACCCGCCGTATTGCGGGAGCGTGAAGCGGCCGCCGCCGGGAATCAACGGGAGGGTCTTTCTGTGCGATGATCCTTCCGTACTCGGGGTTGCGCTTTGCGATGGCACGTTCGAAGGCCCGATGCCTTGGCTGTAAGCGCAGCCTGCTACACAAATGCTGATGAGAAGTGCGAATAAAATGGCACGCATTAAGTGATGAACCCCCGTGAGCGACTGTGCAGGACGCCGGCAATTCATGACTGTCGCGCGGTAGGATCCTGCACTGCCATGGCCGCTGCAAAGCGGCCATTCTAAACGTAGTAGATTAGGACCTTCTTCGGTGCAATTCATGGTTAGGCCAACGTCCCTGCTCGCCGCTCGGGTTCCCGGCCGATCCAGGCTCGCGGATGCTCGGCATCAGGGCTCCTTCAACACGCGTCTTCAGTTTGAGACGATAGCTTCGTTACGCGAACTCGCTATTCGTTGTCGGGCGGACGAAGATCGAGCGGCTGATGCATGAAGTAATCCTTGCGCCGCTTGGCCTGGATCACTTTGAATTGTCGTGGCGATTGGCTGAAATCGAAACAATCGCGCGCCGGCGATGTGGCCCGCGCGTCGCTGGCCGACAGGCTTTTCAGTCCGAATCGATCCTCTATGAAACGGAGAATGCTTGCAAGCTCGTAATGCACGTGTGATACGTAATCTTGTTTAGCGTAGGGAGAGATTACCACGAGCGGTACCCGAAAACCAAGCCCGTCGTAGTCAAGCATCTTCGGCGGTACGTGATCGTACCAACCGCCGGGGTCGTCCCAAGTCACGAATATCGCCGTCGAATCCCAATACTGCGACTGACCAATGGCGTTGACGATCGATGCAACCCACTCAGGTCCGGTGTTCGACCCGCAACCCGCATGGTCCGAGTTTTCGCAGGTTGGAGTAATCCAGCTTATAACCGGCAAGTTGCCGTTCTGGACGTCGGTGAAGAAAACCGTCTGCGGGCTGATTACGTCCGTTTTCCAGTCGGGCCCGTTGTAAATATGATTGACGGCCGAGTATGCGCTCCAGTACGCACCGTCCCCGTTGGGGGTGGCGGCAGTGTAGTATCGCCAAGAAAGGCTTGCCGCGTCGAGCTCGTCGCCGAGCGTCTCGTAGTCGAAGCAAACCGGTTCACGGTAACCATAATTGATTTTACGCTGTTGCGTGAGCGTCTGAATCGTATCGCCGGAGCCGCCTTCACAACCCCAATCGTTTGAGTCTGGGTAGTTCACCGCCGCGTTCGATTGCGCGGCGATGAGATATTGATGGGCGACGAAGCTGCTCTCATCGAAGTTGGACGCAAACAGGTGATCGGCCAAAACGTACTGCTGGGCCATCTCGAAGTAGAGCTTCGTCTCGGCCGGCGGGACGTAAGCGTACGGAGGATACTTGATTGGACAAGCGGGATAGCTGCTATGGCCGCAGTCGACGTACTCCTTATTGAAGCCGTTCATCTGGCAATCGGTGCCGGGATAACTCCCCGTGCCGTTGCAAGCCGCGAAGAAGGCAGTCGAGCTGTGGTCAATATCCCATGTGGTTTCGAGGGGTATCTGCTGGAGCTTTATCTTCTGCCCCGAGCTGTCATAGCCGTACGACCGCGTATCGGCGCCGGGAAAACCCTGAAAGAGGTTATCGAGGCTACGGTTTTCCTGAATGACGACCACAACGTGCTGAATTTTGTTTATGCCGCTGGCGTGGTGTGAGTTCACGGCCTGCGAGCCATCCCATGGCGAGGAGGCGAGATTACGACCGCAAGCGGAGAGCGCAACCGCCGCGATCGCAAAAACAAATTTAAAGCCTACGTTGCTAACACACCGCATTCACGGTCCCCTTGATCAGAAAAGTGTTAAGCGCACTGAAATTTTTGTTCGTTGTCGGGCGATACGGGACCTGGCGATGTGGCGAGTAAGGCACGCGGGCTATAACGTCCCTTCAATTGTTTCGAGCGTTCGCGATGCCGTTCGATCCCACGTAAAGACCCGAGCCCGTGCAAGGCCGCGGGCGCGAAGTTCATTTGCGTATTGGCGATCTCCGGTAACGTGCGCGATCGCCGCCCCGAGCGCGGCGGCGTCGCCCGGCGGAACGTACGCCGCGGCATCGCCGCCGGCTTCGGGCAAAGAGGAGGCATTCGACGCGATGACCGGTGCACCGTAGCTCATCGCCTCGAGCACCGGCAAGCCGAAGCCTTCGTAGCGCGATGGAAAGGCGAGAACGGCGCACGCACGATAGAGCGCCGCCAGCGTATCCTCGTCCACGTATCCCAGCTCGACCAGTCGGACGTCCGACGGCACTGTAAAGCGACCGTCGAGCCGCGTCGTTACGACGAGTGAGAGCTCTGGGCGCTCGCGCGCTAAGAGAGCCATCGCCTCGAGTAGCGTATCGAAGCCCTTGCGCCGCTCGGCCGTTCCGACGTAAAGGACGTACCGCTCGAGTGCCCTGACGTCGAGTTTCACGTCTTCGGGCGGTCGCGGTGGACTAACGCCGAGCTCAATTGGAACGAGCCGCTCGGGAGCAAGCTGCAACTCGCGCGAGAGCTCGCCCTGCGCGAACTGCGAATCGGTGATCAGCGCGCGACAGCGCTCCGCTGCCGCTCGAAAGATCCGCTGAGTCTCCGGCGCATAATCTTCGACGACAAAGTTCGACGCGTCGTGCAGCGTTGCGGTCGCAGGCAGGGTAAAGTTCGTCCAACTGCATCCGTTAAACGGAAACCACAGCGCGTTTAAGCCGGCACGCGCGTGTCCCCGTCGCGAAACGATGCGATAGCGCGCCGGCTCGACCTCGCGCAAGTAGCGCGCGCGCACCGTCCACGAATGCCACTCGGGCACGATCAACGTCACCTCGACCTTATCGCGTTCCCGCTCCCGCCACACGCGCAGAATCTCGCGGAGATAGCGCCCGATTCCGCGATGATCGCCGGGAAGGTTCCACGCGTCGACGCCGAGCCGAATCATCGCGCCACCGAGGCAAAGAGCGCCACGTGCTGGTCCGCACTTCGATCCCAACTGAAGAGCTTCGCTCGCTCGGGGCCCGCCGCGCGCAGCCGCTGCGCAAGCTCCTCGTCGTCGACGATGCGCCGTAACGAAGCGGCCCATTCGCGAGCATCGTCCGCAGGCGTATAGAGGGCGGCCTCCCCGCCGATCTCGGGAAGCGAGCTCGCCCGCGACGCCACCACCGGCGTTCCGCACGCCATCGCTTCGAGCATCGGCATGCCGAACGTCTCGTGGTACGAGGCCAGCGTCAATGCGATGGCTCCGCGGTAGCACGCGCGCAGCGTGTCGTTGCCGCCGGCCGTCAGGTCGTCGCCCAGGTTTCCGACGTGTACGACGCCCGGCAGCTCCGGCGCCCGTGGCCCGGCGATGGCAAGCAGCGGCCCGTCGAGAGCGGGCCACGCCTGCCGATAGGCCCGATATAACAGGTCGAAGTTCTTCCGCGGCTCGCCGATCGGGTCGCCGACGAAGAGCAAGAAGCGCCGGTCCCGCAAGCTCAACGGCAACGGCTCCGCCGGGCCGGGCGAAAACGTGGGCTCGACGCCGTGCAGAATTACTTCGATTCGTTCCAGCGACAACTCGAGCATCGCATGCAGTTCGCCGCGCCCGAACTCCGAGACGGCGATCACGCGTCGCGCGGCTGCCGAGCGCAGAAACGGGCGTTGCGCGTGCTCGCGGCGCTTTGGATCGCGATCCGGGTAACGGAAAGGGACGGCATCGTGAATCGTGGCGACGCTGGGAACCGGCGAGGAGAAGAAGGTGCCGTTTGCCGGATGCCAGAGAACCTCGGCGCCTCGGGGGACTCGCGATCGCACCGCAAAGTTGCCGCTACCGAGCGCGCGAGCGTATGCCTCGCGGCGGCGCTGCGGAAAGAATCCGTCGGCAAGCAGCGTGAGCGCGACATCATCGCGGAGAACCAGCCGCCGCAGCACGGCCCTCGCGTATCGCCCGATTCCGCGCGTATCTTCGGCGATGACGCGCGCATCGACGGCCAAACGCAAGGCCGGCGGAGGTAGCACGGGAATCAGCTCAGCCGCCGACTGCGACCTGCTAAGACGCTCCAATACGTGCACGCGATCCCCAAGTAGACAAGCACATTCGCAATATAGGCGAATCCGCCCGCCGTCGCTTGGTGCGCAAGTGCCCTCAACATGACTTCGTGGGCGCGGGGAACCACGAGCGTGCTCGGGGTCAAGGCGTTGAGGAGATTCCACGGCACAGTCAAGAGCACAATACCAGCCCACGCCACTTTTGAGCGGGTTCGACTTGCGGTTACGAACGCGAGTGGAAGAACGCCCGCTATCTGCGTGATATGGATGTAAGGTCCGCCCGTCACCGCAAGGGCCATCGGAACGAGCACGGTCATGGCGGGAACCTCGCGGCGAAGCGAGCGCGCCAGAAGAATGCCCACGATAACGAAGAGCGCATACTGCGCGCTCCCAACAGCGAGCGCCGCGCGGTCGGGAACGCCAAAGTTGTGGAGCATCGAGCTCAAACCGAATTGCGCTACATACCCAAGTTCGGAGATGGCATGCGCGGGCAGATATTTGGTTAAATATTCAATATTCAAAGCGGCGCGGCCGATCGCCAGCGAAAAAAAGATAACGGCAAATGCGACTGCCGCGATCCTCCAGCGCATCTCCCGAACAAGCACAAACGTAGCGATGAGAACTGGAAGAGCGACATGGGGCTCTATGCAGGCGAAGCCAAGCAGCACGGCGGTGACGTTCCAGAGCCTGCGGGCTAGCATTACGGCAGCGGCACAAAGCAGCGCCAAGGGAATCGGGGCAAGCGCACCGGTCGGCATTGCCTGCAGGAAGACGGCGAAGGCGACACACGTTCCGACAACAAGGAACGGTAAGTCCGCCAACTGACGGATCGCCCAAACAATGATGAGAGTGCTTACCACGAGCAGCATGAACCACAGCAAACCGGCCTGTGCGTACGGCAATCGAGCGAGTGGAATGAGGGTGCCCAGCGCATAGGGCGGCAGCGGCGCGGCCACGATGTCGCTCCGTCCGGACCACTGCCGGTTTTCGTGCTCGCACGAGTGTACCGGCTCGTACTGATATGGGTCTGCCCCCGTTGATAAGACGCGTGCACCACAATAGAACGCGCTAAAATCTATGCCTCCGGCAGTGATTTTTGGAGGGTGCGCATAGATATACGCCGCGACTCCTATGCCGAGAATTCCGATTAGGCCCAGCCGAAGGGTCCGCATCCGCTTGCAGTATACCACTCGCCTTCAACGCGCCGAGGCTCTCCCGTGTCGCCGGGCTCGTGATCGTTCCAGTAATCTCGGCGAAAGGTCAAAAGATTATCGGCTTGAAATTATGCCCACCAAAGGTGAAAAATCGACCTCCCGATGTGGAACCGCCTACGGCGATGGCCTTAGAGCCTTCAGAATCTTGCTCGTGGTCGCAGCTATGGCCGATCGTCTTTCGGGGTAAAATAACACTGCTATTCATGAGGACTCCGATTGCTTTTCCGCAGCGGCGTTTCAAATTTTGGGGCGGAGCATTGGCGGCGCTGGCGCTTGTGGCCGAACACGGATCTGAGAATCCGTGAGGTCCGCTGATGCCGCCGCGCAACAGCGCTCCGTGGCCGGGCGTCTGGCCGATCCGCTCATATTCGTGTGTTTTTTCATCTCCGGGTTTTGCAGTCTGCTCTATGAAGTGCTCTGGACGCGTCTAGCCTTCGCTCACTTCGGCATCATAACGCCAGTGTTGTCTTTGGTCGTTTCGGTATTCATGTTAGGACTCGGTATAGGTTCTGTATTCGGGGGGCGACTGGCGGCCTTCGGAACTCAGAGATTTCGCATCTCGCCACTCTATCTTTACGCTGCGGCGGAGGGATGCGTTGCAATCGGCGCGTTCGTCGTGCCGAACTTGTTTAACTGGTCCGCGATGTTATTAGTTCAAGCCGGGGCAGCGAGCTCTGTAAGGTTCCTCATCTTGTCGGCAGCGTGCATTGTTGTTGCGCTACTTCCATGGTGCGTGGCGATGGGAGCCACGATCCCGCTTATGATGGCCTTTGTGAGAGGCGTCAACCCAGGCACTCGCGAGAGTTTCAGTTTTCTTTATTCAGCTAACGTCTTTGGCGCAGCGGCCGGGGCTATTTTGACCGCAATGGTTTTAATCGAGCTTTTTGGTCTGCGCGGCACATATATGTTAGCCGCGGCCGGCAATGCCGCTATTGCCATGATCGCCATCGGACTCGGGATATCCGTCCCATCGAGTCGGCCTCTGCAAGACGCGGGCGTCGTTGAGAGTGGGACAACGCCCGCCCAAAGCTCCGGTTGGGCACAGGCCGTGCTGTTTATCACGGGGTTTTCCAGCGTCGGCATGGAGGTGTGCTGGGCACGAGATTTCACCTTCGTGCTGCTGACTACAATCTATGCGTTTGCGCTTATTCTGGCCACATATTTAATTGCAACGTATGTGGGTTCTTCGATTTATCGCGACGCGATTTCGCGAAATCCGAAGCTTTCGGTCCAAGGCGCCGTGGCGTGGCTTTTTCCCCTATCGTTGCTCCCCGTCGTGCTTGGGGACCCGCGAACGGATCACTCGGTTCTCCAGACATTGCTGAGCATCGCGCCGCTTTGCGGATTTCTCGGCTATCTGACCCCGGGGCTGGTCGATCGCTTCGGCAGAGGAGACGCCATCAGCGCTGGTCGACTCTATGCGCTAAACATCCTCGGAGCTATTTTAGGTCCCTTAGTCGCCGGCTATCTTTTGCTGCCCTTGGTCGGCATACGCTGGGCGATGATTCTCCTGGCTTTTCCGCTGCTGGCGGCGTTAGTTCTGATCGAGCGCCGCGACGTGCGCAGGCGCTTCGTTGCGATGACGGCGGCCGTGCTTACGGCGGCGGTCGCGATTTTTCTGAGTCGGTCCTACGACGACGGGTCACTTTACTCGAGGCCAGTTGAAGTACGGCGGGACTACGCTGCCTCCGTTGTGGCATACGGGACCGGCCTTTCTAAGCAATTGTTGGTAAATGCAATTCACATTACGGCATTGGGCAATATGGATGTCAAGGTCATGGCGCATCTCCCAATGGTCCTTCGCGGACACGCGCGCCGCGCACTAGTCATCTGTTTTGGAATGGGGACGACGTTTCGCTCGCTCACGACATGGGGTGTGGACACTACCGCGGTCGACTTGTCGCCGTCTGTGATCGAGTCCTTTGGTTTCTTCTACCCTGACGCGCCCACGATCTTGGCAAATTCCCACGAACGCACCGTCGCGGATGATGGCCGCCGCTACCTGATGCGAACCAATGAGCGGTTCGATGTGGTTACGCTCGACCCACCGCCTCCAGTGGAGGCGGCGGGCTCCTCCCTGCTCTACTCCGTGCAATTCTACGATATCGTCAAGAAACGGCTAGCACCGGGAGGTATCCTCGCACAGTGGCTCCCGATTACAGAGCCACGAACCACCCAATCAGTCACATTGGCGCTAAAGGAATCGTTCCCATATGTGCTCGCGTTCAAGGGTAACGTGGGGTGGCACTTCATCGCTTCAGCGAAGCCGCTGGTTATCCCTGACGCAAGAGAGTTCGTTGGACGAATGCCGCAAGCGGCGCGAAAAGATCTCATAGAATGGGCAGGTGGCGTAGGTCCCGAGGTCGAGGCGCACGATATTCTAAGCACTCGGATGCCATTTGCAACACTACTGCCGCCCCCCGACTCCAACGTCCCAGCGTTATCGGACGATCGGCCTTATAACGAATATTTTTTCTTACGACGAACGTTCCACTTCGGCTATTAAAGCAGAAAGATCAAGGCGTTGAAGATGAAGCCGCCGCCGGACGACGTGGCCGCTCATTTGATTCTGGGAGCGCGCGACGAACCGTTCTTGAGTGCGATGCTCGCGTCAATTGCCGATGCCGCCACGCTCTTGATCGTCAACGACAACTCCCGCGGGGATTCGCCGCACGCCACGACCTTGGCGGCAAGCCGTTTCGGGCAAGAAGGCCGGCTGGTCGTCGATCGTACGCCGTTCGGCGGCTTTGCCGCCGCCCGAAATATCTGTCTGCGCATTCACGAAGAGCTCGCTGCCGGCAGCTGGGTCGCATTCGTCGATGCCGACGAAGTTCACGGTGCCGGCGTGCGCCGCATCGCAGAACGTCTCGCCGGCGTTCCGGCGGCGTATGATTTCGTGGACGGCTACACGTGGCATTTCTTTGCATCGTTCGAGTACTACACCTCGATCGAGCGGCGGATGATGTTTTTTCGCTACGGGTCCGGTCTGCAGTGGGAGGGGGCCGTGCACGAACGATTGATGGGATTGCCCGGCAAGCGGATCGCGTTGCCCTACGTGTACGCGCACTACGGGCACACACTCGAACCTCGTCGCCATGCCGAAAAAGGGCGGCATTATTCGTCACTCGGCGCACCGGGCGACGTACTGCCGCAGGATCAGCTCGCGGACTTCGACGTCGTACGATATTTCAAGCCGGTCTATCCACGATTGCTGCATTTCGGCGGCTCCCATCCGCCTGCGGCGCTGGGGACTCTGGATCTCCTCAAACCGAGGTTGCGCGGCGACCACGAGCTTACCGAGCGCATCGTTCGCTCCCAGGCCACGGCAATCAAAGCTCGCAATGTCGTCCGCCGGTTGAACTATGAAGTGCGGTGGAGGGCTCGGGTTCTCGATCGTGTCGCTGGCCTGCTTCTCAGGTAAGAAAACGCTTGGCTGCTTCTGTTCGCCTGGTTGCAGTGATCTCGTTAAGCCTATATACTGTACCTCCAGGGAGGTAACTGTATGAGCCCCTCTGGGATTCAATGAACCAAAGGATGCCACGCCAAGGTCCCACGATCGTGCGCCGGGCACGAATCGAAGAATGGCTGGAGCGCTTTAAGAGCGCCCCAGTTCGCTTTTTGATGGCTCCGCCCGGTTTCGGCAAGACAATGGCTTTATTGGATTATCTGCGCCATCGCGCAGCAAACGGATTTTACTGCGCGCTCGCTGTGCGTGCGACGAAGGAAGCGCTTTGGAGCGAGTTGGCCGGCTCGCTGGCAGTGGATGCCGGATTCGCTTCGCAAGAGGAGCTCTTACACGCGCTTGCCGAGCGGGCACCGCTGGAGTTAGCCATCGATTGTGCGGGCGTTCCCTCCGCCGACGGCATCGCCGCCATCCTGCGCCTGGTCGAAGAGGTACCTGAAGGGGTCTCGTTGCTGATCGCCTGCCGCTCGCGCGCTGCATTCCAGGTCAGGGATCTAGTCTCTCGAGGGCTCGCTTCACTCTGCGATGCCGAGCGTTTGGCGTTTTGTGCCGATGAGATCCGCCATCTGGCCGAAACGTGCGACGTGCGGTTCGTACATGCCGACGTGGTGCGGCTGCTCGAGCAGACCGAGGGCTGGCCGCTGGTCGCGAGCGGCGCTATCTGTACGGCCGCGGAGGATAACTGCAGCCTTCACGAAGCCTTCGGGAATTGGCGCACGCGCCGCGGGCATTTTCTCAATGAGTTCATCGCCGCCGTTCTGGCGGACGCGCCCGAAGAGCATGCCGCGCTTGTCTACAAATTGATGGCTGGTTCGCAGCTCGACGATCTGCAACAACTGCAGGCGCTCGAGGAACAAGGCCTCTTCGTGACTCACACCGCCGACGGTTATCGGGCGCTGCGCGCTCTTTCGCGCAGCAATTTGTATCGTCGCTACGCGAGCGCCATCCCGGCCTCGCCGATGCAGGTGCGGCTTTTTGGGTGGTTCGAGGCCGAAATCGACGGACGTCCGATTCCGTGGATCAGACGGCGCGACCGCGAAATCTTCCAGTACGTCGCACTCAAGTCTGGCGGTATCGCCTCGCGCGGCGAACTCGGCGAAGCTTTCTGGCCTGGCGTTGAGAAGCATCTGGTGGCCCAGAGTTTGCGAACTGCCTGCTCCAATATTCGCAAAGCGATCGCACACCTCGTCGGTTTCGACCAGGTTGAGACGTATTTCAGGACGGGCCACAGCGACGTTTCCATCGATCCCGATAACGTCGTCGTGGACGTCAAGAGCTATATCGCCCACGCAAACGATGGCGACGAGCAATACGACCGCGGCGAGCTGGCAGCCGCGCTCGTGCATTACCATTTGGCGGAAGGGCTCCACAGCGGGTCGCTCTTGATCGGGCACGGGAGCGGGTCGTGGGTCGCCTCACACTCCGCAAACCTCGAACAGCGCCACCTTACTAACCTCGAAAGACTTTCGGAGATCTCAGCCGACCCTCAGCGCGAGCTGTGGTCGGACGGGCGCTTCGCCGCCGGCACCTAGTCCAGCGCGGTGCGCGCAAACTCCGGCACCGGCAGGTCGCCAACCCACCAGCGGCGTGTCGCGGAGTCGAGATGAACGTGATCGTCGTAGTAGCCTATTCCGCCCGAGATCGCACGCGACCAGCACGCATCGAAGAGATCGCGAGTGGAGATGCCGGGCACGTACATGTCCGCGGCCTTCGCATAGACATGCATGCTGTTGCGGGCCGCATTCTCCGTCGCATTGTTCGTTTGCACCGTACGGTAGCCACTCGTGATTACCAATGGTTCGCGGATTCCGTGGAGCAGCAGGGCCTGCTGTGTTTCCCAGAGCGCCTCGATCTCGACGATGTCGACTTGAACGTACCCTTGAGCCGGGGCGACGTGGCGATCGCGCATGAGCCAGCAGATCTGCCAGTAGCCGGGCATATAGACCGTCCGGCCGTCGACGCAGAAGGGCGCGACGATTTCATCGCTATAGCCCGCGCGGCGCAGCCACAAAACCCGCCGCGTAGCCGTGGGGACCGCGGCCGCAACGGCCATCGGCGACATACCGGCGAGCGCGGCGCCGGCCAGGGAAAGCAAAAATTCGGGACGTCGCATAGACAAGCGGATTATAGCACGGAATGAACCGGATTACGGCCGCCATCCTCCTCGCCTCCCTCGCGGCGCTCGCGGCGCAGACGGCCGTCGTCACCCGGACCGGCTTTCTCATGGGGGACTTCCGCGCGTTTTATTGCGCGGCGCGCGTGACCTCACAGGGCGCAAATCCGTATCTCGCGCAGCCGTTGCGGACCTGTGAAATTGCGATTGGCCGGAATCTCTTCTTTCGCAAGAACCCCGGCGTAACGATTCCCGCTCCGCTCCCAGGGTATGTGCTGGCGGCGCTCGTGCCGCTCGGCGCGCTGCCGTTCGTTGTTGCGGCGACGCTCTGGACGATGCTCTTGCTCTGCGCGTGTGCGGCGTGCATTATAACGCTCTCACGATTTGCAGGTATCGAGTGGCAGGTCGCGCTTGCGGTCTTTGCGCTCTCGCTCTGCACGATCTCGTTGCCCTTCGGCGAAGTCGTTCCGCTCGCGCTGGCGTGCATCTGCACGGCGGCATACTTCGCATGGCGGAGCCGCTGGCGCACCGCCGCGCTCTTCGCTGCCGGGGCGATGATCGAACCGCATCTCGGGCTTCCCGTCTGCATCGCGCTTTTCTTTTGGGCACCCGCCACGCGATTGCCACTCGTGCTTTCCCTCGGCGTTCTCGCGATCGTCTCGCTTGCGGTGCTTGGCCCGGCGACGAACTTCGAATACTTTACGAGCGTGCTGCCCGCGCACGCGCTCTCCGAAGCCTCGCGCGATACGCAGTATAGTCTGACTGCGGTGCTATTTTCGCTGGGGGCGCCGGAGGGCGTCGCGCTGCGGATGGGGTTGCTCTGGTACGGTGCGATGCTCGCCGTGGGAACGCTCGTTGCGGGACTGCTCGCGCGAAAGACGGGAAATAGCGCGTTTTTCGTCTGCATCCCGCCGGCCTTTGCAGTCTTCGGTGGCAGCTTCATCCACGTGACGCAGATCGCGGCTGCTCTGCCGGCTGCGGTGTTGTT
>Ga0182018_10000610_pt1 | contig 45097 bp, 36 predicted proteins | sample 812P2MmetaG_FD_120490 | JGI IMG/M metagenome (GOLD analysis project Ga0182018, IMG submission 120490) | Permafrost microbial communities from Stordalen Mire, Sweden - 812P2M metaG | ecosystem: Environmental > Terrestrial > Soil > Wetlands > Permafrost | place: Sweden: Stordalen | collected... | reverse complement strand
TCTTCGTGATTGGTCAGGAGTGTGTCTCTCGAAGTCAGCATCCAGCAGACCTCCAAACCGGGATATGAAGTCAGGCTAGCACAGCCCAAAAATGGGTTCAATGCCAAAAAAGTGGTGCAATCTCAGCTGACAATCTCAGGATGAGGAGGGGTTAGGGCAGAGTCCGACGATACAAAATGGCGTCTTCCGCGGGATCTGTGTAGTAAGACTTGCGGCGACCGGTCTGCTCGAAGCTTGCCATTTCATAGAGAGTTCGCGCAGCCGCGTTCGACTCGCGCACCTCGAGAAATACGGAAGTGCTGTTGGTTTCGCGGACCGCGGCTGACAGAGCATCCAAAAGCCGCCTTCCAATTGCCTTCCCCTGGGCCGCGGGAGCTACAACGATGTTTTCCAACTCCCATTCTGGAGCGAGATGCCGGGCGATCAGAAATCCCAGAACGCCCCCGCTTGCCGCACTGACTGCTCCGATAGCGTCGGATGCGACAAGACTTGACGCTTCCGAAACGATCATGAGCCTGTTCGGGCCTTCGCGCTGGAACGCTTGCCGATATTGCTCTTCGGTCCAGTGGCCAGCGGTGGCACATTGCCGCTCCAGGTTCATCAGGAAAGGAATGTCGGCGCAAGTTGCAGGACGAATATTCACGAAGTTTCGGGATTTCAGGTTCTGGGTTGTTGAAGCCGAAAACCAGGAGCTAAAAGCTTTTCTTCACGAACATCTCGGCGTCTGAACGCCGCATGTAATTCGCTTCCAACTGCTCGGGGAAGACGGTTTCTCCGGCTTGCAACTTCGTCCATCCCAACCGCGCGACCATCTCAGCGCCCGGAGGTTCTGCCTCGACCACAGAAAGCCCGGCTTCCCGCGCCACCGCAGCCCAACTCTGGTGGGGAGTGATGACTGTTAACTCGCGTGCCGCGGATAACAGTTCACTCTTCGACAGCAACTGCTCTTGCCGAACCAGCACGGACTCGCCGGCAATTTCGTACGACCCGAAATAAACATCGCCGCGCCCGGCATCCAGCAGAGCGCCCACTTTGCCTTGGCTGCGACTGGAGGTTGCCACGACTTCCAGCAGCGATACCGGCACAATGGGCTTCCTCAAAATCTCGGCCAGCGCCTTAATTGCGGCCAGGCCAACGCGCAGTCCGGTAAACGATCCTGGACCGGAGACAACGATAAACGCATCGATATCAGCCTTGCCAAGACGATGCTTGGCCAGCAGCGCTGCGATCTGCGGCACAAGTTGAGCCGAGAACATGCCCCCTGCCAGTAGCGCAACTTCCATCACCTCGACATCATCTCGATCGCGCTCGCGTTCGCCCGCACGCGCGAGAGCAACGCTACCCTGCTTGCCGGAAGTGTCGGTGACGAGAAAAAGCATCGGGATTTTCTCTATCAGTGAAATCTGAAGATTGACAAATCCTTGTCATCCCGAGAGAAACGAGGGATCCAGGTCCTTGCCTGCTCAAGCCCGATTGTCGGCTGGCAAACACACCCAAATCCCTCGTGCTCTCGGGATGACAACCGGTGTTCTTTATCCCTATCCCTGCACCAGTTCGAGCAGCACGCCACCTGTGCTTGAAGGATGGACAAACACATAGTTGTGCCCGCCGGCACCAACTCTGATCTCCTCCGACACCAGACGCACGCCATCTTTTTTCAGTCGCTCGACTGCCGCTGCCAGATCCGGCACTTTGAGGCACACATGGTGCAGACCTTCTCCGCGCCTGGCGATAAACTTCGCAATCGGCGAATTCTTCGACGTCGCTTCGAGAAGTTCGAGCCGGCTCTCGCCAACGGGCACCATCACCAGCCGTACTTCTTCCTGGTCCACGGTTTCTTCCGGCGAAACGCAAAGGCCGAGCTTTTCATAAATCGACTTAGCCGCCGCCAGCGAATTTACCGCGATTCCGAGATGATCGATTTGGAACATCAACTCCTACCTACCTTCGCAGCAATCTCTTCCACCAGCGTATACGGATCCCGTTTATGTTCGGCAACTTCCTTAGCCAGCAGTGCCATGTTTCCGTTGTCGAGTTGTGCGCGTGCTTTTTCGAGCATGGCATCGCGCAGCATTTCGACCAACCGCTCCTGCCAGTGGTACACACTCTTTTTCAGCGCCAGGTTGTCTTCTTGCAGATAAGTCTCATAGCCGGCAATTGCCGCGGCCAGGTCGTCGACTCCGCTACCGTCGCTGGCAACGGTCTTCACAATCTGCGGCGTCCAACCGTCGTGGCGAAGAGCGAGCGACTGCAGGGCGCGAATCTCGCGTTCCACGCGTTCGGCGCCCTCGCGGTCGCTTTTGTTGATCACAAAGATATCGGCGATCTCCATAATTCCCGCCTTGATGGTCTGCACATCATCGCCCATGCCGGGAACCAGAATCACGACGGTGATATTGGCCAGCCGCACGATATCGACTTCGTCCTGCCCGACGCCGACCGTCTCCACGAGAATGACGTCGCGTCCCGAGGCATCAAGCACGGTGGTGACGTCGGCCGTGGTGCGCGCCAGGCCGCCAAGCGATCCGCGAGTCGCCATGCTGCGAATATAAATTCCCGGGTCGGCGAAATGTTCCTGCATGCGGATGCGGTCGCCCAGTATCGCTCCCCCAGTGTAAGGACTCGTGGGGTCCACCGCGACAATTCCCACGCTGCGGCTCTGTTTGCGATAGAACCGCGCCAGATGGTCCACCAGCGTGCTCTTCCCGGCTCCCGGCGCGCCGGTCAGCCCAATCACGCGAGCCCGTCCGCTGTGCGGAAACAACGCCTTCAGCAAATCGGACCATCCCGGCGCACGATTCTCGACCACCGAAATCGCGCGCGCCAGAGTCCGCACGTCTCCTGCCCGCAGGGACTCGATCCATTCCTGAGTATTCCAGGGCTGTGTATTCAATGACGGAACGCCGTGATTTAAACCAGCAGTGTCCAAGCGAACAGTGTAAAGCAGGACTGGAGTCTGCGAAACCACAGGCGCCGTTGGTGTTTAATATTGGACGGCGTTGCAAGCGGGGCACGACCACCGGTTGCCCGTACCCGCAACCAAAGGAATGGAACAGAACGGACAGACGGTATCCGCGGTGGGCCGAAGAGAGAGCGGCGTTGCAGTTCGAAGCAGACGAATAACAAGAAAAATTGCGCCCGCCGGAGCCACCAGCCGGCCGATCCAACTGCCGAAGACAAACTCCGAATCGACCGGGAGCCCCCAGAAGAGGACTGAACCGCCAATCAAGGAATAAAGGCCGCTCCATTGAAAGAGACGGCGCGCCTTCGAATGGGGCTTGCGGCCACATACACTGCACACCCAATGCCTCCAAAAACCGACGGGCAAAATCGGAATCCAGAAGACGTGACCCACATCGAAGCTGCGGATGGCGATAGACCGACGTGGCGCACGGCACGACACGCAGTAGTCATTGCGAAAGCCAACTGGCTTCCCTCGGTAATGGTAGGCGCCACGAACGATTTGCATGGGAGGCGTCGGAAAATGTCTGCGTTAGAATGGGGCGTCGACTACTAGATGCGTATTACGGATCAGACGCCGCTTGCGCCAGTGATTTCCGTCTTTTTTCCCATCGAATGGATCGTCGTCCCAGAACCGATAGTCGAGGGTAAAAATTCGCTTGATACCCGCCTGGATGATCGAACTGCAACCGGCAAGACAAGGAAACTTGGTGACGTAGATCGAAGCCCCTTTTACTGCGATGCCTATGCGAGCCGCGTTGATAATCGCATTTTGTTCGGCGTGGCAGATGACCTTTATTTTCTCGTCAGCATCATCGAGGATTTGTCTATCGTCATAAGACCATCAGGCATCCTCAGACAACCGCGTAAATTAAGTTGCAGGAACAGTACTTGCAACGCGTGGAATGAGACGAATCGAGACTGCCGCTTCACGAAGAAGATCACCAGGGGCGCAATCCAGCCGCCCACGAGTTGCAAGGCATGCGCCAGGACGGCCATGGTTCGTTCGTCCTGAGTCGCGCCTACAGTATCGATGGGCGTCGCGCCTGACATGCGTAGCAAACCCTATCACGAACAAGTCCGAAACGCACTCGCACTGCACAGGCAATCCGGGGTGGCAACTTTGGCTAAGCGCTAAAAGCGAAGAGGTAAAAGCCACCGGGCTAATCCTTCAGCAACTGTCGCGCGATTACGAGCCTTTGAATCTCGCTGGTGCCCTCGCCGATCGTGCACAGCTTCACGTCGCGATAAAACTTCTCAGCGGGATAATCCTTGATAAAGCCGTAACCGCCGTGAATCTGCACTCCTTCGTTCGCGCACCTGACAGCCACTTCACTGGCGAAGAGCTTCGCCATGGAAGATACCTGCGTGGTCTTCATGCCCGCGTCTTTCATCGACGCTGCGCGCATGGTCAGGAGCATGGCCGCGTCGATCTCGGTGGCCATGTCGGCCAGCTTCCACTGGATCGCCTGGAAATCGCTGATCGCCTTGCCAAACTGTTGGCGCTGCTTCGAATACTTCAAGGCCGCCTCGTACGCGCCCTCCGCCATGCCCAGCGACAGCGCGGCGATCGAAATGCGGCCGCCGTCAAGCACACGCATGGCGTCGGGGAACCCTTGCCCTTCTCCGCCTAGCAGATTCCCCGCCGGAATTGCGCAATCTTCAAAAATCAACTCCGCCGTGTCGCTGGCACGCAGGCCCAGCTTGTTTTCTTTCTTGCCTGGGCGGAATCCGTTGGTATCTTTCTCCACGACAAACGCGGAAATCCCGTGCGTATGAGCGGCGCGATCCGTTACCGCGAGGACGACAATCACATCGGCATAATGCCCATTCGTGCAAAACGTCTTGGTGCCATTCAGCACCCAGTTGTTCCCTCGTCGGACCGCCGTCATGCGCGCGCTGCCCGCGTCCGATCCAGACGACGGCTCGGTCAGCCCCCACGCGCCGATAAATTCGCCGGTCGCCAGTTTGCTGACGTATTTCTTTTTCTGCGTCTCGTTCCCGGCAAGAAAAATATGGTTCGAACACAAGGATGTATGCGCAGCCACGATGATTCCGACCGACCCGTCGACGCGCGAGAGTTCCTCGATCGCAGTGACGTATTCCACGTAGCCCATGCCCGCGCCGCCGTATTCGGGAGCGAAGATCATCCCCAGCATTCCAAGCTTGCCCAGTTCTTTAATGGTAGAGAGCGGAAACTCGCCGGCCTCGTCCCACTTCATGACGTTGGGCTTGATCTCGCGCTCGGCAAACTCGCGTACACTTTTTTTCAAATGCAACTGCTCTTCGTTCAGTTGGAAATCCAAGTCTCCTCCGCACATTCGGGCAGCGCGCAACGAACTTGTCCCCCGTCCAAGGGCGCCGCGACCATCGCGCTTTGATTAGAACATAGCGCCGGAGGGGGCCAAAAGTTACCTCCGGAGGCGAACCGAGGAAACGCGTTCAGCCGCGTGGTTACTGGCGATTTCGTGAGTCGCGATGGCATAGCCGACCGACCGGATGGTTTGGAATTTCTGCTGCGATACTCGTTTGCCGACGCTCTCAGGACTTTGCCGAGACGCCGGCAGGCGCAAGGAACGCCTGGAAAACGTCATTCGAAAGCAGTCTTCCGCGCGCCGTGAGCTGAATGAAGCTGCCGACTCCCTCCATCAATTCGTCTGCGATCAAACCCGCGATCGTGGGCCGCAGATTTTCGACGGCCTGATCTCCGAAGGTTGCCGCAACCTCTCTCAGGTCCAAACCCCGGTTCAAACGCAGTCCAAGAAAGAAGTGCTCCTCCAACGCAGCTTCGCGCGAAACATCGGTTCTCTGCAAGGGCGAGCCAGCAACATATTTTTCCAGCGCGTCCGCGCAGGCAAAACGCACGGAGCACAGTTCCGGCGACGCGGAGACTAGCATCGAGTGCGCATCCACGCCAACGCCGAGATACGGCTGCCGCGTCCAGTACTTGAGATTGTGCCGAGACTCCGAACCCGCTCGCGCGAAATTGGAAATTTCATATTGGGCGAGGTTCGCAGCTTCCAATTGCTCGCAGGCAGCGAGATAAAAATCCGCAGTCGCTTCCTCATCGGGTACAAAATGCGCGTGATACCTGGTTCCGCCCGCGATTACTTCACGGCCCAGACGGGAATCTTCGTCCACCTCTAGCATGTAGACGCTGACGTGCGGCGCCCCAGATGTAAGCGTCTCCGCCAGCGACTGCTGCCAGGTTTCCACGCTCTGGTGCGGAAGGCCCGCGATCAGATCGATGTTGATATTGGCAATCCCCGCCGCACGTAGGCGAGTTATGTCCTGCAGAACAGTGGAGCGCTGATGCAATCGCCCAACCGCCGCCGCCTCAGCGTCAACGAACGACTGCACGCCCAGGCTGATGCGATTCACGCCACATTCCAGAAGACCCTCGACCCCGCCTGGCGCGAGCGTCCCGGGCGCACACTCAACGGTAATCTCCGCATTAGGCGCCACTTCAAACTGCTCTCGAACCGCATCGAAGATTCGCTGCAGTTGAAAAGCGTCGAGCACCGTCGGCGTTCCACCGCCGAGATAAATCGAGTCGACTTCCTGCTCGATCCGCCCGCACATCTTTTTCGCAGTTCTCGGTGCATTGCCGATGTCCGCACACACGCGATCCACATAGCGCCCAAAGACAGCCCGCGAAAATACGGCAGACGCGAAGTTGCAGTAGCTGCACTTTGTGCGGCAGAACGGAACCGAGATGTAGATGCCCAGGGCCACTGTTCTGATTATCCCACCCTCGCACCTTTTCCTTGTTACTGGCCCCGAAGCCGTCGGTTTAGGTTAACCTGTTATTGGTAGTCCCAGCGCCGCTGGCCTGTTTTCAAACACGTTGCTTGAGACACAATGGCTCACGAAGAGGAAGTGCTAGGAAAGGCATATGACAGCCGCCTGATGCGCCGGCTGCTCACTTACCTGCGTCCTTACCGCTGGCAGGTGACGATTGCCATTTTCTCGATCATTCTCAAATCCTTCTGTGACGTGCTTGGGCCCTATTTAGTGAAGGTAGCCGTGGATCGTTACCTGGCTCCGGTCAAGGGCGCGGCCTCGGGTTGGTGGAGTTGGCTCAGCTCGCGGCCTGTGCGCGGGATCGCGCAAATTTCCGCCATTTATTTCGCCCTCCTGGGCGTCACCTTCGTGTTCGAGTTCCTGCAAACTTACTTCATGCAATGGACCGGGCAGAAAGTAATGTTCGACCTGCGTAGCCAGATTTTCCGCCACCTCCAACGCATGCACGTGGCTTTTTACGACCAGAATCCGGTCGGCCGCTTGGTCACGCGTGTCACTACTGACGTTGACGCGTTGAATGAAATGTTCACCTCCGGTGTGGTTTCCATCTTTGAAGACTTCTTTGTGCTGGTGGGAATTCTCGGCATCATGCTCTGCATGAACTGGAAGCTGGCTCTGATTACCTTCGCGGTTCTGCCGTTCATCGTTGTGGCAACTAAGATTTTCCGCGACAAGGTGCGCGATTCTTACCGCCGCATTCGCACCGCCATCGCCCGCATCAATTCTTATTTGCAGGAGCACGTCAGCGGCATGGTGGTGCTGCAGCTTTTCAACCGCGAGCGCAAAGCCTACCAGCGCTTCTCGGAAATCAACCGCAGCCACATGGACGCGTACAAAGACGCGATCCTGGCCTACTCCGTGTACTATCCGGCCGTCGACTTTTTCTCTGCGGTCGCGATTGCGTGCGTCATCTGGTTCGGCGGCCAGGATGTGATGCGCGGCGTCGTAGCCAGCAGCGTTTCGATCGAATTCAATCGCCAGACGCTAATGTCGTTTCATTTGGTAGCGACCGCGGCATCACTCGGCGTTGTGATCGCCTTCACCCAGTACGCGCAGCGCTTTTTCCGCCCCATCATGGACTTCAGCGAGAAGTACAACATTCTCCAGTCCGCGATGGCCGCCAGCGAACGCATCTTCAAATTGCTGGATACTCCGGTCGACATCGTCGGTCCCGCAGTCCCGAAGAAACCAGAAGGTCCGGGACGGATTGAGTTCGACCACGTCTGGTTCGCATATCGCGAAATGCCGGCGGAAAGCGGTGATCCCGCCGCTGCCAACGCTTATGTGGGGAGGGAGCATGTGGGGACGGCCCATGCGGAGACGACCGCCCCCGGCCGTCCGGCCGAGCAACGCTCCGCCGGCTCTTTGCCGGCCAATGGCAAAGCTGCCGCCCTCAACCCTACCCCCGACTGGGTGCTCCGCGACCTAACCTTCGCCATTGAACCTGGAGAGACCGTCGCCGTGGTCGGCCACACCGGTGCCGGCAAGACCACGCTAATCTCGCTGCTGCTGCGCTTCTACGATGTGCAGAAAGGCGCCGTCCGCATCAACGGTGTCGACGTGAAAGAAATGGATCTCGCCGACCTGCGCAGCCGCTTCGGCGTCGTCTTGCAGGACCCATTTCTCTTCACTGGCACAATCGGCGGCAACATCCGCCTCGGCACCGAGCGCATTCGCAACGAGCACGTCGCCAAGGCCGCAGAAGATGTGAACCTCGGGGACTTCGTCCGCTCCCTGCCCAAGGGCTTCAACGAAGAGGTCCGCGAGCGCGGGTCCACTCTTTCGACCGGCCAGAAGCAACTCATCTCCTTCGCGCGCGCCCTGGCCCACGAGCCCCAGATTCTGATTCTCGACGAAGCCACTTCGAGCGTGGATACCGAAACCGAACTCAAAGTGCGCGACGCGCTCAGCCGCATGGTCGAAGGCCGCACCTCACTCATCATTGCCCATCGTCTCTCGACGGTGCAGCGTGCCGACAAGATCATCGTCATGCATAAAGGCCAGCTCCGTGAAATGGGCACGCACCAGGAACTGCTGGCCCAGCGCGGGATCTACTTCAAGTTATACCAGTTGCAATATAAAGATCAGGAGCTGAACGTGGCGGGGGCGCTTTCGTCCGCAAATGGAGCGGGCTTCCGGCAACCCGAAGTCACCTCCAGCGCGGACGACTAGGCGATGGAAAATGCCTCTCAGTCAAAACGAGTTTTCCTGTCGGCAGAATGGCGGGATCTCGTGATGCTGAACTACGACGTCGAACCCAGTCTCTTAAATCGACACGTTCCGCCCGGCACGTCACTGGATTCGTTCCAGGGAAGAACATACGTCAGCCTTGTAGGCTTTCGATTTTGTCGCACCAAGCTACTGGGACATTTCCCAGTTCCGTTTCATGCTGATTTCGATGAAGTGAATTTGCGCTTCTACGTACGGCGGAGAGAAGGCGACCAAGACCGAAGAGGAGTTGTTTTCATCGCCGAGGTGGTGCCCAGACGCGCGATTGCAACAATCGCCCGCATACTTTACGGCGAGAATTACAGTTGCCTTCCGATGAAACACAAGATTGAGTCCGTTGATTCGGGAAAGGCAATCGCCTATCAGTGGCAAGTTAACGGCAAATGGTGCCAGCTCTCTGCCCAGACCGCCAACGATTCCACGCGTCCTTCAGAAGGCAGTTTGGAACAGTTCATCACCGAACACTATTGGGGTTATGCGACTCAACGATCCGGGGGCTGCCTCGAATATCATGTTTCGCATGACAGGTGGCGGATAGAGGCAACGACTGCCGCTGGATTCGAAGGCGACGCGAATTCTCTCTACGGCCCTGCCCTTGGAGAAGTGATTCAACGGCGCCCAAACAGCGCGTTCGTGGCAGACGGATCAGCCGTCGTCGTATTCAAAGGCGATGAAATCCGATGAGACTGGCCGCCGCGCCGTTCGACCGCTGCCCCGCCGAGCGGGCGATGGCGGCGTTCGGAAAGACACTTTCTCAAAATCTCTAGCCCCATCATCGGCCTTACAATGCTGTCTTGCGCATCCTGATCTCAGCCGGCGAAGCTTCGGGCGAAATGTATGGGGCACAGCTCATTGAAGCTCTGCGCGCGGCCCACGAGCGACAACCGGCGGAGCTTCGCTCCCCCGGACAGCCCGGGGCGGCTGTCCCCGCACCAACCGCTGCACCGATTCAAGTATCTAGCTCCCAACTTGATCCGCTCGGCTCTACTCCGGGGGGGACAGCAGCCCCCGGCTGTCCGGCCGACTCGAAGAGTCGGCTCGATTTCTTCGGCGTGGGCGGGGTCCGAATGCGGGCCGCCGGATGCGATACGGTCGTCGACGCCAAAGATCTGGCCGTTGTCGGCATCACGGAAATTCTCAGCCATCTGCCGAAGATCTACGGACTCTATCAACGCCTGATCCAAGAAGCCGACCGGCGCAAGCTCGATCTCGCCATTGTGATTGACTCACCCGCATTCAACTGGCGGGTTGCTCGGCAGATGAAGAGACGCGGAATTCCGACGGTCTATTACGTCGCCCCCCAGTTCTGGGCATGGCGGCAGGGCCGCGTGCGCCTTCTTCGCGACTACATCGACAAGGCCCTGGTCATCTTCCCCTTCGAAGAGCAGTTTTACCGCGAGCGCGGCGTGGACGCGACTTTTGTGGGCCATCCTCTGGCGGACTTGCCGCCCCCATCCATCGAGCGCAGTGAGTATGCCCAACAATTTCATCTCAACCAGGCAAAATCCTGGATCACCCTCATGCCCGGCAGCCGCATCAAGGAAGTCCGCATGAATCTGCCGACGATACTGGAATCGGCGGAGCGACTTGGTTCAGACTATGAATATCTGCTTCCGGTTGCTCCGACGCTGGACCGCAGTTTCCTGCTGAGCCTGATCGGCGAGAAGAAAGTCACACTCGTTCCCGAGGCCCTGCCTACGCTCTGGCACTCGCGCGCCGCCATTGTGGCCAGCGGCACTGCCACCATTGAGGCGGCGATGATGAATACACCGTTCGTGATGGTTTACTGCGTCTCGTCTCTTACCTATCTGCTGGGCAAGCCCAGGGTAAAGGTGCCGCACTTTGCCATGGTGAACCTGATCGCGGGGGAGGAAGTGGTCCCGGAACTGGTGCAACACGATTTCACCCCTGCAAACGTGATCGCTCGGCTGAGAGAAATCCTGCCTGACGGCCTGGCTCGCGAGCGGATGCTGAAGGGGTTGGCCCGCGTCAAGGCGCTTCTGCGCGCTCCCGTCGCCAACTCCGGAGCGGCGCAGCGCCCCGAAGCTCGCGCCGCCGAAATCATCCTGAGTCTGCGTCCCAAGTCCGTCGGAAGCCGAGAGCCAGAAGCCGGAAGCCGTTAAACCTTTTGCTGCCAGCATCTTTTACCTGAGAATCTTCATCATAGGAAATGGGTTATCATTTCCTGGAGACTCTCCTGAATGTGGATTCACCCACGGCGCGCTCTTAGCGTCCTCACCAGTTCCCTGACTCTCTCGATCATAATTCTGCTCGCGATCCCGTCGCGGGCGGCGGAAAAAGCGCGCCTGCGCGTGGATGACTACCAGATCGAGGCTGAACTCGCACCGCATCTCCATCAAATTACGGCGCGGGCCAAGGTCAAATTCACCGCCTTGCAGGATCTAAGCGTTGCCGTCTTCGAATTGCACAATGACCTGAGGGTCACCAAGGTCTTGGACGAAAAGGGGCAGCAACTCTCGGCCGAGCGCGTGACCCAGGATTCCACGGTGCGCGTGCCGCTGCCCGCAGGCCTGTCCAAAGATGCCTCCAGCACACTGACTTTCGAATACGAAGGGCAACTGGAGAACGCCGACAACAGCCCCGTACCCGGACTTAAGCTGGCCTACGTCGGCGACGACACCAGCTATCTCTTCTATGCCGGACGCTGGTTCCCGGTCAGCGGCTATGGCCTCAACCGCTTTACTTCGACGATTAACGTGACCGTGCCCGCACACATGCTGGTCATCGGCAGCGGGCAGTCTACCGTTTCTGACGCTGCGGCATCGAAGAAGCCCAACGCCAGCGTACTGCCAACCAAGACTTTCAAGTTTGTCTCCACCAAACCCAGCTTTCCGGGCACCATCGTCGCCGGAATTTTTCAGGAGTACAAAAGCGACGAAGCCGGTCTCGATCTGCACGTCTTCTTCAAGCCCACGCATCAAAGTCTCGCTCCCGCCTACACCACGACCGCCGTCCAGGAGGTCTCTTACTTTATTACCCTTTACGGCCTGCCGCCGTCGCAGAAGCTGAATGTCGTGGAATTGCCCGGAGACACACTTCCGTACCTCTGGGCTCCTGAAATCGCGGGCATGGCGGGACCTTCGATCACGGAGAAGACCAACTACCGCCTGCTGGCGGATGCGATTTCCCATCAGTGGTGGGGAGTTTCGGTGAGTCCCGCGACCAAGGACGACTGGTGGTTGAGTGATGGCTTCTGCCGCTATTCGGAAGCGATGTACGTGGAGAATGCCGCCGGTGCCGCTGGCCTGGAAGAAGCAGTGAAAGATATGTCGGTCGGCGCACTGGCCTATGACACAGTTCCGCTGTCCAGCGCCAGTAAGCTTGATATTTTCTCCACCGAATTTCAGTCCCTGGCTACCGACAAGGGAGCGATGATCCTGCACATGCTGCGCTGGGTGCTGGGCGAGGATAAGTACAACAAGACGATGCGCGAATTTGCCGCCGAGTACGCCGGAAAATCGGCGACCACGGACGACTTCCGCGAAATTGCCGAGAAAAACTACGGCGAGCAGCTCACCTGGTTCTTCTCGCAATGGCTCGATTCCACCGGCGCTCCCGAGTTCAAAGTGAAGTACACCACCTATCGTCTGGGTGGCAATTTTGCCAAGGAATCAAAGGTCCAACAGGATCGTTCCCCGGGATTCCGCGTCACCGGCGAAATCTCTCAGGATCTCGATCTGTTCCGCATGCCTGTAGACTTGCGAATCGATACCGACGGAAAAACCGAAAACCAGCGCGTGGAAGTAGTGGGCACAACTTCGCCTTTTTCGATTGAGACCTTCGGCCGTCCTCGCCGCATCTCGGTCGACCCTGACCATCATGTGCTCACCAATTCGAGCGACGTGAGATTGCGCGCCTCCATCCTGCGGGGGCAGGCGATACAGCAACAGGGAGACCTGACCGGTGCGCTGGTGGAGTTCAACAAAGCACTCGATCTCAACAAGAACAGTTCCCTCGCCCACTACCGCATTGCCGAAGTCTTCTTTCTGCAGCGAAATTATCAATCCTCGGCCAATGCCTACCGCTCGTCGATTAACGGAGACGGCGAGCCGCGCTGGACCGAAGTTTGGAGCCGCATCCAGCTGGGCAAGATTTTCGACATCACCGGTCAGCGCGAACGCGCCATCAATGAATACCGCCAGGCTCTCCAGACCAATGACAATACCTTCGGAGCCCTCGACGAGGCCAGGAAATATCTACAGAAGGCCTACGAGCGGCCCAAGGAAAAGACCAGCCAATAAGATGACTCCACACCGATTGTGTCCTTTCGACCCATCGTTTTGTCATGGCAAACGTGGATTTTGTCATTCCGACCGAAGGGAGGAATCTGCTTTCTGCCTGCGTCAACAACGCTGCGTGTCGTCCAGCTAACCTTTTTCCATTTTCTAAAGTCTAAGTGACTACATGCCAGCAGGGAACTTTACCGAACCCGGCTGCGTATCTCTGATCAGATGGTTGGGCGGGATTGAGACCCCTCGCCTGAACGTTACCCGGGTGCCCCTGCGCCCCTCCCCGGAGGCGTGGGGGCATGATTTTACGTAGCTATATGCGAATGCTTCTCGACATCGTCCGGCAGTCGCTGTCGACTCTCTGGGCGCACAAGCTGCGGTCTTTCCTCACCATGTTCGGAATCGCCTGGGGGGTGGGCTCGTTGCTACTCCTGGTGGGCTTGGGAGAAGGCTTCCGCAGCGGTCAGGAAAAGCAGCTCGCAACTTTAGGACAAAACATCATGTTCATGTTTCCCGGGCGTATTTCTGCCGTCGAGGGTAGTACGCAGTCCGGGCAAACCTACTACTTCACTTACAAAGATTATCTGGCCATTCGCAACGAAGCTCGGCTCGTGGGCGCGTTGTCGCCGGTATTGAATCGCGAGGACATTCGCGCAGTCAGCGATTACGGATCGACGAACGGCCAGGTTTTCGGCGTGGCCTCCGACTACAATCAGATTCGCAACGTTCCCATCGAACCCGGCCGATGGTTCAACAACCAGGACAACTCCGAACGCCGCCGCGTGGCCGTGGTGGGCTGGGAACTGCTGAAGAACATGTTTCCAGGTCGGCCCGCAGTGGGCTCTACCATTCTGCTCAACGGCATTAATTTCGACGTCGTGGGAGTGGTCGCGAAGGTCGGGCGCGACGGCAATAACGGCACCAATTCGCGCATCTTTATCCCAATCGAAACCATGCGGGACCTGTTCCCATTGACCAAAGCGAACTCCGAGGACGCAATCTCGTTCCTCAACTATCAGCCGATCACCAAAGATTTGCACGCCGAGGCCAAGGAGGAGATTCATCGCATTATCGCGCGCCGCCACGGCTTCAGTCCCAAGCTGCAAGACGCTTTTGAAGATTGGGACACGATTGAAAACATGAAGCGCGTGGGAAAGATTTTCGACGCGATGGATTGGTTCCTGGGGGTGGTGGGTGTGGTCACCCTCGGCTTGGGCGCCATCGGCATCATCAACATCATGCTGGTCTCGGTGACCGAGCGAACCAAAGAGATCGGCCTGCGCAAGGCCCTGGGCGCCACGTACCGTGCCATCCTGACGCAGTTTTTCGTCGAGGGAGCGTTCCTCACTGCCTTCAGTGGCGGCATCGGATTGGCTATCGCTACCGGCTTTGTAACCCTGCTGGCCATGTTGCCATCGCCCGAAGGCTTTGACACGCCCCGCATCATTCCGGCGTCGGCATTTGCGGCAATCGGCTCGCTGGCAATCGCAGGCGTAGCGGCCGGACTCTATCCAGCCCGCAAGGCCGCGTTGATGCCGCCGGTCGAAGCATTACGGCAAGAGTGATCAGGTAGCGACCGCCGCCTCGGCTGTCCTGCCTAGACGAGGCGCGGCGGTAGGGAACACGAATTTGTGTTGCAAAGCCACAAGCAGGAAGCTACGAGCCAGAGGGCAGGAGCTGTTTTCTATGATCATCGATCTCGCCATCCAGGCCTACAATGCGCTCCGCCACAACCGGCGGCGCAGTGTGCTCACGATGCTCGGTATGGCTTGGGGGATCGCGACGGTCGTGCTTCTGCTGGCCTATGGCACGGGATTCGAGCGCGGATTGTGGTCCGCATTCCGCTCCTTCGGCACCAACCTCGTCTTCATTTTTCCCGGCCGTACCGAATTACAGGCCGGAGGCACCAAGGCCGGAACCCAGGTTCGCCTCACGGTCAACGATCTCGACTATATCCGCACTGAAGTCCCGTTGCTGAAGCGGGTTTCCCCGGAAGCGTTCAAGAATTGCGCGGTCGCCTACGGCACGCGCAGCGCCAACTACGGTGTCAGCGGTGTGTATGCCTCGTACGGCCGCATGCGAAAAATGGACGTCGCGGAGGGCAGTTTCTTCAGCGAGGCCGACGACTTCACGCATGCGCGCGTCGCCGTGATCGGATCCGACGCAAAGAAGAAACTTTTCTCCGGCCAGAACGCACTCGGCGACAGTGTTCGCCTCGACGGCATTTCCTATCAGGTTGTGGGCGTGCTCAAGCATCAGGTGCAGAACGGAGACGACAATATCAACGAGCACGTTTACGTTCCCTACAGCGCCATGAGCGATCTGACCAATACCTACTACCTAACCTCGGTCGTCATGGAATATGAAGGTGACCATGCCAAAGTGGTGAAGGCAGTCCGCGATTCCATGGCCTTCCACCACAACTTCGATCCCAAGGATCAGCGCGCCATTTTCGTCTTCGACGTCTTCGCCGACCTGATGGATTTACAAGTGATTTCCACCGGTATCAAGATTCTGCTCGGCTTCATCGGCCTGCTCACCCTCGGCATCGGCGGCGTAGGTCTGATGAATATCATGCTCGTGTCGGTCACTCAGCGGACTCGCGAAATCGGCGTGGAAAAAGCGTTGGGGGCTCACCGCTGGCACATCCTCTTCCAGTTCCTGGCGGAAGCCCTGGTGATTACCGCGCTGGGCGGCTTGTTGGGCGTGGTCCTTGCCTATGTAGTCTCGTGGTCGGTGGGGTCGCTCACTCTGTGGAGCGCCTTCGAAGACAACGCCAGCGAGGGCGACATTCACCTTTACATTGACTCCGCCACGCTAATCTGGTCGACGGCAATTCTCAGCTTCGTCGGTATCGTCAGCGGCATGCTGCCCGCAGTTAAAGCCGCAAGGCTCAATCCGATCGAAGCATTGCGCTATGAATAGAGATTTAACGTAGCGCCTGCGTCGCGCCCGCTGCCGCGAGGGCGGTCCCGTTGTAGCCTGCAGAGCTGCACCGCCATCGCGTTCCTTTACAATCCCCTCTGTGTCCGAAACCGTCAATCTTCGCCTCGACCGTGTCCGCGCTCAGCTTCTCCTGTACGAGCATCCGCTGCTGAACTTTTCCGCTCGCGCCAAGGGCGAAGGTGTCGAGATGATTATCAAATTCAAAGATGAAAGCGTTCCCGTTCATACTTATTATTTCGATCTACACCCGCGCGACCTCGACGATCCGCAATTTGAATGGAGCTTTCAGCGCCAACTCTTTGACGCCCTGCACGACTATTTCGTCGAGATGTTTATCCGCACCCCGCAGGATCGCGCCGACCGCCTCCGAAAGGGACTGTGAGCGCTCTCCGCCAAAAAATCGAGAAGGAGATCCGCGAACGCGGTCCAATTCCCTTCTCGCGCTATATGGAGTTGTGTCTCTACGATCCCCAACTCGGCTATTACTCGCGCAACGCCGCGCAGTTCGGCAAAGCCGGCGACTTCTATACCGCAAGCGATGTCCACGCTGTTTTCGGCCGGCTGCTGGCTCGCCAGTTCGAGGAGATGTGGCGGGGGCTCGGATCGCCAAAAAGTATTGTGGTGAAAGAACTCGGTCCCGGTCGCGGCCTTTTCGCGCAGGACGTCCTGGACTGGTCCGAAAAGAAGTTCCCCGATTTTTTCCGCGCGATGCACTACAGCCTCGCCGAAGGCTCGCCCGCCTTGCGTGAACGCATCGAGGTTACGCTGCGTCGTCACCTGGAATTCGGGAAAGCTACACTGGCATCGAAAATTCAATCTCCAGACGGACAACAGACCGCAAATCGAACCACGCTGGGCACGACCCTTCAGCCCGGGTCAGGGCAGGCTTCAGTCCTGCCGCACCCGGCCGCAAACGCATGGGCCTTAGCTCCTGGGATTCCGCTTATTGTGTTTGCCAACGAATTCTTCGACGCATTACCGGTCGAGGTGGTCAGCCTCAACGGCTCGCTCCGCATCGACTCGCGAGACGGACGGTTCGTCGAAACCTGGGCTCCCACTTCGCCCGAAGAACTCGAGTTTCTCGACCGTTATTCGATCCATCCCGAGGCCGACGAACGAATAGAAATCCCGCTCCGGTCGCAGCTTCAAATCAGCGCCGCAGCCAGTCTTGAACGCGGATTCGTGGTCGTAATCGACTACGGCTATACCCGCCAGGAGCAGCTCGCCGGACGCCATCGCGGAACCCTGAAAGCCATTCGCCAACACTCAGTCAGCGCCAATCCGTACGAAGCCCCCGGCGAGCAAGACATCACATCCGACGTAAACTTCACAGCTCTTGCCGCGGCGGCTGAACAACAGGGCATGCACGCCGAGAAGCTCATCACTCAATCCCAGTTCCTGCTCGGCCTCGGAGAGGCTAATCAATTTGCCGACGCCTTTGAGGAATGCCGCTGGCCACAGGAGCGCGCGAAAGTTGCACTACAACTCAAACACTTGGTCACGCCCGCAGGCATGGGCGAAAGCTTTCACGTATTGGTTGCCAGTAAAGGAATCGATCAAGAAAGGGCTTCCACACTTGCCGGCTTCGGTTTCGGCCGTAAGCCTGAGACCGTGTAGCGACAGCCGCCGCGGCTGTCCCGCACGGGCGAAGTTCAGTGGGACAAGTGTTCAATCAAGGTTTTACCGGCGTGGGCGTTGGCGTTTGTGTTTGCGCCTCTTCCGGATACTCATAAACGCCCCGCCCCGACTTCCGCCCCAACCGCCCCGACTTCACATATTGCACCAGCAGCGGCGCCGGGCGATATTTTTCTCCCAGCGATCGGTGTAGATACTCAAGAATGCTCAGCCGCGTATCGAGCCCTACCAGGTCGACCAACTCGAATGGCCCCATAGGATGGTTCAACCCTAATTTGAGCGCCTTGTCGATGTCCGCGGCCGACGCGATCCCCTCCTGCAGCATGTAAAATGCCTCATTCCCAATCATGGCATTGATGCGACTGGTGATGAATCCCGGCGACTCTTTGATCACCACAACTTCCTTCCGCATGCGCCTGCCGACTGCGACCGCCGTAGCCAGTGTGTCCTCATCGGTCTCGAGCGCCCGAACTACTTCGAGCAACTTCATCTTGTGTACGGGGTTAAAGAAATGCATGCCCACACACTTATTCGCGCGGTAGGTCACACTCGCAATTTCAGTGACGCTGAGCGACGAAGTGTTGGACGCCAGCATGGTCGTAGGCCGGCAGATTTTGTCGAGCAGCGTGAAGATCTCGATCTTCGACTCCATCTCTTCGGGGACGGCTTCAATCACGAGATCGGCCTCGCGGGCGGCCTCTTCGACTGAGCCTGCATATTCCAACCGTCGAAATGCCGCATTCGCCTCGGACGCGGTGACCTTGCTCAGCTCTACAGCCTTATCGAGATTCGAGCGAATTTCGGTCCCTGCCTGGCGCAGAGCCCCGGGCAACAAGTCTTCCAGGATGGTGCGATACCCGCCCAACGCCGCGGCATGCGCGATGCCCCTCCCCATGATGCCGGCGCCGATCACGGCAATGGTCTGGACTTGCAGCACTATTTTTCCACCTTTTCCAGATCCGCGATCGCTGAATTCACCGACGTGCCAGCCGCGCGCAGATACTCTGCCAACCGCTTCCGCTCTTCCGCATTCATGCTGGGAATGTAAAGACACATCCGACGTAAGGTGGTCGTGATGTCGTCCACGTAGTTCATCGCTCGGATCAGTTCGCCAGTCGCTACTACCATGAGTCTCCTCTTTCTATGACCGCCTGTTTGTTCCTGCCCGTGACAATCAGACCGTAGCTCGCTCGGCCGACGGTCTCAAGCCGGTTCTGAGCTATGGCCGACCTTCGATTGCCGGAGCTTCTATTCTGGACGCGCCTACGAATTTAGTAAAGGCGCGCCCCAACACGGGTCATGCATAGCTTGAAAGATGGATGAGAAGGTGCCAGCGTGCCGTGATAGAACGCTGGCTTAGGTTGACGCCCAACGGCCAGGATCTGCATGGGATGATTATGTTGCGAAGCGGGAGGAATTCATAGAAGGATACCGTGTGCCGGTGATTGCGTGTTTTTTCCTGGGCATTCGAGGCCAACAGAAAGACTGCAGCACCAACCTGATACTGAAAACCCAAATGTGCACCCGGCCTCGACAGAGCCGACTAGGTCGAATGGAAGCGCGGCGAATCAGTTTCGGCAGGGAAATCTTTGAATTTCCCCGGCAAAGCTTGGCCTATATTCGGGTGATGCGTGACGACCAGTCTACAGTTCACCAACCCAGCAAAGCGCCGCCGCCATCTGGGGACTTTGCCTTCGGCTCGCTTCGCTCGACCTGTGACTGTACCCTTGTCGGTCTGCACAAGACCCCTCCGCTAGAAAACGAAGGCACACAGTCGAGCCCAAAAGCGAGAAATTCGGTTGACATCACGGCGCCTTTTCTTGGCAGAGAAAACAACAATCGAGGAAATCGATTGCGCATCCAGGGATGAGCCGACGGGGTGAAGGGCGAAGCCGACACGTCCCTCGACCGAAACCCGCGGTATCTCGACCAGGTTGTACCCAAGCGAATCGTAGGTCTTAACCATCGCGTCATAGGTGCGTATCGACTCCGCAAAACCTTGTTTGCGCTCGCGGTCCAAAGGGACCCTATTATTCGCAACGAGTTAACCAGGCGGGCATATAATCGCTATCGATTCTTTTTATGGGGCGTGGGACCCGGCTGCGAATCGAATAGCTATATGGCAGACAAGCCTCTGAAACGCTACATTTTCGCGAGCGACTTCGACCAGACGCTCACCTTCAACGATTCCGGCTACGTGCTCGCCGAACTGGTCGGCATTCCTACCGAGGACTTCGAGCGGAAGGCCAAAGGAATGGCGAAGATCAACCTGGTGCAGCAAGGCGCGGAGCTGGCCTACTTGTTGTTGCATGATCCCGAGTTCAAGACCAAAGTTCGCAAAGAACATCTCCGCGAGGTAGGCAAACGAATCCGCCTGAAGGGGGACATCAAACTGCTTTACCAGCTTCTCGATGCCGGCATCGACGGCCATCGGTTCGATTTCTATGTTCTATCGGCGGCTCCGGTTGAGGTCATTCTCTCTGCGCTGGAAGATATTGTTCCGCCCGATCACATTTTTGGCACGGAGTTTCGCTATAAGCCTTCCGGCGAAATCGACAGCATCGTGCGCGCCACGGCCGGTTATGGCAAAGTCGCGGTTCTGAACAACCTGCTTGTGCAGCAGGTGTCCGGCCCCGATCACGTGATTTATACCGGCGACGGCAGTTCCGACATTCACGTGATGCTGCATATCAACTCGCGCGACGGTCTCACTATTGCCGTCTCCGAATCGGCGGACGTTTCGCAGATCGCAAAACGTACCGTGCTGAGTACCAGTGCCCTCGCGGTCCTGGCGCCGATTCTCGAAGAGGTCGCGGGCTGGGAACGATACCGCATTCGCAGCTTCTTCGAAGCCAATGGAATGTTGATTCAGGAATGGCAGCGCGTCCGCACCGATTGGCTGACCGTCCGCCCCGCCGCCGATCCTGAGCAGATCGACGGGGAACCGGCAGCCTCCACGCTGGAGCGCACGATCTCGGAAGGATAAGGGCTATGCTGCGCGACGCAAATCTAATCCCGCTCTCTCGCCAGCACCAGCACGCCTTGGCCCTGTGTGTTCGTATCGATCGCGCACTGCCCGTCGGGGACTCTGATCTTGCGGCTTGGCAGTCGGAAATCACGCAGCAGTTTCAGACTGAAATCGGTGTTCATTTCGTGGCGGAAGAGCTCGTGTTGTTCCCGGCAGCCCACAATTTCCCGGAATTGATGGCCCTGGTAGAGGAATTGCGTTTCGATCACGCGTTACTGCGCGAGAGCTTCGCCAAAGCGGAAGCGCGGCAAATGTCGGCGACCGACCTCTCTGCATTCGCTCGGCGCATGTCGGATCATATTCGCAAGGAAGAACGCCAGCTCTTTGAGCGCATGCAGGCCCTCATGAATCGGGAAGAACTCGCTCGGATTGGCCAGAACCTGGAAGCGGCGCTCAGGGATGCGGAGCAGGCTTGCATCCTGCCCACGGACGCAACCCAGCTGCGCCCGGCAAAATAATCAAGTCTCGAGCCGGTAGCGCGTTTCCGCGAGTGCATACATTTTGCGCCACACTAGCCGATTGATTGTCACTACAGTGGCTGCCATCATCAGGGTTGCGGCCAACAGCAGATTGAAGTTGCCTGCATCCGTCGCTTGGGAAATGGTCGCTCCCAATCCCGTCGTCGTATAGATGTGGCCCTTAAAGTGAAAATACTCCGCAACAATGCTCGCATTCCAAGCCCCGCCGGAGGCGGTTACCATGCCGGTGACGAGATACGGAAAAATCCCTGGTAGGATCAACTTCTTCCAGCGCTCGATTCCCTGCAATCGGAATACGGAGCAACACTCTTTTAAGTCCGTCGGGATCGCAATCGCGCCGGCAATCACGTTGAACAGGATGTACCACTGCGTTCCCAACAACAACAGCACGATCGAGCCGACGCCCAGCCCGCCGCCCACGCGAATCAGCAACAGCAGCACCACCGGGAACAAAGCGGTCGCAGGAACCGACGCCGCAATCTGCGCCAGAGGCTGCGCGATCCGCGCCAGGCGTGGATTGAAGCCGATGGCCACGCCTGCAGGAATCGTCCACAACGCCCCCAGCAGCAAGGTGACGTTCACGCGCAGAAAGGTCGCGCCCAGGCCGATCGCGGCTTCCTGCAACTCCGCCTTCTGCAGGCCGGTCAAAATGATCACGACTCGAACCACTCCGTAACTGATCGCAGCCAGCAGCAGGACTCCCAGCCCGCGCGCGAGCCACATCTTCCAGGCACCGGTCTGTTCCACCTCATCGCCGGATCGCACGCGCGAAAAGTGAAGCATCAGACGCTCGCCGAGGGGATGCACGGTTTTCTGCCGAATCTGCGCCAAGCTGCGCGAATGTCGAATCAGGTCGAGCACCCAAGACCGCGGAGCGTTGCTGCTCTCGACCTGCTCCACCTTGAATTTTTCCGCCCACGCAATCACCGGACGCCAGATAAATTGGTCCAGCAACACAATCACCGCGATCATGGTAGCAACGCCCCAGATGATCGATCGGGTGTCCCCGGCGCTGGCAGCGGTCTGCAGATACGAACCCAGCCCAGGCAGCCGGAAATCGCGCGAACCTAGCACGAACATCTCGCAGGCCATCAGAAAAAACCAACCTCCGGCCACCGACATCATCGAGTTCCACACCAGCCCAATCGCCGCGAACGGCAGCTCCATCTCAATGAAACGCTGCCACCAGCTGAAACGGTAAACCTTCGCGGCTTCGCGCATTTCATTCGGAATGCTCTTCAGCGACGCGTAAAAACTGAACGCCATGTTCCAGACCTGGCCGGTGAAGATCAGCAGGATTGCTCCCGCCTCCACGCCCAACTGCCTCCCCGGAAACAACGCCACCATCGCCATCATCACTCCGGGAAGAAAACTGAGCACGGGGATTGACTGCAACACGTCGAGCAACGGAATCATGAAGCGCTCCGCCCGCCGGTTGTAGGCTGCCACGTATCCATACACCAATGTAAACGCAAGGCTGAGCACGTATGCAATCGTGATCCGCAGCAGCGAATATCCGGCGTAAGCTGCCAGCGCGAGTGGACTGCGCGAGATTTCCACCTGCGGCGTAAAAGGGCCGAGCCAAGTCCGCCCGACTACGAGCACGCCGTAGAACAGGGCGATCCCGGCCCCAATCATAAGAACGTCGGGCAGGTAAGAGATTTCGAGGCTGGGCCGTTGTGTCCAGATTCGATACGCCGAGAATCCTCGCAGGCTGATTGTTTTCTTCATTCGATCGCTGCTCGAAACGGAAACTCCTTATCAGGACTTCGGAGCAGAGGTTTCTTTCGGAATTTTCGCTGCAGGTGTAACAGGGGCAGGTTCAACAGGGGACTCCGGTGCAGGAGCCTCGGTCTGCACCAGCCGCCCCTGCTCCCGGTCGTAGTCAAATATCTCGGCATAGCGGCCCCAGTTCACCGCAGTCTCGAACTGGCGCTGTACTTCATCTTCGGCAAAGTGTTCGTCGAGAATGTCGTGAAAGAACTCGTCGGCGATGGAGTGGTCCGTCTTGCGCTTCAGTACGCTGTCAATCTGTTTCAGGATGGTGACATGCTCCAGCACAGCCTGCCGGAACAGAACCTTGCGTTGCTGAATATCGGCCTCGGCAAAAGCTACTCCCGGCGGCGTAATCTGTATGTCGCCCTCTTTTAGCAACGCGAAGCCCAGCATGACGCAAGCCTCAAGAATCGGGAGTAAATCTTCCACGTCCATTACCAGTTCTTCGGCGAGACGGAACAAATCCTGACGCCCGCCGTGGTCGCGCAACAATTCCAGTAATCCGGCGATGCCGCCTACTCGAGCATGTGGCAGCATCTGATATTTAGCCGTACGAATCGGCGCCTCCTGCTTCTTCGCTGCAGCTTTCGTCAGCCCACCCGTGGGCAAAATGATTTCCGCAGTCGTCTCCGCATCGGGCTGGGCATGTTCGACTTCCGGCTCGGTCATGACTTTATAGATGTAATCCACCAACTCCACAAAGCGTGCCGACTTGCGGTCTCGAGGATGTTTCAGCCGGATATTGAAATCCGAACGAATACGCGCGGGATTTCTTCCCAGCACCATCACGCGGTCGGCGAGCATCACGGCTTCTTCAATGTTATGCGTAACAATAAAGATGGCGCTGGCCGGCATTTTCTTGTTGAGCCAGAGCTCCAACAGTTCACCACGCAGGTTTTCCGCGGTAAGAACGTCGAGCGCAGAGAACGGTTCGTCCATGAACAACACTTCGGGTTCCACCACGAGCGCGCGCGCGAACCCCACGCGCTGCTTCATGCCGCCGGAAAGCTCCTTGGGATAGGCCGTCTCGAAGCCATCCAGTCCAACCGTATCGAGTGTACGCAGAGCGCGTTTGCGGCGTTCGACGGCGGATGCTCCCTTCGCTTCCAGAGGAGCTTCTACATTCTCCAGCACGGTGAGCCAAGGAAAGAGCGCGAAGCTCTGAAAGACAATGGCCACGTTGGGCATTTGGCCATCTAGCGGCTTGCCGTGCCACAACAGCGTTCCCGACGAGGGTTGCGAAAGCCCGGTCAGCATGCGCAGCAGGGTGGATTTTCCGCAGCCCGATGGCCCGAGCAAGGCCACAATCTTCCCCGGTTCGATCACCAGATTGGTCAGCCCGACCACCTGAATCCGGGTTCCGTCCGCCTGCGGATAAGACTTCTCAACATCCACGGCTTCGATGATCGCTTGGACTTCCGTTTGGCTCACGGCAGCACTCCCGTCTCTTCTGTACACGAACTGCAGAGAAGCGCAAAACGCGCCGTCCATGTGAATCTGATTTGGGTGCCCAGGTCTCGCTTGTTTTGCGAGACTTGGGCACCCGACTCTCACGACAGCGGAAAAGCCGAGAGCGACGTCGAGAATATTCCTCAGGGCAACGTTCCGCAGTTCAAGCGGCGAAGCTCTCATTCTCGAGCGTGGCGAAGGGCCGGGGCAGACGATCGCTCAATTCGGCGAGGTGAGCGAGCTTCGCCGCTAGTTCACTGTTGAGCTGTTGCGGGTCGAAACGCCAACGCCAGTTGCCCCCATTCAGACTTGGAGTATTCATGCGCCCCTCGCTGCCAAGCCCCAGCACGTCCTGCAGGGGAACGATACTCAGGCTTGCCGCAGAGCATTGTGCCGCGCGAATGAACGCCCAATGAATTCCATCCTCGCAGCGCCCGACATAGGCCTCGGCATTGCGTCGCTCCTGCTGCGTCGCTCCAGAACGCCACCAGCCCACCACGGTATCGTTGTCGTGTGTGCCGGTGTAGATGACTTTGTCCTCGGCGCGATGCGGCAAATACATGTGCGCGCCTTCATCCCCGAAACCGAACTGCAAAACGGCCATCCCAGGAATTTTCAGCCTCTCCCGCAGTGCGTGCACTTCCGGAGTGATGTACCCCAGATCCTCCGCAAAAAATGGCAGTCCCCCCAACGCCTCGCGGAGTTTCAGAAACAAGTCATCTCGCGGTCCATCCACCCAGCGACCATTCACTGCCGTATCTTCGCCCGCGGAAATTTCCCAGAACTGGTCGAATCCCCGGAAGTGGTCCAGTCGGATGTAGTCGCAGTTTTCTGTCGCCCGGCGCAGGCGCTGGATCCACCATTGGTAGCCGCTTTCCTTCATTACATCCCAACGGTATAGCGGATTTCCCCACCGCTGTCCGGTCTTGCTGAAAAAGTCCGGAGGCACGCCGGCCACCACCTCCGGCTCTAGATTCGCATTCAGCCGGAATAGTTCCCGATGCGTCCAAACGTCGGCGCTGTCGTAGTTCATGAAGATCGCGACGTCGCCCACAACGCGGATCTCGCGCTCCGAGCAGTAACGACGCAACGCCCGCCATTGTTCGTGAAAAGCGAACTGCAAAGCGCTCCGAATCTGGATATCGGCGAACAGTTCCTTACGGGCTTTCTCCAAAGCGGCAGGCTCCCGATGCGCGAGATCATGCGGCCACCGGTTCCAGCTCTTGAGTTTCTGTCGGGCACGCAGGGCATCGAACAGAACGAAGTCATCCAGCCACCAAGCGTGTTTCGCACGGAAATTTTCAAAACCGCGCAACGCATCGCCTGAGGCCGAGCCTAGGAAGTTCCGCGCAGCCTCAAACAAGAGCGGCATTTTCTCCGCGAAAACCTGATCGTATTCGACCAGGCCGGAAGGTGACGTGGCCTTGAAATGAGCCGTCTCGAGTTTCGCGCGATCGATCCAGCCATAATCTCCGAGGCGTTCCAGGCTGATCAGCAGTGGATTTCCGGCGAAAGCCGATGTCGATGAGTAAGGCGAGTTGCCATAGCCAAGCGGCCCCAGAGGCAGAACCTGCCACAAACCCTGGCGGGCGGAAGCGAGAAAATCTACAAACCGATAGGCGGCTGGCCCGAAATCGCCGATGCCGCCGTGCGAAGGCAACGACGTGGGATGCAACAAAATGCCTGCGGCGCGCGGAAAGGACATAGCAACGCCGCTACATTCCTTGCTCGCTGCTGCTGCGACTCAAGGCCTTGATCTCCTCTTCGTTTCTCTTGATCTTGCCCGATCTTGTCATTTCCTCGACCAGGCTGGAAACGAAAAGTCCGAAGCGCTCCTGCTGCCTGCTCAGCAGCAGTTGATCGCGGATCTGATCGCGCTTGGCAGCGTACTCAGCCTCTGTTGGCTGCTGGGTCTCGAGCACCTGAAGCACCACGGAGTTCGCGCCGCTGTTGATCGGACCGCTGATCTCGCCTGGCTTCATGGTGAACGCGACCGAGGCTTGTCCGGACATCGAGCCCACATCAGGTACCTGTCCGTCGGGCAAAACAAAGTCGCTGCTCTTTAGCGTCGCTCCCATTTCTTTCGCCGCGCGCTTCAGGCCATGCTCCGCCTTGGCGCGGTCCGAGAGTTCCTGGATTTTTTGTGACAGCAAAATCGAGGAGCGCTCGTTCTTGAATTCCTCTTCCACCCGGCTGCGGATCTCTTCAAATGTCGGCGTAGCAGCCGGCTTCACTCCCAACAACTGGAATACCACGAGGCCTTGCGATGCCGGAGCTACATCGGGCGTCGATTTTTCCGTGGCAGTGAATACCGCATCCATAAACTGCGTCGCCGGCCCCAGCCCGGGTAGCATGTCCTTGCGGGAGAAGTAATCCGAAGTGATCACCGGGACGCCCTGTGCGGCCGCGGCAGCGTCCAAACCTTGCGCCTGAGCCCGCTTCAGCAGCGCCTCCGCCTGCTGCTGCGCAATCTGCTGTCCCTTTTGATGCTTGATGATCGGCTCGATCTCAGCCTTCACTTCGTCGAGCGTCTTCATATGCGCTTCCTGCTTCTCGTCCACGCGAATAATGTGAAAACCGTAGCTGCTCTTCACCAGATCGCTGGTCTGACCCTTAGGAAGCGAGAATGCGGCCTTCTCAAACTCCGGAACCGTCTGGCCTTTGCCGATCCAGCCCAGCGATCCGCCCTGTTTCGCGCTGCCCGGATCTTCGGAATATTTCTGCGCCAAATCTTCCAGCTTGGCACCGTTCTTCATCTGCTTTAGCAAGTCCTCGGCCCGGCGCTGCGCCTCAGCGACTCCCTTCTCGTCCACCTTGCCATCCGGCCCAGGCAATGGAGTCTTGATGAGAATATGACTGACCTTCACCTGCTCCGGCATGCGGTACTGATCGCGGTGCTGATCGTAGTAGGTTCGCAGATCGTCCGGCGTCACCGGAACGTCGGCCGCAGCCTTGCCGGTTTCAATCACCGCATACTTCGCCTTGCGCTTCTCCGGAACCGAGTTCGCGTAGTTCGCCTTGTGGCTCTCGTAAAACGCCTTCAACTCTTCGTCCGTCGGATGCAGGCCTTTGCGCAAATCGTCCTGCTTCAACACCGCATAGTCGAATTTTACTTTTGAGTTTTCCTTGACGAACTGTTCGTGAATCTCGGCATCGCTCACGCTGGTGCTGCCGGAAATGAGCGCCTGCAGTTTGGTCAACAAAATATCGTCGCCGACTTCATGCTCAAACTTGACGGGCGTCAGATTCGCCCGCTGCAGCATATCTTCATATTCCACCTGGCCGATGAAGTTCCCGCCGGGGAAAAAGGTAGCCGCATAGCGCCCGTGCTGCAGTTCGTCCTTGACTTCCTCTGGCGTAACACGCAGCCCCATGCGCCCGGCTTCGCTCAGCAGAACCTGCCGGCTAATCATCTGGTCCACGGCGCGCACCGTCTCCTGTTGGACCAGAAAAGGCATCAACTTCGATGCCATCTCGCCGTAACGCTGCGCATCCTGCTGCGCCATCTGCCGCGCGGTCTGGCGTACCTCGTCGGACTTGATGTCGTTACCGTTTACTTTGGCGACAACGCCCGCCCCCGGCGTGCCCGTCAGTTCAGAGGTCAGGCCACCAGGAATAAATGTGATCACCATGGCGCCGCAAATCACGAGCAGGATGCCGCTAAGAATGATCTTCTTGGTTGGCCCCTGAGTCTGCAAAAATCGAATCATTTCTTATCACTCCAGAGTTGAAAGCGGAATCTCTCATTATAAACCAGCCCGTTCAATGACACTTCCATGTAGGGATGGGGGGACAGTCAAGCTTGTGGGGAGAGAGAGGACACCCATGGGGGGACAGCACGCTCTCCATCGAGCACAGCTCGACCGCGGCTCCGCTGCCAGGCACCGTCCACCCGCAGCCGATCTTTGCCCGGCTCGTCCGGCTCTGAGACCCGTACCACAGGAGCTCCTGCGCCCGCAAAACTCCGCTATTGAAACGTATTAATATAAAATGTTATCCATTCTCCGGGGACATTGGTGCGAACCTGTCCCCGATCGATCCACAAGCGCGACCGCAATCAACAGGAGCACCATGAACTCAGGCAAGCGGCTTGCAGTCACTCTCGTCTTTCTGGCTCAATTCTTTCTGGCTTCGTCACTCTTCGCCCAAGATAAAACACAGCCTGCCATCCCAGCCAAGGTTCAAGGCAAGACCGAGGCGTTGCTCCGTGCTGCCGATGGAAGACTGCCCCTGCGCGAGGGTTGGACTCTGCAAACCTCGGCCAAGGTCGAAGCCAAAGGAGAAGTCATCTCTACTGCGCAGTTTTCTCCCCGGGAATGGCACGAAGTGACCGTGCCCACCACGGTCGTCGCCGCGCTGGTCAGGGACAAAACTTTCGCCGATCCTCTCTTCGGAACGAACCTGCGCGATTATCCCGGCATGAACTATCCCATTGGCGCGAATTTTTCTAACATCGCTATGGCACCCGACAGCCCTTACGCGGTCTCGTGGTGGTATCGCAAACATTTCTCCGTACCCGCATCCTATCGGGGCAAAACAGTCTGGTTGAAATTCAACGGCATCAATTATCGCGCCAACATTTTCCTCAACGGAAAGCAGATCGCCAAGTCCGACGACGTGGCCGGCGCCTGGCGAACTTACGAGTTTAACGTCACCGACGCCGCCAAGCCCGGCGCAGAAAACGTTCTCGCGGTTCAGGTTTATTCTCCCACCGAGCACGATCTGGCCATCACTTTCGTCGACTGGAATCCCGCGCCTCCCGACAAGAACATGGGATTGTGGGGCGAAGTTTACTTGTGCACCAGCGGCCCAGTGGCGCTGCGCTATCCCACGGTCGTCTCGAAACTGAATCCCCCGGCAAACGATAGCGCGCAACTCACCGTAACTGCGCAAATAAAGAATGGCACCAACCAGCCGGTCAAGGGCAAACTTAAGGGACAGATCGAGTCGATTAAATTCGAACGGGATGTCGAACTCGCACCCCACGAAGCGAAAGATGTTACCTTCACGCCCGATCAGTTCCCGCAACTCGTCTTCTCGAACCCGCGCCTGTGGTGGCCCACACAAATGGGCAAACCCAATCTCTATCCGCTCACCATGGAGTTCGAGGCCAACGGCGCGCTCAGCGATCATTCGGCCACCGAGTTCGGCATTCGTGAAATCACTTCAGACCTCAACTCGGTCGGCGGACGCGCCTTCCATATCAACGGAAAGAATATTCTGATTCGCGGCGGCGGCTGGACGCCCGACCTGATGCTGCGCGAAAATTCGCAGCGCCTGCACGATGAATTCCGTTACGTCCGCGACATGGGATTGAATACCATTCGCCTCGAAGGCAAACTTGAGACCCCGGAATTCTTCGACCTGGCCGATCATCAGGGCATTCTCGTCATGGCCGGATGGTGCTGCTGCGATTTCTGGGAGCGCTGGCCGCGCTGGCAACCGCAGGATTTCGAAATCGCCAAGCAATCCCTGCGCGATCAGATCTATCGCCTGCGCAGCCATCCCAGCCTGGTGATGTGGCTCAACGGCAGTGACAACGCGCCGCCGCCCGACGTGGAACAGACGTACCTCGACGTCGAGAAAGAATTGTTCTGGCCCAATCCCGTGGTCTCGTCGGCCACCGGCAAGAAGACCAGCGTCACCGGCGACAGTGGAGTGAAAATGACTGGTCCTTATGAATACATCGCGCCCGAGTATTGGGAAGTCGACACTCCCCAGGGCCAACCCGGACGCAAGCAGTGCAATCCCGGAGGCTGCGGCGGCGCTTACGGCTTCAACACGGAAACCAGCATGGGGCCGGCCGTCCCGCCCATTGAAAGCATTCGTGCCATGGTGGGCAAAGACCACATGTGGCCCATCGACGACGTCTGGAACTATCACGACGGCGGCGGCGAATTCAAGACGATCGGCGTATTCAGCGACGCGCTCGCCAACCGCTACGGCAAGTCCGACAACGTTCAGGACTTCGCCGCGAAATCGCAAATGCAAACTTATGAAGGCGTGCGCGCCATGTATGAAGCCTACAGCCGTAACAAATACGAAGCCACCGGCGTCATTCAGTGGATGCTCAACAACGCATGGCCTTCCATGATCTGGCACCTCTACGACTACTACCTGCGTCCCGGTGGCGGATATTTCGGCGCCAAGCGCGCCATGGAGGCTCTCCATCCCATCTATGGCTACGACGATCATTCGATCTGGGTGGTCAGCAGCCAGTACGAAGACGCCAAGGGATTGAAGCTGACAACGAAAATCTACAACCTCGATATGACCGAGAAGTTCACGCAATCGAATCCGGTCGACGCCCCGGCCGACAGCACCGCGAAGATTTTCACTTTGCCCGATGTTGCCGACCTCAGTCCGACGTACTTCGTTGCTTTACGGCTGGAAGATTCCACCGGCAAACCAGTGGGCTCGAATTTCTACTGGCTCTCGACCAAGCCCGAAACTCTCGACTGGGCCAAAACCACATGGTGGATGACTCCAACCGAGTCCTATGCCGACTTCACTGCGCTCGCGCAACTGCCGAAGGTGAACCTGAAATTCACCGACCGCAGTGAACGCAAAGGCGAACAAGAAGTCACTCACGTGGTTCTGCAGAATCCGAGCAAGAGTCTCGCGTTCTTTGTGCGGCTGAAGGTCGACAAAGGCATCAAGGGAGAGGAAATTCTCCCAGTCGTCTGGGAAGACAACTACATTTCCCTAATGCCCGGCGAGAAGCGCGAAGTCACTGCGACCTATCGCGCCAGCGAGTTGGGCACGGCCAAGCCCGCAGTAGAAGTCAGCGGCTGGAATGTACAATAGGGCGACTGAGCCGTCGTCCCACTAAAAGCGTACCTGGGGACGACCCAGAACCGATGCGGGGGACAGCGTGAGGTTGTGTGGACGTTTCTGTGACGCCCGCGCGCCCGCGCTCACACGTGCTGCGACACTGAAAGCACATTTCCGTCCGGATCCTTGAACCAGGCCACCTTATCTCCTGTCGGCGCGGTCCAGATCCCGAGTTCGTCCTGCTTGAAGAAGCCAAAGATCTCAAAGTGCACTCCCTTTTTCTGAAGGCTCCGCACCACATCTTCTATATCCGAAACCTGCCAGCCGAGAATGGTGAATTGCACCGGAACGAGCTCCTTCAACTTCACGACCCGGATCATGATCCCGTTGGCATCCAGCACCATGGCGAAGCCATCATCCTTGACGAAGCGAAGTCCCAACACACCCTCGTAAAACGCTCGCGCCTTTTCCGCGTCCAGAGTAGGCACAAAAGCAACGATATTGGTAGAACCAAGCATGGAAAAGCACTCCTGAAACTAAAGTGCACAGCCAGTCAATTCGCCCGAGCTGTTATTCTCCCTCGGCTGGGATGTCGAAGTCCACCAGATCACCGCGGAAGCCTCGCGTCTTCCAGGCTCCGAAGGCAATGCCGGCAATCATCCAGATGCCGCCAACCAGCCAGGCTTTCCAACTGAGATTCTTCCAAAGGAAGAAACAAATCGTAAATCCTGCCAGCGGAGGCGTCCATACGGCAAGGATCGCCAACCCGACTCCCGCGGCAGCTACCAGGTGCCAGTTCGAACCGGGCCAGAGAACCAGGGCGATCACCAGCGCCGTTAGCAGAAGAGGCGGCACGGAACTGTTTTTTCTTTCGCGCACGTAATAACGCACAAACGCTGCCAGGTTCACGCCCATGAAAGCAATGAGCGCCCCAAAGTTAAGCATCTCGGCCCCAAGTCCGTAGCTGAACAGGTTGAAACTCACCAGCAATGCTCCGACCAAAGCTATGCCACCGACAAAAAGAACATTGTTTCGGGGCACGTGTCGCTTTGGATCAACCGTTCCGAAAAAAGCCTGCGGCAGAGCCTTGCTGCGCCCCATGCCGTAGAGCAGACGAGCCGCGCCGATCTGCGCCCCCATCCCTGAGCCGAAGTTAGCGACCAGCAGCGTGAATCCCAGGATCGCGAACATCGGCTTCCAGGCGCGCCCCGCGACAAAAGTAAACGCGGTGTCGCTGTTTGGAAAAGGCTGGGTGGCCGGCCAAATCAATTGTGCGGCGTAGACTTCGAGAGCGGAAAGTATCCCGATGACAAAACACGTGAGCACCGTAGCCAACAAAATGTTTCGCCGTGGATTCTCCGCTTCTTCCGAGAGCGTGGAAATACCGTCAAACCCGATGTAGCTCAGCACCGCGATCGACGTAGCCCCCAGCACAGCTTTCGTGTTCCAAAGCTGCGGATCGTAAAAGGGACGAGTAAAGAAGGACGAGTCATCGTGGGGATGGCCCGAAATGTAGCGGATCGCGACCATGAAGAAAACTGCCACCACTGCCCCCATCCCCGCCGCAAGCAGAGTGTTGACGCGTGCCGAAGTCTTGATACCTTGAAGATTTAGGAAAGTAAACACCGCTCCAAAAATAAGCGCCCAACCCCAGTACGGAATCCCTGGCGCAAAAACAAAGGCCTGCTGGCTGCACCAGATAATACAAATCATCGGGTTGAGGATGTAATCCATCACCATGCTCCAACCGGTGACGTAGCCAAGTGCCGGATTAATCTCCTGCCCGACGTAGGTGAAGGCGGAACCAGCGCTGGGATACGCTCGTGCCATGCGCCCATAACTGAACGCGGTGAACAGCATGGCCACCATGGCGATGAGGAGGGTCGTAACAACGTGTCCGTGGCCGCTGTCGCTAAGCACGCCAAACACCGACATGGGCGCCACGGGCTGAATGACGATGATGCCGTAAAGAATCAAATCCCAAAGAGTTAAAGTGCGGCGAAGTCGGGGTGCGGCAGAGGAAGACGCGGAGCTGTTTTCCATGAGTCCGGCTATTGGATGATGGCAGAGCCGAAATTGTCAATATTAAAACGTTTCTATAAAGCGGTTCTCTCTATTTTCGTTCGCCATAGTCGAACCAGTACCCCCGCTGTTCGTTTCCCGACATCTGCCGCGTGTTGTATTCCAGCAAATAATTAACATGCGCATCGTCGAGCGGAAACGACTTCTTCGGCGTGTAAGGATATTCGCCCATGCTGAGGAATGGGAGCGGAGCCACGTAGTTCCCTTCCGCCGCATAAAAATCCATGTCTTTCTCATAGCCGTTGGCCGCAAAGAAATAATCGCGCACCCAGCCGTCGGGCAGCGCGGGCAAATTGGAAGGATCGAAGTCCAATTGCACTTCATCCCCTGAACCAAACACGGCCAGTTTGTCATCGGTTGCGGTCAGCAGCGGCAACACGTCGCCATAGCGCGTGTAGGTTCCAGACGGACGAGTGTATGGCCCGGTCGCACTGGCCTTTTCGTAGACATACTGCACTCTCCCCGGCGGCGTGCCTTCGATCTTCAACGGGTATCCATGAAATTCCAGGTCGGCGCGTACCAGCGGAACCGCGGTCCTTCGCAAGTTCTGGGCCGACTGTCTTCCACGCTTCTGCTCGGCATCCCGAAGCCCCGCGTCTTTACCAGCGGGACCAGGAATCTCGCGTGCAGTGTATTGTTCCGTGCGATCAATCAGAATGCTGTCCCAATAAATCTGCAGATTGGTTGTGATGCGAATCTTCCGCGTGCCCAGAGGCAGCTTGCCACTGAGATCGGCGGTCATGGTTCGAGGCCCGCCCGCGGGAAAGCCCATGTCGTCAGTCACGCGCTTCCACTTCCCCTTCGCGTCTTTCTCATTTGGAAGCAGCGCTTCCACATACGGCGCAAGCGCTTCGACTCCCGCTTGCGACGCGGCATACATGCTGTTCGCAGAAAAGTATTCCACCTCGCCATGCAAGAGCAGCCATAGCGGCCCTCCGCCGTAAGCCTTACCCAGATCGAGCGTCAGCGTGTGCGGCTTGGTGAAACCCGAGAACTGTGTTAACGCGAAATCGCCAATATAACGGTGGGCGAGCAAATCCGGCAGAACGTCGTGACCATGCTCATCCCACGCTCCAGCCGGCGGACGCGCGTCGCGGCTCACCACAACTTTGAATGGAGGATACGGCGGGTTCGACGCAAAATACTCATTGGGATACACCTCAACATCCGCCGGATGATCCACCGCCAGCAGTCGCACCTGATCGAGGTAGACGGCTTCCTCCAGCGGCTCCATGAATCGGAAACTCAAACTGGGGTGCCGCACTTCTTCCCGGTGGTGGGAGAAATCCTGCCCTGAGCCGGTCGACGGGTGGGCGTCTGGTTTCGCGCGAATCGCGTTGCGATCAATCTTGATGTATTCAACCGGCCGTGGGATGTCCCGCTGCCCGGGCCCAACCCAGTGACCCACCACGCCCGCGCCCAGCATATCCGCTACGAACTCATAGCGCTCTCCATTCCACACGAACAGTGTCGGGCATGAACTACCGCGGCGGTCGATCTCAAGAAAGTTCTGCTGCTTGTTGCCTGCGACTTGAATCTCATCTTCCAACACGCCCGTCGGCCACAGCATGCGCACGATGTCAGCGTCTTTGGAATCGCCTAGGCCGACGACGATGTCGGTGGAATTCTGTCCCAGATAGCCGTTGGAACCGTAGATTTCGAGCTTCTGCCGATTCCCGCCGGAAAAAACTTCGACTTTGGTGCCGATCGCGGACTTGTTATCGGCCAGTCCCTTCAGCGAGAGCCGGAGCCAGTGATTCTGATTGCCGCCTTCATTGCGCAGAAGCACCGCAGGTCCATGACTCTGCGTGATCAGCAGATCGGTCGCACCGTCGCCGTCGTAGTCACCGGTAATGATCGCGCGCGGATCCTTCAGCTGAATCTTGTCGAGGCCAACATCGGTGGTGACATCTTTGAACCCATCAGGCCCAAGATTGCGGAAGAGGCGCACTTCGCCTTGGCCATCTTTAGTCTCGCCGACCGCAACGAGGTCGATCCATCCATCGTTGTCGTAATCGAAGGCAGCAACGCCGTAGGCGCGGACCCAATTCGTCTCGGGAAGTTTCACTGGCTCGAAGCTCATACCGTGGTCGTTACGCCACAGCGTAATGCCGGGGGCACCTAGGTGAGTAAAGGCGAGATCCATCCAGCCGTCGTGATCGAAATCGAGAACGGCTACGCCGACTGTCCGAGCGGAGAAATTGAGTGGCCAAGGTTGCTGTCGGAATTTACCTTCTCTAGGGTTGGTGAATAGGAGGGGAGAAATATCTCCGGTCACGACTAGATCAACTGCGCGGTCATTGTTGTAATCCGTGCCCACCGCGTTCGCGGCGTAGCCCCTCCCGGCCAGCCCCGTCGCCTCAGTGACATCCGTAAAGGTTCCGTCGCCATTGTTGCGCCACATACGGCTGGTGCCATGGGTTTCAGACGCTCCCGCGGCTGTGCGCTTGGTCCGATCCTCTTCGAATCCAGCAGAAGCGACATACAAGTCCAGATCACCGTCGTGGTCATAATCGATGAAGGTCAGCCCCATCGTTCCGGTCGCAGTATGCGTAATGCCTCGGGACTCCGTTTCATCTCGAAAAGTACCGTTCTTCAAGTTGTGCAGAAGAGCGACATGTCTGTCTACAGCCAAAGCGAGGTCAGGGAATCCATCATTGTCGTAGTCACCAGCCGTGCAGCCGGTGGCACTCAGGCTCGGATCAAGTCCTGCTTGCTTCGTGACCTCCTCGAATTTACCGCCGCCCAAATTGTGGTAGAGGGACAGGCCACCTTGCGGACCATTGTCGGCAATAAAAAGATCGGGTTTACCGTCGGAATCGTAATCAAGAAAACACGCCCCCGGCTCCAGACTTGCGTCTTTGCTATCAAAGTTGACCGCCGGACGGGATCTCGAAACTATCCCCGCCTGCTTCGTCACATCCACAAACCGCACCTTAATTGGCGGGGGCGGTTTGAGCACTGCCTGCGGCGACTCCACTGCGCGCGAGTATTGGCCCTGCTCGCCGTAAGCCAGGCTCATGGGCGCGCCGAGTTTGTTCTGGGTGATGTACTGGAATTTCTTCAGATGCTCGCGGGCGTGCTCAACATCCCCCGACTGCTGGTATGCCCGCGACAATCCAAACTCCGCCGAAGCGTGCAGAGGACTAAGTTTCAGCGCATGCTCGAAGGCTTCGATTGCCTGGGCAAACTGCTTGGCCTGCACGTATGCCGTGCCCAAAAAATACCAGGTGTCGGCGTCGTTCGGAGCGATTTCGATGACATGCTTGAACGCGTCGATCGCCGCCGGCGCGTCGCCCGTATTCTTGGCGAGCATTCCCAGGCCATACCACGCGTTGGGACTTTTCGGATCCCGTTTGAGCGCGTCTTCCAATGCGGCTTTGGCCTCATCCACTTTTTGCAGGTTCAGGTATGCAATGCCGATGTTCAGACGCGCGATCGCCAACCTGATATCGGCCTCCGCGGCCTGCTGGAAAGATTTCAATCCCTTTTCGAAAAGCTGCTGGTTCATATAGGCCACGCCTAGATTGTTCAACCGCGCGGCCTCGATCGGATTCGGCTGTGATGCGGGAGCAAAAAGGCCAATGGCGGCCAGGAGTGCGGCCGAAAGAACTGCTGAAGTTTTCAGATTCATTTCGTTAAAGATTTAACCACAGAGGGCGCGAGGGAACACAGAGGATTCCGCCGCGGCTTTGCCATACTTACTTATTCCTGGGGGTAGGACTCCGAGACGAGGCAAGCGCGCAACGATTCTCCGCTGCACCGAAAGGTCTAGGTCCCTCGACCGACCAACCCTAGCAGATCGGCGGAATTTTCCAGGCTCCGCATTCTTTCTCCAGCAGCGCAGCCACCGCCAGCACCTGTTCTTCTTCCCATGGTCTCCCTACGATCTGTACTCCGATCGGCAACCCTTCCGATTCGCCAGTGACAGAACGGCTCACAGGAACCACCGCCCCGGGATTCCCCAAGAGATTGAACCATTCCGTGTAGCTCCAGGCGTCGAGATAGTTCACGGTCTTGCCATCAATCGTCCAACTGCGTTCTCCGTGGCGGAAGGCGGGAATCGCGGCGGCCGGGCAAAGCAGAATCGGAAACTTCCGCATCTGCGCCAAGAACTTCGCGCGCAAAATGTCGCGGCCGATCCATGCATCGAGCAGCGCCTCGCCGGAAAGCGGTGGCTCCCCTGCTGACCATTCGAGAAATTGCGCCAGCACAGGGCTGAGATCCTGCTCCCGCCCGCGGAACATCGGACGAATCAGCATTCCGCCAGCGCTGACGAAGAATTTCTTCCACAGCAGCCGCGCTTCTTCGAGACCTGCGGGACGAAACGGCTCGACCTGAAATCCCGCGCCCCGCAGTGCCTCTGCGGCGTTGTGGACAGCTGCGCGAATCTCCTCAGTGACAGGCGTACGGCCATCATCCTCGAAATAGCCGACGGTCCGCTTCCGGGTCTGGTCGCGGCTCGGCCAGCGCAGCGGCACCGGTGCGGCGCACGCATCGCCCTCGTCCGGACCCTGCATCACTTCGAACAAAACTTTCACATCATTCACGGTGCGCGCCATGGGACCAACGACCCCGATCAGAGCAAACGGTCCGCCAGACGCGGGAAAGTGTCCGGTCGCCGGAATGCGGCCGGGAGTGGGCTTCAGGCCACAAATTCCGCTGAAGTGTGCGGGCACTCGTATGGAGCCGCCGCCATCGCTACCTACGCCGCCCGCTGACATCCCCGCCGCAATCGCCGCTGCTTCGCCGCCACTCGACCCGCCCGGAGTCCGATCGAGGTCCCACGGGCTGTTCGTGCGGCCGTACAAACGATTGTCCGTCTCCCAAGCCATCAGCAGTTCCGGCGTGTTGGTTACGCCCAGCACGATCGCGCCGGCGTTGCGCAGGCGCGCGACCAGCGGCGCGTCTTGGGCCGCAACGTATCCAGCGCGCAGGCGAGTACCGGCTTCGCATCGCATCCCCGCCACGTCCAACGAACTCTTGATGCTGATAGGAACGCCGTGCAGTGGTCCGAGAGTTTTCCCACTCATCACTCCCGCTTCAGCCTCGCTGGCTTCTCGTCGAACTCGTTCCGCGTCCACGTGCACGAAGGCATTCAAGTTCGGATTCACTCGCTCGATCTTGGCAAGATGGGCATCGACCAGTTCGACCGGGGAGATTTTCCTCTCGCGGATTCGCCGAGCCATAACAACGGCCGGAAGGAAAGTGAGATCACCCATGCGACGATTAGCCTCCGAGACAGAAGGCAGAGTCTAGCATGCACCCAAGGACTGCAATGTCAGATATCAGACTTCCGCTGTGAACCTTTCCTCTATCCGATTCGGGTTTCAAGAGTTCACTGGCTCGAGGTCTGAGGTCCGAAGTCTGAAACTTGAGCATTACAATCCACCGCCTGCTTTTCTTCGGAGCTCAGCGCACGATAGTCTCCCTTCGCCAGTTTGCCGAGTTGCAGCGGACCAATGGCCACTCTCACCAGCCGCAGCACGCGGATCCCGAATGCCGCCAGCATGCGCCGAATTTGTCGATTCTTACCTTCGTCGAGGATGATCTCAAGCCAGCAGTTTTTGTCTCCCGAGCGCAGCAGCCGCGCCCGGGTAGCGCGAAGGATGTCCCCATCGTCACCGCTCACACCACTAAGAATTGCCTGCACGAGTTTGTCATCGGCCAGCGAGGCGATTTGCACGTGATACGTTTTTTCCAAGTGCATCTCGGGCGCGGCGACGCGTGCGCCCCACTCCGAATCGTTCGTCAGCAGCAGCAATCCTTCGCTAGCTTTATCGAGCCGCCCGATGGGAGCGACCCAGGGCAGCGATTCGCCTGCTTTCTCCAGCACGTCATAAACGGTATCCCGGCCTTTCTCGTCGGAGGCCGTAGTCACCAGTCCCCGCGGCTTGTTCATCATCAGATAAATTTTCGGTTGCTGATCAATGGCATGGTCATCCAACAGGATCCGGTCCCGCTCCAGTCTGACCGGTGTCTCCGGATCGCGTCGTACGCGTCCGTTCAACTGCACGCGGCCGGCACGAATCAGCTGCGCAGCCCGAGAGCGCGAACAATATCCCAGCTTCGACAGGGAGCGCGCTAGGCCGATCCGGCGAGCAATTCCTTTCTGTGGCATGGGTTCATGCTAATCGAAGCGATATTCATATTGCATGCACGATCCCACTGCGCTTGGTACTATGTTCAGGCTGCGCCGCTGCGCTCTAAGCACGTCGCACTCAGCGCATCCTGGCAAAGGAGCTCTCGTGGCCCATCAGCACCCTCCGCGTTTTTTAACAATTGTGGACGACGCCAGGACGCGCGTGCGCGAAACTAGCGTCGATACCGTGAAAACCAGGATGGATCGCGGCGACAAGTTCCTGCTGGTCGATGTGCGCGAGGAGAGCGAATACGTCAACGACCATCTTCCCGGCGCCATTCATCTCGGCAAGGGTGTCATCGAACGCGACATTGAGGGGCGAGTACCGGAACTCAGCACCGAGATGATCCTTTATTGCGGCGGCGGTTTTCGTTCGGCGCTTGCTGCCGACAATTTGCAAAAGATGGGTTACACCAACATCATTTCAATGGACGGCGGCATTCGCGACTGGCGCAAGAAAGGGTATCCCCTGAGCAAAGAGTAAGAGTGATTCTCACGTCTCAGTTTGTGAGTACGGCTGCTGTCCACTTATGAATGGTCGCATCTTCTTCTGGTCGCTCACGTCGGCACTCGCCGGATTTCTTTTCGGCTTCGACACCGTCGTTATTTCCGGCGCCGAGAAGACGATTCAGAGTCTTTGGGGCCTGAGTCCCGGATGGCACGGGATTGCCATGGCTTCGGCACTTTATGGGACCGTGGTCGGTTCCCTGCTCGGCGGCTGGCCCGCTGATCGATGGGGGCGCAAAGCCACGCTGCTTTGGATCGGCGTTCTTTACTTTGTAGGCGCCGTGGGCTCAGCCTTGGCGACCAACGTTGCTATGTTCATCGTTGCGCGCGTCATCGGCGGATTGGGCATCGGCATCTCGACAGTCGTTGCTCCAATGTATATCTCGGAGATCGCCCCGCCCAAGCATCGCGGACGCCTGGCCGGCATGTTCCAGTTCAATATTGTTTTCGGCATCCTGATCGCGTTCGTCTCCAACGCGCTGCTGGCAAGCATCGGCGAAAACGCGTGGCGGTGGATGCTGGGCGTGGCGGCGTTTCCGTCGCTGCTCTACGCGGTGTTCTGCGTTGGCCTTCCGGAAAGTCCGCGCTGGCTGCTCAGCCGAAAGGGCGATCGCGCGGCTGGTCTTGAAGTTCTGCAGCGCATCGAACCTGAAGCTTCGCCTGCCGAACTCACGGCCGAAGCGGACACGATTATCGCCGCATCGTCCGAGAAAGCTTCGTCAGGACGATTCTGGACGATGCGTCTGCGCAAGCCGATTCTGTTGGCGATTCTGATTGCCTTCTTCAACCAGATGTCTGGCATCAATGCGATTCTGTACTTCGCGCCGCGCATCTTTGAACTTACCGGCCTCGCCGCAAAAGCCGCGCTGCTGCAATCCATCGGGATAGGCGTGACCAATCTGGTTTTCACTTTTGTCGGCCTTTGGCTGATTGACCGCCTAGGCCGGCGCACGCTTCTCTATATTGGCTCCTTCGGCTACATCGTCTCGCTCGGCTTGGTCGCCTGGGCTTTCTTTACAAGTCATCTCTCCATGGTGCCGGTGTGCATTTTTGCGTTCATCGCCGCCCACTCGATCGGCCAGGGAGCAGTGATTTGGGTTTTTATCTCCGAGATATTTCCCAATCGACACCGGGCGGAGGGCCAGACCCTCGGCAGTTTCACCCACTGGATCTTCGCCGCCGCGCTCACCACTTTCTTTCCAAAGATGGTCGCCGCCTTCCCCCCCGGCTACGTCTTCTCATTTTTTGCCGGCATGATGGTTCTGCAACTCATTTGGGTGAAGACCATGGTTCCGGAGACGAAAGGCGTGCCGCTGGAGCAGATTCAGAAACAGCTGGGGATCGAATGAGTACTGGGTTGGCCAACTCTCAGCCTTGCTTCAAAGCCGGCAGCGCCGCTTTCTGCTGAATTCCTTTCCCCTCGACGATGGTGTAAATAAAATCCGCCGGCACGTCCCGCAGAGTTTCAGTTTCGCCGTTCGGCCAGCGAATGCTCACCTCACTCATCTTGTCGTTCGATCCGAGACCGAAATGCAGCCGTAAATCATTCTGCGAAAGATAGCTTGCGCCGCCACGCACCTCGTCCATCTGAACCAGCGATCCGGCTTTCACCGTGACCCGCGCACCAATCGCTGCCTTGTTACTCTTGGTTCCCACCAGCTTGAATAGCGCACGATGATTCGAATTGTTGCCGCGATTCAGCAGAAGCGACGGCGGTTCGCCGACGTTAAGAATCACCAAATCGACATTGCCATCGTTATTGATATCGCCAAAAGCCACGCCCCGGCTCGATTGCAGCGGCAGCTTGTCCAGTGTTGAGGAAACGTCCTCGAACGTTCCATCGCGATGATTGCGAAACAGCACCAGCGGTTGACGGTACTGCGTGCCGCCGGGGATGGTGTCGACCTGCGGATAGACGTGACCGCTGGCGATCAAAATATCGAGCCAGCCGTCGTTGTCCATGTCGAAGAATGACGTACCCCAACTCACCAGCGGATATGTGGGCTTCATAATCTTCGCCCGCACGCTGACGTCTTGAAAGCTATCGCCGCCCAGGTTGTGATAGAGCGTCGATCCCTGCTCCACAAAATTTGTGACCAGGATCGACAAGCGCCCTTCGTGCAGATAGTCGCCCCAGGCCACGCCCATCGAGCCTTGCTGCATGCCATCGCCGCTGAGAGCTACACCGGAGAGCAGACCGACATCTTCGAAAGTTCCGTCGTGTTTATTGTGATAAAGAAAATTCGGTCCCGCATCGTTGGCCACATAAAGATCTGGCCAGCCGTCATTGTCATAGTCGCCCCAGGTCGCGCCCAAGCCATAATAATGATGCGGATCGTCAACTCCAGCTTTTTTCGAAACTTCTTCAAACGTGCCGTCGCCCTTGTTGTGAAACAGCATGTCCGACTCTCCGGGCATGCCCCACGGCCCGCACTGCACCAGCACCGTCTTGAATCGGCAGAAATGCGGATCGTTGCCGAACTCCGGCAGTTTGTCCATATCGACATGCACGTAGCGCGACACAAAAAGATCGACGCGGCCGTCGCGATCATAGTCGGCCCATGCCGCCCCTGTACTGAACCCGCCGCCCGCCACTCCGGCCTTTTCGGTCACGTCCTCGAACGTGCAGTTGCCGAGGTTGTGATATAGCGCATTGCCTCCGTAGCCGGTAACGTAAATATCTTGAAGTCCGTCGTTGTCGTAGTCTGCAACCGCCACGCCCATGCCCCAGCCTTTGTGCGTGAGCCCCGCTGCTTTGGTGATGTCGGTGAACTTCAAGTCAGCATTCTGGTGGTAGAGCGTGATCATCGGATCCCCGCCCTGGCGATAGCGCTCTACCGTCGACCCATTCACCGCAATAATGTCGAGTTTCCCGTCGTTATCGCAATCGATCAGACCGACACCCCCACTCATCGACTCGACAATATATTTCTTGTCTGGCGACGAAATATGCGGGACGGTGAGACCCGACTTCTGCGCGATGTCTTCAAACCTTGGGATCGGAGGTTGCGCGGCTTGCGGCATGGACGGCGCAATTTGAGGAGGCACGGTCTGAGCAAGCGCGCTTGCAGCCAGAAGTAGGTCGATCGACAGGCCGAGCCAGATCCTCACAAACCAGGTTCGCATAGGCGGGAGAATTTCCCCGATTATATCCGAGCTCTCTTCATTTATCGGGCTTTCTTAGCCGCACTCGCGGTGCGACGAGTACAAGATTCCTCCTTGGGCACTTACAGCATCAACCGGATGTGGAAGGGTCATCTGCCAGTTTAGTGTTCTCTAGGCCCGCTCCGTCACGAAATTAAGGGAGGATTTCATGAAAACGCCTCGCCTGCTCTGCGCTGGTACGCTTCTGTCCCTAGCCTGCCTGTTACTCCTCACCAGCGCCGGATTTGGCGCGGACGCCGAAAACGAGAAATCCGATATCGAGAAAAGAATTGACAATGCGGCCAATGTCCTCGATGAGATTATGGCCACGCCTGACAAGGGCATTCCCGATAAGATCCTCAGCGATGCGAAATGCATTGCGGTAGTTCCCTCGATGCTGAAAATCGCAGTTGGATTCGGTGGCAGCCACGGAAAGGGAGTGGCAACGTGCCGCACTGAAACCGGCAGATGGAGCGCCGTCGCGCCTATCACCATCACCGGCGGCAGCTGGGGACTCCAACTGGGCGGTCAGGCTGTTGACTTGGTGATGGTTGTCATGAACGCCTCAGGCATGCAGCATTTGCTCTCCAGTAAGTTCAAAATCGGAGCTGATGCTTCCGCGGCCGCCGGACCGGTTGGCCGTCACGCCGGTGCGGACACCGATTGGAAGATGAAAGCCGAGGTTCTCACTTATTCGAGGAGCCGAGGGCTGTTTGCCGGGATTGATCTAAACGGTGCTGCCATCACCCAAGACAAGGACGAGACTCGCATTCTCTATGGAAAATTCGTGCCTTTCGACGAAATTCTGGAGGGTAAGGTGAGACGTACGCATATGAGCCAACCATTCCTCAGCGCGCTTTCTCACTACACAGGCCCAACCATGTCGGGAAACAAACCTTCCGCCTCCCGATAGTGGATTACGGACTGGCGGGAACACCTGAGAACCGCCTTCGGACGGCGAGAATGTTAGAAGGCGCAGGGCCAGGCTTGGGAGTTTGCTAAGACGTTGTGGCAGGTTAGTCTTCTGGCTGGTTATCAGAATGCAGGAATTGCGTTCGTGTTCCATGAAGAATGAGGTTTGCGATGGCAGTCCTAAATAGGTTAACGAAGATTGTTGCAAAACCGATTCCCCGAATAGTGACGCCGAAGGCCCATGCTCTCATCGACTATGCGAGCGTCGGTGTGTTTCTAGGAACGACGGCCTGGTTCTGGCGCCGCAACCGACGTGCGGCGGTGGCTTCTCTCATCTGCGGTGGGGCAGAACTCGCCGTCATGCTGCTCACGGATTATCCGGGCGGGATGAAAAAGCTTATAAGCTTCCCCGCGCACCGTGAACTGGATTACGGACTGGCTGCCGTGGTTGCCTCCATGCCTGAGTCTTTAGCTTTTGGAGGGGACGCTGAAACCAAATTCTTTCGCGTTCAGGGTGCTCTGATTACTTTGCTTGGCGAACTCACGCGACCATCTGCTCTTCCCGGCAAACGAATGCGCGGACGAGCAGCCTGAGGGGCGCCTGCCATCGCTATGGAAATTTCGCGGCCCCCGCTCCCACCCTACTGGTGCAGCGCAAAGTCAAGAGGCTCTGCCAGGTTAAATCTTCACGCGTTCGGCGAGTTTGTAGTAGAGATTTCTTGCTTCATTCTCAATGCGATCGTCCTTCTTTCGTACGATTGAAGGCTTACCTACGCTGGAAAGATTGGAGCGCAGGCCACGCACCTCGGACTTCGATGTCTATTTGCTGCCGCGCGAGAACTAATCCAATGCCGTGGCACGGGGCCACTCGGCTGTCCATGCGGAGAGCCCTCTCCAGATGCTATAATTTTCGTTCGTCCAACCAGCCAAATCCCACCGTGGGCGCGTAGCTCAATTGGCAGAGCAACTGACTCTTAAT
>Ga0182018_10000609_pt1 | contig 45159 bp, 48 predicted proteins | sample 812P2MmetaG_FD_120490 | JGI IMG/M metagenome (GOLD analysis project Ga0182018, IMG submission 120490) | Permafrost microbial communities from Stordalen Mire, Sweden - 812P2M metaG | ecosystem: Environmental > Terrestrial > Soil > Wetlands > Permafrost | place: Sweden: Stordalen | collected... | reverse complement strand
TCGGCTGCGTCATCCTGCCGGCCCCGGCGCGGAACACGGGCTCCATGGCGGCCGCGCAGCCGGGAGGCGCGCGATGATGGAGTCCTTCTACACCGCCAACGACCACTTCACCATCATCCCGGCGGTGATGCTGGCGCTGTTCGGCTGCGCCAGCCTGCCGGCCCCGGCGCGGAACACGGGCTCCCCGACGGTCGCCCAGACGGGAGGCGCGCGATGATCGAGTCCTTCTACACCGCCAACGACCACTTCACCATCATCCCGGCGGTGATGCTGGCGCTGTTCGGCTGCGCCAGCCTGCCGGCCCCGGCGCGGAACACGGGTTCCCCGACGGCCGCGCAGGCGGGAGGCGCGCGATGATTGAGTCCTTCTACACGGCCAACGACCACTTCACCATCATTCCTGCGGTGATGCTGGCGCTGTTCGGCTGCGCCATCCTGCTGTTCGATTTCATTCTGTTCCCGGATCCGCGCCAGCGTAAGTGGCTGCTGATTTTCGTGGTGCTGGCCGAGGGCTTCACGGGCTTCGGGCTGATCAAACAGCAGATCTGGCTGGCGGCGAACGGGCAGCCGATGTTGCAGGGTTTCGGCGGATCCGTGACGATCGACGGGTTCAGCGTCTTCTTCAACTGGATCTTCCTGGTGGCCGCGCTGATCGTGGCGCTGGTGTCGTACAAGTACCTCGAGAACGCCGGGGAGCATCACGGCGAGTATTACAGCCTGATCCTCTTCGCGCAGTGCGGCATGTATTTTCTGGCCACCGGCACGGACCTGGTGACGTTGTTCGTCGGGCTGGAATTGATGGCCCTCTGCTTCTACGTGATGGTGGGTTTCCTGCGCCGCGAGAAACGGTCGAACGAGGCCGCGCTGAAATACCTGCTGCTGGGGGCTTTTTCGAGCGGCTTCCTGGCTTACGGCTTTTCGGTGCTGTATGGCATCGCGCATTCCACCAAGCTGTCCGACATTGCCGCGGCAGTGGCCAGCCGGGGACTTTGGGACCCGGTGGTCTACCTGGCGCTGATCACCACTTCGGTCGGCCTGCTTTTTAAAATAGCGGCCGCGCCCTTCCACATGTGGGCGCCGGACGCTTACGAAGGCGCGCCGACCACCGTGACGGCCTACCTTTCGGTGGCTTCCAAGGCGGCTTCGTTTGCCTTCCTGCTGCGGTTGTTTTACGGTCCGATGGCTCCTTTCGCGGGGTTGCGCGATGTGTGGGGTCCGATGCTGGCGGTGATTGCCGTGGTCACCATGACGGTGGGGAATCTGGCGGCCATCAACCAGACCAACGTCAAGCGGCTGCTGGCTTACAGCTCGATATCCCATGCCGGCTATATCCTGCTCGGTCTGGTGGCGGGCAACGAGCGCGGCATTACCGGGATCGCGGTGTACTTGATGGTGTACACGTTTATGAACCTGGGTGCCTTCCTGGTGCTGGTGGCGCTGCGGCGCCAGAAAATCATCGGCGACGAGATGGACGATATCTCCGGGCTGATGCATAAGAGCCCCGGGTACGCCATCCTGATGCTGATCTTTCTGCTTTCCCTGGCGGGCATTCCGCCCACCGCGGGCTTCCTGGGCAAGTATTACATTTTCCTGTCGCTGATCGAGACGCAGCACTATACGCTGGCGGTGATCGCCACGCTCTATGCGGCGGTCGCGATTTATTACTACTTCCGGATCGTGAAGAGTATGTTCGTCAGCGAGGTGCGCGAGAAGGCCCCGATGGCGACGAGTTTCGGGATGCGGCTGGCGCTGGGCGTGAGCGGCGCGATGACCCTCGTGATCGGCCTCTACCCGGAGCCGTTCCTGAGATTGGCGCAGACTTCGCTGCTGCGGTAAGGACGATATGTTGCACACGGTACTTTCGAATCCGCTGTTCACGCCCATCGTAGTGATGCTGGTGATCATCGCGGCGTTCCCGCTGGTGGCCGGCTACATCGTGCTGGTGGAGCGCAAGGTGCTGGCCGATTTCCAGGTGCGCCTGGGTCCCATGCGCGTGGGGCCGCACGGCCTGCTGCAGCCGATCGCCGACGCGCTCAAGCTGCTGCTGAAGGAAGACATCATCCCGGCGGATTCGGATAAAGGCATCTTCTGGTTTGCGCCGTGCGTTTCGACGATCACCGCGCTGACCGCCTTTTCGGTACTGCCGTTCGCCAAGACGATTTTCGTGGCCGACGTGAACGTGGGGCTGCTGGTGATTTCCGCGGTTTCGTCGATGGGAATTCTGGGGATTATTCTGGGCGGCTGGTCGTCGAATAGTCACTATTCGCTGCTGGGAGCGCTGCGCAGCGCGGCCCAACTGGTGAGCTACGAAGTGGCGCTGGCATTTGCGCTGCTCTCCGGCGTGATGGCGGCCGGCACGTTGAGCATGCAGAAGATTATCGAGGCGCAGCTCGCGCGCGGGGTCTGGTTCGTGTTCGCCAACTACGGTTTCATGATCGTGCCCTTCGCGGTCTACCTGATTGCGGCGACGGCGGAAACCAACCGCGCGCCTTTCGATTTGCCGGAAGCGGAATCGGAACTGGTGGCCGGGTTCCATACGGAGTACAGCGGCTTCCGCTGGGCGCTCTACTTTCTGGCCGAGTATGCCAACATTTTCGTGGTTGCTTCGGTGGCCGTGACGCTGTTTTGGGGCGGCTGGCTGCGTCCGTTCCCGAGTATCCATTGGCTCGAGCTGCCGCTCAATATGGGGTTTCCGTTCATCCTGTTCGCCGGTTCGGGACTGATGACGCTGACGCTGGTGAAGAAGCTCAGAGACAGCATGCAGCAGAAGGTGTTGGTGGGGGCCGCGCTGCTGCTGGTGCTGGTCGCGGTGGTATTTCTGATTCCGGCTATCAACGCGCCGGTGTCGCAGATGTTCTGGTTCCTTTTTAAGGTATCGACGATCATTTACACGCTGATCTGGTTTCGCGGCACCTTCCCGCGGTTCCGTTACGATCAGTTGATGAATATCGGCTGGAAGATCGCGATCCCGGTGGGAATGGCGGCGGTGTTGATCAACGCCGTCCTCGGAATGCCCTGGCGGTCGTAGACTCTCCACTGGCTTCCGCGGTATCGATGAGTGTGATCCGGAACGGGCCGGCCCGAATCCCCCGATCCAGCTCCCCAGCCCGACCCACCGGCCCCATGGAATCAGCCACTTACTCCCTCAAATGGCTTCGTTCCGCAAGCCGCTCCGCCACCCGTCGCCATGAATTCCCAGCCGCGGCCGAACTACCCCATTGACACCCACCACCTCATCCGGTAAAAATATAGTTAAGGCGAATAAAAAGCGAATACAATGCCCGCCGTCGCACTCAAGAAACAGTTCGAATCCCTCCTCGGCGGCCACCTGGACTGGCAATCCCGCCCTTCCCCCGAGTGTGTCCCGTCCGGCGTCCCCGAGCTCGACGCGGCCACCGGAGGACTCCCCCGCGGCTGCCTCACCGAAATCTTCGGACCTGCTTCCTCCGGCCGCACCAGCCTGCTGCTCTCCATCCTCGCCCAAGCCACCCATCGCGAAGATGTCTGCGCCCTGATCGACGCCGAAGATGCCTTCCACCCCACATCCGCCGCCGCCGCCGGCGTCCACCTCGATCGCCTCCTGTGGGTCCGCTCCTCGAACAACGCCGAGCACGCCCTCAAAGCCGCCGACCTCCTCATCCACGGCGGAGGCTTCGGGATGGTGGTCCTCGACCTTGGCGACATCCCGCCCGCCATCGCCCGCCGCATCTCGCTCACGTCCTGGTTCCGCCTGCGCCGCGCCGTCGAAAACAGCCCCACCGTGCTGATCTCGCTGGCGCGCCAGTCCAACGCCAAAACCTGCGCCACTCTGCAACTGGAATGCGTCCGCGAACGCGCCCTCTGGTCCGGCGCGCTCCATTCGTCGCGACTGCTGCGCGCTATCTCCGCGCGCGCCACTTCCACCCATCGGAGCAAGACATGTTCGCCTGTCTTCACGGCAACGGCCCTTTAACCTCGAAACCCGTGGGACAGAGGAGTGCGTCCCAAGGCGCGCATACTCCTACACCGGCAGTGTATCCTCCCCACCGCCGCGTGGACGCATCCGTCTGTCCCACGGTTTTGGCCTCTTTAACCGCCCTGGCCTTCGAGTTTTCGCCCACGGTGGAGCAGACCGCTCCCCATACCGTGACCTTCGACGCGTCCGGCCTGGACCGTCTCTTCGGCCTCCCGCAAGACGTCGCCGCCGCCCTCGCCCGCCGCGTCTCCGAACTCCAGGTCAAGGCCAACATCGCCATCGCCGCCAACCCCGATGCCGCCATCTGCGCCGCCCGCGGATTCTCCGCCCCGAGCATCATCCCCTATGGCGACGAGGCCAAATTCCTCGCCCTCCTGCCCGTCGCGCTGCTCTCCCCATCGCCCGAATTGCAGGAAACCCTCGACCGCTGGGGCATCCGCCGCTTCCAGGATCTCGCCGCGCTGCCTCCTTTGGGCATCGCCGAGCGCCTCGGCCCCGAAGGTTTGCGCCTGCGCGAGCTGGCCCGCGGCGAGGTGGTGCGCAAGCTGCTCCCCCTCCAAGATCCGCTCCGTTTTGAAGACGAAATCGAGCTCGATGACCCCGTCGAATTGCTGGAGCCGCTGGCCTTCATTCTGGCTCGCTTGGTCAACGGACTGGCCACCAGCCTCGCCACCCGAGCACTTGCCACCAACGAATTGCGCCTCCAACTGAAACTGGAAAACCGCACCACGCACGAGCGCACCCTGCGACTCCCCGTGCCCACGCTCGACACCAAAGCTTTCCTCAAGCTCCTGCAGCTAGACCTTGAGGCGCACCCGCCCACCGCGCCCGTCCTCCACGTATGGATGGCGATGAACCCGGTGAAGCCGCAGGCCGCGCAGATCGGGCTCTTCGTCCCCGCCACCCCAGAGCCCGTGAAGTTGGAGCTGACCATCGCCCGCTTGAAAGCCATCGTCGGCCCCGACCGTGTGGGCTCCCCCGCGTTGCTCGATACCCATCGTCCCGACGCCTTCCGTATAGAGCCCACCTTCCGTGGCGGGGCAAGTGCGAGTTTGCCCAGCGTCCGTCTCTCTCTCCGTCTTTTCCGTCCCCCGCGCGCCGCGCAAGTCGCCCTCGCCGCCGGCCATCCCAGCTTCGTCACCGCCGGCGCCATCCGCGGCAAGATTCTGGATCTGGCCGGTCCCTGGCGCACCTCCGGCGACTGGTGGACCGCCGACCCGTGGCTCCGCGACGAATGGGACATCGCCCTCACCGGCGGAGCGCTCTACCGTCTCTTCTGCGACCCCCGAGGCTGGTTCGTGGATGGCAGCTATGACTAGGCCAACCCCGGAAAACAAGAAGTTCACCGCAGAGGCGCAGAGACACAGAGAAAACCCAAGAAGAAAGACGAAGGCCAACATGGATGCCCGCGCGTCTTCCTTGCGCCATCTCCCACCCAACCCCGCCTCTTCCCCAGTGGCGCACCTCTTAGTCGCCTTCTCTGCGCCCTCTGCCTCCTCTGCGCTCTCAAACCCGAGGAAGACACGCCGGCCTCCACCTTCACGCCCCCCATTCTTAGTCTTTTTCTCTGCGTCTCTGCGTCTCTGCGGTGAACAAATTCCCCATGACTGACCACTACATCGAACTCCACGCCCGCTCGGCCTTCAGCTTCCTCGAAGGCGCAGCCCTCTGCCTCCTCTGCGCCCTCAAACCCGAGGAAGACACGCCGGCCTCCACCTTCACGCCCCCCATTCTTAGTCTTTTTCTCTGCGTCTCTGCGTCTCTGCGGTGAACAAATTCCTCATGACTGACGCCTACATCGAACTCCACGCCCGCTCGGCCTTCACCTTCCTCGAAGGCGCCGCTATCCCCGAAGACCTGGCCGGCGCCTGCGCCCGCTTCAACATGCCGGCCATGGCCATCGTCGACCGCAATGGCGTCTACGGCGCGCCGCGCTTCCACATGGCCGCCAAAAAGGCCGGCCTGCGCGCCCACATCGGCTCCGAGATCACCTGCACCAACGGCCGCTCCTATCCCCTGCTCGCCGAAACGCGCCAAGGCTACCAGAATCTCTGCCGCCTGGTCACCCGCATGAAGCTGCGCGCCAAAAAAGGCGAAGGTGCCGCCACCCTCGAAGAGATCGCCGAGTTCTCCCGCGGACTCCTCTGCATCACCCGCCATCCCGACCAGCAACTGTTCGACATCTTCGGCGGGGGCCATCTTTACGCCGAACTCCAGCGCCACTACCAGCGCGAAGAAGAGGCCCACAACCAGGCCACCGTCGACCGCGCCCGCCACCTCGGCATCCCGCTCGTCGCCACTAACGGAGTGGCCTACGCCGCGCCCGCGCAGCGCGAGCTCCTCGACGTCTTCACCTGCGTGCGCAACCACGTCACCCTCGCCCAAGCCGGCCGCCTGCTGGAGCGCAACTCCGAGCGCTACGTCAAATCGCCCGCCGAAATGGCGCGCCTCTTCGCCGACCTGCCCGAGGCCATCGCCAACACCCGCGCCATCTCCGAGCGCCTGGAATTCACCCTCGCCGACCTGGGCTACCGCTTCCCGCGCTACCCCGTCCCCGAGGGCGAAACGCAAATGTCTTTCCTCCGCAAACGCGCCGATGAGGGCGGCCGCCGCCGTTACCAGCCCTACCACGAGCGCGCCCAACGCCAGATCGAACGCGAACTGGCACTCATCGAAAAGCTCGATCTCCCCGGCTACTTCCTGATCGTTTGGGACGTCGTGCGCTTCTGCAAAGAGCACGGCATCCTCTGTCAGGGCCGCGGCTCGGCCGCCAACAGCGCGGTCTGCTACTCGCTTGAAATCACCGCCGTCGATCCGGTCGGTATGGACCTCCTCTTCGAACGCTTCCTGTCCGAGGAGCGCGGCGAGTGGCCCGACATCGATATCGACCTGCCCAGCGGCGACCAGCGCGAGCGCGCCATCCAGTACGTCTACCAGCGCTTCGGGCAATTGGGCGCCGCCATGACCGCTAACGTCATCACCTACCGTGGCCGCTCCGCCGCGCGCGAAGTGGGCAAGGCCCTGGGCTTCGAAGTGACTTCGCTCGAACGCCTCAGCAGCCTGGCCCACTCCTGGGAATGGCGCGACCCTGCAGACACCCACGTGCGCCAGTTCCGCGAAGCCGGCTTCGATCTCGACCAGCCGCGCGTGCGCAAATTTCTGGAGCTCTACGAAATGGCCCAGGACCTTCCCCGCCACCTCGGCCAGCATTCCGGCGGCATGGTGATCTGCCAGGACCAGCTCGATTCCGTGGTCCCTCTGGAGCCCGCCACCATGCCCGGCCGCGTCGTCGTGCAATGGGATAAAGAGGACTGCGCCGACCTGGGCATCATCAAGGTGGATCTGCTCGGCCTCGGCATGATGGCGGTGATCGAAGAATGCCTCGAACTCATCCCGCCCACTTACGGCGAAACGGTGGACCTCGCGCGCCTGCCGCAAGACGACCCGGCCGTGTTCACCGCCCTGCAAAAAGCCGACACCGTGGGGATGTTCCAAGTGGAGAGCCGCGCGCAGATGTCGGCGCTGCCGCGCATGATGCCGCGCCGTTTTTACGACATCGTGGTGCAGGTGGCCATCATCCGCCCCGGCCCCATCGTCGGCAAAATGGTGCATCCTTATTTGAATCGCCGCCAGGGCCGGGAAGCGCCCGATTGTCTCCATCCCTCGCTCGAACCCGTGCTGCGCCGCACTCTGGGCGTGCCGTTATTTCAGGAGCAGTTGCTGCGCATGGCCATGATCGCCGCCGGATTCACGGGCGGCGAAGCCGAAGAGTTGCGCCGCGCCATGGGCTTCAAGCGTTCCGAAAAGCGCATGGCCGATATCGAAGTGAAGCTGCGTGCCGGCATGCGGCGCAACGGCATCGCGGGCAAGGCGCAGGACGATATCGTCCGCTCCATCACGTCCTTCGCGCTCTACGGCTTCCCCGAATCGCACGCCGCCAGCTTCGCGCTGCTGGCCTACGCCAGCGCGTATTTGAAGTGCCACTATCTGGCCGCCTTCACCTGCGCCATGCTCAACAACCAGCCCATGGGTTTCTACTCCCCCGCCATCCTGATTAAGGACGCCCAGCGCCACGGCCTGCGCGTCTTGCCGGTGGACATCGTGCAGTCGGAGTGGCTATGCACCGTGGAGCCGAGTCCCCCTGCTGCTAGTGGGGCAGACCCCCTGGATGGTGTGAAAGATTTCAGCTACGCAGGCGGCGCCGCCTGCACCACCAAAACAAATCCAATGTTTGCAGTGGTGGGGCAGGCGGTGCCGCCTGCCGACCCTGTTAACGGCGTTTTCAAAGCTCCCCTGGGAGCCCAGGGACGCCCTCATCCCGCTCTTCCATGCTTACGCCTCGGCCTCCGCGTTACCCGCGGTCTCCGCGAAGAGTCCGGGCAAGCCATCCTGCGCGCCCGTGCCGAACGCCCCTTCAGCAGCGTGGACGATCTCGCCGTGCGCGTCCGCGAACTGCGCAAAGACGAGCTCAATCGTCTGGCGGAAATCGGAGCCTTGAATTCGCTCGATCAGGCCCATCGCCGCGCCGCCCTCTGGCAAACCCAGCGCGCCATCCGCCCGGTAGGCCCGCTGCTCTCTGGCCTCGAAGAACTCGGCCAGCCTTCTCCGCTGGCCCCCATGAATACCGGCGAGCGTCTCCTCGCCGATTACCACGGCACCGGCCTGACCATCGGCAAGCACCCCATGGCCTACCGCCGCGCCGAGATGGACAAGCAGCGCGTCACCCGCGCCGTCGATCTGGCCCGCGTCCCCAACGGCCGCCTGGTGCGCATCGCCGGAACGGTGATCGTCCGCCAGCGCCCCGGCACCGCCAAAGGTTTCGTCTTCCTCAGCATGGAAGACGAGACCGGCATCATGAACGCCATCCTGACGCCGCCCATCTTCGACCGCTTCAAGCTCACCGTCCTCGGCGAACGTTTCCTGCTGATCGATGGCGTCCTGCAGAATCAGGACGGAGTGATTTCCGTAAAAGTCGCGCGCGTCGCAGGTCTCCCGCAAGGCGCCGCCGCGGCCTCACACGATTTTTATTGAGCTCTGGTTTTGCGGAACCTGCTAGAATAAATTCGGAGGCTTTGTGGCTTCGGCTGCATTGCCTTTTATCCTATAAAACGGCGGTTGAGACGCCGCCGGAATAGTCTTCTCCTTCAGCCGCAAATGCTTGTAGCAAAACCAGTTGTCACCCATTTGGTGAACTGCGCGGCAGTTGAAACTCCAGACAGGTCGCGGACTTGCCAACCGTGCTGAGGGCCAACTGCCGTTTTTCGGTTTATTGTTCCGCTCTCCTTTCACCTTCTCCCAGCAGTTCCTCGACGGTAACGCCATCCTGACGCCGCCCATCTTCGACCGCTTCAAGCTCACGGTGCTCGGCGAGCGTTTCCTGCCGATCGATGGCGTCCTGCAGAATCAGGACGGAGTAATTTCCGTAAAAATCGCGCGCATCGCGGGTCTCCCGCAAGGCGCCGCCGCGGCCTCGCACGATTTTTACTAGCAGGCTACAATCAGTCGAGGAGAAGGGAATGCAATTCATTAACTCTATGAACATTTTTGGTGGCAGCCGCCGCCACTTCTTCCAAGCCGCGGCTGCCTCCGCGCTGGCTTTTTCACCTGCGGCACAGGCTGCCGACACCGAGCCGAACGTGCTCGGTCCCTGGCAAGGCTACTCCCCGCAGATTGGAACCCTAGTCTCGGAAATGACCTGGATGCGAAACGCGGTGCTGCAAACAGCCAAGGGCCTGACGCAAGTCCAGCTTGATTTTCTCCTCGATGGCAACGCCAATCGCATCGGCGCCCTGCTTCTCCATCTGGCGGCTACGGAACGGATCTATCAACTGTGCACGTTTGAAGGCATGGGAGCGGAGGATGCCGAGAAAAGTTCGGCATTCAAGGATTGGGTAATTCCCATGAACCTCGACGAGCCCGCCCGCCAGGCGATCAAAGGCCACAATCTCGACTACTACCTGAACCTCCTCAAGGAAGGCCGCGAGAAGACGCTCGCCGAATTCCGTAAACGCGACGACAAGTGGTTTTTGGCAGTCGACAAAAATTGGCCCTGGGGGCCAACCAACAACCTGTGCAAATGGTTCCATGTCTGCGAGCACGAGTCCCATCACAGCGGGCAAATCGCCATGCTCCGCTCCAGAGCGGGCGCCTGACAATGGAAGTAAGGTAAACTAAACTTAGTCTAGTTTATGAAGACCGTAAACATCCACGCCGCCAAGACCAATCTCTCCAGTTTGGTGGAAGAGGCAGCGGCCGGCGAGGAAATTATCATCGCCAAAGCCGGAACGCCAAAAGCCCGACTGGTGCCGCTCGAAAAAAAGAGCTTCGACCGGAAGCCTGGGCGGCTCAAGCATCTGTTCAAAATGCACGACAATTTCGACGACCCTCTGCCGCCGGATATTGCCAAGGCGTTCGGAATGGACTCGTGAAGCTTCTGCTGGATACTCATGCCCTGCTTTGGTGGCTATGGAACAGCACGAGGCTCGGCAAAGAGGCCAGATCGCTGATTCGCTCCGACGACACTCTGATTTGGGTCAGCGCTGCCTCCATCTGGGAAATGAGCATAAAGGCGCCCCTTGGGAGGCTCGACCGCTTGAAGCCCTTCGAGAAGGAATTTAAGGTCGAAATGGAGCGAAGCGGATTTCGTCCGCTGCCCATAACCTTCGACCATGCCTCAGCCGTATCCAAACTGCCCCTCCATCATCGCGATCCCTTCGACCGCATGCTCATCGCACAAGCCCGCTGCGAAGACTTAACGCTTCTCACGGCCGACCCCGCCATCATGGCCTACGACCTTCGCACCATCGACGCCTCTCGCTAAGCCTCCGTTTGCTAACCGTTCCGGAGCACCATAGTCTAACTATGCAAGAGGAGCGATCATGCTATCCGCACTGAGCCGCCGCCTGCGGACGGCCGTAAGGAACTCCAGAGCGCAGGCGGTTCGCGCCTGCGCCACCAATAACATCCCGTGTTTGCAGTTGGTGGGGCAGGCGGTGCTCGCCTGCCCTTTCACGGTAAACGACCCAAATCCGCCAGGTCGCTGAACACGCCGTAGGCCGTCTGCTCCACTTGCGGATCGAGCGAGACCGTACCGAACGTGCCCATCAGGTCGGTGTGGAACAGGATGATGTTGGAGGTTCCCGGAGTACAAGCCAGAATGTCGCCGCGGTCCAACACTTCGGCGCGCACGCGCAGCGAAAGTTTCGATCCCGCCCGATGCCCGCGGCTGATCAGCCGCACCGTCTTACCCTTGCGCATCAGTTCCCGAACGCGCTCGGGAGTGAGGCGCGCAATGCCGCGCGTCGACACCTGCTGCGGCGTAGTGCGCGCGTCCATCAGGACGTTGGCCAGCGCGGCAGTCTTCGCGGCAGAGTCCCAGCCTTCGATGTCGTAGCCGCCGTCGGCTTCGGTGATCCCCATGCCGCGCGCCTGCGCCAACCCTTCTTCGAAGGAGCCTCCGTGTTCCATGGTCTCGATCACCACCTTCGACGTGGAATTCAGCGCGCCGGTGAAGCCTAGGACGGCGACGCCGGGCATGGTGTAGCGCCACAGGTTGAAAACCGGGGCGCCATCCATCACCGCCGATTCGAAGCGGAAGACCACCCCGGCGCGCGCCGCTTCCTCCTGCAGCGCGGCATAGGCATGCGCGATGGGACCCTTGTTGGCCGTCACCACGTGCATGCCGCGAGCGAAGGCGGCGCGGATGTGGGAGATCGCCGGCTCGCCGGTCGACGGGTTGAGCGTGGTCAGCTCCACGGCCACCTGGGCGCGTGCGGCGTCCAGGAACTCTTCGATGGATGCCGCCCGCGGGCCCATGGACGGGTCTTCCGGCAAGCCGCCGGGGTCCACCGCGGTGCCGTGCCGCAGCGTGTGGATGCCGGCGATGGTGAAAGGAAATTGGCGGCGCTGCAACCGCAGGAGCCGCGCCAGCGCGCGTCCCACGTGCCCGTATCCGATGAGTGCCAGCTTCATTAGAAGGTGAGGGCGTCGATCAGTTTATTCAGCTCCGTTTGCAGCGCGGTACGCTTCTTGTTGAGATCGGCCTGGCTGTCGCGGAGGGCGGCTAGTTGCTGCTCATGCGCGTCGAGTTGCTTGGCGTAGCTCTGCACCAGTTGCTGCTGGCTGCTGACGTTGTTCAGACTGTTGATGTTTTGCCGGATGCGCTCTTCGTCGCTGGTGAGGTCGCGGATCTGCCCCTGGTTGTCCGCGAGCGCGCGATCGTTGTCGCCGATCTGCGTCTTCTTGTCCGAGATGCTTTGCAATTGGCGGCGGCCGGCATCGCTGAGGGTGCGGTTCTGGATGTAAGCCCCGAGGAAGTCCGGCGTCACGTTGGTGACCTGGTACGACTGGTCGAAGACGCGCTCTTCGTTGACCACGAACTCCTGCGATGCATTGGCGGTCAGCGCGATCTCGAAGCGGTAAGCGCCGGATGTTTTCTCCGAGGGCTTCTGATTGAGCAGTGTGTAGCCTTGGCGTAGCGGATGCTCCAGGATGAGCGTCTTGGCTTTCTGATCCACATTGCGAATGGTGTAAGTGCGGGTCTCTTCCACCGCCGATTTCACCGTCATCATCCCGCGGTTGGCGTGCACTTCGCGGACCACCGCGGCCTTGCTGTTGAAGGCTTCGGTAATGCGCGTGCCCAGGTCGACGGCGTAGCTGATCAGCCGCTTGTCGCCGGCCTTCAGCGTTTCCATGAGCGCTTCGCCGCCATAGGCGCCGCCATCGTAGACCGTGATCGGGCCGCCATCGAGCGTCTTGCCGGTGCCGTTGGTCAGTTCGGCGGCGTTGGTGGGATGCTGCGAGCTGTGATCGGAGTAGATCAGCAGTTTTCGTGAGTCAATGGCCTGTTGCAGGAAGGGCAGCATGGCCGATTCGTCCTTGCGGATGGTGACTGGCTGGGCGATGCGGTATTCGAAGAGCTCGCCCAGTTCGCCGGCGGAAGCGCTGGCGACGATGGTGCTGGGAGAGACGATGGGTTCCCGGAGGTCACCAAGGCTCACTTGGCCTGTTGCCATCATCGCCTTCGGCGCCGCCAGCGGGGCCGGCAGGCCGTTTATGCTGCTCGACCTGCCTCCACCGCCTCCCCTTCCACCAGCGCCGCTGCCGGCTACGCCCCCCAGTGCACCGTTGATTCCCGCCGAAGCCGCATACGCCTCGTCATGCACCACCGGCCGCGCCGCCGCATCGTCCGCCAGTTCCGCTCCGGGCCGCTGCACGTACTTCGGCGCGTACAACTGACTCACGAACGAGATCGGCCGACCCGAGACCAGCGAGAGTTGCACCTTAGTCCAATCCTCGCCGGTAGTGTTGTCGACGATGGCCCAACCTTCCAGCACCGGCTGTCCCTTGTCGCCGAAAATCAGCCGATAGCTCGATTTCCACACCGCTGTCGGAATCATGTAGCTGGCCACCACGTCGCGCTGTTTGGCGTCGCTCGAATCGATGTACACGCTACGCTTGTCCTTGGAGCGTGCTGCCGACAGCGCCCCGAGATAATCCTTGAACTGACCTTGCAGTTTGGCGTCGGGGAAACGGATGCCGGTGGCTGCGTCCAGATCGACGGTGCGCATCTCACCCGAATCGAGCATCAGGGTGAGATACTCGCGCTCGGTCTGCTTATCGGTGCCGGCCACCACGCGGCCGCTGACGATGGCACCGGCCACCGTGTCGTTCCCCAGCTTCAACTCCACGCGCGAGCCTTTGAGCTGGTCGAACATCGCCGCCAACGATTGGCCGCCTTCGATCTGGAAGGGAAACTCGGCCAGCTTGTGGCTGAGCGGGTCCATGGAATCGTAGCGCAGACCCGAAATTTTGCCGCCGCCGTTATCGGTGAGCGTCAGCGACTTCAGCACGTCGTTCATGTCGGACGCGTTGAAATCGAGCCGCGCCGATTCGCCCGGTCCCAGTGTGCCCGAGCGTTCGAAGAAGCCGACGCCGTGCTTGTACAGCACCACCTGCTTCACGGGAAGGTCGGCCGTTTGCGCCACCGCGGCGCTCAGCAACAAAGTAAGCAGAACGTATCTCATGAGGTCTCCATGCGGGAAATGCCACGACGGGCCTTTTCCTTTCGATTACTCGCCCATCACCTTAATAATGACGCGTTTGGGACGCTGTCCGTCGAACTCGGCGTAATAGACTTGCTGCCACGGCCTGAAATCCAGCTTCCCTTTGGTCAACGGCACGATCGCTTCGTGGTGGATTAACAGGCTTTTCAAATGCGAATCGCCGTCAGTTTCGCCGGTGCGGTGAAGGCGGTAATCCGGGCGAAAGGGCGCCAGTTTTTCGAGCCATTCGTCGATGTCGGCGATCAGCCCGTCTTCGGCGTCATTTACCCAGATGCCCGCGGTAATATGCATCGCCGATCCCCCATGGTCGGAGAGTCTCGAAGGTGAATGAAGTTTCCCCTTGACACCAATCGCAATTTGCAATATAGTAATTACAGATTGCGATATGACGCTCGGCGAAAAGCTTCGGTACTTGCGGGAGGTGGAAGGCACCCTCCGCGGACTCGACCGCGAACTCTCCCAACTGGAGATGGCGCGGCTCATCCAAAAGGAGCTGGGCAAGTCCATCAGCCAGAGCTATCTCTCGCAAATCGAGAGTGGCGCCCGGCCGCACCTCACGAACTCTTCGCGCATGCTGCTGGCGCGGTTTTTCAAGGTTCACCCCGGCTATCTGGTGAACGATCCGGAGGGCTTTCAAAATGAACTCATCTCCGATCTCGGCGCTCTCGAAGACAAACTCGATCTCTGGCTGGTGAGCGGCGCCGAGCGCTTCCGCCGCGATATCGACCTGCACCACTCGCTGCTCTCGATCGCGCGGCACTCCGATTCGCGTATGTGCCTGCTGGTGCTGAGTAATATTTTGGATAACCCCGGGCTGGCCGAGCGCCTGCTGGAAGTTCTGAAGCCGGCGACCGCCGCCCGCAAAACGAAGAGGCTGTCATGAAGGAGAGGCGGTCATGAACTGGTCGGATTTTTATCTTATTTGTTTCCTGGTTGGGTTCGGCCTCAGCGCGCTGGCGCTGCTGGCCGGCTCGGTGCATCTGCATCTGCCGCACCTGCACCTGCATCACGGAATTCATATGCCGCGCGGCGCTTCCGGCGCGCGTGGCGAGGCGCCCTGGTTTAATTTCGGGACCCTCGCCGCCTTCCTCGCATGGTTTGGCGGAACGGGATATTTACTGGAACACTACTATCACGTCTGGGTAGTCATCGTCATCTTCGTGGCTACGCTGAGCGGCCTCGGCGCTGCGGCGGTAGTCTTCTGGTTCCTAGCCAAGGTGCTGATGGCCGACGAGGAACCGCTCGATCCCGCGGATTACGACATGATCGGGGTGCTGGGCCACACCACCATTTCCATCCGTCCCGGTGGAACCGGCGAAGTGGTCTTTACACAGGGAGGCACCCGCCACGTTGCCGGTGCACGCAGCGAAAGCGGCGCCGCGATTCTCAAGGGAATCGAAGTCATCGTCACCCGGTACGAAAAAGGGATCGCTTATGTGCGTCCCTTCGAAGACGCTCTCGGGGAAGAGGAGCCCCTAGTTTCCAAGGACGAGGCCAGCCCTCGTCCACAGGAGAAACGCTCAACGTTATGACCAACAACACTCCATTCCTGCTCGCCGGCGGCTGTATCCTGGCGCTCATGTTCATCATGGCCGTCTTTGCCAAGCTCTACCGCAAAGCGGGACCGCACGAAGCGCTCATCGTGTACGGCTTCGGCGGCACGCGCGTCATCAAAGGCCGCGGCACCGTGATCTACCCCATGGTGCAATCGTGCCGCGGGCTATCGCTCGAGCTGATGTCGTTCGATGTCGCACCGAAACAGGACCTCTACACCCGCCAGGGTGTGGCCGTCACGGTGGAAGCCGTAGCGCAGATCAAAGTGAAGTCCGATCCCGAGTCCATCCTCACCGCGGCCGAACAGTTTCTCACCAAGTCCCCCGATGAGCGCGAAGGCCTCATCCGTCTGGTGATGGAAGGCCACTTGCGCGGCATCATCGGACAGCTCACGGTGGAAGAAATCGTGAAGCAGCCCGAAATGGTGGGCGACCGCATGCGCTCCACCTGCGCCGACGACATGAATAAGATGGGGCTCGAAGTAATCTCCTTCACCATCAAAGAAGTTTGCGACAAGAACGACTACATCACCAACATGGGCCGCCCCGACATCGCCCGCATCAAGCGCGATGCCGATGTGGCCACCGCCGAAGCCGACCGCGATACCGCCATCCGGCGCGCCGTGGCTTCCCGCGAATCCGCCGTCGCCAAAGCGCTGGCCGATCAGGAGCGCGTGCTGGCCGAGACCCTCTCGCAGGCCAAACAGGCCGAAGCCCAGCGCGACCTCGACGTGAAAAAGGCCGAGTACCTGGAGATGGTCAAGAAGCAGCAGGCCACCGCCGATAAGGCTTACGAAATCCAAGGCAACATCATGCAGCAGCAGGTGCGCGCCGCGGAAGTCACCATTCACCAGGTGGAGAAGGAGCACGAGGTCAAGGTGCAGGACGCGGAAATCGAACGCCGGGACCGCGAATTGCAGGCCACCGTATTCAAACCGGCCGAGTACGAACGCAAACGCATCGAGACCCTGGCGGAAGCCGAAAAGTCGCGCCTCATCATGGAAGCCGAAGGCCATGCCGCGGCCATCCGCACACAGGGTGAAGCCGAAGCCGAGATTATTTTCAAGAAGGGCGAAGCCGAAGCCAAGGCCATGAACGTCAAAGCCGAGGCCTACCAGGAGTTCAACCAGGCGGCGATTGTCGACAAGCTGATCAGCAGCATGCCGGAAATCGTCCGCGCACTGGCCGCTCCGCTCGCCAACGTCGATAAGATTACCGTGATCTCCACAGGCGGCGACAGTGCCGGCCTCAACAAAATCACGGGCGATATTACGAAAATGGCGGCGCAGGTCCCCGCACTGTTCGAAACGCTCTCGGGCATGCCCCTGAGCGACCTATTCGCTAAAGTGCGGTTGATCGGCGACAAAACGCCCACGCCTGGGGATACGGCAAAGGGCACCAATCCGCAACCGTAAGGGAACGGACCGAACACCGGGCCGCAATCGGGAGATCGCGGCCCATAGAAAACCGCGAGCATAAGCGAGCGGCCTTTGAGAGGAAAACGCAATGGCACTTTTAGAACGAGTCTCAACCTTGATTCGCGCCAATCTCAACGACCTGATCGATAAGGCCGAAGACCCCGAACGAATGATCAAGCAGGTGATCCTGGACATGCAGAACCAGTTGCTCCAGGTGAAAACCCAGGTGGCGATTTCCATCGCCGACCAGCACGTGCTGGAGCGCAAGCTCAAGGAGAGCGAGGAAAGCTCCCAACAGTGGGTCCGACGCGCCGAGATGGCCGTCGACAAGCACGACGACCCCCTGGCCCGAGCCGCCGTGGAGCGCTCCATGAGCTACCAGTCCATGACCGAGAGCTTCCGCCAGCAGGTGGAAGATCAGAAAACGCAGGTGGAGAACCTGAAGTCGGCGCTGCTCAAACTCCAGCAGAAGCTGGCGGAAGCCGAATCCAAGAGCGATATGCTGATCGCGCAACACCGCCGTTCCCGCGCCCTCGGCAAGGCCACCGACGCCGGCCGCACCATCGGCGATCAATCCAACGCCGCCGCCTTCGACCGCATGAAGAACAAGGTGATGCACAGCGAATCGACCACGCAGGCCAAGTCCGAACTGTTGGCCGACAATGTCGACGACAAGTTCGCCGCCATGGAGAAGCAGGACGAGATCGAGCGCCTGCTGACCGAAATCAAGTCCAAGCGCAAGGCGGGCTAACGCCAGGTCTTTGCGCATGCAGAAGCTCTACCACTTCGACTGTCCGCGGGAGGTGTACCAGGCCGACGCCTGCGTCATCTCCTGCTTCGACGCCCGCTTTGATTTGCCGCTCCGCAAATTCCTGAAGCGCCGCGGAATCGGCACCTACGACCACGTCAAGATCCCCGGTTCGGTGAAAGCCATCGCCGCGCCGGACCGGGAATCCGACCGCGATTTCGTCCTCGGCATGGTGCGTACCTCGCTCCGCCTGCATCGTCCGAGCCGGCTTCTGCTCTTCGCCCACAATGACTGCGGCGCGTATCCCGGCGTGCCTCCCGAAGTGGTCGCCGCGGATGTCGTGAAAGCCGCCGCATACTTGAGTGCCGCCGAACCGGCGCTCCAACTGGAATCGTTCTTCTGCGATTTCGACGGGATCTACGGGCTCTAAAGCCACTCGTATGCCAGAGCATCGGCCACGTCGCGGTCTGTCGCCGGCAGCCCCGGATAGACGGCCCCGAATGGCGCTTCCACTAACGAAATCCCCGTAGCGATGGCCACCAGTCCGGCACCATCACCGTCATCATGGGCGCGAATGCATTGACCAACAGCCGCGCGCCGTACGTCGTTCCGATACCCGGCGCCTCGGCGAAAAGGCGCAATTTCTGATTAACTTCACGCAGCCAACCACCGCTGTGCGGGGCCAGATCGCGAAGGTCTATCTTCCCAAGCTGAATAAGATGCAGGAGTACGACATTCGCGCCTATAAGGACGTCGCGCAGAAGCTGTTCTTGTTGGGATTTGGCATCCCGGCCACGACCTGGCGGCCAACTACGAAATCCGCAACGTGAGGCGCGAAACCGCAGGGCGCCACCTACATGGAGCTCACACCCAAAATGTGCAGAAGCAACTGAAGAGCGTGGAGCTATGGATCTCGGACACAACTCAGTGTCCGGTCCGCCAGATTTTCCATCTGTCCGACGGGGGATTTCGTTCCGCGCAATTCTCCAGCCTGGAAGTCAACCCCAAGCTGCCTGCGAGCGCTTTCGACCTGCCGAAGAACGCCAAGTGCGTACGCCTGAATTAGGTCGCCCTTTCGATGCCCGCGAAGCCCGTTAGCGTTACGGCCGAGCGAGTCGTTTCCGAAGCCAATAAACGTCAACCTGACAGAAGGGCCGCAGTCCCCCCGGGTCTGATTCACCGTTCCAGTCCTCAAGCCATTTCTTAAGCACCGGTCTTGGCAAGCGTCCGCGCTTTGCCAATCCCTCTTGAAACGCGCTCAGCATCGCCTTGCGGCTGTTCCGTAGAAACGGCAGGTTGAGGTTCAGCACCTCATTGAGTTCGGCGTCGAAGGCCGGATCATTCGAAACGATCCGCCCATCACCCAGGAACCGGGTCAGATCTTCGACGTGATGCATTGGGTTTGCCGGGTTCCGCGAAAAGTCTCGATCCCCTTTGCGGCTATCGCAGTGCTGGTCGCTGCCGCGTCGCCCTTCATTACCCATGCATGCGCCGAGCATATTGGAGTAGTCAAGCTGCTCGCCCGCATGATTCGTCTGGCAGTGCCAGTGCTCGATCTTTATGGCATCGCGTTCTGCTCGAATCGGTGCCAGGCAGTAACAACAAAGCCCCCGCTGTTCTTGCGCGAGGTACGTCCTCAAAGTGTCCTTATCGCGGTAGTTGTCATAATCCGCACCCGGAGCGAGACGATGCTCGGTAAGACTGTTCGGTTCCACACGCTTCAGAATCGTCCTCATACCTTACCTTAGACTCTAGAAACGTCATCAGCGAGCGTGCTCGCGTGACTTCCGGATCGTCTGCACCGAGTTGTGCCTCCACTTGAGATAGCGTCTGCCTCGCGCTCTCAAACTGTTCGTCATCGATCGCTCTGAACAGCCGTGTCAGAAGGTTTTCGACAGAATCGTTTCGGGATCCGGTACCCATCACCTCTTCAAGGACGCGGCTGGAATCAATGCCGAAGGAACGTGCTGGCGTGGTCGTCTGGCCGCCATCGAGCAACCTGACCTCTTCGGGATGCGCCTCACCGATCAACTGCGGGGAATGCGTCGTGGCGATGAACTGAAGGGCTGGAAAGGTAGTCTTCAGGTCGAGAATGATGCGCCGCTGCCACTTTGGATGAAGGTGCAGATCAAGCTCATCAATCGTTACGACACCTGCTGTCTCCCGCAACACTGCGTTCGCCAGATGAGGGTTCAGAATCGCGACTCTTCTCGCCAAGTCGCCTACGAGCGTGAGCATGATACGCTGCCCGTCGCTGAGATTCGACAGTAGCTGGGGCCCAGAATGGTCCGTCAAGACAACCAAGTCCCCGTATCGGGGGTCATAATAGACGGACGCGGCACCCTCAACGCACGCTACGATGGCACTCTTCACGACACTCAGCGCGACGGTGTCCTTGCCTAGCTGCAATGAGGCTGTGGTCTGATCGCGGATCCAGTCGATGAGTGCTGTCTCCTGAATCGTGAAATCGAAGGAGTCACGATAGCCGTCCAAACGCGATGGCTTACTCCTCGTAGCCTCTGCCCCAGCCTTCCGAATGTAATGGGCCTTCTCAAACCACAACCGCTCCGTGCCGTAGACACAAATGAGGGGAAGCGTAATGTCTTCTCCGGCTCTCACTCGTCTTTCGGCATCCGCGGCGACGTCACTGATGGCTTTGGCGTCCGAAGTTGTGGTTCGCCCTCCCTCTCGTTTCAGCTCCCTGGCCCAACGGATCCCTTGGCCCATGACTATGCCGGTGCACTCTATCCTTGTTGGAAACTGTTTCTCGAAAGTCCAGGTATCCAAGTGCGTGTAGGCGGCCACGCGCACTTCGTCAAGATCGATCCCAGGGCCTTTCTCCGAACCATGAAGCCCCAAGAACCAACTGCCGGCGGCGATCGCAAGGGCGTTCAACACAGAGGTCTTGCCAGTCGCGTTGTCACCGGCGAGCAACGTAAACTTTGGATTGAAGCGGAACGTCCGCTGGTCAAAACCGTCGAAGTTCGTGATGGCGAGTTCATCAATCCGCATTTCGGAATCCTCAACCTTGCTGTCTGATATAGATTAGCGAAGTGCGCGTGGTAGAGCCAGTCCGTGCCGCTACCCCGCGCCCATCTTCAGCGTCCCCACAATTTCCCCCACTTCCCCCACCTTTTCCCGCCTCAGAAATTCCCCCAATTCCTGCGCGATGCGCAGCGGCGAGCGTGGATCCCAGAACGTCGCCGTCCCCACTTCCACCGCCCGCGCGCCCGCGATCAAAAACTCCGCCGCGTCCTCGCCCGTGGCAATCCCGCCGAGCCCCACCACCGGAATCTTCACCGCGCGCGCCGCCTGGTACACCATCCGCAACGCAATCGGCTTGATCGCCGGCCCCGAAAGGCCGCCGAACCCGGCGCCGATTCGCGCTCTGCGCGTGCGCGCGTCGATGGCCAGCGCCACAAAGGTGTTCACCAGCGAGATGGCGTCGGCCCCGTTTTCCTCCGCCGCCCGCGCCAATGGTTCGATGGCGCTCACGTTCGGCGAGAGCTTCACGATCAGCGGCCGCCGCGCCACCCGCTTCACCGCCGCTACTACTTCGCCCAGCAGTGCCGGATCGCTCGAAAAGAAAATGCCGCCATGTTTGGTATTCGGGCAAGACACGTTCAGCTCGTAGCCCGCGAGTCCCGCATGGTCCTCCAGCACGCGCGCCACTTCCACGTAATCCTCCACCTGGTACCCGAACACGTTGGCGAAGACCGCCGTCGAATAGCGCGCCAGCCCCGGCAGTTTCTCCGCGACGAAGGCTCGCACACCGATATTCTGCAGACCGATGGAGTTGATCATGCCGGCTTCCGTTTCGAAGACGCGCGGCGCCGGGTTGCCCTCAATGGGCTCGCGCGACAGGCCCTTTACCACCAGGCCGCCGAGCACGTTCAGGTCCACCAGCTTTTCGAATTCCACTCCGTAACCGAAGGTTCCCGAGGCCGCCAGCACCGGGTTGCGCAGCACCACGCCACACAGATTGGTCTCCAGAGAGGGCGCCGCGCCACCGCTCATGGAACCAGCGCCTCGCTCAGCACCCGCCCGACCGCCGAGGAAGGCTCCGCGATCCCCATGACGCGCGCGAGCGTGGGCGCCACGTCCACCGCTTCCACCGGCGATTCGAAGACCCCCGCGCGGAATTGCGGCCCGTAGAAAAACAGCGGCACGCGCGCGTCGTAGTTGTAGAGAGAGCCGTAGGAAACGCCGCGGCCGGCTCCGAAATCCTCCACGTATTCCGGCCGGTAGCCGAGCATCGCGTCGCCCGACCGCTTGGCGTGAAAGCTGTTCTGAAAGCGCTTCCGCCACTCGTTGTTCATGGAGCATTCCCCACCGGCGGTGTAGTAGCCCGCTACTGCCGGCAGCGCCAGCGCCGCTTCCGCCGCTCCCCGCCGTATCTCTTCAGTCCTGCGCCCGGAGGACGCCGAATCCAGGTAGAGGAACGGGTACAGATATTTCTCCACGTGCCTGCCGGTATATTTGAGCGCGCTCTCCACCGCCTGCGCGACGGCCTCGCCGTTCACCGCCATACGCTCCCGCGCCTCCGGCAGCGGCTCCGGAGGCGCGCCGTGCGCCGCGCACACCACCAGATTGAACCCGTTCTCCCCCACCGCACGCGCCAACTGGTTCCACAAGTTCTCCAGATTCCCATCCAGGTGCAGCACCATCTGCTTCATCAATGGCTGCCGCGCCCCGGTTTCATACCCCAGCAGCGCCATCGAGCCGTCGATCAGGCACAGGAAGTCCGCCGTATTTCCTTGCCCCAGCTTGTCGCGCACCACCAGTTCGGCCGCCATGTCGAACTCCGCCGCCTGCCCGAACGGCGACGCCTTATAGAGCGCCAGAAATTGCTCCGGATGGTTCAAATCGTAGTGCAGCGTGCGCAACGCGGGAGCGTCGGCGGCGGCGTTCACCGCCCTCCAATTCGCGTCGCGTGCGCTCTCCGCTCGATTGGCGGCATTGTACTCCTGCAACCATTCCGGAGCCGACGATGAGGTGGCGAACTGTCCGCGGTCGTCCAGAAAATAGAGCCGCGCCGCCGGAGTTCCGGCGAACAGCCCGGCGTGCGCCCGCGTCATCGCCACTACCGAGATGCGCATCCCCCCGTCGTCGGCGGCCTGCGCCCCGAGCGTGGTGGCCAGCAGAGATTCGTCCGAAGCCCGCACCGGTCCGTGCACCGCGTGGTCGTACCAGGAATCCGCCACGATGCCATGCTGTGCCGGCCACGCGCCCGTCGCCAGATTGGCAATCCCGCAGGCCGAAAAGGTGCTCGACAGATGCCGGCAGTCGGCGAACCACGCGCCCTTCTCGGCCAGCCGCCGGAATCCCCCCGCGCCAAATTGCGGCCACGCGGAATCCAGTGCGTCCGGCCGGAGTTGTTCCGCCAACACCAGCACCGTTAACTTTGGCCGGCTGGGCGCCGCCCAGGCTCTCCCGGCGAGCGAGCCGAGGACACACGCGCCGAACTGTCGACGGCAAAGATCCATAGAAAAAGAGTTTAACATCGGCGTAAGTAATGTTATAGTGGTGCGTTCAAGACAATCCTTCTGCGCCGGGTGTTTGGGGTCTTCTCCGTCTCCTGGGCAGAGAGGCGGCTAATGAACGATCGACAAAGCGTCCTGGGTTTAGCCACGGTTCGCCGCAATCGCGGTATCACCCTGCAACAAATCTCGGAATCCACCAAAATCGGCATGCGCTTGCTGGAAGCAATTGAGTTCGGAGATTTCCGCAAACTCCCCGGCGGCATCTACGCCACCAGCTATATCCGCCAATATGCGCGCGCCATCGATTACCCCGAGGACGACCTCCTGGAATGCTACCGCCGCGACATGGCCGGCGAATCGGGCGCCTCTCGTCCTGCCCGCGGCGAAAAAGTGTACCCCGGATTCCGCCCCGCCTCCACTCCGGCCGGCTCCTAGCTTGTGGACCGATGCCTTCCCCGCATTTACTCGGAAACCTTGAAAAAATGCCACAAACGGGTCGGCAGGCGGCACCGCCTGCCCCACCAATGCAAGAACGGGATTTGTTCTGGTGGCGCAGGCGGTGCCGCCTGCGCTCCGGTGTTTTTTCACAGCTTCTCAGGGGCGGAATCCCCGAATGACGTAATCCCGCGCTCAATGCCCTACTTCTTCTTCTCCGCCAGCCGCGTGGCGAACTTCGCCACGTTGATGATGGCGCGTTCGTGAGTGCCCTCGCCGATCTTCTCTTTTTCGTCCCACGCTTCCACGCGGAACTCGACCCGCCGTTCTTTCACCCCCGTCACTTCCGCCCGAAACGTCACCGTCATCCCCATGGGCGTGGCCCCCAGATGCGCCACGTTCACGTGTGTCCCCACGGTGTCGTACCCGGGTTCAAGCAGCGGAAGCACGGTATTCCGGCAGGTTCTCTCCATATACCCGATCATGTGCGGTGTGGAAAGCACGCGCGCCCCTTCCATCCCCAGAAAGTCGATCGCCACATCACTGCCCACCAGCAGCTTTTCTTCTCCGCTGGTTCCAATCGGAATGTTCGCCATGTTCTCCCTTTCACTGCCCTCTAGCGCCGGCTTCTTTGCGGGCGGCGGAGGCGTGTCCGGCCGGCCTCCCACTTGTTGCTGCTCGCCGTCGTCCGCTGCCACTGGCCGCGAACCGCCGCTCTGCATCAGCCGGAACCAGCGCTACCGCCAGAAACATCGGCAGACCCGGCACTCCCAGCATCACCCGTAGACTGGCCGATTTGTGGATGCGGTCGCCGCAATGCGGACACCTCGCCGCTTTCGGAGACACCGGCTCCAAGGCAGCGATGGCAGCGCGGATTCCATCTGTGGCTCGCCCATGGGCACTGGGGACAATATAACACTCCCACCCCTCCTCAAAAGCCAGCCGCCGCCCCACCCCAGGTATAATCGAATAGTGCGTATTATCTCTTTCCTGCTCCTGATCCTCTGTCTCGCCGGCTGCCAACACAGCGGCCAGAAAAACGCCGACGCGGTGCGTCAGGGCGTCATCGATCACCTCGCCAAAGCCAAGTTCGACGTGTCGGCGATGGACGTTAAAGTTGCGGACGTCAAGTTCAACGGCGAACAGGCCGACGCCACCGTCGCGGTGACCCTCAAGGGGAAGAGCGATTCCGTACCCATGAGCTTCAAGTACCATCTGGAGCACCAGAACAACCAGTGGGTAGTGGTCGGCCGCACCGGTGAAACCAGCCACGGCGGCGGCCAAGCCGATCCCAACGCCGGTGGGGCCAATCCGCACGGTGGCGCCATGCCTCCGGCGGGCGGCGGCAAAATGCCGTCTCCGCAGGATCTGCCGCCCGCAACGAAGAAGTAACAGCATGAAGCGTGTCGCCATCCTGGGGGGCGGTCCGGCGGGAGCATTCGCCGCGGCACAGTTGGCGTCCGCCGGGTTGGCGGTGCAACTCTTCGACGAAAAACTCGCCTGGGAGAAGCCCTGCGGCGGCGGCCTCACCTACAAGGCCTACAGCCAGTATCCGTTCCTGCTGGATAACCCCACGCCCAAGCGGATGGTCAGCGAGACCGTGCTGGCCGCCCCCAACGCCGGCGAGGTCACGCTCAAACTCGACGAGCCGTTGCTCATCTATTCGCGCCTCGATCTCAACCGCCTGTTCCTCGAACGCGCCGAACGCGCCGGCGCGCAAATCGAAAAGGCCCGCATCCTGTCGCTCTCGCGCGGCGCTTCCCACTGGCAGCTCCGCACCAACGCCGGAATCGCGGAGGCCGATTTCTGCATCGTCGCCACCGGCGCCCGCAACCCATTGCGCGACGTGGGCACCCAGCTCCGCCCCGAGGACACCATGTCCGCGCTGGGCTACTACGTTCCCGGAAGCCAGGCGCGCATCGACATTCAGTTCCTGCCGCACCTTGAAGGCTATATCTGGGTCTTCCCCCGCTGCGGCCACCTCTCCGTGGGCATCTGCGGCAAGGGAGAAGCCGCCGGTTCCCTGCGCCGCCGCCTGGAGCTGTACATGAGCCGGCACGACATCTCCTGGAAGGGCGCCACGTTCTACAGCCACCTGCTGCCCTCGCTGGACTCCGCCTCCTGGCGCGGCAACCGCGTGTCCGGCGAAGGCTGGATGGCCGTGGGCGATGCCGCCGGCCTGGTGGACCCCATCACCGGCGAGGGCCTCTACTACGCCATTCGCTCCGCCGACCTCGCAGCCCAGACGATTCTCGCCGACGCCTGCAATCCCGCCGGCCTGCCCGCCGCCTACCGCACGCTCTTGCGCAGCGACTTTGCGGGCGATCTCGAATTCGCCTCGCGCCTCGCCAAGCGCGTCTTCCTCGGCCGCTTCCTCCTCGGCTCCGTCCCTGAGCGCATGGTGCAGTTCACCCGCCGCAGCCCGCGCTTCGCCTCCATCATTCAGGATCTCTTCTCCGGCAAGCAGCCCTACCTGGGCTTGAAACGCCGCCTGCTGCGCAATCTGAACGGCAGCCTCTATGACATCGGCATGAGCCTCGGCTTCAGCCGCATGGTCCCGCGGAAAGACCAAGTATGACTCACACCAAATCCGAAGAGCTCTTCCGCCGCGCCCAGAAGATCATTCCCGGCGGCGTCAATTCCCCCGTCCGCGCTTTCCGCAGCGTCGGCGGCAACCCCGTTTTCATCGCGCGCGGCCAGGGGTCTCACATCTTCGACGTCGATGGCAACGAGTACATCGATTACGTCGGCTCCTGGGGTCCGCTGCTGCTCGGCCATCGCCACCCCGCGATTCTCGCGGCCATCGAAGGCGCGCTCGCCATCGGAACCAGTTTCGGCGCTCCCACCGAGCGGGAAATCGAATTGGCGGAGGCCATTTGCAGCGCCGTGCCGTCGATCGAAATGGTGCGCCTGGTGAACTCCGGCACCGAAGCCACCATGTCGGCCATCCGGGTGGCGCGCGGCTTCACCGGCCGCGACCTCATCGTCAAATTCGAAGGCTGCTATCACGGCCACGTGGATTCCCTGCTGGTGAAGGCCGGTTCCGGGCTCGCCACCCTTGGGATCGCCGATACCCAGGGTGTCCCCAAGGCCTTCTGCGACACCACCATCGCGCTGCCCTTCAACTCTCCGGAAGCCGTGGAAGGGGCCTTTCGCGCCCATGGCGACCGAATCGCCGCCGTGATTGTGGAGCCGGTGGTGGGCAACATGGGCTGCGTGCCGCCCCAGCCCGGCTATCTGCGGATGCTCCGCGAAGCGACCCACCGCTACGGCGCCCTGTTGATTCTTGACGAAGTGATGACCGGCTTCCGTGTCGCGTTCGGCGGCGCGCAACAGCTCTACGGCGTCACGCCCGACCTCACCACGCTCGGCAAAGTGATCGGCGGCGGGCTCCCCGTGGGCGCCTACGGCGGACGCAAAGACGTGATGAGCAAAGTGGCGCCGGCCGGCCCCGTATATCAGGCCGGGACGCTGTCCGGGAACCCGCTGGCCGTAGCCGCGGGCCTCGCGATGCTCCGCCATCTGAAAGCCCATCCCGAGATTTACACCCAGTTGGAGACCCGCGCCGCCGCACTCTGCGCCGCGGTTCCCGCCGGCATCACGGTGAATCGCGTAGGCGCCATGTTCACCTTCTTCTTCCACCCGGGACCGGTGACCGATTGGGAATCGGCGAAGGTGAGCGACACGGCCCGTTTCGGCCGTTTCTTCCGCGCCATGCTGGACCGCGGCATATACCTCGCGCCCTCGCAGTTCGAAGCCGCATTCCTCTCGGCCGCGCATACCGGCGAAGACATCGAGAAGACCGTAGCCGCCGCACGGGAAGCTTTCCAGGCTTGAGGAAAAGAAGATTATGAGCCGCCGATAAACGCCGATAAGAAAGAACTGTATCTGTGTTCAGACTGTGTTCATCCGCGGCCCATAATGTCTTGCCTTTTTTTACGCCGAAGTGAAAAATGATGCAAATTCTGTATCGTTTTATCTTCTGATTCTCCCGAGCCACGCAGAGGAGGAAACCCGGGCCTTGCGCGAGGGTTTCTGGCGCGAGCGAGGGACGTGGTGCAGTGGCAATACGCCACCATTCCTTCACCTCCAGCAAGAAATGCCGCCGCCCTTGCGCTGGCCATCCGCCGTCACTGCGTCGTATGGCTGACGCGCAACTGGTCCTTGCCGAAAAGCGCTCCCGGCCACCGCTCCGCGATCTGGTCGTCCCAAGGCAGGTGTTCAGTTTCGCCAATGCAGCGAAAATGAAAGACGAGGCCCGCTATGACCGATGTCAAACAACTGATCTCCGACGAACGGCTACGACAGTTTGATGATATAGCGCTCTCACCGGACCGGGAGCGGTAGAGCATCGATAGCGCCGGATACGCAGGCCTAATTGAAGATAGCTTGCGGAAAGCCATTGCGAGGAGTTTTACGACGCAACTCCATCCGGCTGCCTTTCCTTCCTGGAATCGTGACTCCGGCCCGCATGCTCTTGGAGCGCCGCGCTCTGGCCGCCACTCACTTCCACTTCTTGGCCAGCCACGCGTCCACCGACAACTTGCCGGGGCCGAAGATCAGCACGATTAACACCGCGAACAGATAGGTATACGGCGCCGCCGCATAAAACTTGTCGGGGTCCGAGAGGACGGAAAACAGCGCTTCGCGATCGGCGGTGATATAGGCCATCAGCATGTTGCACGTCAGCAGCAGCGAGACCAACCGCGAGCCGAGCCCCACGGCCAGCAGGATTCCGCCGGCAAATTCCAGCCCCGAGATGAAGGCCGCATTTACGGCGGGAGCGGGTATCCCGATTGAAGTGAAAAGATCGGTCACCTTCTCGAGGTTGTGCAGTTTTCCCCACCCGTCCTGGGCGAACTGCCATCCCCAATACAGCCGCACCGCCAGCAGAAAGGGCGACTGCAGACTGGAGGCTGCCGCGATCAGCAGCCGATACGGACGTTCCACGGTTTTCACGCTTCGCCTCCCGGATGGCAAAACCAGCCGCCTTCCGCCCATGAGCGGAACCAGCCCTCGATTTTGCCGCGGAGATCTTCGAGCGGCAGATCGCTCTCCCCGAATACGCTGTCGATGGCCTCGCCTACCGGCTTTCCCGCGCGCAACGCTTCCAGCAACTGAAACTCGCCGGCATCCAGCCGGCGATAGTAGACCGATTCGTCGACGCGGTGCACGGCGACGTAAATGGCTTCGGGTTTCATACTGAAGCGCCGCACCGCGCGCCGCTGCTTGTGCCGCAGCACCGCATTACTGGCCTCGCCATGGCCTTCGGCAAGTTCGCTCACCCGCAAATGCAGATCGTCCACCGGATACTCGAGTGCCAGCAGAGTGATGTAGGGCTGCAGCCGGAACGTCATTTGCGGAGTGAGCTCCAGCAGATCCTCGGGGCCCAGGACTTTTTCGGCCGGGCCGTCGAAGGCTTCCACGTGGGCCCATTCCAACCGCACCATTTCCAATGCCAGCGCCGGATTCTTGCCGGCATGCTCGGGATGCCGCGGCAGCCATTCAACCAGACGCGAACCAAGATTTCGGAGGGTGAACGATTGCGAGGGCGTCTCGGCCAGGTAGGCTCGCGCCAGCCGGTCGAAGGTGCGCGCTCCCACGACGGCGCGCAGGCCGGGGAAGTCGTCGTAGAGCGAGTCCAGAATGCGGTACCAGTAGCTGCGGGCGTAGATTTCCAGGCGCTCCGAGGAAGAGAGCCGATCGTTCGGCTTAATGATCTCGCCGGCCTCGACGGGCGCCAGACGATCGCCGGCGCCGAGAGGAGCCATGATGGCGCCGGCCATGCGCCGCTGCAGTTCCAGGAGCGTCATGGCGCGAGGGCCGCCGGCGCCGGCAGATATCTGGCCGCCTTCATGGCCTCCGCCTGGACCTCGCGGAAGCTGGGGATGCGGTCGTCCCATTCGAGCAGCGTGGGAGTGGCTCCGGCGCGCCGAATGGCGTGCTCGTAGAGCTGCCATACCGGATCGATCACCGGATGATCGTGGGTGTCCAGGATATATTTCTCGAACTTGGAGTGGCCGGCGATATGAATCTGCGCCACGCGTTCCGGGGGCACGCTGTTCAGGTATTCGAAGGGGTCGAACTCGTGATTCTGCGACGACACGTAGATGTTGTTCACGTCCAGCAGAATGCCACAGTCGGCGCGTTCCACCACTTCATTCAGGAATTGCCACTCGGTCATCTCCGACATGTGGAATTCGGCGTAGCTGCTGACGTTTTCCACCGCGATCGGCACTTCCAGAAACTCCCGCGCTTCGCGGATCTTGCGCGCCGTCACTTCGGCCGCTTCGAAGGTATATGGCATGGGCAGCAGATCGTGGGTGTAGCGCCCGTCCACGCTGCCCCAGCAAAGATGATCGGTCAGCCAGGGAGTTTGGGTTCGTTTGACCAGCTTTTTCAGGCGCCGCAGATGGTCGCGATTCAGCGGCTCGGCCGAGCCGAAATACATCGACACCCCGTGCTGCACCACGCGGTATCGCTCCAGAATCCGGTCCAGGACAGCCAGCGGCCGCCCGGCATCCACCATGAAGTTTTCGGAAATGATCTCAAACCAACCCACCACCGGTTGGTGCTCGAAGATGTGCTGGTAATGGGGAATCCGCAAGCCGATGCCGATTCCGTAATCGGCATTTCCATTGAATCTGTTGGCAGGCATCCCTTTGGCTCTAGTCTTCCAAGAAAAAACGGGGGCGCGAGTATCGAACTCCGCCCCTCGGAAACCGATCTGCCGATGGAAGGCTACTTCTTGGATCCGTCGGTGGCGCAGCCGCCCATGCCCTTGCAGGAATTCTTGGTTGCGCAGGCGTGCTTTTCCGTGATTCCCGCCGTCGCGCCCATGTTCTTCTTGGAACCGTCGGTGGCGCAGCCGCCGTTGCCTTTGCAGGAATTCTTACCCGCGCAGGAGTGCTTCTCTACCTTCGCGGCTTTGCTTGCCTTTGCCGACTTGGTGGATTTCTGGCCGCCGCCGGCGCCGCCGGCCGGTGCCGCATTCACCCTGGCGACAGTGCCGCCCAACAGGCCGGTAAAGGCCGCGGCGACAACCAGGGAACTCTTCGAAACTCTCATTTTTTCCTCTCCTTTTGCTGAATGATTTCCAACGAGCCGACGCCCCAAGTGCGTCCGCCGGCTTTGGAAAATATACTGGTAACGCTACTGGAGATACGTTCGAAAGTCAAGAACGGATTGTTACGGTGTAGAGTATTAAGAATTTTTCATAATGGGAGCACACAGACAACGCATGAAGATCTATTTCGGATTCACGGTGGCCGGCGACCGGTCGTCGGTGAGCATTGCCCGACATCTGGTGGAGTTGCTGGAGGCGATGGGCCACGAGGTGCTTACGCGCCACCTGGTGAGCGACCATGCGGCCCAAATGGACCGCGGCATCACCCCGCAAGCCGTCTACGAGCGAGACATGAACTGGCTGCGGCAGTGCGACATGTTTATCGCCGAGGTGTCCGGCTCGTCGTTCGGCCTTGGGTACGAGGCTGGGTATGTGCTGGGTTCCAGCGGGAAGAGGGCGGTCCTGTTCTACCGCCGCGACGCCGCGCCGCGCATTTCGCTGCTCATCACCGGGAATACGCACCCGAACTGCCGGCTGGCGCCTTACTCGGAACCCGAGGAAATCGAAGCCCAACTGCGCAGTACAATGGGTGCCTGACCGTTACTGGTGACGCCCATGCTGGTGCGCGAAGAAAAGAAACCGCCGCAAACCTGGGAGCAGCGAAGGGCGCACGTCGGACCTCGTTGGACCCTCCCTTTCCACGCCCTGGAGTGGGCCTTCGACTGGACGGCATACGGTTTAAGCCAGTGGGCTTTTCTGGAAGTGCTGGAGTATTTGGGAATTCTCTCCGTGCTGGTGGCCGTGCTTTTCTATTTTGCCGAATCGGGCGACCGCCGCAAGCAAAAGCATTATCAAGCCTGGCAGGTAATCAATACGGCTCAGGGAAAAGGCGGCAGCGGCGGCCGCATCGAAGCTCTCCAGGAGCTGAATGAAGACCATCAGCCCCTGGTGGGGCTCGATGCCCCCGGCGCTTTTCTGCAAGGAGTGCAATTGCCGGGCGCTAACTTATTGCGCTGCAATCTGGAAGCCGCCGATTTGCGGGACAGCCACCTGCCTGCCGCGGATCTGGAATACGCCAACCTGCATTCCGCGAATTTCCGCTCCGGCGATCTCCACCAGGCCCGGATGCAGAACGCCAGACTGGAGGACGCCGACCTGGTAGGCGCCGACTTGGCGGGAGCCGATCTGACCGGCGCCAATCTGGAAAATGCCGACCTGCGAAATACCGTTCTGACGGGCATCGGTTGGCGCCATATCAAATCGATTCAAGGCGCCAACGTCTACGGGGTACGCAACCCTCCCGAGGGATTTCTGTACTGGGCGCGGCAGCACGGCGCGCAATCGGTGGCTGGGGACCAGGAATAAACATCCGGGCGTCCGCTCCGGCAATCGCCACTATCCGAAAGGGCCCGCAGGCACGCTTGCGTGCGCCCCATTGCCGGACATGTGCAAGCAAGTAAGAGTCACGCACCCTTGCGGAACGCCATGCCCGCGAAGCTCACCACGCTGCAGTCGTCGATATTCCACTGCTCGTAGCGCAGCAATTCGCCGCGGGCCGGCGGCGCGGTCTTCAGAAACGTGTAAAAGGGCGACGACCCGCACCACTTGAGATCGTCGTGCCGCTCCTGCACCAGGTCCCAGAAGCCGGGGGCGTCCATGGCGTTGATGCGCGCAATCCGCTGCTCGTCGCGCACGCCTACGCCTTCCATGACACCCTGACCCGCGATGGCCTCGAACTCGTCCCGATAGCGCGCACCCATGTGCGCCATATCGACCCCCAGAATCCAGAACAGCCGGTCGCCTTCGCGGTCGCGGAGTTCGCCCAGGGCGTCGAGAAATCGCTTCACGCCGTCGTCATCCTCCGGTTTGCCGCCCCGGTACAGGCTGCGCGCGTAGGACCCGCACAGAATCGGCAGCACCTTCACCTTCGCCCCCAGAACGTGCTGGAGGAAAATCATCTGCAGCTCCACCGTGTGTTCGAAGGAGTGGCAGTAATCTTCCATTTCGACGGCGCTGCCGCCGCGTTCGGCCAGCCAGTCCACCAGGCGCGTGTCGGTCTCGCTTTCTCCCAGCGGGGTGCAAAATTTCTTACGCGTCAGGCCGAACTTTTCCGGCGCGCCATAGTGCGACGTGGCCAAAATCACGAAGGTGCGGTCGCGATGCTCGGGCCGCAGCAAGCGGTAGGCGGCCTGGTACGATTGCCATCCGCCCGCGGGGCTCACGTGGGGCGCGGCAATGGCGAACAGCCCGTCGGCCGCAACAGCGGGCGCTCCCTCTTCCTCCGCCATGTACTCCGCCATGGCTTCGCGCAGCTCTTGCGGATCTTCGGGGTACGCCGACCCGGCATGCGACGGCTCGCGAACCGGCTTTTCGGCGAACTCGCGCCGCTTTTCCCGCTCGATGCGGGCGAAGGTATCGTCCTCCAGAAAGCCGGCTTCCGCCAGCGTCTCCACCAGGTTTCGGGCGATTTCCTCGGTTTCCAGGCGGCCCGTGATGCGCGCCAGGGCGGCCCGCAAGTCCAGATCGGTGTGGCGCCCATCGAAGCATTCCAGGCATTCCACCAGCGGCGGCGGAACGATCAGCATGGCATCCGAGAAGCGGTACGGATCGCGGATGAAGAGCCCCGGGTCTTCGGGCGAAGGCGAGAGCATGAAATCGAGCGTCATTCGCAGACGGGGCAATGGTTGGGACAACTTTCTATCCTATCGCAGCTACTTCGCCAGGTTGCGATACTTGCGCAGCAGTTCGTACAGCACCACGCCGCCGGCCGTGGCCACGTTGAGGGAATGCTTCGTCCCCAGCATGGGAATCCGGACGTGAGTATCGCACAACGCCGAAATCTCCGGCCGCAGACCCTCCACCTCGTGTCCGAACGCCACGCACACCGGGAAGCACGGCGTCCAATCGAACAGGTCCACCGCATGAATGCTGGTCTCCACCGCGGAGATTTCGTACCCGCGCGCGCGCAGGCTCCCGATCAGCGCCACCGGTTCCCCAGTGTGCTCCCAGGCGACCGTTTGGTCGGCGCCCAACGCCGTCTTGGAGATTTCCTTCTTCGGCGGGCGCCCGGTGATGCCGCCGAGGTACAGTTTTTCGATGGCGGTGGCGTCCGCCGTGCGGAAGAAGGCGCCGACGTTATACATGCTGCGCACGTTGTCGAGCAGCACGGCTACCGGCAGTTGGGCGATGCGCTCGTACAGCGCGCCGGCACTGGTTGCCTGGAATGGGACGCGATCCATGATGTTAAACTAAACAATTCGTGGCCATGTTGTCGATTGTTATCCCGATTCACAACGAGGAACATTCCATTCTCCCGTTGTACGACCGTCTCTCGCTGGTCCTGGAACAGATGCAACGCCCCTACGAAATCCTGTTCGTGGACGACGCTTCGTCCGACCGCAGTTTCGAGCTCCTCGCCAACCTGGTGGAGACCGACGGCCACCTGAAGGTCATCCGTCTGCGCCGCAATTTCGGGCAGACGGCCGCGCTTTCGGCCGGATTCCACGAGGCCAAGGGAGACGTGGTAGTCGCCATGGACGGCGATTTGCAGCACGCTCCGGAAGATATTCCGCCCTTGCTGGCGAAGATCGACGAGGGCTTCGATATCGCCAGCGGCTGGCGCCAGCATCGCGTGGATAACGCCATCATGCGCAAGTTCCCCTCGCGCATCGCCAATTGGCTGATGGCCAAGGTATCCGGCGTGAATCTGAAGGATTTCGGCACCACCTTCAAGGCTTATCGGGCCGAAGTTCTAAAGGACGTGAACCTTTACGGCGAACTGCACCGCTTCATTCCCGCGCTGGCCAGTTTCTACGGCGCCCGCATCGCCGAAGTGCCCATCCGCAACACCCCGCGCGCGGCCGGCGGATCCCACTATGGAATCGGCCGCACGTTCCGCGTAGCCATCGACATCCTCACCATCAAGTTTCTGCTGAAATACTTCACGCGGCCCATGCATCTTTTCGGCACTCTGGGATTGGCCGGCACGTTCTCCGGCGGCGGCATCATGATTTTTCTGGCGGGCGAGAAGCTGATTTATCAAAACGACATCGTGCAGGAACACGGCCCCTTGATGTTGGCTGGCGCCCTGCTGCTGCTGGCCGGTTTGATGATGTTCTCCACCGGGCTGATTGGGGAAATGATGATGCGGACTTATTTTGAAAGCCAGGATCGCCGCATTTACGCGGTGCGCGAGATCCTCACTCGCAAGCAGCGCGGCGTCCCCGGCGGCGCGCGCTAACGCTAACCTGCAAGGTCCGGCCTGTCCGGCAGGGGTAAACGAAACGGGGCAAGCTCAAGCAGGCTCGCATATCTCACAAAAGGTTCCGGTACGACGATGTGTCGCAGGCACTTGCAGCCCGGCACCGGATTCCCGATCTCGCCGGGAGTATCGGAGCCAATCACATGCTTCCGGCCATCCGCTCCTTTACAGTCGCGGCTCAGTGGGCGGGGGCCCACACCTGCGGTCGCAGCTCAGTGTGGTGCGGGAGCCCCTCACAGAGCCGCGACTGTAAAGGAGCGGATGGCCGGAATACATTACCTTCGAACTGGCGCAGTTGTCAAGAGAGGCCTCACTCTTCTCGACCCTTCTCGGGCGAGATCTTCAAGAGGTCATCCGGGCCTCTACTTCCCAGTGCCGCACATATCCGCTACCTGTTCAATGTGCGCCACTGTGAAGGTGCTGGATGCCTTAGTCCCGCTGACTTGCGCCTTGTGGCCCACGTACTTGGCGAATGCATCGTCGCTGGAACCCGAGGATTGCAGGCTGACGATCTCCGACGTTTGAACGTCGCGCAGTACGTAATGCCCATTTTGTTCGTCCACGCAGCCGGTCAACGACTGTTGAACGGTGGACACGGGCTGCTTCATCCGGTTGGCGCTCTGCGTCGTTTTGGCGTTTTGGCCGGGTGTTTGACCTTGGGCCGTCACCGCCAAGCAAACGAGAACTCCCAATATTGCAATTCGGAACTTCATTCTGTACTCCTTTCCGGCGGGAAGGCCCGCCGTTAAAACCCCGTCGAGCGATGTACGTGCGAGCACTTATGTGCGCGAACGTGCCGCCCGGCTCAATGCGGATCCGGCAAGAAAGCCGACCGCCGCCGCGGCTATCAAAGAACCTGTAAGATGGCTGCGTCCGTACTTACGCAAGCCGCTAAATAGACTCTTCAGGCTGGCATCTTCGACAAATGACGCCGTAGCATCCAGCCGGCTCGCGGTGCCGCTGGCGACGTTGTTAATGGCCTTGGAGCCCTGGCGCACGGAGTCGGCCGCCGCATGCAGCGCACTCCCCGTCCCCTCGCGAGCGTCATGGAGTTTCCTGCCGGCTGACCGGCTAAACTCCTCGACCGACTCTTTCACTTCCTGGCCTAACTCCAACGCCGTCTCAGCTACTGTCTTCAAGTTAGTCACGATGTTCCTCCGTGCTTCCACAGGAAATGTAGGGCACGTTTAGCGCCATCGTGAATTAGAGTGATAGATCACGGAGTTTGCGGTGTGGCGACGTGCGCGGAATCACCAAAGCTGCACGTTCGGGCAATTTTACACGGACGGTTCAGCGGGGTTTGGTCAATTTGTACCGGTAACCTCGCCAGTGGATGGTATTTCCGAACGCCGACGAAACCAGCACGATCAGCCAGAGCCACGTCGCCAGCGGCACCCAGATGGCATGCACCCAAAGGTGACGCTTGAACCAGGCTTCGTACTCCGGGAGCGCCGCTTTGGCCAATGTCGCGCGATTGAGCCCCTTCAACATGCCCGGCGAGAGCTGCGCAATGAGCGCCCACTCGGCCAAACGGAAGCCTCGAATCGACGCCACCACCGATGCCGCCATCCCCCCGCAGTAGAAGATGTGCGCGAGGAGCGCCATTGACCACAGGCGGCCATTGTAGACGCGCGTGATGGTCATCTGGCGGCGCATCCAGGCGAAGAGCCGTCCGGCGGAGATCCGCTCGCGGCAAGGCACCATCGCCCCGGGAGCGAAGGCGATGGTCAGTCCGGCGGCGCGAACGGCGGCGCTCAGGGCGTAATCGTCACTGACGGTGTTCTTCCAATGGCTGCGAATGTCGAGGTCGTAAAACGTCTCCCGCCGGATGGCCATGGCGCCGCCCCAGGCAAATCCGCAATCGCCCGCGCCCAGGCGGCTGAGCGCGACCGCGTCCCAGACGCCGCGCATCAGGGTCCAGAACGCCGGTGGCTCGGGCGCATACCAGCGATAGCCGGTGGACGCACCCACGCCGGGCTCGGACAGGGGAGCCACTAGGGAGCGCAGCCATCGGGGAGTGACGCGCCCGTCGGAATCGGCGAAGGCGTAGACCTGGCTGAATTTGCGGGCGGCGCTCACGGCCACCCGCAAGTTCTGCACTTTTTCGCCGGTAGCCGGGTCGTCGCCGTGGGCCAGCACCACGTGAACGTTGGCCGGCAGGACGCCGGGGGGGATGTCGGCGGCGGAATGCGCTACCACCACGAGCTCGAAATCGGGATAGTCCTGCGCTGCTAATGCCGCCAGGTTTTCGCGCAGGCCGTGGTCCTCGCCTTTCACGGGCACGATGATGGTGGCGGGCGGCAGATTTTGCGGCGTCTCCGCCAGGCGCCGCTCCACGTAAGCGGCCCGTTTGCGCTCGCCGCGCAAGGAGAGAATCGCCAGCAGCAACGCCGGCCCGGCAAAGAACCAATACCAGAACACCAATGAGGTAGCATAGCAGGCTGCGGATTTCCAACGATCCGCGGAGGCCGGCCGGCGAATGTCCGGAACGAAACGAAGATGGTGGGAGCGACTGGTGCCGATCGGGCAATCCGCGGACTACCGAGGCCAGACTGCCGGCTGCCTGCCGGCGGCGGGAGATGGGTGTGTTCGAACAGCTCTACCGCACGGACGGCGCGCGGGTTGAGAGCATCGCGTACCGCCGGGAACTGCACGACGCCGGGGACGCAGTCCAGGAAACCTTTCTGAAGGTGTATCGCGGGATCGACGGTTTCGCGGGCGCTTCCAGTATCGGCGTCTGGCTCTGCCGGATTTGGATCAATGCCCACGTGGCAAAGCTTCCCCGGTGTCATGGGGGGGCCCGGCTACCGCGGCTCGATGAGGTCAGCGGACGGGGCCATATCGTCGGTCATGGTAGCTGCTGCAGGCGGGATCTGGCATCCTGAATCTCGGCCCGCACCTGCGCGGCGTCGGCGGCGAACGTCATGAGATCCAGATATTTCGACATGTGCTCCACCGCTCCCCGGTAGTCGCCTCTTGCGGCGAGAATATGTCCCAGAATGTAATGTGCGCGTGGAAATTGATCGGCCGCAATTGCGCGATCGGCGCTTTGCTCGGCCTCTTTCAACCGGCCGAGATTGAAATTTGCGACGGCGTTGTAAAAGAAAAGGACCGGCCAGCCAATGGGGTCCAGCTTGATGGCCGCGTCGGTTGTCGCTGCCACCCGGTCCCAGCGCTCCTGGCTCGCATCCAGGACGGCCCATCTGGCATAGGCCGAGAAAAGCCGCGCATCAATGGCGATCGCTTTGGCGTAAGCGCTGCCGGCCTCTTCGAGTTTGCGGGACTCTTCCAGCGCCTCGCCCAGTTCGTTCCACGCGAGCGCGTAAGCGGGGTACACCGCGATGGCATTCCGCAGACTCGCTTCCGCGCTGTTCCACTGCCTTGCCCGTACTTCCCCAACCCCCTTCTCGCACTGTCTGCGAGCCGCGCGGGGGGTGGCCAGATCCTGGTAGCTCACCGTGGAATCATCCTCGCTGCCAAGTGGGTAGAGGGTGACGATGACGTCCGACGCTGGAAGGTGCGTAACAATAGCGGTGCCCCGGGTGAACCCGGAAATGGTCGCCTCAACCCGGCAGTTGGCGGAAACAGTGGTTGGACTCGATCGTCCGAGAGAGGCGATGAACTCGCCGCGCTTGTCACTATAGCCCTGCCAAGCGGTTCCTCCGCAGCCAGCCGTCACAAAAGCAGGTTGCGGCAGACCAATGCCGCCAACCACTACGTGACCGCTAATCTGGCCTTCCAGGGGAAGCCAGAGCGCCAAAAGCGCTCCGGCCAGACCACAAAGTCCAGGGCGAACCATAGCTCCAGCATAACGCCCGTTATTCCGCGTTGGCGCCGGGCATGCATGGCCGCACTACGCAGCGCGCGGCATTGCCGCCTGAGCGAACCGCACTTCGTGCAGAAGGAGAATCGATCCGGCTGGATGGCGCCAGGCGGGTTATTCTAAAGGTGCATTCGGGTTGCGCTGCCGATGGCGGGTTAGAGAGCCAGGAGCCTGGGCGGAGGAGTTGAATCTATGAAAGCGTTCGCGTTGCTGATTGCCTGTGGGGCCCTGCCGCTGATGGCAGCCACCTGCGAGAGCCTGTCCGAATTGAAACTGCGGCACACCACGGTGAGCGTGGCACAAACCGTGCCCGCCGGCAATTTTACGCCGCCGGATGGGCGGCCGATCGAAAATCTTGCGGCGTTCTGCCGCGTGGCGGGAACCATCCAGCCCACCGACGACTCCGACATCCGTTTCGAGGTTTGGATGCCGGCCAGCGGCTGGAACGGCAAATTGCAGGGCGTCGGCAATGGCGGATTCGCGGGGTCGCTTAGCTTTTCCGGAATGGCGCAGGAACTGAGGCGCGGCTACGCCACTGCCACCACCGATACGGGGCATGACGCCGCCGCATCGCCCGGCGCCGCGTGGGCGCTGGGACATCCGCAAAAAGTAATCGACTTCGGGTACCGCGCGATTCACGAGACGGCGGTCGCCGCGAAAACGCTGATCGCGGCCTTCTACGGCGAAGGGCCGCAGCATTCGTATTTCAACTCCTGTTCCAACGGCGGAAGGCAGGCGCTCATGGAAGCGCAACGCTACCCGGCGGACTACGACGGCATCATCGCAGGAGCGCCGGCAAACGATTGGACGCACCTGCTGGTGGGGGGCTCCGACCTGGCACAAACCGTCGCGGCGAGCCCCGCCAGTTTCATTCCGCCCGCGAAATTCCCCGCAATCGAAGCCGCCGCGCTGGCGGCATGCGATACGCTCGATGGCGTGAAAGACGGCCTCATCGGCGATCCGCGGAAATGCCATTTCGATCCGGCGCCGCTCTTGTGCAAGGGCGACGAGAGCGACCGTTGCCTGACCGCGCCGCAAGTTGCGTTCCTGCAGAAGGTCTACAGCGGACCGCGCACGTCCAAAGGCGATTCCATTTATTACGGCTACTCGCCCGGCGGCGAAACCGGAGGCGGTGGGTGGGTCGGGTGGATCACCGGCGCCGCGCCGGAGAAGAGCCAGGGGTTCGGCTTTTCCTCCCAGTTCTTCTCCCGGATGGTATACGAAGACGCCGCCTGGGACTATCGAAAGTTCGACCCCGAGCGCGACTCGAAAGCAGCGGAAGCCAAACTGGCCGGCGTACTGAATGCCACCGATCCAGACCTCAAACAGTTCCGCGACCGCGGCGGCAAGCTGATTCTCTATCACGGCTGGAGCGATGCGGCCATTCCGCCGGTGAATGCGATTCATTACTACGAGGACGTGGTTGCGAAAATGGGCGCCGCGCCGAGCGCTTCCTTCGTGCGCCTGTACATGGTGCCGGGCATGCAGCACTGCGGCGGCGGACCCGGCCCGAACTTTTTCTGGTCCACCAACCCGGCCGCGCGCGGCGACGCGCAGCACGATATGGAAGCGGCGCTGGAGAACTGGGTGGATGGCGGCGACGCACCCGGGCCGGTGGTGGCCACCAAGTTCAAGACCGGGACGAATCCGGCGGGCGGAGTAGAACGGACCCGGCCGCTCTGCCCCTATCCGCAGGTGTCCAAATGGAACGGCACGGGAAGCACGGATGACGCGTCGAGTTTCTCCTGCGCTAAATAGAGGCGCCTCACTGCTTGCCCGGTGGCGGCTGAAGCGTCGGGTACTTCACTCCAAGCTGCTCCAGATACGTGTCGTATTTCGACGAATCGTAGTAGAACGGCTTCATTGCCTCACGATACTGATCCATGATTTTCCGATTCAGCCAGATCGGAGGCTTGTCGTCGGGCCGCAGGAAGCTCTTGTACTTCACTTCCTTCGTCTGCACGTTATTGAAATAGTCCCAGGCGTGCTGGACCAGATCCGGATGCAGCAGGATATCGAGAATCGTCATCGCCTGGACCTTCGCTCCGGCCACCACGCCTTTGTGCGCGACCGGCGTTGCCATGGAGATGGCGTTGGCCCAGTTGTGTCCCGGTCCCCCTTGGAAGTTCGACGGATAACTGAGCACTACGGTCGGGACATTCCACGAAATGTCGCCGATATCGTCCGACCCGCCGCCGGTTGGTCCGTTGTTGCTCTCCGGGGAGTCGGCTGTCGGTTCGGGCCGCGGCGCCCGCAGCGGGCCGATTTGCGTCGGCAGCCCGCGTGGCGGAACTTTCATCAGAGTTTGGAATGCCTTGGCCAGCGCCTGATCGTCGTCCGACCACTGCGGCAAACCGACCTTCTTGATGTTCTCGTACATATCTTCCGCGATCGGCCGGCTAAAATGGCCCGGCCATGCGCTGCCCAACAGGCGCTCCGTAAAGGTGGTGTCGGTCATCATCGTGGCGGCTTGCGCCATCCGGTCGCCGATCTGCCATAGATTCATGATGTGATCGTAGTCGGCCTCGCGGAAATAGAACCAGATGCCGGCGTTTGGCGGCACGACGTTGGGCTGGTCGCCGCCGTTGGTGATCACATAATGGACGCGGGTAGCCAATCGCAAATGCTCCCGCCGGAACTCGTACCCGATACTCATCAACTCCACCGCATCGAGCGCGCTTTTCCCCCGCCACGGCGCGGCGGCGGCGTGCGCGCTTTCTCCAGTGAACAGATATTCCACGGAGACCAGCCCATTGCCTCCGTTCGCTCCCCAACCCACGCCCATGTTGGCGCCGACGTGGGCGAACAGGCAGACGTCGACATCCTTGAACATACCCGCGCGCACATAGTACGCCTTGGTCCCCACCAATTCCTCGGCGACCCCCGGCCACACTTTCAGCGTGCCCGGAATGTGCTCGCGCTCCATCACGCGCTTCGCTGCAATCGCGGCGAGGATTTGCAGCGGCATTCCGGAATTGTGGCCTTCTCCGTGCCCCGGCGCACCCTCCACCATCGGTTCGCGATACGCCACTCCCGGCTTTTGCGAGGCCTGGGGAATATCGTCGATATCGGAGCCGAGGGCGATCACCGGCTTGCCTTGGCCCCAGGTGGCTAAGAACGCCGTCGGTATTCCGGCGACGTTCCGCTCCACTTTGAAGCCTTCCTTCTCGAGGATTCCCGACAAATATTTGGATGTCTCGAACTCCTGAAATCCGAGCTCCGCGAAACTGAAGACGCTGTCCACCATCACTTGCGCCTGCTTCTTCATGCTGTCGATCTGGCCGGCCATATCGGCTTTCAGGGCCGCTTCCTTTTCGGGCGAGACTCTGGCTTGCGCGAAGATGCAGACGGAAGAAAGCATACAGGCAATTAGAGTTTTCATGGATCGGTGTCTCCCTCCATTTGCCGGGATTTCCATTATGGCTCCCGGTTTCGGATCAGCATACCACAAGCGGCAAACTCTCGATCGTTCGAGGTGCGGATCTGAAGTGTGGCGCCGCGCTCGAATCGCTCAAAGATCCTTGCCGCCGCGCTCCTGGGGGAGGGTGGGTTTCTGGCAACTTGCCACCAAAGGACGTCGCCCAATGAGTTTCCTGTCCCAGCGCTTGGCATTAGGAATCGTCACCCTGCGACTCGTCTCACCGCTCACCGGCAAGATCGGCGGCGAAGGCTGCGAGATGAAACTCATCGATCAGAACGGGAGCATCGATATAGTGAACCGAGAGTATGCATCTGGCCAAGCCTTCGGATGCAAGATGCTGGTATAAGAGTTATATACGGGTATGCGCTTCGAGTTCGACGCGTCCAAAAGCCGGGCTGTCAAGCAAAGGCACGGCGTAAGCCTGAAAGAGGCGCGGGAGATTTTCGACCAGGCACACATCGTCGACCAGAAGAACGATGATCCGCGGCAGTTTCGCGCGATCGGCTGGTGCCGCGGGCGTCTTTGCTCGGTGATCTTCGAGATCAGGCGGGACGCTGGCGGTGAGTATTTCCATCTGGTCACGGCCTGGAAAGCGAGCAAAGAGGAGGAGCAGAGCTATGCCGAAAACGTCTAAGACAAGGGTCTCCGCCGATGAGATCGCCAAAAAGGCGTCGCTGGGCGAAGATGTTTCCGCTTACTTTACCAACAGATTCACCGTGGTGAGACCGGTCCATCGCGTGAACGTCGATCTGACTCCGGGGATGCTACGGCGCCTCGATGAGCAAGCGGCCCGGCTCAATATCAGCCGACAAGCTGTCATCAAGACTCTGCTCGCCCGGGCACTGGAGGAGGAGCGCCCCGGCAAAACGCGCCCGAGTCGGAAGGCGGGTTAGGTGCGTCGTCACGGCCCGGGCGACTTTTCGGCCATCTGCTGCGCGATCCGCCTGTGATTCCCGACGGCAGAAAACCGACAAGGCCCAACCTGCCTCGCCACTCCGCGCCTGCATCATGAGGGACGCCTGGCGACACATTTCCGGCCGCCAACCAAATGAAAGGTCCGCCTGAGCCCCTGAATTGTTGGCCTGGCCGGCGGGGTAGACTTGGGAAGCGCCCACTCTTCTTAGGGTCAGGGGTATCGGTTCTTCTTCTTTAGCGTGGAGGGGCGCGAGCCGCCGCACATCCATGTCGCCCATGCCGGACGGTATGCGAAGTTTTGGCTTGCTCCTGTCTGGGTCGCCGACGTGAGGGGTTTTCGAGCGAAGGAGATGACCGATATTAGAAAGCTGGTTGTTGAGAATGCGCAGTTCTTCTTGGAGAGATGGTATGAGTACTTTGACGGAGAAAACTGAAGTACTAGCTGTCGAGGTGTCGTGTTCGACGGATGCACTCTCGGTCACGCTGACCGATGGGCGGGTTGTTTCCGTGCCGCTCGTTTGGTTCCCGCGGCTGGCCGACGCGTCGCCGCGGCAACGGTCCGACTCGGCACTGATTGGCGGGGTATCGGAGTCTATTGGGAGGCGATTGACGAGGACATCTCCGTAGCCAGCCTGTTGCACCCCGAAAATTTCGTCAGGCTGCCCGGCAAAGCCCTGCCGCCAACCAGGCGCACTGCGCGGTCGAGGGCGGCGTCCGGAAGGAAGCGCGCAGTTCGGGGCTAGCGGGGGCTTGCAGGCCCAGTCAACGCGGACGGAATCGCTACCCGACTCCTGACGACCGTGGGTCCGATTAGCGAAGCGAGGCCCGGCGAGGTGCGCCGGTACAGTGTCCGACTAGGCGACTTCTCGCTCCTGTGGCCCACCATAGCTGCGGAGTTTGCCTGTTTTCACCAACGCGCGGTGCTAAGATGCGGCTGGAGTGTGTCTATGCGGCTCCGAGCATGGTTCCCTGTTGTCGCTCTGCTCGCCGGTTTTGCGGCGGGGCCAGTTCACGCGGGAGATCGTTCACTCGTCATCATATTCGGTCCGACTGGTGAGAAGCCCGGATCGTTGGCGGTTCATTCAGCGGCAGGTACTTTGCGCAACTGGTTGAGGATGGACGGCGCCGGCGTTGAACTCCGGCGGCCGGGCGCTCCTGACGGCCAACAACTGACCAGGAACATGCCACCTAAGGATCTCGAGCAGGCATTGCTAGATGCCGCCCGCGGTGCGCGCGACACCGATCTACCGGGGTTCGTCGATGCTCTCGATCAGGCCGCTGATGCGCTCGCACGGCGACCGGGAAAGCGCCTCCTGATGGTCCTTCTGGAGAACCCGGCGCAGGATGCTCTCGCATCCGTAAAGGGCGGTTCTGAAGAGATTCGGAGCCGGCTGAACCATATGATCGATTTCTGTAGGGCAAATTCCGTGAGCGTCATCGTCATGGACCCGTCTCCGCAGGCATCCACGGAAACCTGGGCGCCCCTGCAGAACCTGGCCACTGCGACAGGCGGCGCGCTGGTCCGCGACCCAAAGGTGCTTGACAACACCGTTCTCATTGTCGCTCCGATGGAGAACGCCGCCTCCGCGGATACTCCTCCAATGCCGGCGGCTGCCACCTCTTCAGGCGGACTGCCTGTCCGCACGCACTTGATCCGTACTCAGCCGCTCAGAGCGAAGTCCGTGAACACGGACCTCGGTCCCATGAGCGGGCTGCTGCTGGTGGAGTGTCCCCTCAACGCCCTCGAGTTTCAAACGGACAATCGCGCTGGAAACTTTCTGGTACAGGCACACATTGGGGAGACCATCCGCAATGCCGACGGCAAAGTGGTATGGCAAACCGGGAAGGAGATCACCATCAAGGAGCCCCTCAAGAAGTTGCCTGCGCGCCGCGCCGGCAATCTGTATTTCATGCGTGAGATCCAATTGCCAGGCGGCCGGTATACGATCGAGGGAACGGTAGACGACCTGGTTTCCGGCAAGTCAGGATCTGCCAGTGAGCCACTGCATGCCAGCGAC
>Ga0182018_10000608_pt1 | contig 45211 bp, 38 predicted proteins | sample 812P2MmetaG_FD_120490 | JGI IMG/M metagenome (GOLD analysis project Ga0182018, IMG submission 120490) | Permafrost microbial communities from Stordalen Mire, Sweden - 812P2M metaG | ecosystem: Environmental > Terrestrial > Soil > Wetlands > Permafrost | place: Sweden: Stordalen | collected... | reverse complement strand
CGATCCCCATGTGCGGCGTGCCCTACCATGCGGCCGAAGGCTACATTGCGCGGCTGGTGCAGAAGGGCTACCGCGTGGCCATCTGCGACCAGATGGAAGATCCCAAACTTGCCAAGAAACTCGTCAGGCGCGAGATCACCCGCGTGGTCACTCCCGGTACGGCCATGGACGCCGCCCTGGTGCTCTCCCATGAGAACAACTACCTGGCGGCCGTGGCCCGCTGCGACGGGAAATCGGGGCTGGCGTACGTGGACATTTCGACCGGCGAATTCCGCGTGACCGATTTGGACCCGGCCGAGGTGGCCGGGGCGTTGGAACATCTGGGCGCGCGCGAGGTGCTCTTTCCCGGCGATCTGCCGTTGCTGGCACATCAGGAGCGGACGGGTCCGCGCTTCGTGCGCACCGAACTCGAAGACTGGATCTTCACCCACGATTACGCCGACCGCACCCTCCGCGACCACTTCAAGCTGCTCTCGCTCGACGGCTGCGGCCTGGCGGGACACACCGCGGCGGTGGGCGCGGCCGGGGCCATTCTGCACTATCTGCGCGACACCCAACGCGCCGCCCTCGACCACCTGGACCGCCCGTCCTATTACAATCGCGCCGATTCCATGGTGCTGGACGCGGTTACGGTGCGCAATCTGGAACTGCTGGAGCCGGTGTTCGCCGCCGATGCGACGGGTCCGCAGGAGCGGGCGACGGTGCTGGCAGTGCTGGACCAATCGCTGACCGGGATGGGCGGGCGGTTGCTTCGCCAGCGGCTGCTGCGGCCTTCCATGGACCAGGCCGAGATCGAACAGCGTCTCGACGCCGTGGGGGAGTTGCTGCAGCAGACCATCCTGCGCGCGGAACTGCGCCAACAGCTCGGCGGCATTCTGGACATCGAACGCCTGCTGGCCAAGGTGACGCTGGGTTCGGCCGGTCCGCGCGACGTGCTGGCGCTGGGGCTCTCGCTCGAGAAGATTCCGGCGTTGAAACGCTGCTTCGATACGCACCAGGCGGGGCGCTTGCGGTCGCTCCATGGACGGCTGGACGAGTTGCCCGACGTCACCAACCTCATCCTGGAAGCCATCTCCGGCGAGCCGCCCATGAACATCGTGGATGGCGGGACGATCCGCGCGGGGTTCCATCCCGAACTGGACGAACTGCGCGACCTCAGCCAGAACGGCAAGCGATACATAGCGCAGATTGAGGCGCGCGAGCGGCAGCGCACCGGCATCGCGTCGCTGAAGGTGCGCTTCAACAACGTGTTCGGCTACTACATCGAGATCACGCGCGCCAACCAGCACCTGGCCCCGGCCGACTACGAACGCAAGCAGACGCTGGCCAACGCCGAGCGGTTCACCACGCCGGAGCTGAAAGATTACGAACGCAAAGTGCTGGACGCCGAAGACAAGATCCAGACGCTGGAGAAAGAGTTATTCGCCGATCTGCGCAAGCGCGTGGCGGCGCAGGCTCAGCGCGTCCGCGCCACGGCGTCGGCGGTGGGCGAAGTGGATGTGACGGCGGCGCTGGCGCAGGTGGCCGCCGAAAATCGCTACCAGCGGCCCACCTTTTCGAGAGATGGCGAGATGCGGATTCTGGCCGGGCGGCATCCCGTAATCGAGCGCATCTCCGACCAGGACGCCGGCCGCTTCATCCCCAACGATCTGTATCTGAACGACAGCAGCGATCTGATCGCCATTATCACCGGCCCCAACATGGGCGGCAAGTCGACGTATTTGCGGCAGGCGGCGCTCATCTCGATTCTGGCGCAGATGGGATCGTTCGTGCCGGCGGATTCCGCTACGCTGCCGCTGATCGACCGTGTATTCACGCGCATCGGGGCATCCGACAATCTCTCGCGCGGCCGTTCCACCTTCATGGTGGAGATGACCGAGACGGCGGTGATTCTGAACACGGCGACGCCCCGCAGCTTCATCGTGCTGGACGAAATCGGCCGCGGCACGGCCACCTACGACGGCCTGGCGCTGGCCTGGGCGGTGGTGGAGCACATCCATTCGCGCACGCGCGCCAAGACGCTGTTCGCCACTCACTACCACGAACTGACGGAGCTGGCCGAACTCCTCGATGGGGTGCGTAACCTGATGGTGACGGTGAAGGAAGCCGGCGACCATATCATTTTTCTCCGTAAAGTGGAGCCCGGAGCGGCCGACCGCAGCTACGGAATCGAGGTGGCCCGGCTGGCGGGATTGCCGCTTACCGTCATCGACCGCGCGCGCGAGGTGCTGACGCTGCATGAGCGGACGGAGCGCGTGGTCACCGGGGAACTGGCGCGCACCGAAGACCAGGGGCCCATGCAGATCCAGCTCTTCGAGCCGGTGGGATACGGCATTGCCGAGCGCATCCGCGAATTGAAGTTGGATGAGCTGCGGCCTATCGAAGCCCTGCGGCTGCTGAGCGAATTGCAAGAGGAGCTGAAGCGCAAGTGAGAGTCGCTGGAGTGATGAGCGGCACATCGCTCGACGGCATCGACGTGGCGGTGGTGGAGGTCTCGGGCAAACGAGTAGAGACCATCGGGTTCCAGTCGACGAGATACCCCAAAGGTGTGCGCGAAGCGGTCCTGGGATTGGATTCCCCGGCGTCCATCTCACGCTGGAACGTTCGACTGGCGGAGTTGTATGCGCGGGCGGTGTCGCGCGCGGTGCGCCGCTGGGGCGCGGTGGAACTGATCGGTTGCCATGGACAGACGATTTACCACGAAGGCGGCCGGCACACGTTGCAAATCGGCGAGCCAGCGGTGCTGGCGGAGCGGACCGGGGCGCCGGTGGTCTCGAACTTCCGCGCGCGCGATATCGCGGCCGGCGGGCAAGGCGCCCCGCTGGTGCCGTTCGTGGACTATCTGCTGTTCCGGCACGCCAAGCGGACGCGCGTCGCGCTGAACATCGGCGGCATTGCCAATGTGACGGTGATACCGGCCGGCGCGGCGCCGGAACAGGTGACGGCATTCGATACCGGTCCTGGCAACATGGCGATCGACGCTCTGGCCCGCGAAATGGGGCTGCCCTTCGACCGCGGAGGCAAGATCGCCGAATCGGGGCGGGTGGATCGCGCGCTGTTGCAGGATTTGTTGTCGGACTCCTACTACCGGCGGCGCGGTCCGAAGAGCGCCGGGCGGGAACAGTATGGCGCGGAGTTCGTGGATCGTCTGAAGATGTCCGGCTTGCCGATCCGCGATTTGATCGCGACGGCGACGGTGCTGACGGCGTCGGCGATTTCGATCGGCATACGGAGCGTGGGGCCGGCCGACCTGATTGTCTCGGGCGGCGGTGCGCACAACGGGCAGATCATGGCGCACCTGGCCGCGCTGCTGCCGGAGATGGCGATGGCGACGTCGGCGGATTATGGCGTGGACGTGGACGGCAAGGAAGCCGTCGCGTTCGCGGTGCTGGCGTACGAGACGTGGCGGCGGCGGCCTTCGAATCTGCCATCGGCTACGGGAGCGCGGCACGCGGTGGTGCTGGGGTCGATCACGCCGTAAAGACACGGATGATGTGTTTCGAAGACCCATCAAGACAGGCGGTCGACGGTCAAAATCCGCCGACTGTGGTCAGATTACTGTCCAAATAAGGGCGTCAGGCCCTGACGCGTGTCGGCTGCGCCTCAATGGGCGCACGAGAACTCACGGGTTGTCCCAGCCGCATTTCTTTCCAGTTGTAGGCAAATTCCTTGCCGCAGTCCAGGCAGACGACGTAGGTACCGGTTCGAGTGGCGCCGGGAGCCGCGTTCCTGCGCATCGGCGTGAGCGGAAATGTCGTTCGTTGGTGTGAACACCCGAAAAATAAATTGTACAGCGATCGAAACATGAAGCCCCCTCCTGCACTGATGTAGCAATCAACGCGCCACTGTGGCGCGGATCACGCTTCGCAAGATTCTTCCGCCATAGCGAGTTGACGAATGCTCCACTGCGTCGCGGAATCGTCATCCGGGACGCAAAATCTACCCACCTTGCCTCGCGCGATAATAGAGCGACATGCAAAACATTCTGCCGGTTCTCTGTTTTATCGCCGGTTTCGCTCTGGGGTGGCTGGTGCTGCGGCAGCGCAAACACGAAACCGAGGCCCACTTTCAGGCGCTCTCCGCCGAGGCGCTGGCGCGCAACAACGAGAGGTTTCTGGAACTCGCCGGTTCCAGTTTCACGCAATCGCGGACCGCGGCCAGGGGCGAACTGGAATCGCGTGAACGGGCCATCGCCCAAATGCTGGAACCGGTCCGCGCATCGCTCGAAAAGGTGGATTCGCGCATTCTCGAACTGGACAAGGCGCGCGTGGGGGCCTATGCCGGATTGCAGGAGCAGATACGCGGGCTGCTGGAAATGCAGGCGCAGATGCGCGCCGATACGGGGAAGCTGGTGACTGCGTTGCGCACCCCCAGCGTGCGTGGGAATTGGGGCGAGATCCAGCTTCGACGTGTGGTGGAAATGGCCGGCATGTTGGAATATTGCGACTTCACCTCGCAGACCACGGTGGCGTCGGAGGACTCCAGGATTCGTCCCGATCTGCTGGTGCGGCTGCCGGCGGGCAAAACCATCGTGGTGGACGCCAAGACACCGCTCGATGCCTACCTGCGGGCCATCGAGGAAACGGACGCCACCGTGGGGCGGTCGCGATTCGCGGAGCATGCGCGGCAGGTCCGGACCCACATGGCGGCGCTGGGGCGCAAATCGTACTGGGACCAGTTCGATCATGCTCCGGAGTTCGCGGTAATGTTCTTGCCGGGCGAGTGCTTTTTCAGCGCGGCGCTGGAGGCGGAGCCGTCGCTGATTGAAGCGGGCGTGGAACAGAACATCATTCTGGCCACGCCGACGACGCTGATCGCCCTGCTGCGGGCGGTGGCCTACGGATGGCGGCAGGAGCGGCTGGCGCAGAACGCGGCGGAGATCAGCGCGCTGGGCAAAGAGCTGTTCAAACGGCTGTCCGACATGGGCGATCATTGGAACAAGGTGGGCAAGGGGCTGGATCGCGCGGTGGAGGCGTACAACGCGGCCGTCGGGTCGCTGGAAAGCCGCGTGATGGTTAGCGCGCGGCGCTTCGCGGAGTTGAAGACGGCGCCACTAGGGGTGGAGATCGCCGACCTGGAACCGGTGGGGCGCAGCGTGCGGCAGTTGCAGGACGCCGCGGATACAAGAGCGCCAGACACCAGCGCGCAGGCGTCGCTTCTACCGCCGGAGTGAAACCTTACAACGCCCAGGGATTCGCCACCGTCGACAGATCGCCCAACACTTCTCCCAGATACTTCCGCCGCATCAGCCGGCGCACAATCTTGCCGCTCTGCGTCTTGGGCAACTCGGCGACGATCAGGATCTCGCGCGGACGGAAGGCCGGACCCAACACCTCGACTACGGTCCGGCAGATCGCCGCGCCCTTCAGTTCGACGCCTGGTTTGGGGACGGCGAATCCCACGATGGCTTCGCCTTTCAATTCGTCCGGCACGCCGATCACGGCTGCCTCCGCCACCCCGGGATGTTGCAGAATGGCGTCCTCCACTTCGGCGGGACCCACTTTGCGGCCCGCTACATTCATGGATTCGTCGGCGCGGCCGTGGAGGAACCAGTAGCCGTCTTCGTCCACGCTGGCCCAGTCGCCGTGGTACCACATGCCGGGGAAGCGCGACCAATAGGTTTCGATATAGCGCACCGGGTCGTTCCAGAGACCGCGCGTCATTGAGGGCGCGGGCTTGGTGCACACCAGGTAGCCCATGCGTCCGCGCACCGGCTGCCCGTTTTCATCCACCACTTCGGTGGCCATCCCCGGCGCCCGATCGCCCAGCGTGCAGGGTTTCAACGCCTGGATGGGCAGCGGGAACAGGAAACAGCCGACGATCTCGGTGCCGCCCGAAATGTTGATGATGGGACATCGGCGGCGTCCCACGCGCTCGAAGAACCACATCCATGAGGCTTCGTCCCAGGGCTCGCCGGTCGAGCCGAGCAGGCGGAGCGAGTCCATCGGCGGCAGCGGGCCGGCCTGCTTGCTCAGCATGCGGATCGCCGTGGGCGAGATGCCGAACGTGGTCACGCGGTGGCGATCCACCACGTCCCAGAGGCGCGACGCCTGGGGATAATCCGGCGCGCCATCATATATAAGGATGGCGCCGCCGAACAGGTGGTTGCCGAGAATGCTCCACGGGCCCATCATCCAGCCGATATCGGAGAGCCAAAAGAAGCGATCGTCCGGTTGGTGGTCGAAACCCAGGAAAATTTCCTTGCCCATCTGCGCCAGGCATCCGGCGTGCGTGTGGACGGCGCCTTTGGGCTTTCCCGTAGTGCCTGAGGTATAGAGGATCAGCGCGCGCGTTTCGGACGCGAGCGCCGCGGTTTCGAACTCCCCCGATTGAGCGCCCAGGAACCCGCGCCACTGGCTGCCGCCGACGAGGATGGTGTGCTCTGCGCCGCCGGGGATTTTTGCGGCCAGTGGAATCTTCCGGCCGCGGCGTTCCAGAGTCTCGGCGGTGAAGAGCAGGCGCGCGCCCGAATCCTGGAGACGCGTCGCGATGGCGCCCGCGCCGAAGCCGGCGAAGATCGGGACTACGGTCATTCCCGCTTTGAAACAACCATACAGGATAGACAGAATTTCGGGCGCCATCGGCAGGCACAGCGCGACGCGGTCGCCCGGTTCGAGACCCAGTGCGAGCAGGCCGTTAGCCACGCGGTTGGCTTCGTTTCGTAATTCCCGAAAGGTCACCGTGCGGGTATCGCCGTTTTCGGCTTCCCACAGACACGCGACGCGGTCCGTCGAGGCCCAGCGGTCCAGGCAGTTATGGGCGATGTTCAGCTTTCCGCCGATGAACCACTCGGCCCATTCGGGGCCGCGGCTCACATCCAGGACTTTCTCATACGGATGGAACCATTCCACGCCCATCTCGCGCATCGTTTCGTCCCAGAAGCGTTCCGGGTCCTCGCGCGAAAAGCGCAGGAAGTCCTCGCGGCCGTGGAATCCCAGACGGCGCAGGAATCGCCAGACGTTGGTGCGTTCGATGAATTCCCGTGCCGGTTCCCAGATCACTGTTTCAAGAGTGCGGCAGCGCCGGCGATGCCGGCGTCGTTGCCGTAGCGGGCCAGGACGAGGGGGATCTCGCCGGCGCGTTTGTTGATGCACCAGTTGGGCAGTTCGGCGCTCATCTTGGTGAAGAAGGAACTCATGAGTTGCGCCACGCCGCCGCCGATCACGATGACGTCGGGTTCCAGCAGGTCCACAATGCTGCCCAGCCAGATAGTGAGGAAGTGCGCCGTCTGGTTGAGCACCTCGATCGCCAGTGCGTCGCCCTCCGCAAACGCTTCGCCCACGTGTTCGGTGCGCACGGCGTCCACGCTTCCGGCCAATGAGAGGATCCGCGATTTCGCTCCGGCCACCAGCTTGGCCTGCGCCCGCCTGGCGATGTTGGGGCCGGAGGCATAGGCTTCGATGCAGCCGTGCTTGCCGCATCCGCAGACCGGGCCCTCGAAGTTGATGGTGACGTGGCCGCCCTCGGCGGCGCTGCCGGTGCGGCCGTAGTAGATCTTCTTGTCGAATACGATGCCGGAGCCGATTCCGGTGCCCACAATGGTGAAGAATACGTTGGTGTAGCCGATTCCCGCGCCCCAAATGGCTTCGGCGAGTCCCGCGGCATTGGCGTCGTTATCCACGCGAGCCGGAACGCCGAACGCCCGCTCCGTTTCCGCCGCCAGCGGGAAGTTGCGCCAGCACGGCAGGTTGGGGGGATTGAGGATGATTCCCTTGAACGGGTCGAGCGGGCCGGGCGAGCAGATGCCGATGCCGGTCACCCGGCCGCGCGCCTCGGGACAAGCGGCGAAGATCTCGTCAATGGCGGCCTTGACGCATGCGAATGCGACGCCGGCGGTGTCTTGCGTGATCATGGGGACGCGCGACTTGCAGGTGATTTCTCCGGTGGCGTCCACCAGGGCGGCGGCCACCTTGGTGCCGCCGATATCCACGCCGATCGTCATGGGTTCAGGCATCGGGTTCCTCCGGCGGACTGTTTATGATTTGAATTGCGACAGCACTACGATCGCCACTACCAGCGTGGCCAGGCCGCAATACATGATGCGCAAGGGGCGCGCGCCGCTGCCTTTCCATTCGCCGGTGGCGACACCTACAATCATCGCCGAAATGACGATCAACGACATGAATGCCGGCCATGCCACTACAATTCCCAGCTTGTCCGCGGAAATGCCGTACATCACCGTGCTGCCGAACCAGCCCACACCCATGAGGGCAGCCAGGAGCCAGTAACTTCCCGTGCCCGGTGCGCTGAGGCGCGCGCCCGTGCGGTTCTTCTTCATCAGATAGATGCAGTAGATGGCGTTGGGAATTCCGCCGGCCACCATGAGCGGCATGAAGGCGGCCATGTTCTTGAACATGGGGTCGGCTCCCAAATCCTGCGCGGCCTGCGACGCCGGCTTGCCATATTCCAGGCCCAGACCGACCAGGGCCGATCCCAATCCGCTGAAGAGACAGAACAGCAGTCCCCGGCCGACCGATGCTTTCCCTTGTTTGGGTCCGGTGCCGAGTGCGGCTTCGCGCGCGCGGCCGGCCTTGGCGCAGATCAAGACGCCGGCCACCACCAGGGCGACGCCGCCCAGAATCGCCATGCCTTGGGAACTGAACGGCGTGTCGAACTTGGGGTCGGTGAAGAACGGAATCAAGGAGCCGACCACGGTGGAGATCCCCAGAATGACCGAGAAAGCCAGGGCGATGCCGACCGAATCCACGGCAAGGCCAAAGAAGACCTGGGAGATGCCCCAACCCGCGCCGCATCCGGCCGCGATGAGCACGGGCGTCATCCCTGATTTGGCGTAGACGTCGCCGAGCGAGGGATTAGTCGCCAAGGTGAGCCCGATCGGGAACAACACGAGGGCGAACAGAGTCCAGGCCAGCCAGGTGTTTTCCCAGGCCCACTTTCGGGTGAATTTCATGGGCAGGGTGAAGCTGCCATTCATCGCGCCTGCCAACACCAGCAGGAGGAGTCCGGGTACCGTAGCGTTCATGAGTTGAAATGATACCACCGCGACCTGTCCCACGCCGGACAGTGGTTTCCCAGGAGCGGACGCCAAATCGCCGCGTTTCCCCCGTGGAAAAAAGGCAACTGGCGTGCATGTCGACCGGCATGCCCAAGATGGAGCGTACGCACGAGACGGTGAGCGGACTGCCGTCGCTGGAGTACCTGGCCCGCAAAGTAAATGAGGGCTGGAAACTGGTTGGCCTGGAGTGGGAGCGCGCAATGGAAGGACCGGAACCGGATGCCGGCGAGCCGCGCGGATGGGTGGAAGAGATCCCTTACGGACTGCGCGTATCCGACGACTGTTCCCGCCTGGTGGAAAGCCCCGCGGAACTGGAGATCGTGACCATCGCGCTCGACATGATTGTGGAAGACTGTCCCCTGTCGCGCGTGGCCGATGAGTTGAACCTGCGCGGCTACCGGACGCGGCAGGGAAATTCCTGGACTCCGTCGGCATTATTCGCTTTGCTGCCGCGGATGATCCAGGTAGGTCCGAAGTTGTTTACGAGCGAGCAGTGGGTGGCGAGAAGGAAGAGGCTGCCGAAGGGAGTTTAGTCGAGATTTGCGAGAAGGTAGTCGAAGAGCTTGGATGCGTGAGGCAGTCGTCGGACTGCGGCGCATGCAGCCAGCATTGCATGCACTCCGCCAACCCCCTGCCCTGTAGTAAACTCTCACCTATGAAGTTTCGTCTGTCCTACGCACCGGCGTTTGCCCTGGCGGCGGCTCTGGCGGTCTGTTCTCTCCAGGCCCAGCCCGCTCCCAAGATCACCACTCCTAAAGAAGCTCTCGGATTCAACCTGGGAGACGACTATCAGGTCGCGAATTATACCCAGCTCGAAGCGTATTGGAAAAAACTGGCCACCGAAAGCGACCGCATGAAGCTGGTCTCCATCGGAAAAACCGAGGAGGGCCGCGATCAGTATATGGCCATCTTCAGTTCGCCCGAGAACATGAAGCGGCTTGACCACTACAAGGAAATCTCCGCGCGGCTGGCGCACGCCGAAGGGCTCACCGACGAGCAGGCGCACGCCTTGGCCCGCGAGGGCAAAGCGGTGGTGTGGATCGATGGCGGTCTGCACGCTTCCGAAACGGTCGGGGCACAGCAGTTGATGGAGTGGGTCTATCAATTGGCCAGCCGCACTGACGAGGAGACCATGCGGTTTCTGCGGGACACCATCATCCTGTGCGTGCAGGCCAACCCCGACGGGCAGGAACTGGTGGCCAACTGGTACATGCGCGGAGCGGAGAAGGCCGAGGCGCCCGTGAAGCCGCCCGAGCAGCGCAGCATGGGCGGGCTGCCGCGGCTGTGGGCCAAGTACATCGGCCACGACGACAATCGCGACTTCTACATGTCCAACATGAAGGAGAGCACCAACCTGAACCACCAGCTCTTCCTGGAGTGGTTTCCGCAAATCATGTACAACCATCACCAGACCGGTCCTGCCGGCGCGGTGATCTTCATGCCGCCGTTTCGCGATCCGTTCAATTACAATTTCGATCCGCTGGTGCCGCTGGGGATCGAAATGGTGGGCACGGCCATGCACAGCCGGCTGGTGGCCGAAGGCAAAGGCGGCAGCGCCATGCGCAGCGGCGCCAACTATTCGACGTGGTGGAACGGCGGATTGCGCACGATTACCTACTTCCACAATATGATCGGCATTCTGACCGAGATTATCGGCGAACCGACTCCGATGAACATCCCGGTAGTCGCCAGCAAACAATTGCCGCAGGGCGATTGGCCCATGCCGGTGACACCTGGTCCGTGGCACTACCGGCAGTCGATCGAATACGAAATCACGAACAACCGAGCCATCGTCGATCTGGCGTCCCGTTATCGCGAAACGTTTCTGTATAACATCTATCGCATGGGGATGAACTCCATCGAGAAGGGCAACAAGGATTATTGGACGGTGACGCCCAAACGCATCGCCGCGCTGGAAACGGCAGCGGCGGCGGCCAGCGGACAGACTCCGGCTGCCGCGGCGGGCGGCGGCGGTGGCCGCGGGCGCGGTGGACGAGGCGGAGGGGGTGCGGCGGCGCCGGCCGCGATTCCCGCGGGCGGCGATACGGTCCCGGCGGGAGGCGATACGCCTCCGGGATTCGGCGGCGGGGGCGGGCGCGGCGGCCGTGGCATTCCGATGGAACTCTACAACAGCGTGCTGCACGACCCCAAGCTGCGCGATCCGCGCGGCTACATCATGGCCTCCGACCAGGCGGATTTCGCCAACGCGACGGAGTTCGTCAACGCGCTTCTCAAGAACGGCATCACGGTGCTGAAGGCGTCGGCGGCATTCACGGTGAATGGAAAGAATTATCCCACCGGATCGTACGTGGTCAAAACCGCGCAGGCTTTCCGGCCGCACGTCCGGGATATGTTCGAGCCGCAGGACCATCCCAACGATTTCGCGTACCCCGGCGGACCGCCGAACCGGCCGTACGATATTACCGGCTGGACCCTAGCCATGCAGATGGGCGTGCAATACGACAAAATCCTGGACGGATTCGACACGCCGGCCGCTTCCTTCCCCAAGATCAACGGCCTGCTGCCGCCGCCGCCGGCTATGGTGAGCGGGCCGGCTGCTCCGGCCGGATACCTGATCAGTCATGAGATCAACAATTCCTTCATTGTGACCAACCGCCTGCTGAAGGCCAATTGCGATGTGTATTGGTTGAAGACCGAGCAGCCGGGCATGGGCACGGGCGCCATCTGGGTGCCGGCATCGGCGCAGGCGCGCGCCGTACTGGAGCGTAGTGCGAAGGATTTGGGGGTTCCGGCGACTGCCGTGGCGCAGAAGCCATCGGGCGATGCGCTGAAACTCAAGCCGATCCGCATCGGCCTGTACGATTCCTACGGCGGTTCGATGCCCTCGGGCTGGACGCGCTGGCTTTTCGAGCAATACGAAATGCCCTTCCAGGTGGTATATCCGACCACTTTGGATGCGGGCGACCTGAAGAGCAAGTTCGACGTGCTGGTGTTTACCGAGGGCGAGATTCGAGGTCCTGGGGGCTTCGGCGGACGCGGCGGCGGTGGTGGCGGCGGCCGAGGAGGCGGGCGCGGAGAGGTTGCCGAAGAGTATCGCCCCATGGTGGGCAGCGTCACCGAGCAGAATACGTTCCCGCAGCTCAAGAAGTTTGTGGAATCGGGCGGGACTGTCGTGACCATCGGAAGTTCCACCAGCGCTGCCCAATGGTTCGGCGTTCCGGTGACGAATTACCTGGAGGAGATGGGCCCTGATGGCCGCGAGCGGAATCTGCCGGCCGAGAAGTTCTACATTCCGGGATCGCTGCTGCGGATGAACGTCGACAATACCAATCCGCTGGCGTACGGAATGGGCAAGCAGGTGGACGTATTTTACGACAACAGCCCGGTGTTCAAGCTGGGTCCGACGGTGGAATTGCAGCGCACGTCTCCGGTTGGCTGGTTCAACGGCACGCAATTGCTGGACAGCGGCTGGGCGTGGGGCCAGCAATATCTGGACGGCGGAACGGCGGTGGCGGAGTCCTCGGTGGGTGAAGGCAAAGTAGTGCTGCTGGGTCCGAGTGTGAATTTCCGCGACCAGCCGCACGGCACGTACAAGCTGCTGTTCAACGGCCTGTATTATGGCAGCGCGAAGGCGGCGCCGCTACAGTAAAGCCATCAGCTTGCCTCCGGGTGGGGGATGCCCAGTCTGCGACCCCACCCCGGCGCACGATAAGAGCTGAAGGCTGGCGGCTATTCTTCCCGCAGGGCCACGGTCGGGTCGAGCATGGCGGCGCGGCGCGCGGGGATCAGGCAGGCGATCGCCGTGATGACGAAGAATAAAACGGCCATCGACGCAAACGTCATGGGGTCGTTCGGCTTCACGCCGATCAACACGCTCGAAATCGCGCGGGTGAGCCAGAAGGCCCCCAGGATTCCCAGCGCCACGCCGGCGGCGCTGAGACCAAGGCCCTGGCCGACCACGATCCGGAAAATACGCCACGGGGGTGCGCCCAGGGCCATGCGCAGGCCGATCTCCGCGGTGCGCTGGCGGACGGCGCTCGCAAGGACTCCGTACAATCCCACGGCCGCCAGCAGGACGGAGATGCCCGCGAAAATTCCGATCAGCACCAGGACAAACCGGGTCTGCGCCTCGGCGCGATCCACGAAGAACTGCATGGGGTGCATATTGTCCACGGCCAGCCGGGAATCGAACTTGCGGACTTCGCCGCGGACCAGCGGCTCAAGCTGAACCGGATCTTCGGCCGTCTTGAGAATCCACATGCTGGAGAAGCCGAATCCCAGGTAGCTTTCGGTAAAGTATATCTGTTCGGGACCTTCGTCCGCCAGGGATTCGGAGCGTTGATGGTCCACCACGCCGACAATCTCGAACCACTCGGGTTCCGGCGTATTCACGCGAGACAAAATGCGCCGCCCGACGGCCGATTGGCCGGGGAAGGCTTTGGCCGCCAGCAGGCGGTCGATCACGATGAGCTTCTTCTCAGGGTGGTTGTCGGCATCGGTGAACGAACGGCCATCCAACACTCGCGTTCCCAGGGTTTCGAAGTAGTTGGCGGTGATCGCCTGAAAATCCGCCTGGTGATACTTGGAAGGATCGGCGATGGCGTCGGCCAGACCCCAGCGGGCCTTGAAAGTCGGCGAGTCGAGGGGCGCCTGGGAAATGGACGTCACGGCCTGGACGCCGGGCAGCGCGCGCAGCCGCTCGCGAAACGCATACTGGAAGGCCTCGGCTTCTTTGGGCCCGCGCGCCGTGCTGGGCGGAAGGTTGAACGCCAGCACGTGTGCGGTGCGAAAACCGGGATCGGTGTTCGCCAGCGCCAGGAAACTTCGCACCATGAGCCCGCTGCCGATCAGGAGGACAAAGGAGAGGGCCACTTCGGCCACTACGACGCTGTTGCGCAGAAGTTTCCCTCCGCCTCCCAGGCCGGCGGTCCGGCCGGTCGAACGCAACGCCTCGACGATATCGGGACGCGAGGCGCGCAGCGCGGGGACGATTCCGAAAATGGCGGTAGCGGCAACGGTAGCGGCGGCCGTGAACGACAGGGTGACGGCGTCGATGGAGATCTGGCCGAGGCGCGGCAACTCCTTGGGCGCCAGGGAAACCAGGAACTCGATCGCCGCGCGCGCCAGTCCCACGCCCAGCAGAGCGCCGGCAAGACTGAGGAACAGGCTTTCGGCCAACATCTGGCGAACCAGGTCCCAGCGGTTGCCTCCCAGGGCGGCGCGCACGGCCAGTTCGCGGCTCCTTGAGGAGGAACGGACCAGCAGCAGATTGCTCACATTGGCGCAGGCAATCAGCAGCAGGAAGAGGACCGCTCCCATGAGCATGCGGATAGCCGGCCGGATCCCGGCCACCAGGTCGTCCTGCATGGGCTCCACGCGGAAGACCAGGTTTGAGGTTTTCTTGATCGGAAACCGCTGCTGCAGGTCGTGAGAGATGCCGTCCATCTGGGCTTGCAGCCGGTCGCGGGAGACTCCGGGCTTCATGCGGCCGATGAGTTGCAGGAAGACGTTGTTGCGGTTGGAATTGACGAAATCGATGCGCGCCGCGGTAAAGATGTCAGGCGCTTTTTCGAGGGCGGCTTTGGTGGGAAAGAGCAGTTCGAAACCGGGTTCCAGAACCCCCACCACCTGCGCCTTGCCTCCGCCGAAATCAAAGCTGCGGCCGATGATGTGGGGGTCGCCGCCAAACCGGCGCTGCCAGTATTCATATCGAATGACCGCGCTGGCGACGGGCGGAGGCGGTTGTACCTGTCCCTGGGGAACGGGCTGCGCGGGTGTGGCGTCGGCTCGGGTGAGGTCGCGGCCCTGGATGATGCGAGCGCCCATGAGACCGAGAAAATTGGGGACGCAGAAAGCAGCGGGCACTTGTTCGGATTGGCCGGCATCCCCGGGCACGACGATGCGCCCGGCGCCCAGTGCCGAAATGTCTTCCAGCAGGTTCGCGCCGGCGCGAATGTCGGCGAAATCGGGCGGCGAAAAGGGGAAGTTCTTGACACCGCGAGCCTTCATGTCGCTTTCGATCAGAACCAGGCGGCTGGCGTCCTTGTAAGGCAGGGGGCGCAACAGCACGGCATTGACGACGCTGAAGATGGCGGTGGAGGCGCCGATCCCCATGGAGATGGTCAGGATGGCCGTCAGGGTGAAGGCCGGATTCTTTCGCAGTCCGCGCGCGGCGTGAATCAGATCTCGTGCTGGCATGGGTCCCCCCGGCGCATTGAGGCATGCGGGGGACCGCGCTAAATGGTTCAATTCGAAGGCGATGAGGCGGATGAAGTGCCCGCTGGTGGGACGCGGTGTCCGAAGTGGGGCAGGCTTTTCGCTACACCGGAGCCAGGACGGCGGCTCCCAAGACCTCGCCAGCGCCATTTTCCTGCACGAACACCACTACGCGTTGCGCTCCCGAGCCGGCGGGCAAATCCACGACTCTCTGAAAGCCGGCGCCCCGCTTGACGGAACCGATCTTGCGGATGCCACGGGCAACGGCTACATGGTGCAGTTGGCGGCCCTGATTCTCTCCAGCGGCCACTTGCGACATCGCCGTGTCGTCGGCCAGCGCCAGGTAGACGTCGGCGGAGCGGGGTGCATCCTCCACGGCGACCTCCAACCCGGCTGCGGTCCGCGCAATCCGCAGCTTGGCCTTCTTGCGGCTGGCGGCGCGGGCGATTTCGGATTGGGCGCGCGCGGCGTCGGAGCCGGTGAATTGCGCGATTCCGTCCACCACCATTTCGGGGGTGTACACGCTCGGCAGGCCGAACTGGCGTCCGTAGGCTTCCTGCCGTTGAGTAAAGACGGGCGACGAAAAAGCGTCGCGCCAGCCCTGGTGGTCCCAATAATCCACGTGCTCTCCGAGGACGATTGCGCGGGAGTCCAATTCGCGAAGAAGCTGGTCGGCGGGCGGACAACTGGAGCAACCTTCGGAAGTGAACAGTTCTACCAGGACAGGAACTCGGGCGGCGGTGTCGTCAGCGGCGGGAAGGAGGGCAGACAGGGCGAGAAGCGCGATCGGGAGAATTCGAGGCACGCGAAGCAGCCTTAATGCTTGACGGGCTTGTGAACCGATTTGGACTTCGAGGCTTTATGGACAACCTTAGAGCGGCTTTTCGCCTGCTTCTTGGCGTTCTTGCGGGCGGTGGCCGCTGCTTTGAACTTGGGGGGGACAACGACTTTCTTGGAGGCTTGGGCCATCGTGACCAAACCGCAACTCAGGGCGACTGCGAGAAGGATGGAACGGACTTTCATACTGCCCTTATTGTTGCATAGTCTGAGTCAATGACAAGTACATCTTTAGAAAGCAAAAAACCGTAGTCAAAATGCATAGGTAGCCGCAGACGCGCCACAGGCGTTCGGCGGCGGAACCGACGCGGCCCGGTTCGCCTGTGATGTAAGCGACGCAGAATCCAGCGGTGAGGCCGCCGATGTGGGCAAAGTTGTCGATATGGAACATAGGCAGGAACCCGATGATCAGGATCATCACGGCCCAGCGTATGTAGGTACCGCGGATGGCGTCGCCGATGGGATTGTGATGGCGCAGCCCGAGAGCGATCATGGCGCCGATCAGGCCGCAGATTCCGGCGGATGCCCCGATGGACAGCGAGGCGCTGAACAGAGTGCTCAAGGCGAATCCACAGACATTGGAAACAAAGTAGATAACCAGCATCCGGCTGGTGCCGTAGTGTTCGTCCACCTGGGCGCCCAAATCGAACATGGCCCATGAGTTCATGGCGATGTGCATCAGGCCGCCGTGCAGAAATCCGGCGGTCACCAGGCGCCAGTACTGGCCGGCCAGGATGAAGGGCACGTATTTCGCGCCGAAGGCAACCAGGGTTTGCCCGTCCAGGCCCATGATGGCGTTCTCGTTTCCGGCCTTCATGCTGGCCACCACGGTGGCGGCGTAGAACCCGAAATTGATCAATAGGATCAGCACCGTGACGAAGCGGCGGGGTGGGATGAATCCTCCGATCGGCGAGTCGTCGCGGAGTTCCACGGCGCGTGCGCCCACCTTCTCGTTGCAGTAGGGGCAAACCCGGTCACGATTGGTGATAAATGCCCGGCAGTGCGGGCACATGCGGCGTGAATCCATCTGACCTATCATACAACCCTGTCTCTTTTCCGCCGGGTTTGGACGGAACGTAGTCTGCTACAATCGGTGATTCCTCATGGTGAAGACAGAGCGCGAGTACCGCGACGACATCATCCAGATCGGCCGTCTGGTCTTCCAAAAGGGGTGGGTTGCCGCGAACGATGGGAATATCAGCATCCGCCTGGATGCGGAGCGCCTTCTGGCGACGCCCACCGGGGTCTCGAAGGGGATGATGCATCCCGACGACCTGATACTTGTCGATTATCAGGGCAATAAGATCTCCGGGCGTCGGGAACGAACCAGCGAAATCGCCATGCATCTAAAGGTTTATGAGATGCGGCCCGATATCAAGGCTGTAGTGCATGCGCATCCGCCGGTGGCGACGGGTTTTGCGACGGCCGGGCGGAGTTTGAGCGAGGGTCTGCTGCCGGAAGTGGTGATTGGGCTGGGATGCGTTCCATTGGCGGCGTACGGATTGCCGGGTACGCCGGCGCTGACCGAGCCGATGATTCCGCTGATCCCCAAGTACGACGCGCTGCTGATGGCCAACCATGGGGCGGTATGCTACGGCGAGGATGTTTTCCAGGCCTATTTCCGCATGGAAACCATGGAGCATTTCGCGCGTATTGCGCTGGTGGCGGAACTGCTGGGCGGCGCCAAGGTGTTGCCGCGAATGGAAGTGGATAAACTGCTGGATTCGCGCACGCGATATGGAGTGAAGGCAAAGAGCGCCGGAGAGCCGGGGTGTCCGCTATCCGCCGAGGACGTGGCGGGCGGCGCGAGCCAGTGCGGCAGTGGCGAAGAGCGATTCTATGTAACACGCGCGGAGCTGGTCGGCCTGGTGGACGAGGCGATCAAGGCGCGCGGGGCGTAACCAAAGTTTGGAGAACACCAGAGGGTTTGGAGAACATCAGATGGGTGAAGCTCTAGGAATGATTGAAACGCGTGGCTTGGTAGCCATGATCGAGGCCTGCGATACCATGGTGAAAGCCGCGAAGGTGTCGCTGGTCGGGTGGGAGAAGATCGGGTCGGGCTATGTGACCGCCATGGTCCGCGGAGATGTGGCAGCGGTTCGCGCCGCCACCGATGCCGGAGCCGCCGCGGCGCGACGGGTGGGAGAGCTCATCTCCGTACACGTCATTCCGCGTCCGCACCAGAGCCTGGAAGACATCCTGCCGATCGGCAAGTCGCAGCAGGCGCAAGGCGCCGGCAAGTAGCCGGTCGACGGAATCTCCATGATTCTCGCCCGCGTAGTGGGCACAGTGGTTGCCACACGGAAAGACCCTCGGCTGGAAGGGAAAAAGCTGCTCATCCTGAAACCGGTGACGCCCGAAGGCAAGGACGAGGCCGGTTACGTGGTGGCGGTGGACACCGTGAGCGCCGGCATCGGCGAGCGGGTGATTTCCGTATCGGGCAGTTCCGCGCGCATGGCCGAGGGCTGTAAGGACATTCCCGTGGACAACGCCATCATCGGCATTGTCGATGAAGTTAGTCTGGATTGATTTATGTACCTGGGCCGCGTCGTCGGTTGCATCTGGGCCACGGTGAAACACCCGCAGATGGTGGGTCACCGTCTGCTGGTGGTCCAGCCGCTGACTCCCGAGTTGAAAGAGACCGGCAAGCGTCTGATTTGCGGGGATTCCACCGGCGCCGGGGCCGGGGAACTGATCTACTGGGTGCGCGGTAAGGAAGCCAGTTTTCCGTTTGCGCCGTCGGAACCGCCCTTTGATACTACTATCGTAGGGATTGTGGATACGGTCCATCTGGGGCCGCCGGCCGGGACCAAACGGAAGGCCGGAAAGGCCAAGACATGCTGATCGCCAGGGTGGTGGGAGAATTGGTGGCCACGCAGAAGCACCCCAGTCACGAAGGGCGCAAACTCCTGCTGGTGCAACCGTTGAACCTGGACGGGAGCAATCGCGGCGACGCGGTGATTGCGTTGGACGCGGTGGATGCGGGTGTGGGCGATAAGGTCCTGGTGGCGACCGAAGGCTTCAGCGCCATGACCGCGGTGGGGCGGCCTCAATCACCGATCGACATGGCCGTAATCGGGTTTATCGACCACATTGAGCTTGCGCCCGGAGTTGCGTGAGCTTCTCCGCGACCGCGAAATAAGCAGCGCGGCCAACCCCAGTTGCACCACCCACTTGGCCATTTCCATGCCGGTATGGGTGTGGCGCAGGACGGCGAACCGGCCGCGGTAGGGCGAAGGAGCGGCTTCGGGGACGAAGTCCAGGAGCCTGCCTAATGCCGCCACGTTGGGTGTGACCAGGAAGCGCTCGATCGCCACCATCACGATCAGTAAGAGAGCCACACCCAGTACGAACTTGTCTTCCCTGGTGGCAAACAGCAGATAAAAGAAGAAGAGGAAAGCCAGCAGCAACTGGCCATTTTCCCAAAGCTCGGAATCGTCACGGTTCTGCTCGGCAACTGTATACCGCAGGAGCATACGCGCATCGGCTGCGCCCAACTTCGCGATTCGGACCATGGCGCCGGGCCGGGGCTGGTCAAGAATGCGGTCGACGTTGCGGAAACTGGTTCTTGCGGCGACCGCCAGGAAGAGTCCGCCAGCCAGCCACATACCGAGGATCAGACAGGAAAATCCGCGCGATCGCATGAACTATCCGATTCTAGCAACACAGCAGTTGACAGTTACCAGTTGACAGTTATCTGTCAAACCGCCATGCGTACGGCGGGCCGCGCGGAAAACTGTTACCCGCCTGCTGTGAAGTTTCCCTAAAGTTCTTCGCGAATCCGCCGATCTCGGATGTGAGTGAGGTGGCATGTCGACATTGAATACGAAGAATTTGGGAACGATCTCCTGGGAACCGGGATCGGAAATCGAGTTTCCGCGTGGGCTTCCGGGGTTTGAGGAGCGCCGCCGGTTTGTGGCGGTTCGTTTTACCCATACCGACCCGCTGATTTTTCTGCAGAGCCTGGAAGAACCCGCGCTCAGCTTTATCACCCTGCCGGTTCGGGCAGTGGATCCCGGCTACCGTCTGGCAGTGGCCGCGGCAGATCTGCGCCTGCTGGGCCTGCCGGCGAACCGGCAGCCGCGTGTCGGGATAGAGGTTCATTGCCTGGCGGTTCTGGCGCTTCGGGAAACCGGGACGACCGCGAATCTGTTGGGCCCGATTGTGATCAATCTGAAGAATCTGAAGGCAGTACAGGCAGTGGCGCAGGCGGGCGGCTATTCGCACCAGCAGGTCCTGTCCGTGCAAGAGACGGCCGCCGCATGCTCATGATGTCTCGCCGGGAAGGAGAGACTATCCTGATCGGCGACGCCATTGAGATTGTGATTACGCACATCGGCCGGACGCGGGTGCGGGTAGGAATACGCGCGCCGCGCGAGACGGCGGTGATTGCGCGCGAAGTGAAACTGGTGCGCGATGAGAACCGGGCGGCCGCGGTGGCTGGCCCCACGCGGACGGCACTGACCGGCCTGATCGCGCGACTGCCGGCGGCCCAGTCGCCTGCCGAAACCTTGGAGTAGAAACGATGCCGGATCTCATCCCAGTCTTAAGGCCGCGGCTACCGTCGAGCGTCGATATCCTGCCGCACCTGCAATCGATCGACGAGCGGCGCTGGTATTCGAACCGCGGACCGCTGGTGACCGAATTGGAAGAGCGGCTCAAACGTCATTTCGGCCTGGAAACCGGCGGCGTGGCGACCACCGCGAATGCCACGGTTGGGCTGACGGCGGCGCTGCTCTCTCTCGGAGCGTCGGCGGGCAGCCTCTGTCTGATGCCATCCTGGACGTTCGCCGCCACGCCGCATGCGGCCCGCGCGGCCGGAATGCAGCCCTGGTTTCATGACGTGGACAGCCGGACCTGGGCGCTCGATCCGGACGAAGTCTTCCATACCATTCAGCGGATTCGCGAGCGGGTAGGAGCGGTTGTCGTGGTATCGCCATTCGGAGCGCCCATCGATCTGGGCGGTTGGGAAGTTTTTGAGGACAGGACCGGCATCCCGGTAGTGGTGGATGCCGCCGCCGGCTTCGACACCGTCCGGGCCAGCCGCCTCCCCGCAGTGGTGAGCCTGCATGCGACCAAGATCCTGGGGGCGGGAGAAGGCGGATTCATCGCGACCACCGATTCCCACTTGCGGGAGCGGCTGCAGGCATGCTGCAATTTCGGCTTTCAAGGCACGCGTTCGGCTGGGCTGCCCGCCCTGAACGCAAAAATGAGTGAATACCATGCCGCAGTGGCGCTGGCCAGCCTTGCCTCGTGGCCCGTCCTCCGCGCGCGGCACGTTCGCATTGCCGAATGGTACCGCCGCTCGATCGGACGCCTGAAGGGAGTCTCTCTACAGCCAGGTTACGGAAGCGGGTGGGTGGGAAGCACCACCAGCGTGGTCTTGCCACCGCATTCCGCGGAACGGGTAGCGCGGCATCTGCTGCAATCGGGAATCGAGACGCGCGCCTGGTGGGGCGAAGGTTGTCATGTTCAGCCGGCATTTTCGGATTGCGCCCGGGGAGCTTTGCCGGCGACCGAAGACCTGGGCGGCCGGGTTCTCGGATTGCCCCATTTTCCCGATATGGAAGAACAGGATGTCGAGCAGGTGGCGGAGGCCGTTGCGGAAAGCCTGACGCGCCGGGCGCCGCGCGTATCGCCGGCTGGCGCCCCGGCGCACAAGATCGATCTGTATCTGGGCGGCTCGCTGGGGGAATGGGCACTGGACTTTGTCAATTCAGCGGACGTCTCCACGGTCGTCACCACCCAGGTGGAATTGGCCGCGGCAGCCCGGGAACGCGGGTTTCGCGTGCTGGTATCCGAAGAGGTGTGTACGCCCGCGGAACCGGCTGAAGTCGCGGTTTCGGTTCATTACCCTCGCTTGTTCCCGCCCGCTAGCATCGAGCGGTACCGAAGCATGTACAATCTCCATCCCGGGTTCCTGCCGTGGGGCAGGGGCTATTACCCCGTATTTTGGGCGTTGTGGGAAGGCACGCCCGCGGGGGCCACGCTTCACCGGATTGCGGCGGGGCTGGATAAAGGTCCTATTGTGGACCAAATTCGCGTGCCCTTCCGCGCCGGCGATACCGGAGGCTCATTGCATGGCAGGGTTCAGGAGGCGGAACGAAAACTGCTGCGATCCTACTGGCCGCGAATCATTGCCGGCGAGAAGCCGGACGGCGCCCAGCAGCCCGCCGGGGGCAGTTATCACACCAGGCGGGAGTTTTTCGAATTGAAGACCGATCCGGCGCATGCCATTACGAGCGGAGCGGACTTGATCCGCCTGGCCCACGCGTTGGATTTTCCAGGATACAGCGGACTGCCGTCGATTCCGGGTTTGGCGGCTATTCCAGTGCCGGCGCCTGGCTGACCATCCGTTGCTTCGCGCACCAGGTGCGCCACATGTCGCGATATGCGGCCTCTAGCTCGCGGGTGAAGCCGCGCTCGTCCATGAATGGCGACGCTTGGAACGCCTTGCGGACATTGGCGCGAAGCTGGGGAATCCGGCCCACGATCCCGGCCAAAAATACGGCGGCTTTGACGTACTGCTCGGGCGAATCCACAACCGAATCCGGTAAACCGACCGATTTCAGAATACAGGTACTGCTCCGCTGCACCGCCAGGCGGCCGGACATGGCGACCATGGGAACACCCATCCAGAGAGTGTCCAGAGTGGTGCTGCCGCCCTGATACGGAAACGGATCGAGCGCGATATCGATCTCGCCATAGCTCGCCAGATATTCATCCACCGGGCTGGGACCGGCGAATCGCAGACGCTCGCTGGCGATTCCGTCCTGGGAGAACCAGCTTTGGAAACGACCGCGCAAGGCGTCCGTATCCATGGCCTTGAATTTCAGCAGGAGGCGGCTCCCGGGAACGTTGCGCAGCACTTCCGACCAGAGCTTGACCACGCCGCGGCCGATCTTTGCCGGGTTGTTGAACGACCCGAACGTGATATAGCCGCGATCGAGCACAGGCGATGGCGCGATGGGAGCGTCCATCGGCGCGCGGTAACAATATGGAGCACGGGGGAGCCGGTAGACGGTTTCGCTGAAACATGGCTCGGTTCCGGGGCAAGGCAGGTCCGCGTTACCTACGTAATAATCCATAGTTTGCAATCCCGTAGTGCTCAAAACGCCCAGCCAGGAGGCCTGAACGGGGGCGGGTTTGCGCGCAAAGACCAGGAAGTACTCCGGAGACATAGTATGGCCCGCCAGATCGACCAGGATGTCGATCTCATCCTCGCGGACGCGTTCCGCCAGGGCCGCGCCGGATTCCGTCCAAGGCAAGAAGTGGTCTACCAGACCGCGGATTTCGGCGGTCGACTGGTCGGTCTTCCGGCCTACGGAATACACGGTCGCGGCGAATTGCGAACGATCGTGGAATTCGAGAATGGGGGGCAAGAACCGCATGATCGGGTGGGCGTGCAAGTCCGGAGATACATAACCGATGCGGAGGCGGCGGCCGGGATCGGGCCGGTTGGCGTGGGGCCGCGCCTGCCGCGCCAGGGGAGCGGCGTAGAGATCGTTCCAGCGGAGAGCTTCGGCGAACTGCGCCTCGGGCGTGTTGCCGGCAACGAAGTTCATCAGAAACAGCATCTGGCCGTGGAGCGTAGCTTCGGGAGCCAATCGAAGGGCGTGGCGGGCGCTTCCGACCGCTTCCGCGGGGCGGAACAGATAGCTCTCGGCCGCGGACCGCGCCACGTGAGAGAGCACGTCGGAGGGAAACTTCCGGAGGGCGGCATCGGCCTCGGCAACGGCGCGCATAAGGCAGCGGGACCCTTCGGCGAAGTCGCCTGTCTCATTGGAGTCCAGGCCCAAACCCAGCCAGGCGGCGGCCAGACGCGGGTTGATGGCGATGGCTTGGCGATAGAGTTCGCGGGCGCGGGTTCGGTCTCCGCGCTCCGCCAAGGCATTGGCTTCGAAGACCAGGCCTAGGGCCGTGTGCGGCTCTCGGGAACGGAAGTTGGGGCGGCCGGACGCAGCGCGGCCGGTCTTGGTTTTGGGCACTTAGGGAGGGAGTGCGGCTAAGGCGGAAAACTCTCAAGAAATAGGTATCCCGCCCGGATAAAGCGGCACATGGCATCCATTCACGTTCGGGGGGGAGGAGCCGATGAGACTGGTAACCGGCAAGATGCCGGCAAACGAATTCGAAAGGATTTCACGATGATCTCTATTCAAACCAACGTAGACTCGTTGATCGCTCAGCAGAATCTGAACATCAACAACGAATTTCAAAGCCAGACCATTCAGCAGTTGACCTCCGGTTACCGCATCAACTCGTCCGGTGACGATGCGGCGGGGTTGGCGGTTGCCAACCAGTACCGCAGCAGTGTGGCGGAACTAACCCAGGGCGTGGCCAACGGCAATGACGGCCAGGCACAGCTCCAGATTATGGATGGCGGAATGAGCAACATTTCGCAGATTCTCGACCGGTTGAAGACGCTGGCGACGCAGTCGGCTTCGGGGACCTTTACCGGCTCCCGCACGACGGTAAACGCCGAGTTCCAGAACGATATTTCGGAAATCAATCGCCAGGCGCAATCGATCGGGTTGAACACGGGCGGTACGTTCAATAAGAACCTGGACGTCTATCTCGGCCAAGGCAGCGGCAGCCAGTCGTTGCAAAACGGGATTGTCACGCTGAACCTGTCTGGTTCGGCGGTAGACAGCCAAGCCCTGGGATTGATGGGCATGGAGGCGGTGAACGTCAGCGGCAGCCTGAGCGGAACGAATACCGGCACCGATATCGGCTCCACGTCGGCGACTTCCGTCCAGAACATCGTCAGCAATACCAGCGGCGGCAATGCCAACCAGGAAGCCACGGCGGGCTATGCCGCCCTTTCGTTCTCGGGAGCTGGCTTCTCCGATGCCGGCGCGATCCCGATATCGGTGAACCTGGCGGGCGTGACCGATACGTCGACGCTGGTTACGGCCGTCAATAATGCGATTCAGGCGGCCGGCTCGGGCAGCACCGCGGCGGCCACGGCATTCAAGAACGCCAACATCGTCGCGAGCGTCCACACCGACAGCAATGGCGGCCAGGAACTGGCGTTCACTTCCAGCACGTCGGCGTTCCAGGTACAGGCGGGCGACCAGATGGGCAACGCCCTGCTGGGCAATGTTTCGGTTGTCGACAACGTGGCTCAGGGCGTGGCTGTCAGCGGGACAGCCGCGACGGCCGTGACCGGCGCCGATACGACAAACGGCAACTTCGCGCAAAACCAGGTAGTGAAACTGGTGGTAAACGGCGGCGGCCTGGCCAGCCCGGTGACCTTGCAGGTCAATACCGGGGCGGGCACGGTTTCCACCAGCGCGGCCATCACTCAACTGGAGAACCAGTTCGGCAGCAACTCGACGCTGGCAGCCGCGGGCCTGAGCATGAGCGGGTCGCCCACTCCCGGGGGCGCGCTGAGTTTCAACAGCGCTAACGGCTCCGGCTTCAATATTCAAGTGACGGGCGATACCTCGAATCTGTTGGGCCTCGGCTCATTCCAGGCAGACAGCTCGGGAAATGCCGATTACAGCACCATTACCGCGGGCTCCGCATACAGCGCCGCGGCGGTAACGGGCAACTCGACGACCACGGGTCTGGCCGCCGGTCTGGAAATTTCCCTTAACGGGCAGGCTTCTACCGCGCTGACGGGTGTCGACCTGACCACCGGCGCACATGCCACGGCGGCCAGCGCCAGCAGCAGCTCGGCTGTCGGCACGGGCGCGGTGGATATCACGGCGGCCAATCAGAATCTGAGCATCACGGTCGTCAACAACGGCGTTGTGACCAATGCGGCCTTCGCGTTGAACACCAATCAGGTGGCCACGGCGGGCGCGGAAGCGTCGACGGTGACGTCTGCCAATATCTCTGGGAGTCCGATCACGATCGCGGCGGCCAGCCATAACAACCAATTCACTCTGGCGGTGGATGGCGGAGCGGCGACGACGCTGACGGTGGCCGACGGCACCTACAGTACGTCAGCTTCATTCCTGACCGCTGTCCAGACTGCGATCTCCGGATCGGCACTCAACGGCGATGTGACCGCGGGTTGGGACCCGACTAGCAACGCTCTGACCTTCACTTCCGCCACTACCGGCGCTACCTCTTCGGTGACCGTCGGCACGGCCACGTACGCTACTGCGGCCACCTCATGGTCGGACACTACGCAGACCGGTATCGTTGGCTCTCCGATCACGGTGGCAGCCGCCAGCACCAACAACAAGTTCAATGTTGCGGTGGATGGCGGGGCCTCGGTGACGCTGACGGTGGCCGATGGCACCTACAGTACGGCAGCCGCGTTCCTGACCGCTATCCAGACTGCGATCTCCGGATCGAGTCTCAACGGCGACGTGACCGCGGGTTGGAACCCGACTAGCGGCGCCCTGACCCTTACTTCCGCCACTACCGGCGCTGCCTCCTCGTTGGCCATGAGTGCCGCCGCCGGCAACACCGGCCTGGCGAATCTGGGCTGGGACCCGAGCACCAATCACGGCACCGCCGCCACAAACAACACCGGCGTTACGAATATCGGACTTACCTCCGGCGCCACCAACAGCGGCGTAAACGATGCGCCCAGCACGGTGCAATCGATCGCCTCGCAGATCCAAACCCAACTGGGTTCGGCCGCGGTGGTGACGGTAACCAACGGCAACCTGCTCAGCATCGCGAGCGCCAGCAAGGGCGCCAATTCGTCGGTAACCATCAACACCCCTGACACCGACAGCGCCAACGCCACGCTGAATCTGACAACGCCGACCACAGTGGCAGGCCAGAACAGCTCGATCGCGGATATTGTGAGCAATCTCAATGCGCAGTTCGCGGCCAGCAGCACCTACCAGGCCGCCGGACTGACAGCAGCCGCGACCGCATCCAACGGGTTGGGGAATGGCAGCTATATCACCATATCCTCCAACAACGGCACGCAGTTCCGCCTGGATGCGCTGGGCGGAGGAGGAGCGGCCACCAGCGGCGCGGTAGCGTCGACGGCGACCACGACCAGTCTCGCCAGCAGTCCGATCACGGTGACGGCCAACACCAACGACAAGTTCAAGATCGCGGTGGATGGCGGGGCCGCCGTGACGGTGCAGGTGGCTGCCAATACGTACAGTTCGGCAACCGCTCTCGCGGCTGCTATCAATACGGCGATCGGCAATACGGCCCTCACGGGCGAAGTGACCGCGGGTGTGAACGCGACCACCGGTGCAGTGACCCTGACTTCCGCCACCACGGGCAATAACTCTTCGGTGGCTCTCACGGCGGTCAATGCCAATACCGGTCTCTCGGCTCTCGGCTTTAGCGCAACTAGCGGCAGCGGCCAGCAAGCCTCGGCCGCGGAAAATGCCGGGTTCGGGACCACCGGCGCCAGTTTCACCGCCGCCGCTCTTGCCACGGCCGGCGCCAATGCGTCGTCCACCGGCACCTCCCTGAGCACGCTGGCGGCCAACGGCATCTCCAATTCGACCCCGTTCTCGTTCTCCGCTTTGCAGTATGGGAGCGACAAACAAGCCCTCACCTTCTCGGCCACCGACGCAAACGGAGTGTTGGAGTCGAAGACCATCACGCTGCAGAACAATACGGGCGAGGGCGGAAATACGGCGGGCGCCAGTATCGACGCGTCGGTAGCCTATATCAACCAGCAACTCCAATCAAGCACCAGCAATCCGGCGTTGCAGCAGATTGTGGCTGTGAAGGAAAACGTGGACGGGGCGGAACAAATCAACTTCGTCAGTTCATTGAACAACTTCACGGTTGGCGTAAGCAGCACGGCCAATGCCGACGGTCTCAACGGCGGCGCGGCGGTCCAACGCGCTTCGCAGGCGAACGGCAGCGCCTCCACCATGTCGGTGGATACGCAGTCGAACGCGGAGGCGGCCATCACCGCCATCACCAACGCGGTCGCCCAACTGGGTTCGGCTCAAGCCGCAGTCGGCAAGGGTGAAAACCAGTTGAACTACGCGGTGACCCTGGCTCAATCCCAGATCACCAACTTCTCCGCCGCCGAGTCGCAGATCCGCGATGCCGACATCGCATCGGAAGCGGCCAACCTCTCCAAAGGCCAGGTCCTGCAGCAATCCACGATTGCCGCCATGGCCCAGGCCAATTCCGCTCCGCAGGCCGTTCTTAAGCTCCTGCAGGGCTAACTCCAACCCGCCACGGCGGGGGCCCGGCCTCCGCCAGGCATGAACCTTCGGGCCGGATAGGACACTTCGTCCTGTCCGGCCCTGGAGTCATTTATGGGCACTAGTATCAGTTCTCTGACATCCACGGCTACGGGAACCAACGGCCTGACGGCGAACGCCAGTTCCAGTTCGTCGAGTTCCACTTCCAGCACTCCTACGGGCTTTACCGGCACCAGCCAGTATTCGGCGGATCTGCAAAACGTGATCAACCACGCGGTGCAGGTGGCGAACCTGCCGATTCAAATCCTGCAGAACCAGCAGACCACGCTGACCAGCCAATCCGACGAACTGACCAATATGGACGGCCTGGTTACGAGCCTGCAAACGGCGGTGCAGGGAATCCAGTCGGCCATGGACGGATCCTCCTACACGGCCGACATCTCCGATCCGACAGTGGTCAGCGCCACCTTGGCGGATGGAGCGGCGGAAGGCGTCTATCCCATCCAGGTGGAGAGTGTCGGTTCGTACGCGTCCGGGGCGACGTCGAGCGACTGGGGGACTCCGGCCGCGAATGCTACTTTCAACCTGATGGTCGGAGGAAAATCGTATGCGATTTCGAGCACCGATACCAGCGCCAGCGGAATCGCGAATGCCATCAATTCGCAGTATGGCAATCTGGTGCAGGCCACCGTGCTCAACGTGGGATCGGGATCGACCGCCGATACGCGCATTTCCCTGCAGGCGCAATCGCTCGGGCAACAGACGCTGGACCTTCAAACCTCCAGCGGCGCCAGCCTTTTTGGCGCATCCGGCCAATCCGTCGCCGGATCGCAGGCGGAATACAGCATTCCGGGCACCGGGGCGGCGGCGGTCTACACGGATTCCCCGCAGGTCCTGATTTCGCCGGGCGTCACCTTGACGCTGCTGGCGGCATCGGTGAATCCGGTGGATGTCACCGTTACGCGGCCGGATTCGACTCTGTCGACGGCGCTTTCCAGCTTTTCCGACGCCTATAACGCCGTAGTGGATGAAGTCGCCAAGCAGTACGGGCCAAACGGGGCTACCCCCGGACCGCTGGAGGGGAACACGGTTCTGCAAACCATCTCGCAGACACTCAGCCAGATCAGCACCTACAGCACATCGAGCGGCAACGCGGTGAATAATCTGAACGACCTAGGGCTGGACCTGGACGAAAACGGGGATGGTCACTTCACGTTCACGTCTCTCGACCTGGCAGCCACCGATATCGGAAATTCCTCGGCGGTCGATGCGTTTCTGGGAAACAGCACTACGGGCGGATTTTTGATGGCGGCTACAAACGCCCTCACCAGTTTGGAGGACCCGACGGTCGGGGTTGTCAAGACCACCGAAACCGATCTGACGAACCAGATCACGGCCATCGGCAACACCATCTCGACCAAGCAGGCGCAGGTGGCGACCATGACGACCAACCTGACGAATCAGATGGCTCAGGCCGACGCCGCGCTGTCGGACCTGGAGCAGCAATACAACTCTATCAGCGAGTTGTTCACGGCGGAGCAGACCGCGGAGCAGGCGCTAAACGCATGAGGAATCCCATGTCCGGTGAACCGTTGGAGCGCGACAACCTGCCGCAGCAGATCCGCAAGGCTGGGGCATCGGGAGAATTTGCCAAAGTCCGGCGGCTGTGGGAAGAATATGGCGACACGTTCCGCGCCGACCGGCTGCGGGGGCCGCTGCCGCGGAGCCGTCTGGCCGAGGCGCGCGAACTGTATGAGTGGACCCGCATGGTGGCGCTCTGCGCGCGTGCCCGGGCGCGGGACAGGCTCAACCAGATCGCGGTGGCGCAGAAGTACGGCTGGACCGAGCAACCGCCGCAGTCGAGGGTAATGGCGAGATTCTAGGGTGTATGCGTCTTGGCAATTCTAGTACGGGAAGGTGAATGGACTATTACTAGTTTAAGGTCTCAATCCATTAAGTGAGACGTAAAATAATCTCGGCCGGCTGATGCGACACCGGCCGGGACCTCTTTATTAATGGATTGGATTTCTAGAATTCTCGCGCCTACGGCGTTTTCTCCGCGCTGCCGGGACGCCGTGAAATATGCCGCCGCGCTAGCCTGCCAGTTCCGCTGTGAACTGGCCATACTTCATGTAGTGTCCTCCCCCGAGGCCATGAAGGACGAAACCCTGGAACAGAGGAAGGCCGAACTGTGGACATATCTGGGCAGTAAGTGCCAGAATGTCACGATTACACGGGTGGTGACGGAAGGCGATCCCGCGGGACAGATTGTGGAAAATGCCCACACCCAGGCGGCCGACCTGATTGTGATGGCCACTCACGCGTACGGTCCATTCCGGCGACACCTGTTAGGTTCGGTGACCGCCAAAGTCCTCCACGATGTTCAGTGCCCCGTCTGGACCGCTCCCCATACCGAGCGGCCAGTGGATTTCGAGACGGTCGAATTCCGGCGGGTCTTATGCGCGGTGGATCTGGTTGAGGGAAGCGCGGCTGTCCTTGAATGGGCAAGCAATTTCGCGCAGGCGTTCGGCGCGACTCTTGCCGTGGTACATGTCCTTCCGGGGTCGCTCCTCCAATTGGGCGGAGTCTATTTCGATCCGGAATGGCGCAGCCAGGCGGCGAAATCCGTCCAGGAGCAGATTGTCCGGCTGCCGAGAGCGCCAGGGGAAATACTGGTGGAAATCGGAAATGTACCGACCACCGTGAGCGACGTGGCGGCGCGGTGGAAGGCCGATCTCCTGGTGATCGGACGCGGGGGGCAACCCGGAATCCCGGGGAGGCTTCACACGAATGCGTACGCCATTCTGCGCGAGTCGCCGTGTCCGGTAGTGACTATTTGAAGTAGTGACGATTTGAAGTAGTAACCATCGGAAGTCGTGACCATCGGAAATTCACCGCACCACCGTCACCCGGTCGAACCCTTCCGCTTCGCCCGGTGGCGTCAGCTTGGCGGCCATCGACGTCAGCACTTCTTCCGGCACCATGCGCGAGCGTTGCCGATTCCGCTCGCGACACACTTCGAGGGGCACGTCGAAAAACACCGCCTCTACTTCGCAACCGTACGATTTCCCGATTTCCACGTATGGCTTCCGCTCCTCCGGTCTCAAATTGGTAGCGTCGATATAGGTGACGGCGCGTCCGATCTCCAGCCGCTGCCGCAGCAGGAATCGCACGGTCTGGAACACGCGCTCGTGGATGGTCTGGTCGGTCTCGTCGTCCGCCAGCAGCTTGCGGACGGCGTCCGACGATAGCCCCACCGCGCCGGCCCGCTCCAGGTACGTGGATTTCCCCGACCCCGGCAACCCCACCAGCACCACAACCTTCATCAGCGACCAGTGTACGCCTTGAGATATGATTGCGGTCTCGGAGACGGGATGCTCAAGAAACTCCTGCCGATGGCGTTGGCTGCCACTTTGTGGGGCCGCGCCGCCGATCTACTCACGCTTGACCAGGCCATCCGCATGGCGACGGCTCACAACCGTACGTTGCGAAATGCCGAGATCGACGTCGTCAAAGCGCACGCCCAGGTGTTAGTGCAGCGGACGCACCTCTATCCGTCGTTCCAGATCCAGGCACAGGGATCGCAACTCCTGACGCCTATCGATTTCACGCTGCAGCGCGGGCTTCTCGGCACCTATCCCGGCGTTGGGCCGATTCCGGCGGTCGACACTCCGATTCACACCCCGTTACGCCCAACCGGAATCTTCACTGGCAGCGTCGGCCAGCCGCTCCTGACGCTCTACCGAATCCACCAGAACTTGAAGGTGCTCGACCTCGCGGCCGACCTCGCAAAGGAGCAGGTGCGGGCTACCCGCCAGGACGTGGTGCACGACGTTAAGCGCCTGTACTACTCCATCGAGCAAGGGCAGAGCGCATTGGGCGCGCTGGAAGAGACCATCAAGCTGTACCGTGAAGTGGAAGCGCTGACCACGCGCTATCTTGCGGAGCAGACCGTCCTGAAAGGCGACCTGTTGCAGGCCAGAACCCAGCTCGCGCGCGCCGAACAGAGCCGGGCCACCCTGCTGGACCAGGTGGATTCCGGCAAGGAGATGCTCAACCGGCTGCTGGGCCGCGATGTCCTGACGGCTTTCGAGGTGACCTCTCCCGAGGAAGCCACCGACCTCGAAGCCGACATCGAAGCCGCCCGCGGCCGCGCCATCGAACAGCGTTCCGAACTGCGCCAGGCCCGGATCAAACTGCAACAGGCGCAGCAGGACCGCCGGGCCAAGAAAGCGGAATACATCCCCGATATCAACGCCACCGTGAACGCCATCGATGTCGCCGGCTTCAATATGTTCATCCCGCTCCACTTTGCCAGCGTGGGCCTCAGCGTCACCTGGGAGCCTTTCGATTGGGGCCGCAAGAAGCACGAACTGGCCATTAAGGACAGCGCCATCGAGCAGGTGCGTAACTCGGCGGCCGACGCCGAAAGCCAGATTCTGATCGACGTCAACGACAAATTCCGCAAACTTCGCCAGAGCCGCGCGCAACTGAATGTGGACCGTCTGGCCCAGGAGACCACCGTCGAAAACCTTCGCGTGGTTCGGGAAAAGTTCCAGCAACAGGCATCCCTGGCCAAGGATGTCCTGCAGGCTCAGGCCTCCGTGGAGCAAGCCAATTCCGATTACCGGCGGTCCTTGGCCGCCTTCTGGAGCGCCAAAGCGGATTTCGAGCAAGCGTTGGGGGAAAACTAAATGCTTCGTACAATCCCGGCACGGAACCGCGGCCGTCAGGGAACGGCGGGGGCGGCGCCTTGTCCGTCGCTCGGGCCGCTCCCTTACCGTCACGGTTCCGTGCCGGCGCAGCGCCGCATCGCACTGGCGCTCCTGCTACTGGTTCTCACCTCGTGCCGCGAGGCCCCACCAAATGCCGAGAAACCCCCAGCTCCGGTCCACGTGGAAAGCGCCGCGCTCTTCACTCCGCAAAGTGGACGGCGGTACTCAGCCTCCATCGCTCCCTACCGGACGGTTACCCTGGCGTTCCGTTCCGGCGGATTCGTGGATTGGATCCTCGAAATCCGCGGCGCCGACGGCCGCATGCGAAACATCGGCCCCGGCGACACCGTGCAGCAGGGACAAGTCCTCGCGCGCGTCCGCAAGAAGGATTACGACTTGAAAGTCTCCGAGGCCGAAGACCAGGTCAGCGGCGCCCAAAAGGCCGAGGCCGCCGCGCGCGCCCAACTGGCCCAGGCCGAAGCTGCCGCGCGGAAAGCCTCCCTGGATTTCACTCGCGCCACCAATCTGTTTGCCACCGGGAGCATCACCAAGCCGGATTACGATTCGGCCCGCGCGCAATGCGACGCTTTGCAAGCCCAGGTGGACGCCGCCCGCGCCCAGGTGGAGGCCGCCGCCGACAAGATCCGCGGCGCTCAGGCCGGCGTGGGTGAAGCGTCCCTGGCGCGCGACGATACCGAAATGACCGCTCCTTTCAGCGGATATGTGATCCAGCGTCCCGTGGAAACCGGCTCGCTGGTGAGTACCGGCGCGCTGGGGTTCGGGTTGGCCGATCTGAGTTCGGTAAAGGCCGTCTTCGGGCTGCCCGACGGGGAAGTGGCCGGCATGTCCACGGGAATGTCCCTGCGCTTGAACGCCGAAGCCCTGACCGGGCGCGAATTCCATGGCGTGGTGACATCCATTTCACCCGTCGCCGATACCGGTACTCGTCTGTTTCCGGTGGAAATCACGGTGCCGAATCCCGGGCGTCTGCTGCTCGCCGGAATGATCGTTACCGTGGAAGCACGGGCGGCGAAACCGCAGCCGGTGCTGGTGGCGCCGCTGGGCGCCGTCATTCAGGCCAAAGACGACGGCCGATTCGGGGTGATGGTGCTGGATGAAGCCGGAACTCGCGTCCGCAACCGCACCGTCACGCTGGGCGATACCTTCGGCAATCGCATTCAGATTCTGACCGGGTTGCGCGAGGGTGAGCGCGTGGTGGTGACGGGACCGGCGCTGCTGGCCGATGGCGACGCCGTGCGGGTAATTCCATGATGGGGCGCAGCGATGCGGACCGTATCCGCGACACCCACAACCTGTCGCGCATCTTCGTGGAGACCCCGCACATCGCCTGGGTGCTGCTCGCCGGCACGGTGGCATGGGGCCTGTACGGCTACTTCACCATGCCGCAACGCAAGGATCCCCTGATTCCCATCAAACAGGCCATGGTGATTACCGCCTGGCCCGGCGCCAGCGCGGAAAAAATCGAAGATCTGGTCACCCGGCCCATCGAGCAGGCCATCGCTTCCAACACGAGCGTCTCGCGCATCGAATCCACGTCGCGCAGCAACGTGTCCACCATCGTCTTCACAGTGGCCGACGAACTAACTGTAGTCGGTCCGGTGCTGGACGATATCGGCGAGCGCCTGAGCGCCGTCGGCGGCCTGCCCTCGGGCGCGGGCCCCGTCCAATACCTGCGCGATTTCGGCGACACGGCCACGCTCATGCTCACCGTCGCCAGCCCCAGGGCCAATGCCGTGGATATCGCGCTCCGCGCAGAGACCATTCGCCGTACCCTGGCGCAGTCGCGCGGTAGTGAGACGCAAGGCCGCGCCGCCGTAATCCTGTGCTATCCGCCGGCCATTGACAGCCGGTCCATCGAACTGGGGGCGGTGCAATTCCTCAATTACATGCAGTCACAGGGCGGCGGACAGGAGGCGCGCATCGTTTCCGCCAATGGGTTCATCGGCATCGATAACCGGACCTCGGCCAGCGACGCTGAGATCCTGGGCGTGCTCCAGCAGTTTCTCGCCTCCAACTACCGGCTGGAAGAGTTTCATCCCGATCTCTGGCAGCCGGTGGTTGTCCGCGATCTCTCCGAGACCGAACGGAAACTCGCCGGGGTGGCCGGCGAGAAGTACAGCTACCGCGACCTTGACGATTTTACCGACCTCATGCAGAAGGCCCTGCTTGCCACCGCGCGCACCGACACCAACACGCCCATAGTGGCCAAGGTGACGCGCAACGGCATTCTGCCGGAGAGAATCTTCCTGCCGTATTCCCAGGAACGGCTGGCCTCCTACGGCGTGAAGCCGGAGAACCTCTCCACTATTTTGAACGCGCGCAATATCACCCGCGCCGGGGGCGAAATCGCCGTGAGCGGCAAGAACGTGGCCATCGATCCGACTGGTGAGTTTCACAGCGAACGGGAGATCGGGAACGTGGCCATTGGGTTCGCGCCCAACGGCGCGCCCCTGCACCTGCGCGACATGGTGGATATCTACCGCGCCTACGACACTCCGGCGCGCTACCTCAACTTCTATACGTGGCGCGACGCTTCCGGCCAATGGCAGCGCAGCCGCGCCATCACTATCAGCGTCCAGATGGGCGCGGGACAGAAGATCAACCGCTTCGCCGAAGCTGTGGACACCACCCTGGCCGATCTCAAATCGCGCCTGCCTTCGGACCTGATCGTCGCGCGCACCAGCGACCAGCCCGTTCAGGTTTCCGAGAACGTGGAGCTGTTCATGATGAGCCTCTATGAAGCGGTGTTCCTGGTGGTGGTCGTTTCGCTCATCGGCTTCTGGGAGTGGCGTTCCGCGCTGCTCATGGCGCTCTCCATTCCGATTACGCTGCTGATGACCTTCGGCATGATGCGCCTGTGCGGCATCGATCTGCAACAGGTATCCATCGCCGCCCTCATCGTGGCCCTGGGGCTGCTGGTGGACGACCCCGTGGTGGCCGGCGACGCCATCAAACGCAGCCTGGCCGACGGCCATTCGCCCATGATCGCGGCATGGCTGGGCCCTACCAAGCTGGCCACGGCGATTCTCTACGCCACCATCACCAACATCGTGGCCTATCTGCCGTTCCTGCTGCTGCCGGGCAGCACCGGCCAGTTCCTGTACAGCCTGCCCGTGGTCATCGGCTGCTCGCTGGTGGCGTCGCGGCTTTCCTCCATGACCTTCATTCCCATGCTGGGCCGCTACCTGCTGCGCGCGCACCCGGAGCCCACGATGGAAGAGCGCCGCCGCCGCGGCTTCGGAGCGAAATATTACGCGCTCGGGAACTTCCTCATCCGGCGCCGCAAGCTGGCTCTTGTGGCGTCGTTTGGATTTCTGGCGATCGGCGCGGTGGTCGGCAGGGGGCTCAAACAGCAGTTTTTCCCCAAGGATTTGTCGTATCTTTCCTACGTGGATATCAGCCTTCCGGAAGACGCGCCCTTTTCGTCCACCGATGCCGCGGCCCGGCAGGTGGAAGCCGGCGTGGAGCGGGTGACGGAGGAATTGAAGATCCCCGTCCGGTCGCTCACTACCTTCGTCGGCGGAGGCGGACCGCGCTTCTGGTATTCTCTGGCGCCCGAACCGCAGCACCTCGACTATGCCCAGGTGGTGATTCTGCTCGCGGACAAGCACGATACCAGCCGCCTGCTGGGTCCGCTGCAGGCCTGGCTCTCGCACACGGTTCAAGGCGCGCGGATCGACGTGCGGCAGCTCGAAACCGGCGACGCCGTGGGACTTCCCGTGGCCATACGCATTTCGGGCGACAACATGGATACCCTGCGATCGGCCGCGGACCGGGCCAAGCGAATTCTCGAAGGCGTCTCCATCGCCGCCCGCCCGCGCGACGATTGGGGCGTGGACCGTTTCGACGTCGAAGTGGTGACCGATTCCGACCGGGCCAACATTGCCGGCGTCACCAATCTCGACGTGGCGAACGCTTCCGCCGCCGCCATGAACGGCGCGCCCGTCACTGTACTCCGCGAAGGCGACAAACAGATTCCCGTCGTCGCCCGGCTGCGCATGGAAGAGCGCGCCCAGCTTGGCGACCTGCAGAACCTCTATGTATACGGCGAGGGCGGGCAGAAGGTGCCGCTTCGCTCCGTCTCGCATCTGGACTACCGCCTGCGCCGCGAAGTCATCCGCCGCCGCGACCAGTTCCGCACCATCACGGTCTCAGCCGCGCCCATTGACGGCGTTCTGGCGAGCCAAGTGATGGCCGTGGCGCGTCCGCGGTTCGCGGAGTTGGCGCGTTCGCTGCCCCCGGGCTACCGCCTGGTAATCGGCGGCGAAGAGGAAAAGCAGGTGCAGGGATTCGGCCATTTAGAGGTGGTGCTGGCCATCTCCGTGGCCGGCATTTTCCTGGCCCTGGTGTTCCAGTTCAAGAACGCCGTCAAGCCGTTCATCGTCTTTGCCGCGGTTCCTTATGGCACGGTGGGTGCGCTGCTAGCTTTGTGGATTATGCACGCGCCCTTCGGCTTCATGGGATTCCTGGGGATTATCAGCCTGGTGGGCGTGATTGTCAGCCACATCATCGTGCTCTTCGATTTCATTGAGGAGAAGCACGCCGAGGGCGAGCCCTTCGTACAGGCCGTTTTGGACGCCGGTATTATGCGTCTTCGTCCGGTCATGATTACGGTGGGCGCCACCGTCATCGCGCTAATCCCTCTGGCCATCCACGGCGGCCCGTTATGGGAGCCGCTGTGCTACGCGCAGATCGGCGGTCTGGCCGTGGCGACGTTCATCACGCTGCTGCTGGTTCCGGTGATCTATTCCATCGCGGTGCTGGATCTCAAGGTGGTGAAGTGGGTGACCGTTCCCCATTCGGAGTCGTGATTTCAGAAGATCGCCGCCACGGCCGACTTGCCCAGGACATAGACACCCCAAGGCAGCACCACCGCGGTGAGCGCGCTGCCGAAGGAGAATCGCTTCCCGCCGGCGGCCTTCAACCCGGTCGCCATCAGCAGGATGATCCAAAGCACGAACAGGTCGAGCGAAGTCGCCAGGGAATAGATGAATTTCGAAGGCATGTCCGGCTCCAGGAATGCGCCCGGGTTGAAGACCAGCGGGTTCTTCAAATTGAAATCTTCGGGGTTCTTGAGGAACATCACCACAATCGCCAGCACGGTGGAAATGAGAGTCGGCACATAGGACCAACACACCACCGCGAAGACTTGTTTGAACTTGATGGGAGCCGACATCATTCCCGCCGCAATTCCCAGCAGGATGCCCGCAACCGCCAGATCCGCGACCGGTACGCCCACAATGGTGCCCACGTAGCCGAAGATGGGAGCGAACTTCACGCCCATCGCGATACTCTGTTCCTTCTGCTCGGCGGTCATTTGTTGCGCCCGCGAACTGGATTCGGTCTGCTCCCGGATCATTCTCTCCCAGCCGACCCGCTGGGAGAAGAGCGCGATGAAGCCGATCGCGAACACGATCACCAGCACCATGGGGACCAGGAATGTGGGCCGCCTGGCGATATCGTCGAAAGTCTTTTTCGGCTCGAAAATCACGCCAGTCAGGCGCGAAAAAGCATTCATGCCCGCCGGTTCGGGCGCCACATTCTGAACGTCTTCAGGAGTCATAGCGTTGTTAGGTGGATTGTACTCCGAATTCTTACACTTTCGCTATCCTAAAAGTTTCATGCGAATCCGCGCCGTTCTGGCCGTTCTGCCGATGCTGCTGACTCTGCCGGGTTGCAAGCCCACCGGGGAAGGCCATACCATGGCGATCATCGGGGCTGTCTTGATCGATGGCGCTGGGGGGCCGCCGCTGGCCGATTCCGCCGTCATCGTACAGGATGGCCGCATCGTTGAGGCCGGGCCCCGCAACGCCGCGAACATTCCCCCCGATTCCGACAAGATCGATGGCTACGGCAAGTATCTGCTGCCGGCCCTGGTCGACGCCTATAGGACTCCGGATCCCGGGCTCCAACCAGCCACGCCCGAGCAAGCGCGCGAACAGGTTGCCGCGCTCGCCGCCAAGAAACCCGAGACCATTCACCTCTGGCCCGGCAAGATGCCGCGCCCCGTTGCCGAAGCCGTTATGGAAGCCGCGCGGTCCGCGGGGATTCCGATCACCGGCCACGCCTTTACCCAAGCCGATGCCCGATTCCTGGTGGATGGCGGAGCCTCGCGCCTCATCGGCATGATCCGCGACACCGAAGATCCGGACGACGCCTTCGTCGCCCAGTTGCGCGATTTGCGAATCGTGGTGGCTCCGGCGCTCTCCGCGCAAGCCACTTCGGACATTGCGCGGCACAACACCCGCCGGCTGTTCCAGGCTGGAGTCCCGCTGGCCGTGGCGTCGAGCGGTGGGGACCTGATTCACGAGGCCGAACTTCTGGTAGACGCCGGCATTCCGCCCCTGGATGTCGTCGTCGCCGCCACGCGCGGTGGGGGCATCCAACCCGGCAAGCCCGCCAATCTGCTGCTGCTCTCCGCCAACCCCGGCCAAGACATCGGAAATTTGCGGAAGAAAGTGAAGCTGTGGTGAGCCGGCATTGTCGCTCTTGCGCGACCGCAGGCCATACAGAACCACGACCGTTAGGGAGCGGCTTCGAGCCTAGAAAATCCTAGGCATGTTACGAACGGTTACTACAGCCCTCTCCCGCTTACCAGGTAGACGGCGAAACTTCCAAGCCAGTGGCCGCCCTCGTAGTGTTCGCTCTTGATGCTGTCGAGCCCGGCCTCTTTGAGCCTTCCGGCAAGGGCGGTGAAACTCCGGCGGCGCCCATCCCCGGCCGGCAGCTTCGATACGATGCCCTCCAGCATCCAGGCGCGGCTGAGATTCAACCCGGCCAGGTGGTAGAGCTTGCCATCCGTCGGGTCGGCAACTCGCGTCACTTCCAAATCCACATCCGGAAGGAACGCGTGGAACCATTGCGCGAATTCGGCCGGCGGCAGAATGCGCCGGACCGCGTCGGCTTCCGCAAGGCAGGGCGACAGGAAATCTTCGCCCGACGGCTCATATGCCAGCGGGCAGGCTTTGTCTTTCAAGTAGTAATCGCGCGCACGGCCTTCCACCAGGTTGCCGAACTCCGCATTTCGGGCGATGCGGGCGTAGTCCAGCATCAGGCCGATCCCGAAAGCCGTGTTGTTGTGCTCGCCGGTGCGGATGGGGTGGTCCATCTTGGGCATCCAGGAGGCAATCCGCGCGGTCACCGCATGCTCCAGCGGCGCCAGCGTGGCGGACCACTGGCGCGCATCCGGATCGTCCCATTCCTTCAGCTCCGCGGCGAGTTGCAGTAGCCAGGCCAGTCCGTAGGGCCGTTCGAATGAGCCGCGGCCCTCATCGCCTAAGTACTTCACCTCTTGCCGGACATTCGTGTCCGTCAGGCTCTGCCCCACCGCGCGCCGCGCATCGGCGGCAAACGGCGCTTCCGGAAACAGGCGCGCCAACCGCACCAGCAGCCAGTGCCCGTGGACCGACGAGTGCCAGTCGTAGCATCCGTAAAATGCCGGCGTCAGTTCGCGCGGCGGCCTTACGTCGGCATCGGAATTCAAGGAGTGCGCGATCTTGTTGGGATACTCCTTGTGGACGCACTCGAGCGCCAACTTCGCGAAACGCGCCGCCTGCGCCTGGTCGAACCCGGAATCAGCCATAAGAACCTCGCCCAAAAGCACACCCATAACCAGGAGACGAACCATCTATGTATGGTACGTCGCGGCCCGCGGGTTTGGTATCCTCGGCTCATGGCAGACCGTCGTTACAGCGACGTTGGGGGAACCCCCGGCGGGCTCAGCCACTTCCTGATGGGCCTCGCGATGGCGTGCGCCGGCGCGTACCTTCTAATGGACCGTGTGATCGTGGCTAGTTCCTTCTGGAGTTTCTACGGTGGCAGTACTTTCGGCGTTACGCTCATTCCCATGCTGATCGGCGTGGGGATGTTGTTCTTTAACGGAAAGAGCATCCTGGGATGGCTGCTGACCTGCGCGGGTGCGCTGTTTATCGTGGTCGGCGTGATTGCCAACCTGCACATCTACTTTCAGCCCACCAGCCTGTTCCACACCCTGATTATGCTGGTGCTGCTGGCCGGCGGCTTGGGGCTCATTGCCCGCGCGCTGATGCCGCATCGGCGCGCAAGTTCGGAATAGAGCCGGTGGTCCGGTGGGCTAGAGAAACAGTCCCGGCGTGACGCGAAAGAGCTGTCCGAGTTTGCGCGCTTGCGACGCGCCGATCCCTCGCTTTCCCGTGAGAGCCTCGTGCACGTGGCTTCGCTGCCCGAAAATGGGCCTGAGGTCCACTGCCGTCTTTCCGGAATGCTCCAAGAGAAATTGAAGCCTTTCGGCCGGCGTGCTCTTGTCCGGGGGGAGCGCGTGCCGCCGGTCATAGTCCTCAACCAGCAGAGCAAGTAGGCGAAGCATCCTGGTTTCGTCCGCGGAGCGGGCACGGCCTTTGCCAACGAGGCCGCCGAATCGCCGGGCGATCCGCCGATACTGCACTTCTGTTTCGATTACTTGGGGAAGAGCCTCGATCAGCAATTCTTTGTACGTGGGCGTGGGCATGGCTACAAATCCTCCCGATCATATTCCCGAGGCGTCAGAACGGTCTGGATCGCAAGCAACTGTTCTTCGAAATCGACGCGCGCGATGAGCCGGAATTTATTTCCGCCGATGTCAAAAATCAATGTGCCCGTTGCCGGTGCGTAATCGGTAGCTGAAAACGTCTCTTTAACTGCCGGAAAGTGTGGCCATTCGGCATCGCGGACGACGGACAAGAAACGCTGCAACGGCTTCCGCGAGGCGGGGTGCTTCTTCGCAAACGATGCGATAACGGCCTCATCGAACACCTTCAACGGTTTAATGTTCCCAGTTTTGGGAACGCCTGTCAAGAAGTGAGGGCCTTTGGGTTGGCATCGCGACCGGACCACCTAATAGCGGGACCGCGACAGCCGCGCAGCCCTTTACGGAAAACGGACCTAGAGTGCGTCGCGGACACTCGGGGTCTGATCGCCATATCACCGCACATCCTCTTTGAAGGAAAAGACCGGGTAGATATCGACAGGAATGTCCTTCGTCGCCGCCAGCGCGGCCGTCAGTTCCGCGGGCATCGTGTCGTACTTGGCGAGCCAGGCTTCCGCTCCCGCACGGTCGCCGTGGGCTTCGAACAGCAGCAGCGTCTTCGCCAGTTGAGCTAACACGACGGACACGCGCGCGAAATCGATGGTGTACTGGCCGGCGGCGTGGGAGAGCGCGTGGTTCTCCAGCAGATAGTTGAACTCCATCATCTCAGCGCGGCCGTGAGCTTCGCCAGTACCGAAACGCAGCGTGCGGAAGATGCCGGCGACGTATGAGGCGTAATATTCTTCGCGCCGCTCCTTGGGCAGCGCGCCGTGGGCGATCAGCCATTCCAGGCAGAACATGCCGGTCACGTCGGCCTTGGCTTCTTCCAGGCCGGAATAGGCCGGGCCGATGGCTTCGCGGACGTCAATCTGTTTGCCGTTCTGGCGGGCCCAGGCAGGTCCCAGTTCGTGGGAGATTTCGTGCAGCAGCGTGCCGGTCAGATAGCCTTCGCCCGACGCTTTGGCGGCTTGCGCGGGCGGCATCAGCTTCTGAGCGATGGGCAGAATCACGTAGTTCACGCGCGCGTCCATGAAGTTCTTAAAGAAGATTTTCTTGGTGCCCTTTTCCTGGTGAATGCGCGGATCGTTAGGCAGATTGTCGGCGACGGCCTGGTAGCCGTAGCGCAGGTCGCCAGCGCGAAATGGCGCGTCCATGACTTCCATGGGGGTGAGATGGCCGCGCTTAGATGGGCGATCGGCGGGGTCGAGCGGCAGGGCGTCCTGCATGTCGGGAACGTACTTCTGGTAGACCGCCAGCTTGCGGCTTTCCTCTTCGTTGCGGATCAGGACGGACGCGCCGTAGAAGGTCTTCACGCCCAGCAGATCGTCCAGGTAGGTTTCGTAAGCGGCGAAGATGACATCGAATTTGGGGTCCTGCTCGTCCAGCCAGGCGAGGTCGCTCTTGTAATAATCGTCGGTCAGCAGGGCATCGGCGCGCAGACGCAGGAAGGTGGCGAAGCGCGGATCGCCGGAGAGCGCAGCGGCGTCGCGGAGGGCCTTCGCCATGGTGTCGAGAAACTGCTTGTACTCCACATGGTAGGGAACACCGATCAAGCGGTCGCCTTGGCGTTTAACGACGGTATAGGGGTCGTAGATGGCCGCTTTGTCGGCGGGATGCTGGGCGGCGTATTGCTCAATCTGGGCGCGCGTCAGGTTGCGCGGGTAGAGTTCGTGGCCGGGCGGCATGGGTGCGATCCACCCGGCGAAGGGGCGGTTCTCGTCGATGAGGTCCCAGTGGCTGCCCATGATGGTGAGGAGACTCTTGACGGCGGGGTTCTTGGTGGAGCGTAGCAGATCGCGGCCGGCGGGATCGCTCTGGCGCCAATAGACCTCGTCGAGCGAGCGGCAGGCGTCCACCAGCTTTTCGACCATCTGGCGTTCCTGAACGGACAGGACCGCCGAGCGGAACGGCATCTCGACGGGCTTCCACTTGGCCAGGCGCTCTGCGGGCGATTCCGCGGCCAAGAGCACGGCTGCCAGCACGCCGGCGAGAGACAAAGGAAGCAACAGCGAACGTTTCATCACCGCTAGGATAGCGCGCTATTTCTTGACCGGCGGCGGTGGCGTGCCGGGGAGCTCGGTGAATGTAATCTCCGCGTCGGCGCTGAACAGCTTGAACGGCTCGTAGCGGTAGTGGTTTTCAGTAAGGACCGCGCCGTTTACGATGTGGCGATGGGCCACGGATATAGGCGCCAGGAATCCATGTTCGGACATCTGGTAGGTCACCTGCGCTTCGTCGCGGATCTTCTGCTTGTTGTCGACGTTTTCGGCCCAGGTTTCCACCATCATGGGCAGGAAATCCGACTTGCGAACCAGGATCCGGCCCGACAGGGCCAACCGGCTAAACTGACGGCCGTGGAACTGCAATTCCCCACCCGCGGACGTCAATTGCTTCCACGTAATCGAACGGACCGTTTCGGCGCCGAACTGCCGTTCGGCTTCCTCGCCGAACTGCATATTGGCGATGCCCCGTTTGCCGAAGGCCAGCAGGATCAATCCGTAATCCGTGGCGATATCGACCAGGCCGTTCTTAGCAAAGTCTTCGAGCATGGACTTGCGGACGCGGTCGTCACGCGACTGCAGGCCGAGCGAGAGGGCATGCCGGGCGCTGGACTGCGACTGAATGGCGACGCCGTCGACGGAAACTACCTGGCGAAATTCCACCAGGTCGCGGGACTCGGAATTCTTAAGGGCGCCAACGCTGTACTCGGACACAATCACCCGGGTTTGCAGCCGCGGTTTCGGTACTTCAGCGGCGGTTTGGCCGACGCGGGGCCTGAATCGGGACGGGGGCATCCAACTGCGCTGTTCCAGGGTTTCCTGTGTGAGGGCCTTCACAATGCTTTGCTGGAAGACGGCGGATTCCTCGGAAACGCGGGAAAGAATTGCCGATAGGCCAGGGGGTTGAGAAGGCGGAGTGGCTGGATTCTGTGCGAAAGATCCGAAACTGACCAACAATACGACCGCGGATACCGCGGCAAACCGCGCGCGCATTTGCTCCATTGTACCCTAAAACCCATATTTTCCAGCAGTTGAACCGATGATCGGAAACATGAGGACGGCCTCTCCGGATTTTTTTTGAAATGCCCCTTGCGTACCCGGTAGGCCTCTGTTATTCTGGGGAAGTCGCCGAAATTCAGATCTTGAGGAATCGTACGCTTCCTGGGTTCGTTGCAGGCACGTGACGATGGCATAACCAAGAAAGATCTTTCGCAAGGAATGGTAACAAAACTCCCGTCGGGCCACCGATAGGGGCGGAATACGGCCTTCCTGTTTGGCTCTTTTAAAAAGTTCTAAAAATTTCTCAGCCTGCGGCGGACTGTTACGTTCGTGCGGCTGAACAAGTTTCGAGGCCTGCAATGGTCTCTGGTATTCGATATGCCAGAGGGCATTGCGCAGATCTTTGACAATCTGGTTGGATGCAGTAAAGAAGAACTCGTCAGTAACTCTGAGTTAAACCGGGGCGATTTACTCAAAACGATCAAATGAGAGTTTGATCCCGGCTCAGAATCAACGCTGGCGGCGCGCCTAACACATGCAAGTCGAGCGAGAAAGCCGGAGCAATCTGGTGAGTAAAGCGGCGTACGGGTGAGTAACACGTGGATCATCTACCTTCTGGTGGGGAATAACCCTGGGAAACCGGGGCTAATACCGCATAACTCCGAGAGGAGAAAGCAGCAATGCGCCGGAAGAGGAGTCCGCGGCCGATTAGCTAGTTGGCAGGGTAAAAGCCTACCAAGGCAAAGATCGGTAGCCGGCCTGAGAGGGCACACGGCCACACTGGCACTGAAACACGGGCCAGACTCCTACGG